>Ga0233424_10000944_pt1 | contig 30074 bp, 28 predicted proteins | sample Watercolumn_Towu_FD_181011 | JGI IMG/M metagenome (GOLD analysis project Ga0233424, IMG submission 181011) | Freshwater microbial communities from Lake Towuti, South Sulawesi, Indonesia - Watercolumn_Towuti2014_125_MG | ecosystem: Environmental > Aquatic > Freshwater > Lake | place: Indonesia... | reverse complement strand
GCCCGACCGGCGTTGGCAGGGCCCAGACCTTCAGTGCATGGCCGGTGACATAGCCCGCCGTGCCCAGGAAGGCCGCATGCCCGAACGACAGCAGCCCCGTGAAGCCCACCAGCAGGTTGAAGGCGCAGGCGAAGAGGGCGTAGCACAGCACCTTCATCACGAACACGGGGTAGGCGCCCAGCATCGGCAGCAGGCCGATGCCGATGAAGAGGGCGGCGTAGCCGAGCAGCTTCTTGTTCATTTCTCTTTGCCAAAAAGGCCGGCAGGGCGGACGAGCAGCACGATGGCCATGACGACGAAGACGACGGTGTTGGACGCCTCGGGGTAGAACACCTTGGTCAGGCCTTCCACGATGCCCAGCCCCAGGCCCGTCAGGATGGAGCCCAGGATGGAGCCCATGCCGCCGATGACGACCACCGCGAACACCACGATGATCAGGTTGCTGCCCATCAGCGCCGACACCTGCAGGATGGGCGCGGCCAGCACGCCGGCGAAGGCCGCCAGCGCCACGCCGCCAGCGTAGGTCAGCGTGACCATGGCGGGCACGTTGATGCCGAAGGCCTGCACGAGCTTGGGGTTCTCGGTGCCGGCGCGCAGCTTGGCGCCGAGCGAGGTCTTCTCGATGAGGGCCCACACCGCGAAGCACACCACCAGCGAGGCCACCACCACCCAGCCGCGGTAGTTGGGCAGGATCATGAAGCCGAGGTTGGTGGCACCGGTGAGCTGGTCCGGCACCTGGTAAGGCTGGCCCGACACACCGTAGAAGCTGCGGAACACGCCCTCGATGACCAGCGTGATGCCGAAGGTCAGCAGCAGGCCGTAGAGGTGGTCGAGCTTGTAGAGCCACTGCAGCATCGTGCGTTCGATGACGATGCCGATGACACCCACCGCCAGCGGCGCCAGGCCCAGCATGACCCAGTAGTTCAGCCCCAGGTACTCCAGCCCCATCCAGGCGAAGAAGGCCCCCATCATGTACAGCGCCCCGTGGGCGAAGTTGATGATGTTGAGCATGCCGAAGATGACCGCCAGGCCCAGCGACAGCATCGCGTAGAACGAGCCGTTGACCAGGCCGAGCAGAAGCTGGCCGAGGAGGGCCGGGAGGGGGATGCCGAAGAGTTCGGTCATGTCATGGATGCAGCTTGCGTTTCACAGGGCCGCGCGGAGCGCGCCCGCTTCTCCAGCGGCCCCCGCTGATCCGGCTTGCCGGGCAGACGGGGGCGCCCCCTTGAGGGGGCCGGCGAAGCCGGTAGGGGGTGGGTCACTTCTTCACCAGCGGGCACTTCGAGTCGGCGAGCTTGGTGAACGCCTCTTCGCCCGGGATCTTGGCGACGACCTTGTAGTAATCCCACGGCTCGGTGGATTCCTTGGCCGACTTCACCTGCATCAGGAACATGTCGTGGATGCCACGGCCGTCTTCCTTGCGGATGGTGCCCTTGGTGTAGAAGTCGTTGATGGGCGTGTCCTTCATCTTCGCGATGACCTTCTCGGCGTCATCGGTCTTGAGCGCGTCCACGGCCTTCAGGTAGTGCGTGACGGCCGAGTAGTCGGCCGCCTGCAGCGACGACGGCATGCGCTTCATCTTCTCGAAGAAGCGGCGGCTCCAGGCGCGCGCCTCGGGGCTCTGGTTCCAGTACCAGGAGTCGGTCAGGTACATGCCCTCGGTGGTCTTGAGGCCCAGGGAGTGCACGTCGTTGATGAACATCAGCAGGCCGGCCAGCTTCATCGTCTTGGTGACGCCAAACTCACCCGCGGCCTTGATGGCGTTGATGGTGTCGCCGCCCGCGTTGGCCAGGCCCAGGATCTGCGCGCCCGAGCCCTGCGCCTGCAGCAGGAAGCTGGAGAAGTCGCTTGCGTTCAGCGGGTGCTTGACGCTGCCCTTCACCGAGCCGCCGTTCTTCTGCACGACCGCGGTGGTGTCGGCCTGCAGGGCCTGGCCGAAGGCGTAGTCGGCGGTCAGGAAGTACCAGGCCTTGCCGCCCGCCTTGGTGACGGCGCCGCCGGTGCCGTTGGCCAGGGCCACGGTGTCGTAGGCGTAGTGGATGGTGTAGGGCGTGCAGTTGGCGTTGGTGAGGGCCGAGCTGCCGGCGCCGATGGAGATGAAGGGCTTCTTCTTCTCGGCGGCCACGGTGGCCATGGCGAGGTTGGCGCCGGAGTTGGTGCCGCCGACGAGCAGGTCCAGGCCCTGGGTGTCGATCCACTCGCGCGCCTTGGCGGAGGCGACGTCGGCCTTGTTCTGGTGGTCGGCAAAGATGATCTCGACCTTCTTGCCCGCGGCCATGCCCTTCATGTCGGCAATCGCCATCTTGATGGCCTCGACGCCACCGGCGCCGTCGATGTCGGCGTACACGCTGGACATGTCGGTCAGGAAACCGATCTTGATGACGTCGCCCGAGATCTGGGCTTGCGCCGCGAAGCCGGCGGTGAGCAGGGCCGAGGCGATGAGGGTCTTCTTCATGATGTCTCCAGTGGGTTGTTGGCTTAGACGCTGAGCAGCTCGTCCATCTGCGCCTGGTGGGCGGGAAGGTCGGCGGCGGGGAAGGAAAGCACGACCTCGCCGTGCTCGATGACGATGAAGTGGTCGGCCAGCGGGGCGGCGAAGCGGAAGTTCTGCTCCACCATGACGATGGTGAAGCCCTGCTGCTTGAGCGCGCGGATCATGCGCGCCAGGGCCTGGACGATGACGGGCGCCAGGCCCTCGGAGATCTCGTCGAGCAGCAGGATGTCGGCGCCGGTGCGCAGGATGCGCGCGACGGCCAGCATCTGCTGCTCGCCGCCCGACAACCGCGTGCCGGGGCTGTGGCGCCGCTCCGCGAGGTTGGGGAACATCGCGTAGATCTCCTGCTCGGCCATCACCTTGCCGCGGCGGCTTTTGAGCAGCGGCGGCAGGCGCAGGTTCTCTTCCGTCGTGAGGCTGGCGAAGATGCCGCGCTCCTCGGGGCAGTAGCCCAGGCCCAGCTGCGCGATGCGGTGGGTGGACAGGCCGATGGTTTCTTCACCATGCACCTTGATGGAACCCTTGCGGGCGCCGGTCAGGCCCATGATGGCCCGCAGCGTGGTGGTGCGGCCGGCGCCGTTGCGGCCGAGCAGGGTGACGACCTGGCCGGGCTGCACGCTCAAGGAGAGGCCATGCAGGATGTGGCTTTCGCCATACCAAGCGTGCAGGTTCTGGATGTCGAGTGCGGGCGTGGCCATGGCTCAGTGCGCTCCCTGCAGTTCAGTGGCCTCGGTGCCCATGTAGGCCTCCAGCACCGCCGGGTGCTTCGACACGGTGGCGTAGTCGCCCTCCGCCAACACGGCCCCGCGGGCCAGCACCGTGATGCGGTCGGCAATGCTCGCCACCACCTTCATGTTGTGCTCCACCATCAGCACCGTGCGGCCTTCGGCCACGCGCTTGATGAGGGCCGTCACGCGGTCCACGTCTTCGTGGCCCATGCCTTGGGTGGGTTCGTCCAGCAGCATCAGCTGCGGCTCCATGGCCATCGTCGTGGCGATCTCGAGAGCCCGCTTGCGCCCGTAGGGCAGGTCGGCGGCCTTCACGTGGGCCATGTCGCGCAGGTCCACGAGCTCCAGCAGGTCGAGCACGCGGCTGTCGAGCTTCTTCAGGCCCGAGAGCCCGCGCCAGAAGTGAAAGCTCGTGCCCGTGAAGCGCTGCAGGCCGATGCGCACGTTCTCCAGCACGGTGAGGTGCGGGAAGACGGCCGAGATCTGGAAGGAGCGGATCACGCCGCGCCGGGCGATCTGGGCCGACGTCTCGCCGGTGATGTCGACACCTGCGAAGACGATGCGGCCGCGCGTGGGCGTGAGGAACTTGGTGAGCAGGTTGAAGCAGGTCGTCTTGCCGGCGCCGTTGGGGCCGAGCAGCGCGTGGATGTGGCCGCGCTGCACGCGCAAGTTGACGGCGTCCACGGCGGTGAAGCCCTTGAACTCCTTGGTCAGGTCCTGCGTCTCGAGAATGAATTCAGACATGGGCGTGGGGCAGTGGCTGGGCGACTCTAGGCCCTTGAGCGTTGTGCAGGCTTACGGGCATTCACGGGGTAAGGTCTGCTTGCAAGAAGCGCTCGATGAGCCCGATCTGCTCCGGGGTGTTCAGCGCGGGTGCGTGGCCGCAGCCGGGGATGAGCGCGACCGCGGCGCGCGGCCCGCGCTCGCGCATGGCCTGGGCGGTCTCGGCGGTCAACAGCGTGGAGGCCTCGCCGCGCAGGCAGAGCACGGGCAGGTCGAGCTGGTCCCACGCGGCCCACAGGCGGTAGTCGTCGGGGTGGTGCTCGAACTGCAGGGCCAGCGCGGGGTCGTAGTGAGGCGTGACGCGGCCGTCAGGCAGCCGGCGCAGCGAGGTCTCGGTCAGGTGGCGCCATTGCGCGTCATCCAGAGCGCCGAAGCTGGCGTAGATCTCGCGGAAGTAGGCTTCCAACGCGGTCACCGTGCCGAAGGCCGGCGGCTGGCCGGCATAGGCCTGGATGCGCAGCAGGGCCGGCGTGGCGAGCTCGGGGCCGTTGTCGTTGAGCACCAGGCGGCGGATGCGGCCGCGCAGCCGCGTGGCGGCGCCCAGCGTGCCGATGGCGCCGCCCATGGACGTGCCCACCCAGTGCACCTTGGCCAGGCCCAGCGCATCGAGCAGTGCCTCGGCCTGCTCCACGTAGAAGGACAGGCAGTACTCCTTGGCCGGGTCGACCGCCCACTGCGACAGGCCGCGGCCGAGGGTGTCGGGGCAAACGACGTGCCAGCGGGGGCTGAGGGCTGCGGCGAAGTCGTCGAAGTCACGGCCACTGCGCGCCAGGCCGTGCCAGGCGATGACGGTCGGCGCGCCCGCATCGCCCCATTCGGTGACGTGCAGTTCGCGACCCAGGCAGGTGAGGTAGCGCGATCTCATGGTGTGGTGTTCCTCCCGCGGGCCCAGGCCGCCAGCCGCAGCCGCCCGACGATGCCGCCGGGGAAGTGGTAGACGGCCAGCACGAACAGCAGGCCCAGCCACAGCAGCCAGCGGTCGGGCGAGACCAGGGTGCTCAGCACCGGCACACCTTCCACCAGTGCGCCCGCGCCCTTGAGCAGCGCCTGCAGATAGTTCTGCGCGACGATGAAGAGCACGCTGCCGATGACGGCGCCATAGACCGTGCCCATGCCGCCGATGACGACGATGAGCAGCAGGTCCAGCATGATCTCCATGCTCATGGCCGTCTCGGGGCCGGTGTAGCGCAGCCACAGCGCCAGCAGCGCGCCGCCGCAGCAGGCCAGCAGCGCGGCAATGACGTTGGCGCCGGTGCGGTACACCACCGTGCGGTAGCCGATGGCCTCGGCGCGGAACTCGTTCTCGCGGATGGCCTGCAGCACGCGGCCGAAGGGCGAGTTCACGATGCGCAGCAGCAGCGCGATCAGGGCCGTGACGGCAACGAACAGCAGGTAGTAGGTCAGCAGCCGGCCGTCCAGCATGACGCCGAGCACCGGCTCCTCCAGGAACTCGGTGGACGGGCGCAGCACGTCGGGCAGCTGGAAGTTCAGGCCGTCCTCGCCGCCGGTGATGTCGCTCAGTTGCGAGGCCAGGGTCATGAAGGCCGAGGCCACCGCCAGCGTGATCATCGCGAAGAAGATGGCCTTCACCCGCAGGCTGGCCAGGCCCATCGCCAGGGCGAGCACCGCGCTCAGCGCGAGCGCGGTGGCAAAGCCGATGGCGAGCGAGGTCCAGTCCGGCCCCAGCCGTGTGGACGCGATGGCGATGCCATAGGCGCCGATGCCGACGAACATCGTGTGCGCGAAGCTGACGATGCCGGTGTAGCCCAGCAGCAGGTCGTAGCTGGCCACGAGCAGGATGAAGACCAGGATCTTGGCGGCGACGTTCAGCGCCTGCGTGCCTGGGAAGATGAAGGGCGCGCCGAGCAGGCCGACGAAGCAGGCGATCAGGAGCACGGCCAGGATGCGGCTGCGCGGCAGGTCGTGCGAGAGCAGGGCGCGCATCACTTGGCTCCCACCGGGTAGAGGCCTTGCGGGCGCCAGAGCAGCACGGCGACCATCAGCCCGATGTTGGAAAAGAGCGCGGCCTTCGGCGCCAGGAAGCCGACGTAGTTGGCCACCAGGCCCACCAGCAGCGCGCCGACCAGGCAGCCCACCGTGGAGCCCAGGCCGCCGATGATGATGACGATGAAGAGCAGCAGGTTCACCTGCGCGCCGATCTGCGGCGTGACGCCCTGCTGCACCAGGCCCCAGAGCACGCCGCCCAGGCCGGCCAGCGCCGAGCCCGCCACGAACACGCCGACGAAGAGGCGCCGCACGCGGTAGCCCAGGGCCTCCACCATCTCGCGGTCCTGCACGCCGGCGCGGATGAGCAGGCCGATCTTGGTGCGGTTGAGCACGAGCAACAGGCCCACGAGCACGACGAGGCCGACGAGCATGGCCAGCACGCGGAACTTCTCCACCGCCACGTCGCCCACCAGGAAGATGCCGCGCAGCGCGTCGGGCAGGGGCAGCGGGATCATCTGCGCGCCCCAGGTCGCCTTGATCAGCTCCTCGCCGATGATCATGCCGCCCATGGTGATGAGGATCTGCTTGAGGTGCTGGCCGTAGACCGGCCGCACCAGCACGCGCTCGAACACCAGGCCGACGGCGGCCGCGATGGCCATGCCGGCCAGGCAGGCGGCGGCGAGCGCGGCGAGATTGGCGGCGACGTCAGGGCTGGTGGCCCAGGGGGCGAGGGCGGCGAGCACGGTGGTGGCCATGAAGGCACCCAGCGCGATGAACACGCCGTGGCCGAAGTTCAGCACGTCCATCAGGCCGAACACGAGCGTGAGGCCGGAGGCGATGACGAAGATGATCAGGCCCATGGCGATGCCGGCGAGGGTGAGCGTCAGCCAGGTGCTGGGGCTGCCGGTGAGCGGCAGGGCCAGCAGCATCAGCGCGGCCAGGAGGGCCAGGGGGCGGGGGTCGAGCTTCATGCGCGGCCTGGGTGTTGGGCGGTTGCTGTGGCGGAGGGCTTTGCGGCGTGGGGCGCTGCGGTTTCGGATGCTTCTGCGAAGAGCCTTTCGACTCGGTGCACCGTGCCGGGAGTCCCGCCCGGCGGCGGGGTAACTTTCTTCTGCTGCGCCAGAAGAAAGTCACCAAAGAAGAGGCGCTGAACCGCATGCCAGCGGGCTGGTGCCGGAGCTCGCGCGCGAGAACGGAAGCTCTGCTGGTGCGAAGAAGCGAACCGCTGCGCTCTCGCTGCTGTCCCTGTCACGAGCGCCAGTGATCGGACCTTCACGCCGCTTGACGCCGGCTGCACGCCGGGCTTGCCAGTGAAGGCACCACACACGGCCGACGCGCCGCCCGAGCGGCGCTTGACTTCAACTCGTGAGTCCGGCGTGCAGCCGACGTTAAGCGCACGAGTGGTGGTGGATTCGAGATGGTGATAGGGACAGCGGCGAGAGCGAAGCGGCTCGCTTCGGGTGAGGCTCTGAGAGGTTGTTTTCGCGCGCTGCTCGTCGCAGGCTGCGGGCAAGGTGCGGTTCAGCGCCTCTCTTTTGGTGACTTTTCTCTGGCGCAGCAGAGAAAAGTTACCCGCCATCGCGGGGCTGAGCCCGGACACAAGACAGCCCACTGCGGGCTGTCTTGTGCCTGGCGAAGGACTTGCCGCTTGCAAGCGGCAAGGCAGGATTCCCGCGGCGGTGCACCGAGTCGAAAGGCTCCATGCAAAAGCATCCAAACAGAAACGCTGCGACGCAGTCACTGATGCGCCCCCAACGACAACCCCAGCAAGCGCTGCTGCAGACCAGCGTCCTCGATCAGCTCCGCCATCGCCCCCCGATGCACGATCCGCCCGTCATCCATGACGGCAACCGAATCGCCCAACTCAGCGGCCACTCGAAAGTTCTGCTCCACCAGCAGCACCGTCGTCTGCATCCCCTTCAACTCCCGCAACGCGGAAATCAGGTTCGCCACGATCGCTGGCGCCAGCCCCTTGCTCGGCTCGTCGATCACGAGCAGCTCGCGCGGCTCGACCAGTGCCCGGGCAATCGCCACCATCTGCTTCTGCCCGCCGCTCAGCTTGCCCGCCGGGTGCGTCCAGAAGGTCTTCAAGGCCGGGAACAGGCCGAACAGCCAGTCCAGCCGCTTGGCATCCAGGTCCGCCAGCCGCTTGGCCGAGCGGGCCGCCAGCAGCAGGTTCTCGGCCACCGTCAGCTCACCGAAGATGCCCATCGTCTCGGGCACGTAGGCGATGCCGCGCGAGGCGATGTCGGGCGTCGACAGCTTCGTGATGTCCTCGCCCTTGAACGTGACCGAACCGGCACTCGCCGTCCATAAGCCCATCAGCGTGCGCAAGGTGCTCGTCTTGCCCGCGCCATTGCGCCCCAGCAGCATCGTCACCTGCCCGGCCGGCACGGCGAGGTCCACGCCATGCAGGATGTGATACGCCCCGACGTGGGTGTGAACGCCGCGCAATTCGAGCAGGTTCATGCCGCCACCACCAGGTAGGCCTCTTGCACCACCGGCGAGGCGATGACGGTGGCCGGGTCGCCATCGGCCACCAGCTTGCCCTGGTGCAGCACGATGATGCGATCGGCCAGTTCGCGCACCACGTCCATCTTGTGCTCCACGAGCAGCAGGGTGTGCTTCTTCTCGGCCTTCAGCGCGCGGATCAGGTCCAGCACCACGGGCACTTCGTCCACGCTCATGCCGGCGGTGGGTTCGTCGAAGAGGTAGACCTTGGGGTCGAGTGCGATGAGCATCGCCACCTCCAGCTTGCGCTGGTCGCCGTGCGGCAGGCTGGCGGCGAAGTCGGTAGCACGGTGGTCCAGGCGCACGCGCTTCAGGATGGCCTCCGCTTCAGCGATGAGGTCGCGGTGCGACAGCCACACCGACAGCAGCTTCAACCCCAGGCCGCGCCGCGCCTGCACGGCCAGGCGCACGTTCTCCAGCACCGTCAGGTGGGCGAACAGCTGCGTGAGCTGGAAGGCCCGCCCCAGGCCGCGGCGGGTGCGCTGCGGCGCGGCGAGCCCGGTCAGGTTCTCACCGTCCAGCCACACCTCGCCGCTGCTCGCGGGCAGCTGGCCGGAGATGAGGTTGAAGTAGGTCGTCTTGCCGGCGCCGTTGGGCCCGACGATGGCGGTGAGTGTGCCCGGCTGGAAGGCACAGCTCACGCCGTCGACGGCCACATGGCCGCCGAAGCGGATGGTGAGGTTCTTGGTTTCGAGCACGGGCCGCCGCCGTTCAGTTTCAGCGCTTGTTGCGGATCGGGACCTGCATCTCTTCGGGCTTGATCTCCCGCACCAGCTCCGGCACGCCCCAGGGGAAGGCCGGGTCCACCTTGATGCGGAAGTGGTACATCGACTGCATCGCCTGGTGGTCTTCCGCGCGGAAGGTCATCTTGCCCTTGGGCGTCTCGAAGCTCATGCCTTCCATGGTCTTGATGAGCTTGTTGGTGGCGGTGTCGCCGCCCGTCTTCTTGAGGGCTTCCACCAGCGCGATGCCGGCGCTCATGCCGCCGGCGGTGAAGAAGTCCGGCGGGGTCTTGTATTGCTTGTAGTGGTTGGCCACGAGCCACTCGTTGACCGGGTTCTTCGGGATGCCGAAGTAGTAATAGGTCGCGCCTTCCATACCCGGGAACTGCTTGTAGGCCGTCATGGCCGGCAGGATGTTGCCGCCCGAGCCCACGGCGATGCCGTAGCGCTTTTGCAGGTCGAGCGCGGCCAGCGCGCCGAAGGGCGTGGTGGCGCCGGCCCACACGACCGCGATGACCTTGGGGCCGGGCTTGTCCTTGAGCGCGTCCACCAGGCGCTGGATGCCGGCGGTGAAGTCGGTCGTGGCCGTGGGCAGGTATTCCTCGTGGACGATCTTGGCCTTATTGAGCGCTTCCTTGTAGGCCTTCACGGCATCGCGGCCGAAGGCGTAGTCCTGCGCGAGCACGCCGATGTTCAGGCCGGCGATGTCCGAGGCCACGGCGTTGCCGATGGCGTCCTGCGAGGAGTTGCGGCCGGTGCGGAAGATGTACTTGTTCCACTTGTCACCGGTGATGGAGTCGGCCACGGCGGGCTCCACCAGCAGGATCTTCTTGTACTCCTCGGCCACGGGCAGCATGGCCAGGGCCACGCCAGAGGAGCTGGGGCCGACCGCGATGTCGGCCTTGTCGTCGCCATAGGCGGCGGCCAGCAGGCTCTTGCCCACGTCGGGCTTGCCCTGGTCGTCCTTCTCGATGACGACGAGCTTCTTGCCCGCCACCGTCATGGTGCCGCCGGTGGCGTAGTTCAGGCCCATCATCAGGCCGATCTGGGTCTGCTTGCCGTAGGCCTCCAGCGGCCCGGTCTTGCTGTAGACGTGGGCGATGCGGATCTCGTTGCCGGCGGCCAGGGTGGCGCCGGGCAGGCTGGCCGCGAGGGTGGCAGCCAGGGTGGTGGCCACGAGGGCGAGGCGACGCGTGAGGAAGCGCATGGGCTTTGTCTCCTGAAGTTCGTCTGGTCTGCTCTGTCGGCAGACGGTGTCTTCCCTTTTTGCAAGGGCCGTGCCCGGCGGGGAAGGGACGCCGGGCCTGTTTTTCCTGCGGGTTGTCCCGAGGTTTTGGGCCGTTAGCAGCCGATTCTGGCGGAGGCGAGTGTCTGAATTTCAGGCGTCGCCTGAAACCTGGACTTTGCTTTCCAGCTCCGGCCAGCGTGCCAGGCGCTCGTACAGCGAGGCGCGGGAGATCTGCAGCAGGCGCGCGGCGGCCATGCGGTTGCCGCCGGTGGCCTGCAGCGCGCGGCGGATGGCATCGCGCTCCAGGGCCTCGATCAGCTCGGGCAGCGGGGCCACGGCCTGGGCCGTCGTGACCGCGGGCGCCGCAACCGCCGCAACCGCCGCCACGGGGGCCGGGGCGACGGGCGGCGGGGCCAGGTCTTCCGCCGGAGGCAGCGCCGCGCCACCTTGGAAATGCGCGGCCGTGAGCTGCATGTCGTCGCTCATCAGGCTGACCTGCTCCAGCGTGTTGCGCAGCTCGCGGATGTTGCCGGGCCAGGGCTGGCGGGCCAGCCACTCCAGCGCGTCGGGGCTGAGCAGCTTTTGCGGCATGCCGCTGCGCCGGGCGATGTCCTCGCCCAGGGCTTCGGCCAGGGCCTCGATGTCATCGAGGCGCTCGCGCAGCGCGGGCACGCGGATGGGCAGCACATTGAGCCGGTAGTACAGGTCGGCGCGGAAGCTCCCGGCCGCCACCATCGCGGCCAGGTCGCGGCTGGTGGCCGCGATCACGCGCACGTCCACGCGCATCACCGTGTTGCTGCCCAGCGGCTCCACCTCCTGCTCCTGCAGCACGCGCAGCAGCTTGCTCTGCAGGGCCAGCGGCATGTCGCCGATCTCGTCGAGGAAGAGCGTGCCGCCGTCGGCGAGCTTGAACTTGCCGTCGCGGCCCTTGCGCTCCGCGCCCGTGTAGGCGCCGGGCGCGACGCCGAAGAACTCGGCCTCCAGCAGCGTCTCGGGCACGGCGGCGATGTTCACGCTGACCAGCGGCCGGTGCGCGCGGCGCGAGGCGGCGTGGATGGCATGCGCCAGCAGCTCCTTGCCGGTGCCGGTCTCGCCCAGCAGCAGCACGGTGGAGTCGGTCTGCGCCACGCGGCGGGCCTGGCGCTTGACCTCCAGCGCCGCCGGGCTGGCGCCGATGAAGCTGGCGATGGTGTGCTTGGGCCGGCGCTGCGCGGCGAGCTGGCGGCGGGTGTCTTCGAGCTCCTGCTGCAGCCGGCCGAACTTCTGGATCAGCGGCTGCATCGTCGTCTCGGGGTGGTCCAGCAGCACCAGGCCCAGCGCGCCGATCACTTCGCCCGCGTCATTGCGCAGCGGCAGCCGGCTCACGAGGAAGGTGCCGGCCTTGTTGGTGAGCAGGTCCACCAGCACCGGCTTGCCGGTGGCCAGCACCTGCAGCATCTGGGTGTTGGGCACGACGTCTTCCACCCGCTTGCCGACGAACTCGTGCTCGTCGTTGAAGCCCAGGGCCGGCAGGAAGCGCTTGTAGCCGTCGCTGATCCACACCACGCGGTGGTGGCGGTCCACGACCATCATCCCTTCGGTCGAGCGCGCGAGCACGTCGAACATCGACTGCGCGGCCAAGCGCAGCAGGCCATCGACGTCCTGGGGGATGTCGAGGGCGGGCGGTGTCTGGTTTTTGGACAGCGGCATGGCCGGGGCAATGTACCCCGGGAGCACGGCCGGTGGTGGCGGGTCCAGACCCGCCCTACGCATGAGCGCCGCGCTCACGCGTGGCCCCGGCGCATCGTAGGGCGGGTCGCGACCCGCCAGCCCGCGAGGGCACCCACCTCAGAACTTGTATGTGCCACCGAGGGTGAAGGTCCGCGGCGGGCCGTAGTAGGCGTTCAGCACGCAGAGTGCGGCGATGTTGTAGCCGTCCGTCTTGTAGGCCTTGTTCGTGAGGTTGCTGCCCTGCAGGAAGAAGCTCAGGCGGCTGTCCTTCTCCCAGATCAGTCCGGCGTTCACGAGGGTGTAGGCGTCCTGCGACAGCGCCTCGGCCAGGTCGGTCGTCGGGTAGACCTTGCTGCGGTGGCTGAGGCCCAGCCGCGAGCGCAGCGTGCCGACGGCCAGCGGCAGGTTGTGCTCCAGGTTGAGGCTGGCCTGGAACTTGGGCGTGTTGCTGAACTTCTTCTGGTCGGCCACGTTCACGCCGCGGTCGATGTACTCGTCGTACTTCGCATCCAGCGTGGCCAGGTTGCCGCTGATGCGCCAGGCGGTCGACGGGGTCCACAGGAACTCGATCTCGGCGCCGTTCACCGTGGCCTTGCCGGCGTTGGTGAAGTCGCCGAAGAAGCCCGGCTGGCCGTTGGCCTGGGTGTAGCTCGTGAACACCGAGAGCTGCACGTTCTTGTACTTGTTGTGGAAGAGCGCGGTGTTGAGCTCCAGGCGGCCGCCGTCCAGGATCATCTTGGCGCCGATCTCCAGCGAGTCGAGCTTCTCGTCCTCGAAGGGCTTGCTGGAGCTCGGGAAGGCCACCGTGTTGGCGCGGATGTTGTAGCCGCCGCTCTTGAAGCCGCGCGAGGCGGTCGTGTAGAGCTTGATCTCCTTGCTGGCCTTGTACTCCAGCGACACGCGCGGCGAGGTGTTGGTCACCGAGCGGGTCTTGTCGAAGTTGGCCGGCACGGCGATGGGGTTGCCGCTGAAGCTGTCGTTCGCGTAGGCCTGGTTCAGCACGACGGCTCGCTTGCTTTCGTCGGTGTAGCGCAGGCCGGTGCTGACGCTGAATTGCGGCGTCAGGCGCCAGCTCCAGTCGCCGAAGATGGCCTTGCCCTCGGTGTAGACCTGGCCGTTGGTGGTGCCGAAGCTCAGGTTGAAGAAGTTGTTGCGCACCGTGCCGCCGGCGCGGCCGTCGAAGTAGTACACGCCGATCACGCCGGAGCTGTTCTGGCCCTCGTAGGCGGCCTGCAGCTCGTGGCTTTGCGAGCTGTCGTGGTACTCGGCGCGCACGTCGGCGATCTTGTTGGGCAGGCCGTCGAAGTCGATGGACGTGTTCGTGTCGGAGGCGCGGTGGGCCAGGATGTACTTCAGGCTCCAGTCGCTCGTGACGCCCCAGTTCAGCGTCAGCGACTCGCCTTCGCTGGAGGTCTTGTTGGCGTTCGGCATGCCGGTGGCGATGTCGTAGCGGCCGGTGGTGGCAGGCGTCTTGGCGGGGTCGAAGGGGTTGACGTTCAGGCGCTGGAAGCCGCGCATGTGCGAGGCGTCCTGCGTGCGGTCCACCGACACCTGGGCGTTGAAGCTGGAGCCCGTGGGGAACCAGCCCATCGACACCCGGCCGCTGGTGGTGGCCTGGTCGCTGACGGCGCTGCCGTCGGTCAGGTTCTTGCCGTAGCCCTCGCGGTTCAGGCTCGCGCCGGCCACCCGGAAGCGGATCTGGCCGTCGTTCACGGCCGTGCCCACGCCGCCCTTGGCCGTCACCTGGCCATAGCTGCCGACGGCCAGGGTCACCGCGCCTTCGGTCCGGGTGGGCAGCGGCTTGGAGACGTACTTCACCGCGCCGCCGATGGTGTTCTTGCCGTAGAGCGTGCCCTGCGGGCCGCGCAGCACTTCCACGCGCTGCACGTCGTACACGTCCAGCAGCGCGCCCTGCGGGCGGGCGATGTAGACGTCGTCGAAATAGATGCCCACGCCCGGGTCCACGCCCCACAGCGGGTCGGCCTGGCCCACGCCGCGGATGAAGGTGGTGATGGTGGTGTTGCTGCCGCGCGCGGCGTAGATCGTCAGGTTGGGCACCTGGCCCTGCAGGTCGCCGAGGTCCTTGATGGCGAGCTTGTCGAGCTGCTCGGCGGTGAGGGCCGTGACGGCGACGGGCACGTCCTGCAGCGACTCCTCGCGCTTGCGGGCCGTCACCTTGACGGTGTCCAGCGTGTTGACGGCGGTGTCGGCTTTCGGGGCGGCGGGGGCGGTCTGGGCGCCGGCCGGCAGCGCGATGGCCGCGCCGAGGGCGGCGATAACGGCGAAATGCAGGCGCGAGCGCGCCGGAAGGCGTCGGGGCATGGCTTGTCTCCTGGTTTGATGTGTTCGGGTGCCAGACAGGCTTTGCGCAAAACCCGTGCCTGCGCCAGGGCGGGGCAAACCTCTGGCAAACCCTTGCGAGCTAACCCGGGTTTTGGGCGTCGGGTGCCAGCGCAACGTCTGGAAACCAGTCAAGTCCTGCGTGCTGCCGTGTCCAGAAACCGGACAAGTGCCCTGGGGGCTGCAAGGCGGCGCGGCCGTCGCTATCCTGCGCCGCCTGACACCATCCCCCCGGAGACCCGCCATGCTCAAGCGCCTGCTTCCCGCCGCGACCGCCACCGTCCTGGCCGCCGCCCTCGCGGCCCCCGCCCTCGCCGCCGGCCCGCAGCTCAAGGGCCAGGCGCCGGGCTGGTACCGCGTGCAGCTCGGCGGCTTCGAGATCACCGCGCTGTCCGACGGCACCATCGACCTGCCGGTCGACAAGCTGCTTCAGCAGCCGCCCGCCAACACGCTGCGCGCGCTGCAGCACGCCTACCTCGGCGTGCCGCTGGAAACCTCGGTGAACGCCTACCTCGTCAACACCGGCAGCAAGGTCGTGCTGGTGGACACCGGCACGGCCGGCCTCTTCGGCCCGACCGCCGGCCGCGTGCTCGCCAACCTCAAGGCCTCGGGCTACACGCCGGAGCAGGTGGACGAGATCGTCATCACCCACATGCACGGCGACCACATCGGCGGCGCCTCCAGCACGGCCTTCCCCAATGCCACGCTGCGCCTGGACAAGCGCGACAGCGACTTCTGGCTGGCCCCCGAGCAGCTCGCCAAGGGCGGCGACGGTGCCAAGGCGGTGGCCGCCCTCGTGAAGGGCTTCGCCGACACCGGCCGCTTCAAGCCCTTCGACGGCAGTGCGGCGGGCGTGGAGATCGTGCCCGGCGTGAAGGCCTTCCCGGCCTACGGCCACACCCCCGGCCACACCAACTACGTGGCCGAAAGCCAGGGCCAGAAGATGATGTTCTGGGGCGACCTGATGCACGTGGCCGCCGTGCAGTTCCCCGACCCCTCGGTGACCGTGCAGTTCGACAGCGACCCCAAGGTGGCCCGCCCGGCGCGTGAGGCCGCCTACGCCGCCGCCGCCAAGGACGGCTACTACGTCGCCGTGACCCACGTCAGCTTCCCCGGCATCGGCCGCCTGCGTGCCGACGGCAAGGGCTACGACTGGCTGCCGGTGAACTACTCCACCAACCGCTGATCCAGCCCGCGGGCGTCAGCCGCCCAGCGGCTGCACCCGCCACTCGCGCCGCTCCGGGTCCACGCAGACCCGGTGGCGGCTGAAGAAGTCCTGGCCGAGGAAGCCGTCCAGCCCCGGCACCTGCAGGGGCACGCTGACGAAGGCGCCCGCCGCCAGCGGGCGGCCGTCCGACGCTTGCAGCGGGCCGGCCACGGCAGCGCTCAAGGCCGGCTGGATGACGTTGCGCGATGCGCCGGTGTCCAGCCCCAGCACCAGGGCCTGCCCCTCGGCAGCCTGCAGCCGCACCACGGGCAGGCTGCCCTTCATCTCGAGAGGCAGCGGCGCGCCGCCGCAGCCGGCGGGCCAGGCCGAGCCGGGGGCCAGGCGCAGCAGCTGCCCGGCGGCGTAGTCGATGACCCAGCGGCGCTCGCGCAGCCAGCCCCAGCCCAGGTAGCCGTCCGTGCCCGCCGGGCGCTTGGCCTTGCCCCAGGTCTGCGCGGCCGGCGCCACCGGCAGGGCCTGGCCGGCGAGCAGCACCGTGCTGACTGCGATGCGGGCCTGGGGGCGCAGCTGGCCCTGCGCGTCCTGCGTGCTCACCGCGCCGGCTTCGGCTGGCACGGGTGACCAGTCGGGCCGCAAGGCCAGCGCGGCGGCGCCGCCCGCGTCGATCAGCAGCCGGGCCTCGCGGCCGTCGATGCGGGCCTGCAGCACGGGCAGGCCGGCCTCCAGCGTGAAGGGCAGCACCAGGTCCGCCTCGGGCTGGGCCCGGGCGGCTGCGGTGGCCAGCAGGGTGAGGAGGGCCAGGGTCGTGCCGGTCATGCCTTTCATGCGGCCAGTCTAGGCAGGCGCCCTCACGCCTGCCGTTGGGCATGGGTCAGGCCGGGCCGGCTCGGCCTTGCCGCAGCATGCGCGCGATCGTCGTCAGGTTGATCACCGCGATGACGATCTCCAGCGCCGTGCCGCCGATCGAGCCGACGATGAGGTTGTTGGCGATCCACAGCCCTGTGCCGCAGAGCATCAGCAAGCGCATCGGCACGCCCTGCAGCGTGAACAGCGCGATGGTGCCGAGGCACGAGGCCATCAGCGGCAGCCAGTCACTCGGCTGGCGCGCGATGGCCAGGCCGAAGCCGATGTTGGCCGCCACCACCGCCACCGCCACCCAGGGCGAGCGGGTGCGCAGGGACAGCAGCGAGCGGGTCAGCGAGATCAGCGAGCTCACCACCGCTGTCGGGTTGCCCAGCAGCGCGAAGTGCACGACATAGGCCACGCACTCGCCCGCCATGAACCACTTGAAGCGCCGGTCGTCGGTCTGCAGGAAGCAGCTGACCCCGAGCACGAAGGCGACATAGCCGAAGCATTGGGCGGGGGAGAACCAGTCGGCGAGGGGCATGCGGCATTGTCCCCGGCTGGATCGTGGGCGCCGGCGGCTCTACAGTCCCGCCAGCCCCTCCACGCGACCCCCGCCACCCATGCCCACCCGCCCCGGCCCCCACACCGCCCTCGTCATCGTGGACGTCCAGGTCGGCGTCGTCGCCCAAGCCTGGCAGCGCGACGCCATCGTGAGCCACATCGCCATCGCCGTGGCGCGCGCGCGGGCGGCCGGGGTGCCGGTCGTCTGGGTGCAGCACCAGGACGACGAACTGCCCGCCGGCACGCCGGCCTGGCAGTGGGTGCCAGAGCTGCAGCCGCAGGAGGGCGAGCTGCGCATCCACAAGCGCTTCAACTCCAGCTTCGAAGAGACGGCCTTGCTGGCCGAACTGGATCGGCTGGCGGTCAGCCACCTCGTGCTCGCCGGCGCGTCCACCAACTGGTGCATCCGGGCCACGGCCTTCGGCGCGCTGGAGCGCGGTTTCGACCTGACCCTGGTCGGCGACGGCCACACCACGGTGGACCTGGACCTCGGCCCCGAGCGCGCGGTGCCGGCGCGCGCGTTGATCGACGACCTCAACACCGCCGTGCAGTGGCTGTCCTACCCCGGTCGCCGCAACCGCGTCGTGGACGCGGCCGACCTGGACTTCGCCGCACCGGCCGCGGCCGGTTGAGCTGCAGCGAGGCCGAGCGCTGACGCCGTCTCCGGCTTGCCACTGAGAATCCAGCCGCACCCTTGCAAAGGCCCCCGATGAAGCCCCACGCCCTCCTGCTCGCCCTGTGCCTGGCCCTCGGCCCGGCGCTGGCTGAAGAACCCGCCGCCCGCCATGTGGCCTCCATCGACGAGCTGCTGCAGCTGCGCACGCTGGTGGGCGGCACGCAGATCTCGCCGGATGGCCGCCATGTGGCCTACCTGCTCAGTCAGGCGGACTTCAAGCAGGACGCCTTCGTCACGACGCTCTGGCTGGTGAACACCGAGACGGGGCGCATCCTGCAGCTCACGCAGGGCGTCAAGTCAGCCGGCAACCCGCAGTGGTCGCCCGACGGCCAGTGGCTCGCGTTCACGAGCAACCGCGTCGACGACAAGGACCAGCTCTTCGCCATCCGCCCCGATGGCGGCGAGGCGGTGCAACTGAGCCGGGCCGAGACCGGTGTGCGTGGCTATGCCTGGTCGCCCGACGGCCGGCAGATCGCCTTCACCGCCATCGAAGCGCCCAGCCAGGCCGCCAAGGACCGCAAGGCGCATTTCGCCGACTACGAGGTGGTGCGCAAGGAGACCCAGTGCGCCCAGCTGTGGACGCTGCAGCTCGCCGATGCGCTGGCCGCGCCCCAGGCCGGCCAGCAGCGCACGAAGAACGCGAGGCTGCATGTCGACAGCCTCAGCTGGTCGCCAGACAGCACGCGCATTGCCTTCAGCGGCAGCGAGTCGCCCGAGGTGCGGCACCTTGCCACGAGCGACCTCTACGCCCTGCGGCTGAGCGACGACAGCGTCCAGCCGCTCGTCACCCAGCCCGGGCCCGACACGAACCCGCAGTGGTCGCCCGATGGCCGGCAGATCGCCTTCGTGTCGGCCATGGGCCAGACCCGCTTCTTCGCGCGCAACCAGCGCATCGCGGTCGTGGCGGCCGAGGGCGGCGCGCCGCGATCCGTCAGCGACGGCTTCGACGAGAACCCCTCGCTGATCGCCTGGAAAGCCGACGGGCTCTACTTCAGTGGCTTGCAGCGCACGGCCGGCCATGTGTTCCGCGCCGACCCCGCCAACGGCAACATCCGCCGCGTGTCCGCGCCCGAGGGCCTGATGGCCGGCGGTGTCTCCATGAGCCGCGACGGCCGCCGGCTGGCTTTTGCGGCGCCCACGCCGCGCGCACTGGCCGAAGTGTTCGTCACCGACCTGGCGGCCTTCGAGCCCCGGCAGCTGACCCAGCTGACCGAGCAGACCCGCAGCTTCACGATGGCCAGCCGCGAGCTTATCCGCTGGAAGAGCCAGGACGGCACCGAGATCGAAGGCGTGCTGATCAAGCCCGCCGACTTCGACCCGCGCAAGAAGTACCCGCTGCTCACCATCATCCACGGCGGCCCCACCGCCATCGACCGCCCGACCCTGCTGGACACGCGCTACTACCCGGCCGACATCTGGGCCGCGCGCGGCGCCCTGCTGCTGAAGGTGAACTACCGCGGCAGCGCCGGCTATGGCGAGAAGTTCCGCCGGCTCAACGAGCGCAACCTGGGCGTGGGCGATGCGTGGGACGTGGTCTCCGGTGTGGACCACCTCGTGGCCCAGGGCCTCGTCGACAAGGACCGCGTGGGCAGCATGGGCTGGAGCCAGGGCGGCTTCATCTCGGCCTTCCTGGGCACCGCGACGAAGCGCTTCGTGGCCGTGTCCATGGGCGCCGGTATCTCCGACTGGGCGACCTACTACTACAACACCGACATCCCGCAGTTCACGATCAACTACCTCGGCGCCGATCCCGTCACCGACCCCGAGATCTACCGCAAGACCTCGCCCGCCGGCTACCTGAAGACCGCCCGCACGCCGACCCTGATCCAGCACGGCGAACTCGACAAGCGCGTGCCGATCGCCAACGCCTACCAGCTGCGCCAGGCCCTGGAAGACCGCCAGGTGCCCGTCGAGATGATCGTCTACAAGGGCTTCGGCCACGGCATCACCAAACCCAAGGCCGCGCGTGCGCAGATGCAGCACAACCTGGACTGGTTCAACCACTGGATCTTCAAGGACCCCCTGCCCGACTTTGCGGCGCCGGAGGTGCCGAAGGGGACGAAGGAGTGAGGGGGTGCGGAATGGCGGGGCTCAGTTGGAGCGGGGGGATGGAATGGTGGCTTTCGGCCTGGAGCCGTCGATCGCGGAGGCCCGCCTTCGATGCATGCGTAGATCGGGATGATCGTGGGACGCGGGGCGACGCAATTGCTACGTGTCCCCCGGTCCGCTACGCGGCCCTCCTCCTTTACCTTCGCAATTGCGTCGCCCCGCATCCCACCAGTGCACCGTCCGGTTTCATCGACGAAAAGCCGAGCGGCGTGCAAGCGGGCAGTGGGGCGGGCCTGATGCGCAAGTAAAGGAGGAGTCATGTAGGGCGGCTCGCGACCCGCCCTACGGCTACGGCGCTATGCCGCCAGCCAGAAGCAGCCCCCGCCCTTGCGCTTGGCCTCGTACATGGCCAGGTCCGCCTGGTGCACGACATGCGTCAGGTCGTCCAGCCCAGCCTTGCCGACGGCAATGCCTACGCTTGCGCTGGACAGCAGCACCACGTTGGCGCAGATCACCGGCTCCTTCATCGCCTGCGTGAACCGGTCGGCAAGCTGCGTGGACGCCAGCCGGGCGTCGCGCCCACGGATCAGCACGGCGAACTCGTCACCGCCCAGCCGCGCGACCAGATCGCCCTCGCGAACCAGCGAGGTGATGCGCTTGGCGATGGCCTTCAGGAATTCGTCGCCAACGGCATGGCCGTGCTGGTCGTTGATCGGCTTGAACTTGTCGAAGTCGATGAACATCACTGCGAACGCCTGGTCGTCGGCGCCCAGCCGCGCGAGTGACTGCTCAAAGCAGCGGCGGTTCGGCAGGCCGGTAAGGGCATCCTGGTGGGCCAGCCTTTCCATCTCGGCCAGCTGCATCCGGTCGCGGTCTGCATCCGAGGTGCGTGTCCTTTGCTGCTGTGCGGCCTTGATGCCCCAGGCGCGATGGAAGATCTCCGCGATGGGCGCCAGCACGGCAAAGAGAGGGCCATAGGTCGGCAGCTCGAACAGCGGCGGCACGCCGGCGTTCTCGAACGCCGTTTGGACGGACCAGTGCGACAACACGCCGATCGGCAGCGCCATGCTGCTCAGGTAGAGCAGCAGCAAGGCCAACATCTGGGGCGCAGGCGGCAAGCCGCCGCCGCAGGCCCGCGACATCCTCTGCACGGCCCACTGCAGACCCACGCCGGCCACGACGCTCGCGCAAACCAGCACGCCGAAAGCCTGCAAGAAGGGGTCCGGCTCCAGCAGCCCCGTCAGCGCGATCAAGGCGAGCAAGACGCAGAGGAACAGCAGAACCCAGACCATCTCGGACCGAGGCGGCTCGCGAACGAGCGGGCTGTCGTGGTGGAGGAAAACCGAGTCGTCTCGCGGGGACATTCTTCGCTGTGTTCCTTGAAGCGAGCGAAGCGTATGGGCTGAAGCCTGAGCGCCCTGCGGCGATCAAGGGCGAAGCTGCGTACTTGTGCACGCTCAAGCGGTGGCGCATGCCTGACCGACAGGGCGCGTGCTGGGGAGGCGCCGCATGCCTGCCGGCCACCCGACCCTAACCCGCCCGTCCCCCCAACACCGCCACCACGTCCTGCACCCCCTGCGGCCGCACCACGCGGGCAACTTCCTGGCCGTCCTGCAGCACCACCAGCGTGGGCCAGAGCTTGACCCGGTAGGACCGGCCGAGCGGGCGGCCCGGGCCGTCTTCGATGCGCAGGTGGCGCAGCCCGGTGCCGGCCGCGCCGAGCGCTTCGGCGATGTCCGGCGTGGCGCCCTGGCAGATGCTGCACCAGTTGGCGCCGAACTCCAGCACCGTGGTGCCGGGCAGGGCGTCCGCCTCGGCGCGGGACAGGGTCTCGGGGGTGTAGGGCGGCAGGGGTGTCATGTCGGTTCCTCTTCGGGCAAGGCGCGGCTCGGGCGGCTCAAGCGGCTTGGGCCGCGAAGCGTTCGGTGCGGCCGTCGGCATGGCGGGCGAAGCGGTCGAAGCCTTCGCCGTGCACCGGCCCGGCGTCGGCCCAGGGCCAGCCGCCGAACTGGGTGCGGCGGTAGTCCTCGAAGGCCTGCTGCAGCTGCTGCTGGGTGTTCATCACGAAGGGCCCGTACTGCGCCACCGGCTCGACGATGGGGCGGCCCTGCAGCATCAGCAGTTCGGCCGGTTCGGCGCTGTCGTTGACGATGCGGATCTCCGCCCCGGCGCGCACTTCCATCGCCTGCTTCACGGCCACCGGGCGGCCGGCGACGGTGAGCGTGCGGCCGACGAAGAAGTACAGCATGCGCCGCGTGCCGGCGCCCGTGGCCGGCGGCAGCGTCCAGGTGGCGCCGGGGTCCAGGCGCAGGGTCCAGATCGCGACGTCGGCTGCCGCCTGCGAGGCCCAGGAGTCAGGCGGTGGCGCCAGCGGTGTGAGCGCGCCCGCCGGCGTGGGCAGCGCGCCGGCGATGCAGACCACGTCGGTCGCGCGGCCTGCCGCGTCGCTGAAGCGGTGGCCCGGAATGTCCTGCGACCAGAACATCGTGAAGTGCGGCGCCACCATCTTGTTCGCCGCCGGCAGGTTGAGCCAGATCTGGAAGAGCTCCAGCGGGTTGGGCGCGTCGGTGCGCAGCAGCGGGAACATCTCGGCATGCACGATGCCGCGGCCCGCGGTGAGCCACTGCACATCGCCCCCACCGAAGCGGGCGCCGGCGCCCAGCGAGTCGGCGTGGTCGATGCGGCCCTGGCGCACGATGGTCACCGTCTCGAAGCCGCGGTGCGGGTGGGCCGGGAAGCCCGGCACCTGCTCGCCGTGGTACATGCTCCAGCCGGACTGGCCGGAGAAATCCGACCCGATCTGGCGGCCGCGCAGCAGCGCCGGGTCCGGCCCGTGGCGGCCGTTGCCGGGCGGGTAGGCGTCGTCGTGGTGGACGCAGAACAGGAAGGGGTCCAGCGTCGGCCAGGGCATGCCGAGCGGGTGCAGGGCGAGGAGGGCGTCGTCGTTCATGCCGCGAGCCTACCCGGGCCGGCATGCCCTTGCTCGCGTGCGCCCTGGCTCATCTGGCGAGCCACGCGGGCGGCAGCATCGCCGCATGTCTCACACCCCCGACCCCACCGTCCTGCCCCCGCCCACCCGCGCCGACAACGGCATCCTCGGCCGCGTGCCGAGCCAGTTCGTGGCGCAGGCCTGCAAGACCCTGCCCGACCCGGCCTGTGCCGTCGATGACGAGCTGTGCGTCGACATCGATGCCGGCTGGGCCGGCCGCGTGCGCCTGACCTTCCGGCGCCAGCGCTACAGCCGCCCGCGCGGCAAGACGAGCTATTTCTCGTGGCTGTGCCGGCATGCGGCACCCGTGCCTGCCGACGTCCCCGCTGACGCCAGCCCACCCTGAGCGGGCTGCGTACAGTCGGGAGGTCTGCATCCCGGCAGGCCGCGTGAGCAAGGAGCCGCTGATGACCCCCCGTTGCCGTGTGATCTGGCCTGCGTTCGCCATCGCCACCGCCCTTGCAGGCGCGGTGCAGGCGCAGACCCCCTCGATGCCCGCGCCCGACATCCCGGCCCGCCTCCAGCCCGTGGTGGACGCGGCCCAGGCCCGGGGCTTTGCCGGCGAGGTGCTGGTGGCCGACACCGACAGCATCTGGTTCGAGCAGGCCGTGGGCCTGGCGCGGCGCCAGCCCGATGTGGCCCACCGGCCCGGCGCGGTCTGGCGCTGGGGCTCGGTGAGCAAGCAGGTGACGGTGACCCTGGCCATGCAGCTGGTGGACGCCGGCCGGCTCAAGCTGGACGACACCCTCGCCGAGCGCTGGCCGGCCTACCCCGCACCCGCGGCCGCGCAGATCACCGTGCGGCACCTGATGCAGCACCTCTCCGGCCTGGCCTACCCGGGCGACAGCCCCCAGGACGCCGATGGCGTGCCGGCCTTCTACCGCCGCAAGGGCCCGCCCTGGCAGCCCGAGGCGCTGCGCTTCTGCGCCGGGCCTGCGAAGGCCGCGCCGGGCGAACGTTTCCAGTACGGCGACTGCGACACCCTGGTGCTGGCCGGGCTGCTGGAGCAGCTCACCGGCCAGAACATCCGGCAGCTGATGTAGCAGCGCATCGCGCAGCCGCTGGGCCTGCGCAGCCTGCGGCTGAACGAGGGCCGCACGCGGGCGATGGCGGTGCCCATGGACGCCAGCGGCCGGCCCGTGCCGCAACCGGTGATGGCCACTTATGGCGCGGCCGGCGCCATGGAAGGCACGGCCCGCGACCTGCTCGCCTTCAACCGCGCCTTGCTGGCGGGGCGCCTGGTGAGCGGCGCTTCACGCCAGGCCATGTGGACGGGTGAGCCGAAATGGGGCTATGCCGCGCTGGGCGTGTGGGCCTTCAGCACGCCGATCGCCGGCTGTGCCGAGCCCGTGGCGCTGGTGGAGCGCCGCGGCTATGTGGGCGGCATCCAGGCGCGCAGCATCATCGCGCCGGCGCGTGGCGTGTCGGTCGTGATGTTCAGCAACGCGGCCGACTTCGATTTCGGCGAGATCTGGCAAGGCCAGGGCCTGTCGCACGACCTGCTGGCCGCCGCCCTGTGTGCCGCCGGGCCAGCCCGGCCGCAGCCCTGAGGCCCGAGCCTCAGCGCTTGCAGCCCGGCGCCGGGTTGGGCCGTGGGCCGGCGGCCGTCTGGTGCACGAACACGAGGGAGCCGTCGGGCCGGTGTTTCACCTCTTCCAGCGCCACCGAGCGGCGGTACTCGCCGCCGCCGGGCAGCTCGGCGTTGTGATAGGCCACATAGCTGCGGCCGTTGAAGTCGAAGAAGGCCTGGTGGATGGTCTTGGTCTTGAGGTTGCGCTCCATCACCACGCCCTGGCGCGTCCAGGGGCCCAGTGGCGTGGGGCCGGTCATGTAGGCCGTTTCCTCCGGCCAGTGCTGAGAGTAGCTCAGGTAGTAGGTGGCGCCGCGCTTGTGCAGATAGGGCGCTTCCACGAAGTTGGGCACGGGCACGGCCGTGATCGGGCCGTCCAGCTCGGTCATGTTGGCCTTGAGCTTGGCCACCTTCAGCACCGTGTTGCCCCAGTAGAGGTAGGCCTGGCCGTCGTCGTCCACGAACACGCCGGGGTCGATGTCGTCCCAGGCGATGGCGGTCTGGGTCGTCATGTCGTTGGTGACGAGGGCCGAGCCGCGGGCGTCCTTGAAGGGGCCGGTGGGCGAGTCCGACACGGCCACGCCGACGGCGAAGCCCGGCACGGTCGCGTGCTCCACCGTCGTGTAGAACCAGTACTTGCCGTGGCGCTTGACGATGTCCGAGGCCCAGGCGCGGCCCTTGGCCCAGGCGAAGTCGGTGGCGCGCATCGGCACGCCGTGGTCCTGCCAGGTGACGAGGTCGCAGCTGGAGAACACGCGCCACTCGTGCATGACGTAGTCCTTGCCCTCGGGCGCGGCCTCGTCACGGCCGGCGAAGAGGTAGACGCGGCCGCCGTCCACGAGCACGGCCGGGTCGGCGGTGTAGAGCGGCGCGAACAGCGGGTTGGCGGCTTGCGCCGTGCCGCAGCACAGCGCTGCGGCGAGCAGCAGGGTCTTGAGCATCAGGGGTGGGCCTTCTTGAGGGAGAGCAGCCGCTGCACGGCGCAGAAGACGAAGAGCAGCGCGCCGATGACGATCTTGGTCCACCAGGAGCTGAGCGTGCCGTCGAAGGCGATCAGCGTCTGGATGAGGCCGAGCACCAGCACGCCCGACAGCGCACCGGCCACATAGCCATAACCGCCCGTCAGCACGGTGCCACCGATGACGACGGCGGCGATGGCGTCCAGCTCCACGCCCTGGCCGTGCTGGCCGTAGCCGCTGAGCATGTAGAAGGCGAACAGCAGCCCGGCGAGGGACGCGCAGCCGCCGCTCAAGGCGTAGACCGCCACCTTGGTGCGGCCCACCGGCAGGCCCATCATCAGGGCCGAGGTTTCGTTGCCGCCGAGCGCGTACACCGTGCGGCCGAAGGCCGTGGCCTGCGCCGCCCACACGCCCGCAGCCAGCACCGCCAGCGCGATGACCGCGCCCGGCGACAGGAAGGCGCCGCCGAACAGCGGGATCTGCGTCTGCGACAAGGCCACGAAGAGCGGCGCGTCGATGGTGATGCTGTCCACGCTGATCAGGAAGCACAGGCCGCGCGCCAGGAACATGCCCGCCAGCGTGACGATGAAGGGCTGCAGCCGGAACACGTGGATGACCAGGCCCTGCAGCGCGCCGAACAGCGCGCCGCCCAGCAGCACCAGCGGGATCACCGCCTCGGCCGGCCAGTGCGCCACCTGCAACAGCCAGGCCGCGACCATGGTGGTGAGCGCCAGCACCGAGCCTACCGACAGGTCGATGCCGCCGGACAGGATCACGAAGCTCATGCCCACCGCGATGACGAGCAGGAAGGCGTTGTCGATCAGCAGGTTGAGCACCACCTGCAGCGAGGCGAAGCCGGTGTAGCTGGCCGCGCCGGCGATGAAGAGCAGGGCCATCAGCGCGACGCTGACCCAGGTCGTGAAGGCGGGGGCGCCGGTGAGGGCGCGCAGACGTTGACTCATGCCTTCCTCCAGCTGGACCAGGCCGAGGACTGCGAGATGCACACCGCGAACACGACGACCGCCTTGACCACCATCGTCACCTGCGGCGGCACGCCGAGGGCGTAGATGGTGGAGGTGAGCGTCTGGATGATGAGGGCGCCGATCAGGCTGCCCAGCAGGCTGAACTTGCCGCCGCTGAGCTGGCCGCCGCCGAGGGTGACGGCCAGGATGGCGTCCAGCTCCAGCAGCAGGCCGGCGTTGTTGGCGTCGGCGCTCTTGATGTTGGAGGCCACCATCAGGCCCGCTAGGCCCGCGCCCAGGCTGCAGTACACGTAGACGAAGAACACGATGGCCGCCGTGTGCACGCCGGCCAGCCGCGCGGCGACCGGGTTGATGCCCACCGTCTGGATGAAGAGGCCGAGCGCCGTGCGCCGCATCAGCAGCGCCGTGAGCCCCGCGACGGTGGCGACCACGAAGAGCGACACCGGCAGGCCCAGCAGCCAGCCGCCGCCCAGCCAGAAGAAGCTCGCGGGCTCGTAGACGGTGAGGATCTGCCCGTCGGTGATCAGCTGCGCCAGGCCCCGGCCGGCCACCATCAGGATGAGCGTCGCGATGATGGGCTGCAGGCCGAGGGCCGACACCAGCAGCCCGTTCCACAGCCCGCACAGCAGGGCTGCGCCGAGTGCGGCGGCAAAGGCCACGGCCACGCCATACGTGCTCACCAGCGCGCAGGCCACCGTGCCGGCGATGGCGACGACCGCGCCCACCGACACGTCGATGCCGCGCGTGGCGATCACGAGTGTCATGCCGAGGGCCGCCAGCATCAGCGGCGCGGCGCGGTGCAGGATGTCGACGAGGTTGCCGTAGAGGTGGCCGTCCTTGATCTCCAGGTGCAGAAAGCCCGGCACGCTGACGGCGGCCACGGCCAGCAGCAGGATCAGGGCGGCGAGCGGCCGCGCGAGGGGGTGGTGCCAGGCCTTGGGGCCGGTGGGTCGGGTGGACATGGCAAGAGTCGGGGATGTCATGCGGCGGTGGGCTCGGCGGCGATCACTTCGAGCACGCTGCGCTCGTCCAGCTCGCCACGTGCATAGGTGCCGGCGGCACGGCGGTCGCGCATCACGAGCACGCGGTCGCTGCAATGCAGGACTTCCGGCAGCTCGGAGGAAATGAACAGCAGGGCCATGCCGCTGCCGTCGGCCTTGTGAGCCAGCGCCCGCACGGCGTCCATCAGGTCTTCCTTGGCGCGCACGTCGATGCCGCGGGTGGGCTCGTCCAGGATCAGCACGGCGGGTTCGGTGGCGAGCCAGCGCGCGAGCAGCGCCTTTTGCTGGTTGCCGCCGGAGAGCTGGCCGATGGGCGTGTCGGCGCTGGCCGTCTTGATGCCCAGGCGCTGGATGTAGTCGTCGGCCAGGGCCTGCTGCTGCTCGCGGCTCAGCACGAGCCGCAGCCCGGCGCGGGCCTGCAGCGCGAGCAGGATGTTGTCGCGCACCGAGAGGTCGAGGATGGCGCCTTCGTGCTTGCGGTCTTCCGAGCAGAAGGCCAGTCCGGCGGCGATGGCTTCGCGCGGGGAGCGCCAGCGGCCGCTGCGGCCGCCCACGTGCAGCTCGCCGGCGTCGGCGGTGTCGGCCCCGAACAGCAGGCGTGCCGCCTCGGTGCGGCCGGAACCGAGCAGGCCGGCCAGGCCCAGAACCTCGCCGCGGCGCAGGGCCAGGTCCAGGGGCTGCAGCGCGCCCTGACGGGCCAGCCCCGTGGCACGCAGCACCGGCTCGCCCGTGGCCGGCGCCTGGCTGTCCAGCCGCGTGGGCTGCTGGTCGGGCGGCGCACCGACCATCTTGTTGACGAGGGCGAGCCGGCTCAGATCGGCCGCGAGGTACTCGCCCTCGGTCTCGCCGTTGCGCATGATGGTGATGCGGTCGGCCAGCGCGTAGGTCTGGTCGAGGAAGTGGGTGACGAAGAGGATGGCCAGGCCCTGGTCACGCAGGCGGCGCAGCACCGTGAAGAGGCGCTGCACGGCCGCGTCGTCGAGGCTGGAGGTGGGCTCGTCGAGGATGAGCACGCGCGCCGAGATGCGCAGCGCGCGGGCGATGGCCACCATCTGCTGGATGGACAGCGAGTAGCGCGACAGCGGCTGCGTGACGTCGATGTCCAGGTCCATCTGCCCGAGCACGCGGCGCGCCTCGGCATGCACGGCCGGCCAGTCGATGCGGCCGCCGCTCCACCAGGGCGTGCGCGGGAAGCGGCCGGCGCAGATGTTCTCGGCCACGCTCAGGTTGGGGCAGAGGTTGACCTCCTGGTAGACCGTGCGGATGCCCAGGGCCTGGGCGTCCTCGGTGCGCTTCGGGGCGATGGGCTGGCCGTCGAGCGTGATGCTGCCGGCGTCCGGGGTGTAGAGCCCCGTCAGCACCTTGATGAGCGTGGACTTGCCCGCGCCGTTCTGGCCCATCAGGGCGTGCACTTCGCCGGGGAAGAGGCGCAGGCGGACGTCGCTCAAGGCCTTGACGCCGGGGAAGGCCTTGTGGATGCCGGAGAGGTCCAGCACCGGGGCCGAGGGGTCGGGGTTCATTGCTCGCATGTCATGCCAAGGCCCGGGCGGGCGCCGCTTCAGTACTTCCGGTTCGGCAATTCCTTCGCCGCCACTTCCGCCGGGAACACGCCTTCATTGACCGTGATGCGCTTCTCCACCGGCTTCTTCGCCACCACGTCCTTGGCCAGCTGCATCAGCTGCGGGCCCAGCAGCGGGTTGCATTCCACCGTCACGTTGAGCTTGCCCGCCTTCATCGCCTCGAAGGCGCCACGCACCCCGTCGATGGAGATGATGACGATGTCCTGGCCGGGCTTCAGGCCCGCCTCCTCGATGGCCTGGATCGCGCCGATCGCCATGTCGTCGTTGTGCGCGAAGAGCACGTCGATCCTCTTGTCGCGCTGCTTCAGGAAGGACTCCATCACCTCCTTGCCCTTGGCCCGCGTGAACTCGCCGGATTGCGAGCGGATGATCTGCAGCTTGGGGTTGGCCTTGATCACCTCCTCGAAGCCCTTCTTGCGGTCGATGGCCGGGGCCGATCCCACCGTGCCCTGCAGCTCGACGATGTTCAGCGCGGCATTCGGCGTCTTGGCGGCGCGTTCCAGCAGCCAGCGCGCGGCCTTGCGGCCTTCCTCGACGAAGTCGGAGCCGATGAAGCTCACGTACAGCGACGGGTCGGCCACCTTCACGGCACGGTCGGTCAGGATGACGGGGATGCCGGCGGCCTTGGCTTCCTTCAGCACGGTGTCCCAGCCACTCTCCACCACCGGCGAGAAGGCGATCACGTCGACCTTCTGCGCGATGAAGCTGCGGATGGCCTTGACCTGGTTCTCCTGCTTCTGCTGCGCATCGGCGAACTTCAGCGTGATGCCGGCTTCCTTGGCGGCACTCTTGATGGAGGCCGTGTTGGCGGTGCGCCATTCGCTCTCGGCACCGACCTGCGAGAAGCCCATCGTGAGCGGCGCGGCCAGCGCGGCGAAGGCAGGCAGGGCAAGCGCGGCGGCAAGCAGGGTGCGGCGTGCAGCAAGGAAGGTCATGAAGCGTCTCCTGGAGGTGATGGTGGGCCGGGCGGGTGGCGCAGCAGCCGCAGCCCGTACAGGCCACCGGCGATGCTGCCCGGCTGGGCGATGAACTTGAGGGTGAGCCGGCCGCCCTCGGCGGCCGCCAGGCCCGCGGGCACCGTGAAGTCTCGGGTGTAGGTGGCGGCGGCGCCATCCGGGCGTTCCAGCGTCACCTGCGCGATGCGCTGGCCATTGGCCACGAGCTCGAAGCGCCGGCCGGCGTCGCCCGCCGCGAAGGTTAGCCGCAGCACGCGGCCCTCGCCGAGAGGG
>Ga0233424_10000941_pt1 | contig 30151 bp, 23 predicted proteins | sample Watercolumn_Towu_FD_181011 | JGI IMG/M metagenome (GOLD analysis project Ga0233424, IMG submission 181011) | Freshwater microbial communities from Lake Towuti, South Sulawesi, Indonesia - Watercolumn_Towuti2014_125_MG | ecosystem: Environmental > Aquatic > Freshwater > Lake | place: Indonesia... | reverse complement strand
CCGCGCGACGTCATCAGCCGCAAACTCAGCGTGCCCAATGCCGAACGCATCTTCTTCATCCGCCACGCCCTGCGCGCCGGCTTCACCATCGAAGAAATCTTCGGCCTGACCAACATAGACCGTTGGTTTTTGGCGCAGATCAAAGAGATTGTGGATTTTGAGGAGGAGTTGGCGTTGGCGAGGAATTGATTGCTGGGATTCCTTCCGGCTGCTTTCTGTAAGTGAACACCATCCCCTCGTTGTGCATGGTGAAGGTGTCCCCGCTCACCTTGCTTGTGCTGGTGCCTGCGCCTTCCCACTTCATCGTGAGATTCGCTCCGTTGAGTGTGTAGGTGGCGTTGACGTCTCGATTCACGTCCGTGCGCGGAGGCACGGAGAACGTCGTCTGGCTGCGGCACGTGCCGTCCGAGTGGATGGTGAACATCCCTGCCTTCACGGTCACGGTGCGTCCGCCGTGGTTCACGTCGGCGGGCAACGCCTTGCCATCCACGCTGACGAGAGCGTCTAGAGACCGGCGGGGTTGGGGCCGGCTGCGCTTCCGTCGCCGGTCTTGCAGCCGGACCATGCCAGCAGCGCCAGAAACATCGTCGCGCAGAGCGCGAGGCGTCGGGGCGTGGCGGTTTTGAGTGATTGTTTTGACTGTGTGCGGGTTGGTTTCATGGCGTGACGCTAGTGAGGTGGTGGGGAATCGGTTAATCGAATGTCCGGCTCCGGGCATCGGGGGAATGAATGCTCGCGGTCGCGTCTCGCTTCGCTCGGTGCACTTCAACGATTCGAAGATTGCACACGAACCCGAGGAAGGGCTGGCGTTTGCCCGGAATTATCGGCAGGGTTGGCGGACCCGGAGTTGCCCAGTGAGAATCATGTCCGCCATTTTCGACCGCAGCGCGCCTGATCTTCGCGCGTGCCCGGACGAGTCGCTGCCGGAGTTCGCCTTCATCGGGCGGTCCAACGTGGGCAAGTCCTCGTTGTTGAACATGCTCACGGGGCAGCGGAATCTCGCGCGCGTGTCCCAGACGCCCGGCTGCACGAAGCTGATCAACTTCTTCACCATCAACGGCCGATGGCGCATGGTGGATCTGCCGGGCTACGGATTTGCCCAAGTCGCGAAGGCGGACAGGTCGCAGTTCAACCGGGCGGTCGGCGAATACCTGAAACACAGGCGCAACCTGCACGGCGTGCTGACGTTGGTGGATGCGATGCTGCCGCCGCAGAAGATTGACCTCGAGTTCATGGGATGGCTTGCGGTGCATTCGATTCCGTTCGTGCTGGTCTTCACGAAAATTGACCGGCAGTCCGCTGCGAGGACCGGGACGAACATCGCGTCGTTTCTGGCTGAACTCGACGGGATTTGTGAGGGCAAGCCCGACACGTTCCAGACGTCCGCCAAGACCGGCGCGGGACGCAGCGAACTGCTCGCCGCCATCGAGGCGGCGTTGCCTCCGGACACGGGGCGTGAAGCCGCGGGAACGCGATCCGCGCCCCAAGCCGATGCCACCGGGCGTGGCGTGACCATCCGACGTCCAAATCCCGCGCGGCCTTGGTGAGCGCGCACGCGCGCCGATGAAACCGTTCCATCCAAGTTTCACTTGGAAAACCGCGTTCGGAATTCGTATGGTCCGCCCGCCGTGAACCCGATCACGACAGACGAGCGTCGCGAGGCCATTGCTGCCCAAGTCGAGAAGGCGGTGGCCACCACGCCCGTTTTCGACATCCACACGCATCTCTACGACCCAGCGTTCGGTGAGTTGCTGCTGTGGGGGCTCGACGACCTGCTCACTTATCACTACCTCGTCGCCGAGACCCTCCGCTACCTCGACATGCCCTACGACAAGTTCTGGGCGCTCTCGAAGTCCCGCCAGGCGGAACTCATCTGGGACGAACTCTTCGTGAAGCACTCGCCGATCTCCGAGGCGTGCCGCGGCGTGCTCACCACGCTGAACCTGCTCGGGCTCGACGTGAAGAAGCGCGACCTGCCCAAGCTCCGCCGCTGGTTCGTCGACTGGAAGCCCGACGCCTACATCACCCGCTGCATGGAGGTGGCGAAGGTCAGCCGCATTTGCATGACCAACTCGCCGTTCGATGACATCGAGCGGCCGGTGTGGGAACGGGGCTTCACTCGCGACGAGCGCTTCGTGGCCGCGCTCCGCATTGACCCGCTGCTGGTTGACTGGGCGAACACCGCGCCAAAGTTGTCCGACTGGGGCTACAAGGTCTCGCCCGACCTGAGCGACCGCACGATCAGCGAAGTGCGGCGATTCCTCGCCGACTGGACGCGGCGCATTCACGCCCGCTACGTGATGGTGTCGCTGCCGCCGGAGTTTGTGTATCCGGGCGAGCACTCGTGCGCCCGGCTGATGGAGACGGCCGTGCTGCCGCACTGCCGCGAGTTTGGCCTGCCGTTCGCGATGATGCCCGGCGCGCGCCGCGCGGTGAACCCGCAGCTCCGGCTCGCCGGCGACGGTGTCGGCCGCTGCAACGTGGCGTCCTACGAGGCCATCTTCGCGGAGCACTCGGACAACAAGTTCCTCATCACCGCGCTGTCGCGGGAGAACCAATACGAGTTCTGCGTCGCCGCGCGGAAGTTCCGCAACCTGCACCTGTTCGGCTGCTGGTGGTTCAACAACATCCCCGAGCTGATCAACGAGATGACGCGCATGCGGCTCGAACTGCTCGGCCTCTCGCTCACACCGCAGCACTCGGACGCGCGCGTGCTGGACCAGATCGTTTACAAATGGGACCACTCGCGCCGCATCCTCGCCCGCGTGCTGGTGGACAAGTATCTCGACCTCGCGCAGACCGGCTGGGAGCCGACGCACATCGAGATCAAGCGCGATGTGAAGGCGCTCTTCGGCGGCGAGTTCGAACGGTTCTGCGGCACGGAGTCGAAGTCCGGCCATGGGACGCACACGCCACCGGCCAAGCCTTCCCGCAAGCCACCCGTCGCCCAGCCCGCGTGAGCGGGCGCGGATTCGAGACCTTCCCCGCGCGCAAGCTTGTCTTTGCCCCGCGCCGCGACCACACTCCGCCCGTGGCTGAAATCGCAAAATTCGTCCGGCACGGCGCGACGCAGATCACGCCGAAGATTCTTTCCGGCGTCCACCGCAAGCTGCCGATGCTCAAGCTCGAGTTCGCGCAGATGCACGCGCCCAGGTTTCCGCACCTCGTCGAGCAACTCGAGTTCCTCGCCGATGTCATCGAGGACTACGTGGAAAAGGCCGACACGGACATCCCGCTCGTGAGCGTGGCCGCGGCGACCTTCGCGCTCGTCTATGCGCACCGGCAGGTGGACCTGATCCCCGACTCGACGCCGGACTACGGCTTCGCCGATGAATCCTCCGTCGTGCGCGCGGTGCTGATCGAGCACGAGCGCGACTTTGCCGCCTTCGCCGCGCGGCACCATCTGAACTGGTCGAAGATCACGGTGAAGGCGTAGCGGCACGGGCGTCTCGCCCGTGCGATCCGAAGCTCACAGGCGGAACGCCCATCCCACTGCTCTCAGTATCGCGCGACTTCCTTCTTCAGTTCCAGCCCGAGCGCCAACGTCGTCTTGCGCGCATCGGCCAGCATGAAGGCCACCTCGCTCCCGACGGCGATGAACTGAAAGCCCTCCTCGCGCCGGCGCTTCGCGCTCTCGACGTTGATGACGTGGATGCCCGGTGCCACACCGTATTTCTTCGCCGTCGCGCGGATGTGCGCGAGCGCGTCCACGAACTCCTTGTCCTCGCTGTCGAACGCGGGCTTCTTGCCCATCGAGTTGAGCAGGTCGTTCGGCCCGATGAACACGGCGTCAATGCCCGGCACGCCCAGGATTTCGTCGGCCTTCTCGATGGCCTTCACGTGCTCGGCCATCACGACGAGCAGGATTTCCTCGTTCGCGCGCGCGTAGTAGGTCGCGGGGTCGGTGTCGAAGTTCACCGCGTGCGCCTGACCGCCGACGGAGCGGTTGCCGAGCGGATGGTAGCGCACGCCCTCGACCACGGCCTCGGCCTCGGCGCGCGAGCAGACCATCGGCGTGACGACGCCCCACGCGCCGTTGTCGAGCACGCGCTTGAAATTCTCGCCGGTATTCCACGGCACGCGCGCCATCGGGGCGGGGCCGCAGTCGGCGATGACGGCGAACATTTGCGCGGCGCAGCCGATGTCAATGGGCGTGTGCTCCATTTCGACGGTGAGCCAGTCGAAGCCCACGCGCGCCATCATGCGCGCGGCGACGGGGTCGGGCAGCGTGAGCCAGGTGCCGAGCGAGGCTTCTCCGCGTTTGAGTTTGGCGCGGACGTGATTGGGGCGCATGAGTCGGGATTGGTTAACGGCGGATGAACACGGATGAACACGGATGGAAATGAGAACGCGAGACCTCCGTAAAAGCGGCGCGCAGCGCGGTGTAGTGTCCGGCCTGTGGCCGGGAATAAGTATTGCCGCGGTCCGATCGAGCCACAGGCTCGACGCTACACCATTTGCAGAGGTCTCGGAGCATCTACAGAAGCTTGGCCCGCAGCGCGGGCGAGTTGAACACGTCGGGGTTCACGACCATCTGCGGGCGCCTGCCCTGCATGAGGTCCACGATGGCTTGCGCGGCGGTGTTACTCACTTTTTCGCCCGTGCCGCGCGCGAAGCTTGCGAGGTGCGGCGTGAGCAGCACGTTGGGCAGGCCGCGGAAGATGTTCTCGGCGGGAAGCGGTTCCGTGACGAACGCGTCCAGTGCCGCGCCGGCGATGACGCCCTCGCGCAGAATCTTCGCCAGTGCCGCCTCGTCCACGAGCGCGCCGCGGCCGGTGTTGATGAGGTAGGCGGTCCTTTTCATCTTGCGCAACTGCGCCTCGCCGAGCAACCCGCGGCTCTGCGGCGTCAGCGCGGCGTGCAGCGAGACGAAGTCCGCCTGCGCAAGCAACTCGTCGAGCGAAACGAACTTCACGCCCATCTTCTCCGCGCCGGCGTTCGGGGCGACGTCGTAGGCGATGACCTTCATGTTGAACCCGCTTGCGCGCCGCGCCATCGCGAGGCCGATGCGCCCGCAGCCGACGAGGCCGAGCGTCTTCTCGTGCACATCGTGGCCCCACACGCCGCGCCACGTGCCCGCGCTCATGTCGTGGTGGCCGATGTGGATGTTCCGCGCGACCGCGAGGAGCAGTCCGAAGGCGAAGTCCGCGACGGCGTCGTTGAGCAGGCCGGGCGTGAACGCGACCACGACGCCGTGCTGCGTCGCGGCGGGCACGTCAATCGCGTCGTAGCCCACGCCCCAGCGCGAGATGCACTTGAGCTGCGCAGCCTGTGGCGAACCGAGCACGGCGGCGGTGAACTTGTCCATGCTGGCGAAGCACGCGTCGTGTCCGTCGAGCAACGGCAGCAGCGTCTCGGCGGGGTGCGGACCGAACCTGGCGGGGAAGGTAAGCTTGCAGCCGGCGCCTTCGAGCAGCGCGATGGCGTCCTTGCCGACTTCGTCGAGGGTGCGGGCGGTGATGAGGATTTTCCAGCTCATGGGGAAGTGTTCAGTGTTCAGAGGGCGGAGGCGGCGTTTCTGTCGCGCGCGCGGAGTGAATACTGGACACTGAACACTGAATACTTCAACCCTTCTGCGCGAGGTGACGGTTGCGATAGTGCACGACCTTGAACTCCGGTTGCTCCAGCAAGACGGCGACCGGCTCGAAGTCCTCCTCAAACGGCGGGAAGAACGTGTCGCCTTCGACGGTTCGGTGAATGAGCGTGAGAAACAGGTCCGAGCATTGCGGCAGTGCGAGGCGATAAAGTTCCGCGCCGCCGCAGATGAACACGTCGCGTCCGGCGGTCAGCGCGGGAAGCTCCTCGAGGCTCGCGATGCAGCGCACGCCGGGATGCACAATGCCCGAGCGGCTCAACACGATGGTGTCGCGTCCGGGCAGCGGCCGGCCGATGGATTCGAACGTCTTGCGTCCCATCACGAGCACGTGGCCGGTGGTGGTCCGCTTGAACCACTTGAAATCCTCGGGCAGGTGCCACGGGATGCGGTTGCCCGCGCCGATGACGCGGTTCTCCGCCATGGCCGCGATGGCCTTGAATGGGCGCGGCGGACACGCAGCGGTCACGGCAGTTGCTTGAGGAACGCCTCGAACCCGCGACGCACGGGCGCGGGCGCGGCGCCGAGGATGCGCGGCGCCAGTTCCGCCGCTGCCAGCGGCAACGCCAGCAGGCAGGGCAGGGCGATCCGGGCGGCGTTCATCTTCGCGGCGAACTTGATACCGGACGGGCGCGCGGCGTGAAAGGCGAATCCGCCCGCGCGATGCGCTGCGCCGGTTTTGCCTTCAACGCCACGCGGCGTTTCATTAGCCTTCGACGCCGATGACCGTCCTCGTCCTCGCCGCGGGTTACGCCACGCGGTTGTATCCGCTCACGCTCACGCGCCCCAAGCCGCTGCTCGATGTCGCGGGCAAGCCGATGATTGATTACGTGATGGACAACCTCGCGCCCATCGGCGGCATCGAGCGCGTGTTCGTGGTGACCAATGCGAAATTCGCGGGGCAGTTTCAGGAATGGGCGGACGGTTACTCGACCCGCGCGAAGCTGAACTTCAAGGTCATCAACGACGGCTCGACGGACGATACCAACAAGCTTGGCGCCATCGGCGACCTGCACCTCGTGATGCGGCAGGAGAAGCTGGACGAGGACTTGATCGTCGTCGCGGGCGACAACTTGTTCAGCGAGCCGCTCACAGGTTTCGGCGAGCTCATTCGCAAACGCCACGCGCCCGTGCTCGGCGTGTTCGACGTGGGCAGCCGCGAGCAGGCGAAGAAATACGGTGTGGTCGCAGTGGACGGCGAGGGCGTCATCATCGAGTTCATCGAGAAGCCGGCGAATCCGCCAAGCACGCTCATCAGCGTCGCGCTCTACTACTATCCGCGCGCGACGCTGCAGCTTGTCCATCAATACATCGCGGACGGGAACAACCCCGACCAGCCAGGGCGGCTTGCGCAGTGGCTGTATCCGCGCCAGCCGGTTTACACCTGGCGGGTGCCGGGCAAGTGGTTTGACATCGGCTCGAAGGAGACGCTCGAGGAAGCGAACCGGATTTTCGCGAAATCCTGACCGCTACTTCTTCGCGTCCTCTTTCTTTGGCTCCGCCTTCGGGCGCGGCGGCGTCTTCGGGTCGAGGTTGGCCATCATGTCCTCGTCGGTGACGGCGGACTCGACGCCACTCGCAGGCACAGGGACATTCGCGATCCAAAGGATGGTGTTGAGCATGAGCTTGCGCTGCTGGTCGTTCTTCCAGCCCAAGTGATTGTGGCCGCCGGTGAAGCCGAAGCCGCGTCCGCCGTCGGGCCGCGTGGCGACCCACATCACGTGCTGCGGCACGCCGTTCTTCACAGCCTCACGCACGGCAGGATTGCCGCTGTGCGTGCCGTCGGTGCGGCCCATCGTGGATTGCGGAGCGACCGCGGTGAGGATGGGCGTCACGCCCTTCATGCCCTCGCGAAAGCGCATGTGGAAATACCATTCGTCGTTCGTCTTGAACGGCTTCACGCCGCGCGTGACTTCGTGCTGGGGAAGCTCCTTGAACTCTGCGTCCCAGTGCGGGTTCACCGACCAGTGGACCTCGAACGCGCCGCCAATCCAGTCGAGCCATTCTTTCTGCCCCTTCTCGCGCGTGGGCTCGACGGCGTAGTGGATGCAGCCGAATCCGACGCCCTTGGCCATGAGCGCGCCGATTTTCTCGAGCCGGTTCTCGCGCAGGAACGGCAGCCCGCCGCCGCCGCTGCTGTAAAGCACGATGGCCGCGGCGTTCGCGAAGGCCTTCTCGTCCTGCACCCAGCCGTTGGTGTGGAGCTCGGTGACGATGCCCGGCGTGTTGGCGAGGCCTCTCTGGAACAGCGTCAAGCCCGCGCGATGCTCGTGTTGCAGCACGCCGTGGCTTTGCGAGCCGGCGATGAAGAGGACCTTCGCGGGCGCGGCGAACGAGGCGAGCGGCGACATCACCGCGAGCAGGAGCAAGTGCAGCGTCTTCATGGAAGTCCGTGTCAGAGTGGAGCGCCGGGCTTACTTGCCGCGCTTGTAGGTGAACAGAACCACGCCACTGTCGGCCTCGGATTTGAACTCCGTCGGTCGCGCGCCCTTCGTGGCGTAGCAGACGCGCAGCGTGTCGCCGGTGAGTTCGTAAATTGCCGGGATGATGCGATCCGGGTTGTTCGCCGGGCGGATGTCCATTGCGTTGGGAGATTTCGCGTCGTCCACGGTGAAGCTGCCGCTGTCGGTCTCGCCGCCGATGATCGAGCGGTAATTCTTGCCGTCAATGGTCACCGACACGGAGTTCAGGAAGTCCTCACCCGCAGCGTTCCCGTCAATCGTGCCGGCGATGACTTTCCACGTGCCGTCGAAGCTCGCCTTCTTGCCGAGTTCCTTGATGCGGATGTCGCGGAACTGCACGGTCATCGCCGGGCCTTGGTGGATTTGCAGCGCGAGGATGCCGTCCTTCGCGGCCTTGCTCTCCTGCTCATCCACCACATCCACGGTCTGCACGCTGTTGATGAAGTGCTGGAGGTGGTTGCCGTTGGCGATGATGACATAATCATTCCAGTCCTCGTTCCTGATCTTGGCCTGAATCTCCTCGGACTTGCCCAGCGTGCCCACCACCTCGACCTTGTGCTTGCCGTCCACCTCCTTGATGACGGTCTTCTGCCCGCGCTGGGCGAGGATGCCGCGGCCGCGCTCCTCGTAAAGGATGCCGCTGAAAGTCTTGCCCGCCTCGAAGTCCGCCTGATAGCCGCCGACGATCGGGCCGAATTCCCCCTGCTGCATCACCTTGCTCCGATACTGGATGCCCGAGTTGCCGCCGATGATCTTGTATTGGAGGCGCAACTCGAAGTTCGCCAACGTCCCGGCCTTCCAGACGAGGAAGGTGTTGTGCTTGATCTTCGTGTCGCCCTCGTTGCCGGTCTTGCCCGTGATGGCGCCGTCCTGCACGGACCAAAGTTTGGCATTGCCCTCCCAGCCCGTGAGATCCTTGCCGTTGAAGATGGACTTGAATCCCTCCTCGGCGGCGGCGGCGGAGAAGGCGAGCGATGTGAGCGAGACAAACGTGAGCAGCGTGCGTTTCATGGCAGGTGGATGGTTGGATGCGTTGTGGAGTGATTCATCCCGCGCCTAGCGGAACTGTCAACGCCGAATGCAATGTTCCAGCGCGCAGGCGGCGGATTGGATTGAAGCAATCACGCTTGCGCCCGTCCATTTCCCCGGCACGCTATTGGCAACCCTATGAGCAGATTCCTTCTCTCCCGGCGCACGGCCCTCAAAGGTCTCGGCGCCACGCTGGCGCTCCCGTGGCTGGAAGCCATGGGGCCGCTGACCTCCTGGGCCAATGGCGCGACGGCTGCCAGCAAGGCCGCGCCGAACCGCACGGCCCTGCTCTACGTGCCGAACGGCAAGAACATGGTGGACTGGACGCCCAAGGCCGAGGGCGAACTCGGCGACCTCCCCGCCATCCTCGAACCGCTCGCCGAGCACAAGAAGGACTTCTCCATCCTCACCGGCCTCACCGCCGACAAGGCCCGCGCCAACGGCGACGGCGGCGGTGACCATGCCCGCGCGCTGGCGGCGTTTCTCACCGGCGCGCAGCCGCGCAAGACTGATGGCACGGACATCCGCGCCGGCGTCTCCGTGGACCAGGTGATGGCCGCGCGCATCGGCGACCAGACGCGCCTGGCCTCGCTGGAGATCGGCACCGAGGCCGGTTCGATGGCCGGCAACTGCGACTCCGGCTACTCCTGCGTTTATTCCTCCACGATGTCCTGGCGCTCGGCCACGCAGCCGCTGCCGAAGGAAGTGAATCCGAAGCTCGTCTTCGAGCGCCTCTTCGCCGGCGGCTCCGCGCAGGAGCAGGCCCGGCGCGCCGCGCGCCGCAAGAGCGTGCTCGACCTGGTGAAGGACGACTTCCGCGAATTGAACGGCCGCCTCGGCGCGCACGACCAGCGCAAGCTCGACGAGTATTTCGCCGCCGTGCGCGACATCGAGCAGCGCATCGAGCGCGCGTCCAAGTTCCCCGAGCCGAAGGTGCCCGCGGGCGTCGCCGCGCCCGCCGGCATTCCGGCCAGCTACGCCGAGCACATCCGCCTGATGGCCGACCTGATGGTGCTGGCCTTCCAGACCGACACCACGCGCGTCTGCAGCTTCGTGCTGGCCAATGAGGGCAGCAACAAGCCCTACCCGTTCATCAACGTCTCCGAGGGGCACCACGACCTCTCGCACCACGGGAACAACGAGCAGAAGAAGGCGAAGATCCGCGAGATTAACCGCTTTCACACCACGCAGCTCGCCTATCTGCTCGGCAAGCTCAAGTCAGTGAAGGAGGGCGACGGCACGCTGCTCGACCATTGCATGCTTGCCTATGGCAGCGGCAATTCCGACGGCAACGCGCACAATCACGACAACCTGCCGATCCTTTTGGCCGGCCGCGGCTGCGGCACGCTCAAGCCCGGCCGCCACATCGTCTATCCGAAGGAGACGCCGCTGAACAACCTCTGGCTCGCGATGCTGAACCGGATGGAGATCAAGATGCAGCAGCTCGGCGACAGCTCGGGCGAGCTGGCGCAGATAGCGTAATCCGCGCTGCGAAGCCAAACTTGGGAGGGCCGGGTTCCACCCCGGCCCAAACTGTTTCCCGGCACGACAGTCAGGGCGCGGGTGGAACTGCGCCCACGCAGCAGCGTGGCACCAGGCCAGATTCGGGTGATTCCGGGTATTCCCCCGGCGGCGCGGCAGTGCCGCCCTACCGGTAGGGACGTGCTGCTGCGCGTCCGTGCTCTTACCAGAAAACAATCGCACTCGGTATCAACCGTAGCGCGGCCGCTGAAACAGCTTCACCTGCGGCGTGAACTTCACTCCCGCGTCCAGTGGGAAGACCGGTCGCGCGCAGCGCGTGTGGCCGAGACTGCGGAGGTTTGCGCTCGACGAACCGGGCGCGTCCACGTCCACGTAGTGGGCGGCCCATGCCTTGAACATGTGTGGTTCGCAGTGCGGGGACTTCACCACCACCGCGCCGAAGTGCCGCGGGTCCAGCCCGTGCGCAAGGAAGAGCGCGCGGTCATACAAGCTCACCGGCCGGCTGGTGAGGACGAGCGTGATATTGCCCGTTTGCACCACCGCCGTGCGGCCCGCCTGCCACAGCTCGCGCGTTGTCTCGCTGTGAAACCAGCCGTCGGACAGCATCCGCACGCGGCCTTCAATGAGCAGCGGGGTGAACCGCCCCCGGTCCAGGGCGCCACCCACGGTGGTCTGCACCGCGTTGCCCACGCCCGCCGCGAACGCCGCCGCCACCGCGCCCGGATCCACGATGGGGATCAGCGCGCTGCCCTGGTAACAAGCGTCGAGCAGCGCGCGCAGGATGGCATTGCTGTCGCCCGATGCGCCGGAGCTGGTCGCGTCCGCCGCGTCCACGAGCACCACGGTGCCGGATCGAACTCCCCTCACCCCGGTCCTCTCCCCTCGTTCGACGAGGGGAGAGGGTGCCCGAAGGGCGGGTGAGGGGTGGTCAGCCGCCCAAGCCTCCGCTGTGATACGCGCCGCTTCCGCCAGGCTCGTGAGCGGCACCTGCATTTTCTCGTGATGCTCCCAGAACCGGCTGGCGATGCGCAGCGCCTCGCGCTCCGCCCACGCCGGGTCGTTGTCCGTCACCACGAAGCTGTTCGAGGCCAGCGCCGGCACGTCGGTGAAGGGGTTGCCCCACATCATCGCCGCCGAAAGGCCGCCGGGGCTTTGCTCGACGGCCTTCGCCGCATTCACCGCGTGGCGGATCGATCCTGTCTCGGTGATGAGTTCATCGCCGCGCACCAGCGCGGGCACCGTGACCTTCGCGGTCACGGGCTTCACTTCGCCCGCCACGATGCGCAGGAGCAGCCGCGCCGCGCGCTCGCCGGTGCTGAAGAAGTCCACGTGCGGATACGTGTGAAACGCCACCGCCGCGTCGCTGTGCTCCAGCATCCGGTCCGTGAGGATGCCGTGCAGATCGAGGGAAATCACGATGGGCACCTGCTCGCCGACGAGCTTGCGCGTTTCCGCCAGCAGCCAGCCTTCGGGGTCGCCCTCGCTTTCGGTCGCCATCGCGCCGTGCAGGGAGAAGTAAATGCCGTCCACCCTGGGCGCCACCTCCGTGACGCTCGCCAGCAGCTGGCCGGCGATGCGCTCAAAGGCCGTGTCCGCCAGCGTCCCGCCGGACGTGATGAAGTGCGCGCTGCACGTCGGCACCAGCTCCACGCCCGGCGTCGCGTCGAACACGCTCAATGCCCCGCCCACCTCGCTGCGCACCTGGCGGTGGTAATCGAGGATCTCGGTGCCCAGACGCATCGTGAAGTCCTCATAGCCGCTCAACCCCGGGTTGAACGTGGAGACTTCCTGTTTGCACTCGGCGATGAGGATGCGCGGCATGAGTTCAGTTCAGCGAAGCGACTACCTGCTCCGACCTGACTCACGCAGCTTCGCGAACAGCTCGGTCAGTTCCTTCACCTTGTCCGGCATCGCGTCGGCGAGGTTTTTCGTCTCGGCGAGGTCGTCGGCAAGGTTGAAGAGCTGCGGCGTGGGAGGATTGCGGTTCTCGGCTTTCGGGTTCTTGGCATTCTTCGCGCCGCCGCCCGCGGGTTCGATGAACTTCCAATCGCCGGAGCGGATGGCAAACGGGCCGCGCGTGCCGCCGTTGTGCGCGACGAAGTGCGGTCGCAGTGGCGTGGCGGACTTCTGCCCCAGCAACGCGGGCAGCACGTTGAAGCTGTCGAGGCAGGCGTCGGCGGGCAGTTTCACGCCGGCGATGGCGGCGAAGGTCGCGGGCGTGTCGAGGTGGGCGATGAGCGCGCGCGATTCGCCGCCGGGCTGGATGCGTCCGGGCCAGCGGGCGATGAACGGCACGCGATGCCCGCCCTCGAAGAGGCCGCCCTTGGTCCCGCGCAACGCGCCGTTCATCTTGTGCGGGGACGTGTCGAAGTCCTCGTAGCCGTCGTCGTTCACGCCGCCGTTGTCGCTGGTGAAGATGACGAGTGTGTTGTCGGCGAGCTTGAGGCGGTCGAGCGCCGCGAGCACCTGCCCGACGGTGTCGTCGAGTTCGTGGATGGCGTCGCCGCGGATGCCGGCCTGGCTCGTGCCCTTGAAGCGCGGATGAGGGACTCGCGGGACATGGATGCCGTGCGTGGCGAGGTAGAGGAAGAACGGCGCGGATTTGTTCTTCTCGATGAAGCCGACCGCTCTCTTCGCGTAAGTGTCGGCCATGTCCTCGTCCACCCAGAGCGCGGACTTGCCGCCGGTCATCCATCCGATGCGCCCGACGCCGCGGACGATGGTGAAGTCGTGGCCGTGCGTGTGCTTGAGCTTGAGCAATTCGGGATTCTCGCGGCCGGTGGGCTCGGTCCCGACTTTCTCGCGGTAGCTGACTTGGATCGGGTCCTTCGGGTCGAGGCCGGCAACCCGGCGGTTCTCCACATACACGCACGGCACGCGGTCGCCGGTGGCGGGCATGATGAACGCGTAGTCGAAGCCAATGTCGAGCGGGCCGGGCCGGATTTCGCCGTTCCAATCGGGGCCACCTTCACCGCCGAGGCCGAGGTGCCACTTGCCGACGACGCCCGTGGTGTAGCCGGCCTGCTTGAGAAGGGACGCGACGGTGGGCGTGCCGGGCGGGATGCTCAACGGCGCATCGCCGGGTGCGATGCTCGAACCGGGCTGTTGCCGCCATGAGTAAGTGCCCGTGAGCAGCGCGCGGCGCGTCGGCGTGCAGGTCGAGGCGGGCGAGTGCGCGTCGGTGAAGCGCACTCCCGCGCGCGCGAGGCGGTCGAGGTTCGGCGTCTTGACGAGCGTCGCGCCGTAACAGCCGAGGTCGCCGTAGCCGATGTCGTCGGCCATGATGAACACGATGTTGGGTTTGGCCGCGTCGGCGGCGTGCGCTGCCGGATTCCAGAGGAGCATCCAGCTCCACACCGCAAGCCACAGCAGCGCGGCGCGGCGACGCGACCTCGAGAATCTGGCCATGCCGCACCGTTCGAATGGGAAACTTGAAGTCAAGGAATGGGAGTTCATGGTCATCGCAATCGCTTTGGCTTTCGGGTGGTGAAGCCCCGCGCTCCGGGCAGCGTCAGTTGGGCGCCCAAGAACCACGAGGCCGGATTCATGGACGCGTTTTACCCGAGACGGACGGAGAGCGCCAGCGCGCGGAATTGCGCTTCGACGACCGTGCGGGACTCGTGTAGGTTCGCGGCACCGGTCGGTTGAAGCAGCGAACTCGCGACGTTGAGATGCGCCTGTCCTGGAGAATCCATCCGCTGCGAGGCGCCGTGCTGGCCGCGGCGCTCGCGTCGCTGGCGGTCGCGCCGCGCGCGGCGGCGGAGCAGATTGTGCTGTCCAAGATCATGTATTTTCCGGCGCGCGACCTGCCGGAATACATCGAGATTGCAAACATCACCGCGACGCCGATTGATTTCGCCAACTGGCGGCTGCACGGGCAGGTCGAGTTCGAGTTCCCTTCGTTCAACCGCACCAACGGGCTGCTCTCTTTCCTCAAGCCGTTCGAGCGCATCGTCGTGTCGAGCGCGGACCCGGCGGCGGTGCGCGCGGCCTACAAGATCCCGGCGCACGTGCGCATCTTCGGTCCGTGGGTCGGCCGGCTCGGCAAGACGGGCGGCAAGATCACGTTGCGCGACAAGAACGGGCTGGCCGCGTGCTCGGTGCGCTACTCGGACCGCGGCAACTGGCACCCGGCCGCCAACGGCACCGGCCATTGCCTCGTGCTGCGCAATCCCGACGGCAAAATTGACGACTGGCGCAACTGGACCGTCAGCAACCGGCCCAACATCGCGCCCGGCTCCGACCCGTTCACCTCGACGGAAATCCCGGTGGCCAATCCGGAAATCGTCTCGCAACAACTCGGCACCGTGCTGATGGACTACGAGGACGCGTGGCGTTACTGGGCGGTGAACCGGCAGGTGGACCCGCAGTGGCGCGCGACCAACTTCAACGACACCGCGTGGGCGCAGGGCGTGGGCATGTTCGGATTCAGCCAGACGGGAAAGGTCCCGCCGCCGGGCATCCGCACGCGGCTGCAGTTCGGGATGACCACCTATTATTTCCGCCGCCGGCTGGTGATGACCAACGACGTGTCGAAGGTGAACTTTCTCGTGGACCAGATTCTCGACGACGGCGCGGTGTATTACTTGAACGGACAGGAGATCGGGCGCTTCGGCATGCCGGGCGGCAACATCACGGCGACGACGCCCGCCAACCGCAACGTCGGCGACCCGGCGGAGGAAACGCGCGTCATCACGATTCCCGGCAGCCGGTTCGTGCGCGGGACGAACGTCTTCGCGGTCGAGGTGCACAACGTCGCGCCGAACAGCCCGGACCTTTGCTTCGGCATGCGGCTCGTCATCCCCAACACGGCGCAACTCGCGCAGAGCGCGGTGACCATCAACGAAGTCGCGCCCGGCACGGCGGGTCGCGGCTTTGTGGAGTTTTACAACGACGGCAACCTGCCGGTGAACCTGCGCGGCCACTATCTCTCGAGCGTGGCGACCAACCTCACCCGGTTCCAAATCAGCTCGGACTTCGTGGTGCGGCCCAAGGCGTTCGCGACGTTGGACTTCGCCGGTTCGGGGCTGCTGGCGGGCCCGCCGGTGACGGTCTATCTCACAGCGCCCGACGGCCGCACGGTGGTGAACGCCTTGCGCGAGTTCATCCCCGAGGGCCGCTCCGTGGGCCGCAAGCCTGCGGGCTCGGGCTCGTGGTTTCAATTCATCGAGCCCACCGCGGGAGCGCCCAACGTGAGCCAGACCGGTCTCGCGCGGCGGCTGCGGCTCAACGAAATCCAGATTGACGGGCGGAGCAAGGTCGAGTGGTTCGAGCTGTTCAATCCCGCGCGCACGAACTTTCCGCTGGCGGGCTTGTTCGTGTCGTCGCGGCCTGACTTCGCGGACAAGGTTGCATTGCAAGGCGACCTGCCGCCGCTGGGGGCGCGCGCGTTTCCCGCGCCGTTTGCCGTGAAGCAGGAGGAGGTCACGCTCTTTGTGCACGACCGCGAAGGGCTCGTGCTCGATGCGCGCGTGTTCGTCGTGTCGAAGCACGGCGAGAACTGGCAGGCGTTCCCCGACGGCGGGCGCAACTGGTTCGTCGGCGGGAAGCCCACCAAGGGCGCGACGAACAACCCCGCGCGGCAGACGGACATCGTGATCAACGAAATCATGTATAAGCCCGCCGAGACGCAAGGGAAGGTTGAGTTCGTCGAGCTCTTCAACCGGGGCAAGTCCACCGTGAACCTATCGGGTTGGGCGCTTCACGGCGGCATCAACTTCCGCTTTCCCGAACGGCAGAAGCTCAGGCCCGGCGAGTATCTGGTGGTTGCCGCCGACGCCGGGCTGCTTCGCGCCGTGCACGGGGACATCAACGTCATCGGCAACTTCGAGGGCCGGCTCTCGAACGACGGCGACCTGCTGCGGCTCGAGGACGAAAAGGGCAACCTCGTCAACGAGGTGGATTACAAGCCCGGCGGCGATTGGCCCGAGCTGGCGCACGGCGGCGGCAGCAGCCTCGAACTGCGCCACCCGATGATGGACAACAGCCTCGGCTCCGCCTGGGCCGCCAGCGACGAGAGCATCAAGGCGCAGACGCGCTCCTACTCGCACCGCGCCGTTTACAACGAGCTCAACCCGATGGGCGCGCCCTCGGACTTCAAGGAACTGCACTTCTTCCTCGCGTCCGGCGGGCACGTGATTGTCGAGAACGTGCAGCTCCTCAAGAACGGGCAGCCACCCAACGTGCTCACGAACGCGATGCGCGCCGCGATGGATGGGTCGAGCGCCAGCGGCTGGCTCTGGCAGGGCAACCACTGGGCGAGCTTCCTCACCAACAACGGCCGCCTCCACATCATCTCCGAAGGCCGCGGCGACAACCGCGTGAACCGCGTCGAGATTGACGCGCCCGGACTCAACAAGGGCGACACTTACGAGCTCAAATTCGACGCGAAATGGGTGTCCGGATCGCCGTGCCTGATCGCGCACACGTGGGATTGGAGCCTGGCGAAGCGCTTCACCATCGAGGTGCCCTCCAAGCTCGGCACTCCGGGCCGCGCCAACTCGCGCGTCGTGCCGACCGCCGCCGCGCAGATTGACGAACTGACGCATTCGCCGGCGGTGCCGCGCACCAATGAGACGGTGAAGGTCACCGCGCGCGTCTCCTCCGTCCTGCCGCTGCCACGCGGCGCGGTCACGCTCATTCATCGGCCTGCCACCGTGGACGACAACGCGAAGTGGGAAACCAAGCCGATGACCGACGACGGCACCAACGGCGACGAAGCCGCGGGCGACGGCATCTACACCGCGCTGCTGCCCGAATACCGCGGCAACGGGCAGACGGTGCAATTCTACGCGCGCGCCGTGGCGGCGGGCGGCGATGCGAGCATCATTCCTCGCTCCGGCGCGGACCGGCCGGCGATGTTCATCGTGGACAACCAGGCCGTGCCGCGCGACCTGCGCGTGCAACGGTTCGTGATCGCGCCGTCGGACCTCGACCGCCTCTCGCAGGGCAACACGAACAAGCACCAGTTCCGATACCCGCGCCTCTCGAACCGCTTCTACAACGCCACGTTCATCAACAACGAGCGCGACATCTACTACAACGCGCGCGTGCATCCGGCAGGCAGCTCGTTCACGCGCGACGTGTCGCTCAACCGCGCCAAGTTCAAGCTGCCGCTCGACAGGCCGTTCCGCGGCCGCATCAAGCTCACGTGGGACAACAACAGCGTGAACACGCGGCTCGCCAATCACATGCTCTACCTACTCGGCCACCCGGTCGGGCAGTCCGAATTCGTCCGCCACATCATCAACGGCGGCAATCCCGATTTCCGCGAGGATTGCGAGGTGATCAACAACGACTTCCTCAACCGCGTCTTCAAGGATGGCGCGCAAGGCGAGCTTTACCGGACGACCTACATGTTCTTTTACCGTGACACGGGCGAAGGCTCGCCGCAGAAGAATGCCAGCCTCGGCCTGCCCTACGGCGAGGATCCGAACCATTACCGCATCGTCTGGAACAAGCGCACAGGGGAGGGCGAAGACGACTGGAACAACCTCTTCACCATGCTCCGCACGGTGAGCGCGAACCGCTATTCGGAGCAGGAGCTCAACAGCATTTTCGACCTGGAGATGACGCTGAAGAACTGGGCGCTGCGCGGCTACGCCAAGGACAGCGACACCTTCAGCATGGGCACCGCGCACAACTGCTTCTTCTACCGCAAGTCCACTGACGGCCGCTGGATGTGCTTCCTTTGGGACGCCGACTTCGCATTCGGCGGCTTCGACCCCAAGTCGCAGGAGGGCTTCTGGGGCGGCAACGTCAACAGCCTCCTCGACAAACCCTACGTGCGCCGCCTCTTCTACTATTATCTGGTCGAAATCCTCGAGAACTACGCCAAGAATTCGCCGCGCATCGAGGCGTGGATGCGGGCCGAGGAGGATTCCAGCACCGCCTACTCCGTGGACATGCCGGCCTTTCGGAAATTCTTCGACCTGCGCGAGCAGTTCGCGTTGCAGCGCATGGGCGAGAACTACCGCGTCAACTTCAAGGTCACCACCAACAACGGCCAGCCCGTCACGACCGCGTCCGACTCCATCACGCTCGAAGGCACCGCGCCTTACGGCATCTTCAAGGTCATCGTCGAAGGCCAGCCGAAGGTGAAACTCGAATGGCCCGGTGAGACAAGGTGGAAGCTCTCCAACGTCGGGCTCGTTCCTGGCGAAAACGCGCTGCTCGTGCGCGGCGTGGACCAGTGGGGCCGCACGCTGCGCGAGGAACGCTTTCTCGTGAAGCGCGATGGCCCGGCCGTCACGGTGAAAAACTAAGTGCCCGCGCCAGCTCCATTATGTCGCATTTCTGCTGGCGTCCGCGCCCGCTCACGACTAACACACTGGCCACCAACCGGCACTTCCTTCCCATGATCACACGACTGTCGCTCCTTGCTTTCGCCCTCGCCGCTTCGCTGCCCGGTGCCGCCGCTGCTGCGCACAACACGCTCACCGACACCGAAAGGAAGGACGGCTGGCGGCTGCTGTTCGACGGCAAGTCGCTCGAGGGCTGGCGCACTTACCGCGCGGGCGGCGTCATCGGCAAGGGCTGGGTCGCCGAGGATGGCGTCCTCAAGAAACTCGCGAAGACCCCCGGCGGCGACATCATGACCACCACGCCCGTCGAGGGGGACTTCGAGCTGTCGTGGGAGTGGCGCATCGCGAAGAACGGCAACAACGGCGTGAAGTATTTCATCACCGAGGCCCGCAAGGCCACCATCGGCCACGAATATCAGATGCTCGATGACGACGGCCACCCCGACGGCAAGCTCGGCTCGCACCGCCAGACCGCGTCGTTTTACGACGTGCTCGCGCCGAAGGCTGACAAGCCCCTCAAGCCCGTCGGCGAATGGAACCGCTCCCGCGTCGTCGTGAATGGCTCGCGCGTCGAGCACTGGCTCAACGGCGCGCTCGTCCTCGATTACGAACTGGGCAGCGACGCGCTCAAGGCCGCCGTCGCGAAGAGCAAGTTCAAGAACGTCGGCAACTTCGGAACCAAGGTCACCGGCTACATCCTTCTCACCGACCACGGCGACGAATGCTGGTTCCGCGACGTGAAACTCCGAGCGGCGAAGTAGCGGCGAATGTCCTGTGTCCGGTTTAGAGTTCCGCCTTCCGCGTTGGAAGTTGAACGTTGAACGTTGGACGTTTGAATCTGGACATTTCCTCCTCCTCCCCATCTGCCGACCCTCCATCCGCGTGCCGCACATCCACGACAAGATAGACTTCACCGTCGCCCTCTTCGTCGTGCACGAGCGGCGTGTGCTGCTCGTGCACCACCGCGCGCTCGACAAGTGGCTCCCGCTCGGCGGGCACATCGAGCTGGACGAGGATCCCGAGCAGGCGGCGCTCCGCGAGGCGCGCGAGGAGAGCGGCCTCGACGTCGAGTTGGTCGGCGAGCGCCCGCCCACGACCGAACCCGGCACACGCGCGCTCATCGCGCCGCGCTTCCTCGACATCCATCGCATCAACGCCACGCACGAGCACATCGGCCTGATCTACTGGGCGCGTCCGCTCAACCACGACTTCGAGTCGGGGCTCGCGCTCTTGACGGTGGAACATCGCGACATCCGGTGGGTTGCCGCGGACGAACTCGACTCGCTCGCGCCCGCGATGAGCAGCGCCGTCAAGTGGTATTGCCGCAAGGCGCTCGACGAACTCGGCCGGCCTCACGCCGCTTGACCCGCCTTACGTCGCTTGCGACAACTTCACCATGAAGCCACTCGCCGCCGCGGTTGCGGCCATTTCCATCGCCACGTTCTCCGCCTCTGCCGCCGAGCCGGTGCTGCACTTGTTCAAGAAACAGCACCTCGAAAAGCACTACTGGTCCGAGGGCGCGATGTTCGGCGACCTCAACAAGGACGGGAAGCCCGACGCCATCTCGGGGCCGTATTGGTGGGAAGGGCCGGACTTCAAGAAGCGCCATGAGATTTATCCGGCCACGCGCACGACGAAGACGAAGAATCTCAAGGGCGAGGACGCCGAGTTCCCCGGCTTCGAGGGCAACTTCGGCAGCCGCAACGCCTACTCGACCGACAACTTCTTCAGCTTCGTCTATGACTTCAACGGCGACGGCTGGAACGATGTGCTCACCTACGGCCTGCCCGGCACGCCTGCCTACCTCTACCTCAACCCGCAGGGCAAGGAGCAGCACTGGGAGCGGCACCAGGTCTTCGATGCGGTGGACAACGAGTCGCCGACCTTCGTGGACCTCACCGGCGACGGGAAGCCCGAGATGGTCTGCAACTCCGGTGGCAACTTCGGCTACGCCTCGCCCGACTGGAAGAACGTCACCGCGAAGTGGAAGTTCACGCCCATCTCCGAGAAGGGCAACTGGCAGCGCTTCACCCACGGCCTGGGCGTCGGCGACATCAACGGCGACGGCAAGCTCGACATCATCTACTCGGGCGGCTGGTTCGAGCAGCCCGCGTCGCTCGCCGGCGACCCCATCTGGAAACATCACAAGGTCCAGTTCGCCCCCGCCGCCGCACAGATTTACGCCTACGACGTGAACGGCGACGGCCGCGCGGACATCATCACCGCGCTCGCCGCGCACGGCTACGGCCTCGCGTGGCACGAGCAGCTCGCGGAGAAGGACGCCGCCGGCTTGCCCAAGTGGCGCTCGCACGTCTTCATGCACAAGGCCCCCGAGGAAAACCGCTACGGCGTCCGCTTCCCCGAGCTGCACGCCGTCGAGCTGTTCGACGTGGACGGCGACGGCCTTGCGGACATCGTCACCGGCAACTGCTACTGGGCGCACGGGCCGGCGGTCGCGCCCGGCGCGGGCGAGGAGGGCGTGCTCTACTGGTTCAAGCTCGTGCGCAACCCCGACAAGTCCGTGGACTGGGTGCCGCGCCTCATTGACACCGCGTCCGGCGTGGGCCGGCAGATTGGCGTCGGCGACGTGAACGGCGACGGCCGGCCGGACTTCATCATCGGCAACAAGAAGGGCACGTTCGTCTTCGTGAACGAGGCGAGGAAAGTTTCGCCGGGCGAATGGGCCAACGCGCAGCCGCCGGTGAAGTTCCCCGCGTTCACCGACCAGCCGATGGACAAGATGAGCATCGTCGTCCACACCACGCGCCCCACCGGCACGCCCGCCGTCGTGCAGCCGCCGAAGGAGGGCGACAAGAAGGCCGCGCCCGCGAAGAAGGCCAAGGCCGACGCTCCCGTGCAGCTTGCCGCCGCCGACGTGAAAGCCAACCCGCCGCTATCGCCCAAGGGCGTCCTGCCCGTCGGCCTCGACGGCAAGCCGCTCAACACGGACTTCGAGACGGGCGACTTGCGCGATTGGACCGCCACCGGCGACGCGTTCAAGGTCCAGCCCATCCTCGGCGACACGGTCGTCGCGCGCCGGGCTCCGATGACGAGCGGCCACGTGGGCAGGTATTGGATTGGCACCTACGAGAAGGGCCTCGGCGACGAGGCGACCGGCACGCTCACGAGCAAGCCCTTCCGCCTCACGCACCGCTGGGCGGCGTTCCTCGTGGCCGCCGGCCCTTACCACTCGACGCGCGTCGAGATCGTCAACACGGGCAACGGCAACGTGCTGTTCTCCACGCCCGGCGGCGACCCGGACAAGTTCAAGGAGTCGAACAACTCGACCGAGACGCTCGCGCCGGTGGTCGTGGACCTGGAGCGGCACCTGAACAAGGAAGTCTTCATCCGCGTGGTGGACGAGCAGGCGGGCGGGCATTGGGGCCACCTGAACTTCGACGACTTCAAGCTCTACGACGAGAGGCCCGTGTTCGCGAACGAGTTGAAGATTTCCGCCAAGGCGCTCGCCGCCGTGGCGCAGGCCAAGACCGCGCCCAAGCCCCCCGCGCCGCCGCCCGCGCCGCTCGACGACGTGAAGCACAACGGCCTTTCGCCCGAGGAAGCGGTGAAGGCCATGACGCTGCCGCCGGGCTTCAAGGTCACGGTCTTCGCCGCCGAGCCGGACGTGAAGCAGCCGATTGCCTTCTGCATTGATGACCGCGGGCGGCTCTGGGTCATCGAGAACTACACCTACCCCATCCGCAAGCCGGGCGAGAAGGGCGACGACCGCATCGTGGTCTTCGAGGACACGGACGGCGACGGCAAGCACGACAAGCGCACGGTGTTTTACGAGGGGCTGAATCTGGCGAGCGGCATCGAGTGGGGTTTTGGCGGCGTGTTCGTCGGAGCCGCGCCGTGGCTGCTGCACATTCCCGTGAAGGAGACGCCGAACGGCCCGCAGCCCGCCGGCGAGCCGAAGAAGTTGCTCGAAGGCTTCGCGTGGCACGACACGCACGAGATGCTCAACACCTTCACGTGGGGGCCGGACGGCTGGCTCTACGGCTGCCACGGCGTGTTCACGCATTCGCACGTCAAGGTCGTCGGCGCCCCGGACAGCGAGCGGCAGTTCATCAACGCCGGCGTGTGGCGCTACCAGCCGGTGAAGAAACGCTTCGAGGTCTTCGCCGAAGGCACAAGCAACCCGTGGGGGATTGACTTCAACGAATACGGCCACTGCTTCATCGAGGCGTGCGTCATCCCGCACCTGTTCCACATGGTGCAGGGCGGGCGCTACCAACGGCAGGCCGGCCAGCACTACGCGCCGACGATTGCGGAGGCGAAGCGCGTCGCGGCGAATTACTTCGACCAGAGCTTCTCGCCGCAGCAGGGCCAGCCGGAGAATTCCTACACCTTCAAGGACGCGAAGGTGCAGCCCATCAACCCGTTCATCTACGACGACCTCAAGACCATCGCCGACCACCGCCACTATCTCGGCGCGACGCCCCACGGCGGCAACGCGCGCTCCGACGCGGCGGGCGGCGGCCACGCGCACGCGGGCCTCATGTGCTACCTCGGCGGGAGCTGGCCTGCGGAGTATCACGGCAAGCTCTTCATCGGGAACATCCACGGCCAGCGCCTGAACGTGGACGTGCCCGAGCGCAAGGGCTCGGGCTACGTGGGCAAGCACGCGCCGGACTTCCTGAACTTCAACGACCGCTCCTCGCAAACGCTCAACCAGCAGATTGACCAAGACGGCAACGTCTTCGTGATTGACTGGTATGACAAGCAGCAGTGCCACAACCAGCGCGACCCGAACGTCCACGACCGCAGCAACGGGCGGATTTACAAAATCAGCTACGGCGACAAGAAGGGAACGCAGGTGGATTTGGCGAAACTGCCTGACGGTGAATTGGTGAAGCTGTTGGCCCACCCGAATGACTGGCAGGCGCGACACGCCCGCCGCATCTTGGAGGAAAGGTTTTCCAAAGTCATCGCGGCGAACAGCGCTGTTGGAAACAACAAGCTCGAGAACTTGGAACGCTCGCTGGACAGCTTCGGTGGAAAATCATCTCCAGTCGCGGCAGCCGGGATTTTACGTTCGGAACTTGAAGCGTTCGAGAAGGGTCAGAACACCACGCAAAAGCTGCAACGTTTATGGTGTTTGCATTCGACCTTGGGCCTTTCGGAATCGGTCGCTGGCCGGGGCTTGAAAAGCGACGACGAACACCTCCGCGCCTGGACCATCCAGCTGCTCTGCGAAGACAAGCAACCCGGTGCCACCGCGCTCGCCGAATTCACCCGCCTCGCCAAGGACGACCCTTCGCCCGTCGTGCGCCTCTACCTCGCCAGCGCCTGCCAGCGCTTGACCGTGGCCGAGCGCCTGCCCATCGTCGAGGCGCTCCTCGCCCATGCCGAGGACGCGGACGACCACAATCTCCCGCTGATGTATTGGTATGCCACCGAACCCATCGTCGCCGCCGACCCCGCCAAAGGCGCGCTCCTGCTCGCCAAGGCCAAGCTCCCCCTCGTCCGCGAATACATCACCCGCCGCCTGACCGCGAAGTAATTTTGGAGTGCGCCGGCAGAGCGCAGCGGATGAATCTCAGTTTCTTGCACCCTCTCATTAGCACCGGGCTTCAGCCCGGTGTCTGCGGTGGCGAAGGTCAAAGCCGTTTCAACGGCTATGGCTCATGCGCTGCCGGGAAACGGTTGAAACCGTTTCCGCTCCCCAGCGTTCCTCACACCCGGCTGAAGCCGGGTGCTAATGAGACCCTCTCCCGAACCGCAAGAACCTGAAATCCGCCGTTGGCTCTCCGCCCCGCCGCCGCAGGCTTGATTCCTGCGCGATTCGGCGTATGGATTCTCCAGCACGCCGCAACGCTCCACACCATGAAACTGACAGCCTTGTTCCTCGCCGCCGCCACGTTCGCCACCGGGACCGCCTTGGCCCAGGCCGACAAGGCCGAGCGCGCCAAGCTCGTCGGCACGTGGGAGGGCTGGATCGTCGAGGGCGATGGCAGCACGAAGGCGCAACAGCGGCAGCGCGTCAGCGAGATGGTCATCACGGCCACGGAAATCAGCGCCAAGGACGGCGGAGGCCGCAGCATGGGCACGGGCACTTACCAGACTGGCGGCTCGGGCGCGCTTCGCACGATGGACAACACCGGCACGGGCGGCCCGACAGCCGGCAAGCGTTTCATGGGCGTTTACAGGCTCGAGGGCGACACGCTCAAGTGGTGCTCCGGCAACGACCGCGCGCGCACCCGCCCGACGGAATTGCGGACCAACACCGGCCAGAACCACTTCCTCATGATCCTCACGAAGAAGAAGTAGCCGCCGCGCGCGGCCGCACGCCTTGAAAGTTCCCCGCCGCCGCCCGACACTCGCGGCGTGCCCGTGACCGACTACATCCGCGCGAAGCTCTCGCAGGTGCCGCATCGGCCGGGCGTTTACCTGCACAAGGACCGTCTCGGCTCGGTCATCTACATCGGCAAGGCGCGCGACCTGCGCAAGCGCGTGTCGCAGTATTTCCATCCGTCGCGCCGCATGGGCTGGGACCTCAAGCTCAACGCGCTGGTGGATGCCATCCACGATTTCGACTGGCACGTCGTGAAGTCCGACCCCGAGGCGGTGCTGCTCGAGTGCAAGCTCATCAAGGAATTCCGGCCGCGGTTCAACGTGGACTTCAAGGACGACAAGCGGTTCCTGCTGTTGAAGGTGAACGTGCACGACCCCATCCCGCGCTTCGCGCTGACGCGGCTGCGCACGGACGACGGCGCGCGTTACTTCGGCCCGTTCGCCAGCTCCGGCGCGCTGCGGCGCACGCTGGACCTGGTGCGGCACAAGTTCAACCTGCGCGGCTGCCGCCCGCTCACACCGACGGAAGCCGACTATAAGCACTGCCTGTTCGCGCACTTGAAGGTCTGCACCGCGCCGTGCATCGGCAACGTGTCGCTCGAGCAATACCGGATGCAGGTGACGGCCGCGTGCGACTTCCTCGACGGGCAATGCGAGGAGATGAAGGCGCAGCTCGAGGAACAGATGAAAAAGGCGGCCGCGGCGCGCGACTTCGAGAAGGCCGCCGAGTTGCGCGACCTGCTCGCGGACCTGCGCGACACGACGCGCCGCATGGAGCGCTTCGAGCGAGTGCCCTACAAGCTGCCCGTCGCGCTCGACCCCGCGCGCGACCTTGCGGCGCTGGCGGAGGCGCTCGCGCTGCCGTCGCCGCCCGCGCGCATCGAGGGCTTCGACATCTCCAACATCAGCGGCACGTTTGCCGTCGCGTCGCTCGTGAGCTTTCGCAACGGCCGTCCCGACCGGGCGAACTACCGGCGCTTCCGCATGAAGACGGTCACGGGACAGGACGACTTCGCCTGCATGGCCGAGGCGGTGCGGCGGCGTTACGCGCGCGTGTTGCGCGAGTCCAAGTCGCGCGACCGCGGCCTGCTCGACGCGGACGAGTCCAGCCCCGACGACGGCGGTGAGGCCATCCCGCAGGAATTGCAGAAGCTCGTGGACGAGGTCAGCGCGGATGTTCGCGTCCACCGGCCTGCGCGGCGTCCGGCTCCGCTCGCGCTGCCCGACCTCATCCTGATTGACGGCGGCAAGGGCCAGCTCAACGCCGCGTGCGCGGAACTTGACCGGCTCGGCCTCGCGCACATTCCGGTCATCGGCCTCGCGAAAGAGTTCGAGGAAATCTACCGGCCGGGCGCGCCGGACCCGCTGCGGCTCGGGCTCGACCATCCGGCGGTCAAGCTGCTCCAGCGCGTGCGCGACGAGTCGCATCGCGTCGCCAACAGCTACAACGCGCAACTGCGGCTCAAGCGAATCTCCGAAAGCATGCTCGACGAGTTTCCCGGCATCGGCGCCGCGCGAAAGCAGGCGTTGCTCAAGCGCTTCGGCTCCGTGCAGCGGCTGCGCCTCGCAACGGCCGGGCAGATTTCCGAAGTGCCCGGCTTCGGCGGCAAGGCGGCGGCGGAATTGAAGGCGTTCCTCGATGCGCGCTCGGTGCCGACGCGGGAAACGTGAGGCGGATCAGAACTCCGGCTCCAACTTCGGACGCGGCCGGTATTTCTTGGCGAGGTCGAGCACGGCGTTGAGCGGTTTCATTCCCGCGGTGCAGGTCGGGTCCGAAAGCGACGCGGCCGCGGCGCACACCGCGGTGAGCAGGCTGCGCTGCAATTCCCATCCTTCGTGAAGTCCTAGCAGCATGCCGGCGCAAAACGCGTCGCCCGCGCCCGCGGTGCCGGCGATGCACTTCTGCGGGAGGTTGAGCGACATCTGCCAGTGGTCCTTGCCATCGCGCGTGCGCGCAAACCCGCCCTCGGGGAAGTGGATGACTACGACCTCGCGCACGCCGAGTTGGAGCAGCGCGCCCGCCGCGTGCCGCAATGCGACCGTGTCGAGCTTGCCGTCCGGTTGGCGAATTTTGAAGCCCGCCGTGCGGCCCGCCTCGATTTCGTTGAGGATGCAGTAGTCGGTGAACTTGAGCGCGGGCGTGACCACCGTGGCGAAGCGGTCGCTGTCCTCGCTCACGACGTCCACGCTCGTCTTGAGTCCCGCGTCCTGCGCGGCTGAGAGCAGCGCGGCCGCCTTGGTGCCGTGCTTCTTGTGCGGCGCATCCAGCGCATCGAGCAGCAGCAGGTAGCCGAGATGAAAAATGCGCGCCCGCGATTTCGAGAACTTCAACCCGCCGCCGTCCCATAGCGCGTTGGCCCCGCGGCAATGGAAAAACGTGCGCCGGCCGTCGGCCTCTTCGGTCATGACGTCGGTGTAGGACGTGGGCGCGTCGGCGGTGGCCGTGAGGTGTTTCGTGTCAATCCGGTGCCGCTTGCAGGCGTCGAGGATGCGCTGCCCGAGCGCGTCGCGGCCCACGAGACCCGCGCCCGCGAGCGGGAACTTCGCGCCGAGCTTGGCGAGGTCCACGAGCACGTTGTAGGGCGCGCCGCCGGTGCCCTCGGACTGGCTGAGGATGTTGCCAAGCGACTCGCGCTGCGGGAACACGTCAAGGATCTTGACCTGATCAATGATCCAATTGCCGCCAGCCAGCACGCCGGAACGGAAAGCGGCGGAAGTGGCTTTCATGCGATGTGGATTTGCTTCCCGGCCTGCTGTGCTCGGGCTGCACGAAGGCTAACAAAGGCCCGCCTCGTTGTCTCTACCGAAGTTGACTCGCACCGCGGTCGCGCCGCGCGCTGCGGCGCGCGTCAGTTGGCCCGCACTTTTTCGGGCCGGATGTTGATGTCCACGATCTCGCCCGGGTAGAGCGGGATGTCTTTGGGCGTGTCAATGATGATGGGCAGGCCCAGTTCCGTGCGCGTCTGGCCGGGCTGAAGCAGCGAGCCGCGAATGGGCGCGAGCTGCGAGCCGACCTTCGCGATCTTCGACTCCACCGCCTTCTTCATGCGGCCGCGCGGTCGCAACTCCACCACCATGCCGACCTCCGGATTAAAGACCATCGGCTGGCGCAGGAACGCGATGATGCGGTCAGGCTTGTCCGAACTCACCGTCATGATGGGTTCGCCCGCGGCGATGATGTCGCCCGGCAGCTTACGGATGCTCGTGACGACGCCCTCGATGGGTGACGTGATGGCCTTCGGAGCTTTCGGGTCCGCCGTTGTCACGACGCGCGAGATGATTTCCCCGGAGGACACCTTTTGCAGCGTGCGGATGGGCTTCGGCGCCTCGGCCAGCGTGCCCGGATCCTGGCTCGAGATTGAGGACTCGATGGTCTCGACTTCGCCTTGCAAGTAATACGGCCCGAGCCGGCGGTTGAAGAGCACCACCGCGACAATGAGCACGACCACGAACACGACCACCGGCGTCCACGCGTAATTGAACTCGCGCAATCGGACGTGTGCCGGCGTGGGGATGGGTGGTTGGGGCTCCATGATGAGGTCAGGTCAATGACGGTTTGGCGCAGCGCACTCTCAGACGGGGCGTCGCGGGCGCGTGTTCAACCCGCTGGCAACGGGCGCGATGATAGGTGCAACCGCCTTCAAAGCAAGCGATGCCTGCTCATCAGGTGGGAAGGCGCAGATCCGCGAACTAACCTGATGTCCGCCGCCCCACTACCCCGTCGCGTGAACTCCTGCGCCCTCCTCCACAAACTCCTTCGACCTTCCTTCCATGCCGCGTTTGAGGACTTCGTCCTCGCTCACGCCGTGTTCGGCTGCGTATTTCCGAACGTCTTCCGTTATCTTCATGCTGCAAAAGTGTGGGCCACACATCGAACAGAAGTGGGCGGTCTTTGCGCCTTCCTGCGGGAGTGTTTCGTCGTGGAATTCGCGCGCGGTGACGGGGTCGAGGCTGAGGTTGAATTGATCTTCCCAGCGGAACTCAAAGCGCGCCTTGCTCAAGGCGTTGTCGCGGTATTGCGCGCCGGGATGGCCTTTGGCGAGGTCGGCGGCGTGCGCGGCGATCTTGTAGGCGATGACGCCGTCTTTCACGTCTTTCTTGTTCGGCAGCCCGAGGTGTTCCTTGGGCGTGACGTAGCAGAGCATCGCGCAGCCATACCAGCCGATCATCGCTGCGCCGATGCCGCTGGTGATGTGGTCGTAACCGGGTGCGATGTCGGTGGTGAGCGGCCCGAGCGTGTAGAACGGCGCTTCGCCGCACCATTCGAGTTGCTTGGCCATGTTTTCCTCGATCATGTGCATGGGCACGTGGCCCGATGGCCCGTGCGGCTCGCACCCTTCGTTCATCACTTGCACGCCTTTGGCCCAGGCGCGCTGAGTGAGTTCGCCCTGCACTTCGAGTTCGCCGAATTGCGCGCGGTCGTTGGCGTCGGCAATCGAGCCGGGGCGCAGGCCGTCGCCGATGCTGAAGGCGACGTCGTAACGACGGCGACAATGATGCAATTCAACCGGGTGAAAACTTTTCAAATTCAACTCGGGCGAACATTTTCCGTGGTGGCAAGTGCGGCTCGCACCTCGGTCAACGCATTCAATCACATGCCGCTGTGGGACTCAATCGAAAGCCGTTTCGGCCGCGAAGCCGCATCGCGCGCGAAGGTTGACTCAGGAACACAGACGCTGGACCGCAGGATCAAACCAATCATCGGGATGGCCCTCGCTTGATTCGCGCAAACGCCTCCAGCGCCACCTCGCGAGCGATCGCGTGGCTCACGATGGTCGCTGGATAATTGCGCCCTAGTTCCACGCCCGCCGTGTGAAGGACGGCAGCGGGTGCTTTGTCGGGCTCATGAATCCATTCTGCCGGCAGCCTTGCCAATTCGGGACACCAGCGGCTGATGTAGTTGCCGTTCGGGTCGAACTTCTCGCCCTGACTCACGGGATTGAAGACGCGGAAGTAGGGCGCGGCATCCGCGCCACAGCCGGCGG
>Ga0233424_10000940_pt1 | contig 30220 bp, 27 predicted proteins | sample Watercolumn_Towu_FD_181011 | JGI IMG/M metagenome (GOLD analysis project Ga0233424, IMG submission 181011) | Freshwater microbial communities from Lake Towuti, South Sulawesi, Indonesia - Watercolumn_Towuti2014_125_MG | ecosystem: Environmental > Aquatic > Freshwater > Lake | place: Indonesia... | reverse complement strand
AGCAAGGCGTGGGTGCGGGTGCGGGCGCACGGCACGGCCGGTCCCGGCCTGTGGCACGACTCGGCGCTCGAGGTGGTGCCGTAGGCGGAGGGGTCGGGTCTAGGGTTTGGGGTCTGGGGTCTGGGGTCTGGGGTTTCGTCCGGCCCTCGAACAGGGCGCATCTCAGTTTCTTGCAGCACAGAGGGAAGGACGGACGAACTGGCAGAAAGAAGCGGGCAAAAAGAAGGACTCGCAAACGGCGCAGCACGGACGGCAGGTGAAGGAAGGAAGGCGCATCCACTCCTTTGGCCGCGCATTCGTTTGTCCCCATTCATTCTGCCAACCTCATGAGTCCTGACATGGGCTCAGACCCCCGGTTTTTTCTGCCTCCTTCTTTCTGTCAGTTTCCGACGCCTGAGTCGCTTGCAAGAAAGTGCGATGCGCCCGGCGCAACCCGGTCTCTTGCACGCACGGGCAGAGTCGGCCGGCTCCTTCGGCCTGGCCGAGCCGGGTTCCTCAAGTCACACCGTCCCGCGCGGATTCCGAGAAACTGCGATTCGCGCCCGTAAGTAGCAGCGCGACCAACGCCCCTCAGCGCTGCGGGTAGATGTGGTAGAGCAACAGGTAGATGAGCACGCCCGTGGCGGACACGTAAAGCCACAGCGGCCACGTCCAGCGCGCGATGCGCTTGTGGCGCTCGAAGTCGCCGCGCGCAGCGCGCCAGACCGTCATCAACACCATCGGGAGAATCACCACGGCCAGCACGGTGTGCGTGAGCAGGATGGCAAGGTAAATCGGCCGGAACCACGCGGGTTCGGTGAAGTGCGTCACGGTGTGAACGGTGAAGTGATACGTGAGGTAGCCCGCGAGAAACAGCGTGGAGGAGCAGAGCGCGCCGATCATGCAGTTGCGGTGCGCGTCCTTGCGGCCCAGCTTGATGAAGCGCCAGCCGAGCAGCAGGAGGCACAGGCTCGTGGCGTTGAACGCGGCGTTCACGGCGGGGAGGTCGGCGAGGGACATGGGGCGTGAAGAATGATGAGGGATGAATGATAAATGAGGAATGATGAATGGCGAAGGCCGAACTCTGAACTTTGAACATCGAACTTGGAACTCGGAACCTGAAACGCGGAACCTGAGCCGGTTCGTTTGATCGTCATTTCTCGTCGAGCAACTGGCGCACGGCGGCGAGGATGCTTTGTTGCGTGCGCGTCCAGTCCACTCCTTCGCCGACGGTCTCGAAGCTGGCGCGGAGCCGGCCGCGCTTGTCCACGAGGACGCACGTGGTGCTGTGAATGAACAGGTCCATGGCGCTCGTGCGCTCGGCGGGCGCCTTTTCGACGGAGACGAGTTTCAGGCTGTCCACCGCGAGCGCGGCGATGGGCACCTTGCCGCCGGTAACGAACCACCAGTGGTGTTCCCGCGCGCCGGCTTTCGCGGCGTAATCCTTGAGCACCGCGGGCGTGTCGTGCTCGGGGTCGGTGGTGAGGGTGACGATGCGCACGGGCATGCCCGGCGTAAGTGCCGATTGCAACGAGGCCATCTGGCGGGTCATGGCCGCGCAGGGGCCGGGACAACGCGAGAAGATGATGTTGGCGACCCACACCTTGCCGCGGAGGTCGGCCATCGAAACGGGCTGGCCGAGCTGGTTGGTGAGATGAAAGTCGGCAACCTGCGCGATGACGGGGAGAGATTCAGGTGGCGCGCGCAGGCCGTTGGTCGCCTTCCGGTAATAGGCGCCGGCGATGACGAAGACGATGACAAGCAGTCCTCCCCAGACGGCGCGTTCGAGCGCGGGTGAAGGCTGGCGTTGCACAGGTGGATGGTGGACTGCCGGCGATGCGGCGGGCAAGTCCGCAGCGGGTGGATCGCCGGGTGAAGCCGGAGGGGAAGGTGGGATCTTCAAACGTCCAACGTCCAATGAACGAATCCGACTGGCCGCGGGCGTGTGGGGTCGAATCGCATGGGGTGCTACTCGAAGCTCGTGGCAGCGCCGGACTTGGACCGTTCCGCATACCACTTCGCGAAATCCTCGGGCCTCTCGACGGTGAGGTAGGCGTTCATCGTCGCGTGGCCGTTGCCGCAAAGCTGCGCGCACGTGACGAGATACTTGCCCGGCTTGGTGGGCTTGAAGTGAATGGGCACGCTCATGCCTGGGATGGCGTCCTGGCAAACGCGCAAGCCGACGACCTTGAAGGAATGAATCACATCCTTGGAGGAGACGTGCATGATGACGTTGGTTCCGAGCGGAACGCGGATGTCCTTGGCGGGAGGCACGACGTCGTCCTTGGCCGCCGGGTCGGCGTAATCAATCGCGAACTGGTTGGTGGCGCTGAGGAATTTCACGTCCGTGCGGCCGAACTTGCCGTCCGCGCCAGCGTATCGGGCATTCCATGTGAACTGCTCGCCGATGATGCGGATGTTGACCGCGTTCTTCTCCTCGGGGAACTTCTCGACCGCCACCGCCCAAAGGGGAATGGCGAACCCGATGAGCAGGACAGCCTCGGCCACAATCACCGCGCCCTCGACAACGTTCGACGCCGTGGCGCCAACGCCCGCGTTGACGGCCTTCCTCGCCGGCGTGGCGCGGAACTTGAACAGCGCATAGATAAAATACGCGGTCCACCCAATGAACAGCACCACCATCAGGTAGTGAACGTAGAGAATGAAGTCGTCAATCTTCGGCCCGTGCTCGGTGCCAACCGGAGGCAGCTTCAGGATTTCGTGCTTGAGGTAATCAGTGAAGTTCATGTTGGAACGGGGCAACCGGCTCCGGTGCCGCCGCCACGTGGCGTTCGCGCCGGATAATGTAGATGAAAAAACTGGCAATGCCGCCAAGGACGCACACGACGACCGCGAGCAGGCTCAGGATTCCGGCGTTCATGCCCTCGGCGAGTTTGCCGCCGTCGCGCCCGAAACAAGTCGCGCACGCGGACGCGCCATGCGACCACATTACGGCGGTCGGGCAGAACACGGCGACGGCAAGGCGGCGATGGGAGCGGCGCAGGGTCACAGGTAGCTGATGTGGTTGAGTTTCTTCAAGAAATACTTCCCGTAGGCGATCAACCCGACTCCCGCGACCGTTGAGCCGATACCCAGCCCGAGATCCCACACGGCGGCACTCGTGCGCCACGCGTGGAACTCCCACGCGCCGAACCCGAAGGCCAGCATCGTCGAGACCGTGATGAACACGATATGGAACGCCTTGAGCGACATGTTACCGCCAGAACGTGGTGAGAATCTTGAGCACCTCCGAACCGGGGAAGTCCTGGGCGCACCAGATGAAGATGAACATCATCGCCCCAAAAAAGAAGAACGTGCACGTGAGCAGGCTGTAGATGAGCTTGCGCTCGGATATCAGGTGCATGAAGAAGCCAGCGACCAGCCCGGCCTTGATGGTGGCGATGATGAGCGCGATGGTGACGTTCATCCAGCGTGATCCGAAGTCCACGAAGGACGCGAGCACCGTGATGATGGTGCCGATCCCGAGAGCGTAAAAGACGTAGAGATACTTGCGGACCGACTGGCGGACGTGCTCGATGTCGTGGGCCGCGTCGTGCGCGTGGGTGGCAGCGCCGGGGCCGTGGGAGTGGTCGTGGCTCATGGGTCGGTGAGTGGGTAAAATGCAGGGCGCGGGTCAGAGCAGGTAAAGGACGGGGAACAGGAAGATCCAGACCAGGTCCACGAAGTGCCAGAACAGGCCCGTGGTCTCGACTCGGTTGGTGAACCGTTCGGGCTCGGTGCGCCACATCGCGGCGCCGGGACCCCACAAGAACGCAATGACAATGGCACCGCCCAGCACGTGCAGCGCGTGAAGGCCTGTGAGCGTGAAGTAGATCGCCGTGTAGGAGTTGTAGCGGGGCGCGCGATTGCCGATCATCAGCGTCGATCCTGTCTGGTCCTTCATCGTGGGCACCGGCTTGAACGCAGCACGCTGGCCGAGCTTGGCGACGTCGGCGAACCGCACGATGTTTGTCGCAGCGACCGTGATTTCCTTGTGCTCGTGGTGTTCCTTGCGGTGCTTGTGCGGGTCAATGACCTGATTGTAGTCCTTGGTTACCGTCCCGTGCAGCGTGATGGACTGGAGCGTCTGCCCGTCGGCCGTCATGGTCTTCGAAACAAGATGGCCGTCCACGTAGCTGCCGTCCTTCAGGAGCACGGCGTAGTGGGTGAACTTGTCGGTGTATTCAAATGCCTTGATGACCAAGAAAATCAGGGCGCACAGCACGGTGAGCCCCTGGTAGAGCTTAAAGCGCGAAAACTGGTTCAACTTGAGGGAGGCCCAAGCCATGACAACGGTCACGGAGGAGATGATGAGCACCATCGTGTTGGCCGTGCCGAGCGGGACGTTGAGCCAGCCGTGCGGCCAGAAGCCCTCCTCGGCGCCGACGCGCAGGAGGATGTAGCTGGAGAAAAGGCCGCCGAAAAGCATCACTTCCGACGCGAGGAAGAGCCAGATGCCGACCTTGCCGTTGAACAGGCCCGTGTCCTCACGGGGTTTGACTGTGTAGGGGATTTCCATGTCGAAATGCGTTCGTGATCGAGTGCCACCCGACGCGCTCAGGCCTTGGCGGGCTCAGGCTGGTTTTGCGGTGTGAAGTCGGTCGGGTGGCCCGGCACGCTGTAGTCGTAAGGGCCGCGGCACACGCTCGGACCCTTGATGTGACCGTGCTCGTCGAGGAAATTGCCATGCGGCGGCGGCGTGGGCGCCTGCCATTCAAGAGTCGTCGCGCCCCACGGGTTGTCGGACTCGACCTTCCGCCCATTGCCGATGCTCCAGAAGAAATTGATGATGAACGGCACCTGCGCGATGAGCAGGAAGATGGCGGCGTGCGAGATGAACGTGTTCAGCCACATCATCGTCGGCCCGAGCGCGCCCTCGACGCCGGGGTTCGTCGCGAGCGAATACGCCGCCGCGCCACCATCGGACATGCGCCGGCTCATTCCCGCCATGCCTTGCACGAACATCGGCTGGAACACCAGGTTCATCCCGATCAACGACAGCCAGAAGTGCACCTTGCCCAGCGTCTCGTTCATGTAACGGCCGGTCATCTTCGGAAACCAGAAATAGATGCCGGCGAACAGCCCGAAGATCGTCCCCGGTGCGACCACGTAGTGGAAGTGCGCGATGACATAGTAGGAATCGTGCAGGTAGATGTCGCTGTAGTTGAAGCCCAGCGGAAGCCCCGTCAGTCCGCCGATGCCGAACATCGGCAGAAACGCCAGCGCGAAGAGCATTGGCGTGTTGAAGCGTATCGAGCCGCCCCACAACGACAGGAACAGGCACGTCAGGATGATCACCGACGGGATGGAGATGATCATCGTCGTCGTCTGGAAGAACGTGCTGATCTTCGTGCCCATCCCCGTGAGATACATGTGGTGCGCCCACACGATGAAGCTCAGGAACCCGATCGCGAGCACCGAGTAAACGAGCGACTTGTAGCCCCAAATTGGACGGCGTGTGTTGCAGGCGATGACCTCGGACACGATTCCCATCGCCGGCAGGATGAGCACGTAAACCTCCGGGTGCCCGAGGAACCAGAACAAGTGCTGCCACAACAGCGGGCTGCCGCCGCCGGACACCTCCGCCACCTTGCCACTAACCACCAAGCCGGTCGGCAGGAAGAAACTGGTCCCGGCGACCTTGTCCATGAGCTGCATCACGCCAGCCGCTTCGAGTGGCGGAAAGGCGAGCAGCAGCAGGAACGCCGTCACGAACTGCGACCACACGAAGAACGGCAGCCGCATCCATGTCATGCCCGGCGCGCGCAATTGGATGATGGTGGCGATGAAATTCACCGCGCCGAGCAGTGACGAGTTGATCAGGCACACCATGCCGATGAGCCAGAACGTCTGCCCGTGCCCCGGAACCACCGTGGCCAGCGGCGAATAGGACGTCCACCCTGCCTGCGCCGCCCCACCGGGGATGAAGAAACTCACCAGCATCACCACACCGCCCACCACGTAGAACTGGTAGCTGGCCATGTTCACACGCGGGAACGCCATGTCCACCGCGCCGATTTGCAGCGGCACCACGAAGTTGCCAAACGCGGCAAACACCAGCGGCACGATGGCGAGGAACACCATGATCGTCCCGTGCATCGCCCCGAACGCGTTGTAGAGGTCAGGGGAAATGCTGTAGCCAATGATAGCCTGGCCCGCTGCGTCCTTCACCGCCGGCGCGGCATCACCGACAATCTTGTGCAGCACCGTGCCCACCACCGGGACCGCCGAACCGGGCTTGGCGATCTGCCACCGCATCATCAGCATCAGGCAGAAGCCGAACAGGAGGAAAAACAGCGCCGTGATGCCATATTGAATCCCGATGATCTTGTGGTCCGTGGAAAAAACGTAGGTCCGCAGAAACCCCGGATCCTCGTGATGGTGGGCGTCCGCGGCGGTGTGTTGGGTCTCGGTCGTGTGCTGCATGGTTGGTTCAGGGCTGCCCCGACTCCGAGTCGGTGCGCGAGCCCCGACTCCGAGTCGGGGTTTAGTTAGCTTTGTGCGATTCAGGGTGTCAACACGCGATTGAGGGCGCGTGCAGTTTCCACCCCGACTAATTCACTGCTTCACCTTGTCAAATGCAAGCAGGCCGAGCAGCAGCGGCAGATAGGCAATGGACATGAGGAAAAGCCGCCGCGCGCTCCCGTCCGTGAGCCGGCGTGAGAACTGCCATGCGCAGGTCAGGAACAGCGCGCCCAGCACCACCGCCCCCGCCAGATACAACACGCCCGCAAGCTTGAGGACGAATGGCGACAGGCTCACCGGGAGCAAGCCGAGCGTGTGGCTCACTGCCTGCCGTCCGGTCCGCTGGCCCGCCGGATCCACCACCGGCAGCATGATGTAGCCCGCGCGCGCGTATTGGTCGCGATACAGCCAAGCGATGGCGAGGAAGTGCGGCAACTGCCAAAAGAACAGGATGGCGAACAACGCCCAGCCCTCAAGGTTCACCTCGCCCCGCGCAGCCGTCCAGCCCATCAACGGCGGCAACGCGCCCGGCACCGCGCCGATGGCGGTGTTGAGCGAAGTCACCCGCTTGAGCGGCGTGTAAATGAACAGGTAACTTCCAAGCGTCAGCGCTCCAAACAGGCTCGTGATGAGGTTCACCGCAAGCGCCAGTTCGATCATGCCCGCCGCCGCGACCCCGGCTCCGAGCAGCAACACCGTCGAAGGTTCCAATCGCCCGGCGGGCAGCGGCCTGTCCTCCGTGCGCGGCATGCGCGCGTCGTGCTCGCGCTCGAGGAACTGGTTGAGCGCCGCCGCGCCACAGGCGAGCAAGCCCGTGCCCAGCATCGCGTGCACGAAGAGCAGCCAGTCCATCGCGCCGCGCTGACCGGCATGAAAGCCGACGAGCGTGGTGAGCATCACCAGCGCCGTCAGCCGCGCCTTGAACAACTCGCACCACACCCCGACTCCGAGTCGGGGCGTTTCGGGTTCCGGGTTTCGCGTTTCGTGCTTCGTCATTCGTGCTTCGTCATTCGTCCTTCCTCACGGCCGCTTCGTCCTGCCCAAGCTGCACGAGCGCATGAGCATTGATGCGAGCCACCGTGAGGCGGTGGAGGCAGACCGTCAGCAGCGCGCCAAGCACCAGGCCCGCGGCCCCGGTCAACACGTGCGCCGTTGCCACGTCCGCAGCCTTGTTGGACCAAACCGTCACCGCGCCGAGCAGCGCCTGCACGCACACGAGCCCGAACCACACCCACGCGAGATGCGTGAACAGGTGCGCCCGTCCGAGTTGCTTGCGGAGCGTCCACACGCAGCCGAACACGCCCGCAAGCACCGTCACGGCCATCGCCCGGTGCGCCATGTGGACATGAATGTGCGCGGCGGTGACTGGCTTGGGGTCGCGGACATCGAGGCGCCGGCTATTGTAGGCCGCAACCGACGCGGCGTCCGTCCTCGGATACGCGCGCCCGTGCGCGAGCGGGAAGTCCGGAACCGCGAGCCCCGCGTGCTGATGACGCATCGTCGCGCCAAGGCCGAGTTGAAGGAAGATGAGCACCGTGACCCAAAGGAACATCCGGCGCGCCTTCGGGCTCGGCTCGATCGGCTCACGGATGCCGAACATGTTCTCCCACCATCGCGTCGTGAGCATCGCGATGAGCGCCAGCAACGTGAGAAACAACTGCGCGAGCATCCCGTGAACAATGCCGATCTCGTCCTTCATCGCCGTGACCCGCAGTCCGCCGAGGACGCCTTGCACGACCACTGCCCCAAACGCAATCGCCGCACTCCAGCGCAGCGGCTGCGTCATCCGCACCAGCCGGACCGCGCTGAACACGATCAAGACGAATGCGAGTGCCGCCGCGGTGAAGAACACCTCCTGCCTTCGAACACCGAGCAAGCCGAGCGTGAGCACGATGGCGCACAAGCCTGCCCGGCGGACGCCGCCAGTCGTCCCGCGGGCCCAAATCCACCCTGCGAGGATCGCCGTGAGCATCCCGACGACCGACGCCGCGAGCCTGTGCGTGTGCTCGTAGAAGATGCCGCCCTGCCACATCGAGATGGGCAGCAGGAACATGTTGTATCCGTAGCTGGTCGGCCAGTCCGGCACCGCCATGCCGGCGCCCTTGCTCGTGACGAGTCCGCCGATCCCGATGAGCGCAAACGTCGCCACCGCCGTCAGCGCGGCGAACCTGAACAGCCATGGATTGTCAGCCGGTCGGGGCACTTCGGTTCCGTTTTGCACGTCCTCGTCGTCGTCCTTATCCTCGTTCACCCTTCAACTCGGTTCAAGGACGAGGACGCAGTGGAGGACGAGGATGATCGGATTGGCACCAAAACAAAAGCCCCGACGCTGCGTCGGGGCTCGCTGTTGAGGCTCGCAGTTGAACGTGCCGGCGTTACTTGACCTCGAAGGTGAAATCCACCCCGGTCACGTTGCCGCCCTTGACTTCGATGTCCTTTGTCACGCCTTCGAACGCGGCCTTGCGATGCTTCGCCTCGACCGTGTATTTGCCATCGGGCACGCCCTTGATGGTGAACTTGCCGTCCTTGCCGGTCACGGCGAAGTAGGGGTGGTCCACCACCGACACGTAGGCGAACATCCAGCCGTGGACGTCGCACTTGAACTTGAGGAACGGCTCCGGCTTCTCGAATGTGAAGATCAGGTCCGGAGACTTGGCAATCTGCGCCTTGTTCGCCTCCGGGTTGCCCGGCACCGCGGGTATCGGGTGGACGTTGTGGAGGAACGGGTCGGAGTTGCGCACGGCAATCTTCTGGCCCGTCTGCACTGCGGACACGTAGGGCGTGTATTGGCAACTGACTTGGTCAATCAGGTGCGAAGGTGCCGTGGGGCCCGTGGACTTGCCGCTCACATTCTTGAGCACGACCACGGAATCCGCCAAGCCGCCATCCGCGGCGACGACATAGAACGGCATGCGCGGGTTCTCCGTGATGGACTTGCCGCAGAACTGATCGGCTTTCATCGGCATTTCCGGGCCCGGCGGCGGCGTGCCCTTGAGGGTGATTTTGCCGGAGACGTCGCCGGCAATCGCGAGGGGTGCCGTGGCCAGTGCGGCCGCAGCGGTGAGGGTCAGTGTGTTCAGTTTCATCGGTTCAAGTTGCGGTTTCTGCGCAAAAGCGGGCGGACGCTAGCATTGGCTAAAAGCCGCTGCAAGAGATTTGGCGGAATTCGCCTACTCACTCGGCCGCGCTGGTGCTTCGACGGGACTCGCCGGAGCCTATTCAGCAGGGCTCTTCACCGCACTTGTCCTTGCGCGAAGCCTTTCGGGCGCGTGCAAGAAACTTCTCGAAGTCAGCGCGATGGCGCTCGCGAATGTCCGCCATGACGGCGGCCATTTGAAGCGCCGTGCGGCCCGCCTCCGCGCCCCGGTTGAACCGCTTGCCAAGGCACCGGACGCGCGCCTGCTGCTCATTCTCGAGCAACAGCACCTCGTGGATCACGGGCACTTGAAAACTCGTCTGCAGTCTCGCCATCTCCCGCGTCACTGCTTCGCCGATGTGCTGCGCGTGCGTGGTTTCGCCACGCAGGATAACCCCGAGGCATACAATCGCCGCCCACCTGCCGTCGCGCGACAATTCAGCCGCGACCACCGGGATTTCAAATGCGCCCGGCACGCGCACAACGAGAACCTCTCCCGCCCCGCCACGCTTCAGCTCCGCCTTCGCCGCCTGCGCCATCGCGTCCACGTAACGCCGGTTGTATTCGGATGCCACGATGGCGAACGACAGCCCCGCGCCGCTGGCCTTGGCTGATTTGCTTGGTGTGAGCATCGCAAGTGAAGGAATAATCGTCTCAAATCAAATGCCCGAGCTTCTCCCGCTTCGCCTTGAGATAGCGTTCGTTGTGCGGGTTGGCGGGAATCTTGAGCGGCAGTTGCTCGACGATCTCCAACCCGTAGCCGTGGAGGCCGACGACCTTCTTCGGGTTGTTCGTGAGCAGGCGCACGGACTTGATACCGAGGTCGCAAAGAATTTGCGCGCCGAGGCCGTATTCGCGCAAGTCCATCGGGTAGCCCAGCCGCAGGTTCGCCTCCACCGTGTCGAGCCCGCGCTCCTGAAGCTTGTAGGCCTGGATTTTCGGACCGAGCCCGATGCCGCGCCCTTCCTGCCGCATATAAACCACCACTCCGCGCCCTTCCTGCGCCACGCGCCGCATCGCCTCGTGAAGCTGCGGCCCGCAGTCGCACCGACGCGAGCCGAACACGTCGCCCGTCAGGCATTCGCTGTGCACGCGCACGAGCACGGGCTGCCTGCCGCCCACGTCGCCCCTAACCAGCGCGACATGGTGCCCCGACTCCGAGTCGGGGTCCGTCGCCGAGCGATACAGGTGGAGGTCAAAGTCGCCGAACTCCGTCGGAAGTTTCACCACCTCCACGCGCTCGACAAGCCGCTCGCGCTCGCGCCGGTGCCGGATGAGTTGCTCGATGGAGCAGAGCCGCAGCTTGTGTCGCCGCGCGAACCGCAGCAGCTCCGGCAGCCGCGCCATTTCGCCGTCGTCGTTCATGATTTCGCAGATGACCCCGATGGGGCGGCATCCCGCGAGTTTCACGAGGTCCACCGCGGCCTCCGTGTGGCCGGCCCGCTGCAACACCCCGCCGGGCTTCGCGCGCAACGGAAACACGTGGCCCGGTTGCACCAGGTCGTCGGGCACCGCCGTCGGGTCGGCCATCACCTGAATGGTCCGCGCGCGGTCCGCCGCGCTGATGCCCGTGGTCACGCCGCGCGCGGCGTCCACGCTGACCTGGAAATCGGTGCGAAAGGTCTCGCGGTTCTGCGTGACCATCCGCTCGACGCCGAGCTGCTTGAGCCGCGCGCCCGTGGTCGGCACGCAGATGAGCCCGCGCCCGTGCTTGGCCATGAAATTCACCGCAGCCGGCGTCGCGTGCTCGGCGGCCATGATGAGGTCGCCCTCGTTCTCGCGGTCGGCGTCGTCCACCACGATGACCATCCGGCCGCGCCGGAGGTCGGCAAGGACGGACTCGAGCGTGTCGAACGGAACCTTCATGCGCGGCAAGTCTATCGGTTGTGCGCGGTCAGGGGCAAGGTCGCGCACGATACCGCCGAGGCGGGACGGCAGAGCCGCAACCACAAGAAACCAACCACGGATGGACACGGATAAGAACCAAACGCAAAGTCGCGGAGGCCGAAGAGAGGCGCGGAGGAAGTTGTCTTTGCGGTTCTCCGCGTCCTCTGCGTCTCCGCGTTTTCCGGCATCCGTGCCCCCTGCTCGGAGTCGGGGTTCGTGGTTGCAGGAATTGTTCAGCGCTTCGTATAGTCGCGCCGGCTTTGACGACCCTATCGTCTAGCGGTTAGGACACCGCCCTTTCACGGCGGCAGCCGGGGTTCGAGTCCCCGTAGGGTCGCCACCCGCCCTCCCATTCACCCGGCTTCACTGCCAGCCAAAGGTCATCACCCGCACGTCCGACGGCGAGTTGTTCCGCAACAGGAGAGCGCGCGCCGTGCGCTGCACGCCGCCGATGTCCACGACCACGCGCACTTCGAACACCGCGCTGCGCACCGAAAAGATGCGGCCCGCGTTGCCGACGGCGGTCTCGTTCATGCCGGGCACGTTCATCAACTCGCGCACGCTCCGGAACGGCGTGTCGTCCTCGGTGCCGTCCACGCCGTCCGGCCCCGCGCGCTGCCGGACGATGGCCTCCGCCGTCGGCGCGTCCATGCCCGAGGCGATTTGCAGCACAAGCGGGGAGGCGGTGTTGATGTTGACGAACCGCGCCGAGGTGACGGTGAAAATGTCCGCGAGCGCGTTCGTGTAAACGGGCGCCGACTTGCTCTGCATCGTCAGCGGCCGGCCCGTGACGGACACGGCCTCCGGTCCCCGCACTGCGGCCGAGCCGAACACCATCTCCGGCACCACGCCGCGGATGAGAAGCAGTTCCGTGATGTCGTCGAGCGGTCCGTTCTTGGCGTTGATCGGAACCGCCAGCCCGAGGTAGTAGTCGCTCTCCGCGCCGTTCAGCCGCGGCAGTTCATCCGGGTCTATCCAATCGAGGATTGAATCGGCCACTTCCGGCGTCGTCGCCGCATCGAGCCCCACCTGTGCGAGCGCAAGGCGGAGTTGCGTCTCATCGGCGACGTTGATGTTGAGCTTGCGCTCCTGATCCACGATTTCGACGGTGAATTTGCCGGGGCCGAGCTCCACGTCGCGCAGCGTGATGTCGCGAAAGACCTCGTTGGTCACCTTGCGCCCGCCCGCCCACAACTGGTGCAGCGCGTCGTAGGGCTCGCTGGTGACGGTGAGTTGCTGGCCGACCGCGTAACGCGCCAGTTCCACGCCCGACCGCCCGAGCCACTCGAATTCCGCGTCGTGGTTCGTGTGGCGCGCGAGCGTGGTCTCGACCTTCATCGAGAGCGCAAACCCGCCAGCGAGCAACGCGAGCACCGTGATGACGAGCAAAACGATGATGAGCGCGACACCGCGCGCAGACGCCAAGTAAATCGTGCGAAGTTTCATGGCCTGCGAACCGGCGGAGGTGGCGGCGGGAACCCGGGTTGGCCGGGACGCGGCACGACTGGCCCGACTCCCGGCGGGAAACTCCCCGGTGGGAATCCGCCCGGTGGAAAACCTCCCGGTGGCGCGTTCGGCACCTGCGCCTCGCGGGGAACTGCGGATGCGGACAGGGCAATGACAGCCGTTTGCAAGTGCCCCGCCGCGGCGAGCTCCGGCTTGCCAAATCCAATGGTCGCGCGCACCAGCTTCGGCAACGAGTTGCTCGAGGTCCACTCGCTCGCGAAGTCGTTCAAGTTCGTGTCCCAGAATTCGAGGCCGAACGCGAGCACGTTGCTCGCGAGCACGATGCGGAAGGGCTCCACCTTCGAGTTGGTCGGCGCGAGCACCGACTCCTGCCGCAACGTGAGCACGCCCGCGCCGCCTGCGAGGTCCTCTACGCCGAACATCACGCGACGCACAGGCTGGTTCGGAAACAGACCGCTGCCCGGAAACGAATCCGGCAGGCGGGCCACGAAGCTCAGCAGCGCAAACCGCTCGTCGGTCGTGTCCGCAAGAAAGGAGTAGTATCGAACATTCTCCTGAAACAGCACCGCGGACGACAGGGCCGTCTCCACGGCCTGCCGCGCCACGCGCTCGCGCTGCACCTCCGCGGCTGCGTCGAGGCCCGCCTTGGACCCGCGCAGGATGGATGTCCATGCCGCGTAAATCGCAGTGAGGATGAGCCCGAGGATCGCGGTCGCGAGCAGCACCTCCACCAGCGTGAACGCGCGCCCACCGGGTTGGCGTGTGCTGGGGCTCATCGCACCCTCGCGCTCACGCCCGGGATGGTCGGCACGCGCCCCGGACCCGTTTGCGACGCCGGCCGATAGAACAACGTCACGAGTTTCTCTTCCACCGGCGGGTTCACGCTCGCGTCAGACAGCGTGAACTCAACCTTGAACAAGCCGTTGGTCGCCACTTCGGTGACGTGTGCCGTGCCTACCGCCTTGGGAAACTCACCCAGCGGGATCTCGAATGAGCCTTCTTGAAACGAATTGGTGAGCCCGAATTTCGCCGGCAAGATGCCAATGCTCGGGCGCACCTTCTGCAATTGGCGCGCAGCGCGAAGATTCTGCGAGACGAGCTCGAGGATTCCGAAAATGCAGAGGAAGAAGATGAGGATCGCCACCATGACCTCGATCAACGTGAACGCCAGCACCCGAGAACGGCATCCGGGCGAATCCGGCCATTGCAGCCGCAGTTTCATGCTCACCTCGCCGCCTTCATGAAGTTCTGCGGGTCATGCTCGACCCGTGCCAGCCCGGTCGTGAGCTCAAGAGTCACCATGCACATCTCGTTCTCCACCGACCGAAGCACCAGCGCGAACAGGTCGCACGTGCCATTGGCATGGAAGCGCACCACCGCCTCCTCGGCGTCCTTCATCGGCTGCAGATTCACGTCGAGCAGCTCAATGCCGACCTCCGCGGGAAGAGTGATCGCCATCGCCCCTGGCACATTTGCACCGCCAGTCACCGAGCCCAGTTCGAAGACACCGTCAATGGGGCGAATCCGCAATTCGACTGCCCGGCCCGTCATGATGGCCTGCGCCCTTGCCCGGCTGAAGACCTCCGTCAGGTTCTGCACCGTTTGCCGCAACGGAGCCTTGTGCCGTGCATTGACGAACGCCGGAATGCCGACTGCCATCGCGAGCGCGGCCAACCCGACCACCAGCATCAGTTCGACCAACGTAAACGCGCGCACACGCGAAGGCCGCGCCGATGCGACGCGCCGCGAGGCCGATGTCGGTCGCGGGTTCATCCCCGGTCAATGTTGGCGGTAATGCGAAACATGGCGCTCAGCACACTGAACAGAAGGAAGCCCACGCCGCACGCGATGACGATGATGAGCGCGGGCTCGATCAGGTTGGTCAGGACGCGCAGTGAAACCTCCAGGTCATTCTCGTAGGTTTCCGCCACGTTGCGCAACGCGCCCGGAACGTCGCCGGTTTCCTCACCGATTCTGATCAGGTCAATCATCAGTTGCGGGAAAATCAGGCTCGACGCAAGCGGCTGAGAAATAGTCTTCCCGTCGGTCACCGCCTCGCGCGTCTTCGCTATGGCCTCGCGGAGAATGACGTTCGGCATGATCTGCTCGGTGATGCGAAGCGAAATCAGCACCGGGACGCCATTCTGCAGCAGCGTGGACAGCGTGCGCGCAAACTGTCCGAAGAGGCTCAGCCGCATGACCCTGCCCAACACAGGCGCGACCAGCTTCCAACGGTCGAGTGTCCGCGCCCCGTAATCCGTCGCCCGGAAGCGCTCAAAAACGACGGCGCCTGCTATCACCGCAAGGATCATGGCCCACCACCACCGTGTGAACGCACGGCTGAGGTCAATCAGCAACTGCGTGGACATCGGCATGTCCACGTCTTTCATCGTCTGAAAGATGGACACGAAACTCGGCAACATCTTTGTCATGAAAAAGAAAACGATCACCACGCCGACGAAGGCCACGATGCAAGGGTAGATGAGCGCGGCGGTAAACTTCTGCCGCACCTCGGCAAATCGCTCGTAGTGTTCCCCGAGCCGCCGAAGCACGTCCACCAACGAACCCGACTGTTCCCCCGCCCGCACCATGTTCACCATCATGTGCGGAAAAACCCCAGACTGTCTCGTCATGGCGTCCGAAAGACTCCGTCCCTCCAGCACATCCTGCCTTACCTGGCGAGTGGTGTCCGCGTGGATTCCCTTGAAGTCGAGACTAGCCATGCTACCCAAGGCCATCGTCAACGGCATCCCCGCCTTGAGCAAATTCGAAAGCTGCTGCGAGTAAGCCGAAAGCTCCCGAAGTCCCGGCGGGCGACTACGAAACAACCACACTCGAACCGGTTTGGGAAGGGATTCAAGGACAGCCGCCCTCCGCGCCGAATCGCTCGTGTCCATCCCCACGCTCCTCCCCGAATCAACAGCCACGGGAAACAAGCCAAGTCGCTCGATCTGCATCACTGCGGCCGACCGGTCAGCCACCTCCAAACTGCCAGTGACGACCTCGCCAGTGCGACGCCGGGCCTTGTAGGAGTAACACGTCATTGTCGTAGGCATAGTAAACCACGCACACGTGGAAGTTGCGGGCGCATACCTAGCCAGACCTCAACCACCTGAGACGCCCCTCAACTCCGCCTCGGCTCTTGGACGCCCCCGGGCACCTTCTGCGCCATCAAGCCCGGGTTGTGCGAGGGGCCCCGTTCGTCGTCTCGCAAATAACCCCCGAGTCCAAAGCAGATTCAGACGAGCAGGCGGCTATGGGGATCCGCATCGCGCGCATGCGAGCACCGCGCACCAATCTGGAAGATGGCAGCAGCCTACTCTCACGCAAGCTAAACAAGCACTACCATTGGCCACGCCGGGTTTTACGACCGTGTTCGGGATGGGAACGGGTTTGACCCCAGCATTGTAGCCACCATCACTTCCAAATCGATTATCAAGTGCCTAGTCGCCCCCTGATATCTACACGTAGTCACTACAAAATGCAAAGACTTGCATGTAGTTCATGCAATCATAGCACTCCACCTAAAAAGAGTCAGGCCTGACGGCCAATTAGAATCAGTTTGCCTCGCCTTTCACAAGGCTTACACATCTGACCTATTACCGGATATTCTGCCCGGGGCCTTCACGCAGTTCCCTACAGGGATGCCAAATCGTGAGATTAGCTTGGCACTTAGATGCTTTCAGCGCTTATCCTCTCCGCACTTAGCTTCGCAGCGGTGCCCTTAACAGGACAACTGCAACACCAGAGGTGCGTCATTTTCGGTCCTCTCGTACTAGAAAATGATTCCCTCGGGCATCCATCACCAACAGTGGATAAGGACCGAACTGTCTCACGACGTTCTGAACCCAGCTCGCGTGCCGCTTTAACCGGCGAACAGCCGGACCCTTGGAACCTTCTTCAGCTCCAGGATGCGACGAGCCGACATCGAGGTGCCAAACCGGGACGTCGATATGAACTCTTGATCCCGATCAGCCTGTTATCCCTAGCGTACCTTTTGTCCGATGAGCGACGGCAATACCACTCTAAACCGCCGGATCACTTGGGCCTGCTTTCGCAACTGCTCGACTCGTAAGTCTTGCAGTAAGTCCAGCTTCTACCCATGCGCTCTTGCCACGGTTACCAACCGTAGTGAGCTGAACTTCGCACTCCTCCGTTATCGTTTTGGAGGAAGCCGCCCCAGCCAAACTGACCCGCATACGGTTTCCCCGGTACACTTTGGTACGAAGTTAGAATTCTAGCTGCTCAAGGGTGGTGTTTCATTGGCCGACTCACGCACAGCCGAGGCCGGCGATCTCAGTCTCCCACCTACTCTAAGCGTGAAAAGCGAGAACCCAGCGTAAGCTTACAGTAAAGGTGCATAGGGTCTTTCCGTCCTACTGTTGGTATGCGGCATCTTCACCGCAATTACAGTTTCGCCGAGCTCCTCTCCGAGACAGTCGTTCAGTCGTTACAAGATTCGTGCAGGTCGGAACTTACCCGACAAGGAATTTCGCTACCTTAGGACCGTTATAGTTACGGCCGACATTCACGGGGACTTAGGCCACCAGCGTCGCTCTCGCTAACCGATGGCGTTAATCTTTCCGCATTGGTCACTTGTCACTCCCTATACATAGTCATAGGACGTTGCAGAGAGCTGTGTTTTTGTTAAACAGTCGCTGAACGCGATTAACTGCGGCTTGCACTCTAGCAAGCACCTCTTCTCCCAAAGTTACGAGGTCAATGTGCCGAGTTCCTTAGAGAGGGTTGACTCGTCCGCCTTAGTGCATCTACACCAACCCACCTGTGTCGGTTTTCGGTACGGGCGCACAACGCTAAACTGCTTGCCCCCTTCTTGACTGCTTCGCATCGCGCAATGCTTTGGTGCAAACCTTGGCGCGCTCGATTAATGAGCGGAGCGCGAACTCGTCAGCATGAGCAAGCACCTAGTTATGCGGCGCAGGACTATTAGACCTGCATTGCATCGATTCGGCCTTACGGCTTCACCTTAGCTCCCGGCTAACCCTGGGAGGACGAACCTTCGCCCAGGAATCCTTGGGTATTCGGCGATCAGGATTCGCACCTGATTACTCGCTACTCGTGTCTGCATTCTCACTGACCAGCGCTTCACGCACAGTTTCCCGTTTGCTTCTTCACAATGGTCACGCTCTTCTACCACAGATCGATAAATAAACCGAGCTGTCCATGGCTTCGGAATGTGTTTCAATCGCCAATCATTTTCGGCGCAATATCGCTCGATGAGTCAGCTGTTACGCACTGTTTAAATGGTGGCTGCCTCTAAGCCAACATCCTCACTGTCCCAGCAACATCACATCCTTTGAACTTCATCACATTTTGGCTCCTTAGCCGATGGTCTGGGCTGTTACCCTTTCGACTCTTGAGCTTATCCCCCAGAGTCTGACTACCCGCAATTCACTATGCCATTCGGAGTTTGATTGGTTTCGGTGGCCTAGTGGGGCCCCTAAGCCATTCAGTGCTCTACCAGCATAGTCGCGCGCAGGCGCTCGCCCTCAAGCGATTTCGAAGAGAACCAGCTATCACAGGGTTTGATTAGTCTTTCGCTCCTATCCTCAAATCATCTCAGGATTTTTCAACATCCACGAGTTCGGCCATCCTACATGAGTCACCATGCAATCTGCCTGCTCAAGGATAGATCACCTCCGATTCGGGTCTATTCCCAGCAACACCGTGCTGTTCGCACTTGCTTTCACTTCGCCTCCGGCCGAAAAACCTTAGGCTGCAACTGGGAATAACTCGCAGACTCATTATGCAAAAGGCAAGCTGTGACCGCACAATCGCGGCTCCAACACATTGTAGGCACATGGTTGCAGGACCTCTTTCACTCCGCTAGTCGCGGTGCTTTTCACCTTTCCCTCACGGTACTATTCTCTATCGGTGACTTGGGATATTTTGCCTTATCCAGTGGTCTGGACAGATTCACACAAGTTTTCTCATCGCTCATGCTACTTGGGGTGCCCCTTTTGGGAGTTGAAAATCGTTACGCGGCTTTCACGCTTTCTAGCGCGCCATCCCATGCGCTTCACGACTTCTGACTCCTCGTTCAACTTGGTGGCCCCACTACACCACTAGTGACAAGTCACAGCGGTTTGGGCATATTCCGAGTTCGCTCGCCACTACTAACGGAATCGCATCGCGTTCTATTCCTAGGGTTACTGAGATGTTTCACTTCGCCCCGTTCGCTCCATTGGTGCATTTTGTCATCCAACAGTTTCGACTTGGTTCTTTGCCAAATCGATGGGTTTCCCCATTCGGAAATCCATGGGTCGAAGCCAGCTTGCAGCTCGCCATGGCTTATCGCAGCTTGCTACGTCCTTCGTCGCTCCCAAGTCCCAAGGCATTCACCATGTGCCCTTACTTCGCCTGATCTCAAATCATAGGACTACGTGTAGATGTCAAGGAACTCTCCAAAAGTTCGCGGCTGTGCCCAAACTCGCGCTGAATGGGCGAGACTGGATTTGAACCAGTGACCCTGCGCTTATCAAGCGCATGCTCTAGCCTGCTGAGCTACACGCCCACAGTTTCAATGGCTGCCATTGTCTGGCGGACACCATATAGTTCATCCGAGGGCAATAAAGGAGTGCGACAACTTTCACTGGAGGATTTCACTGTGTCCAATGTGGCATCATCCAATCCCGAATACTCCAAGAAAGGAGGTGATCCAGCCGCAGGTTCCCCTACGGCTACCTTGTTACGACTTCATCCCAATCACCACATACACCTTCGCAATCTGGTCTAGATGACTTCGGGTGAATGCGGCTTTCATGATGTGACGGGCGGTGTGTACAAGGCCTGGGAACGTATTCACGGCGCCGTAGCTGATGCGCCATTACTAGCGATTCCAACTTCATATCGTCGAGTTGCAGACGACAATCTGAACTGAGTTTGGTTTTTGGGGATTTGCTCCGCATAGTGCATCGCTTCCCTTTGTGCCAAACATTGTAGTACGTGTGCAGCCCTGACCGTAAGGGCCATACTGACTTGACGTCATCCCCACCTTCCTCCTCGACAATACGAGGCAGTCTATCCAGAGTGCGTCAGCTTAATCGGCTGACTTGCAACAGGATATAGGGGTTGCGCTCGTTGCGGGACTTAACCCAACATCTCACGACACGAGCTGACGACAGCCATGCAGCACCTGTGTAGGCCTCTCTTTCGAGATCGTCGGACTTTCATCCTTCTGCTCCCACATGTCAAGGCCAGGTAAGGTTCTTCGCGTTGCATCGAATTAAGCCACATACTCCACCGCTTGTGCAGGCCCCCGTCAATTTCTTTGAGTTTTAGCCTTGCGGCCGTATTCCCCAGGCGGCGCACTTAACGCGTTAGCTACGCCACGAACTGGGCTTATCCAGCTCACAGCAAGTGCGCACCGTTTATGGCCAGGACTACCGGGGTATCTAATCCCGTTTGCTCCCCTGGCTTTCGTGCCTCAGCGTCAGGATGTGTCCAGAGACTCGCCTTCGCCACTGGTGTTCCTCCCGATATCTACGCATTTCACTGCTACACCGAGAATTCCAGTCTCCCCGCCACTCCTCTAGTCAAACAGTCTTCGCGGCCATTCCGGAGTTGAGCTCAGGGCTTTCACCGCGAACTTACAAGACCGCCTACGCACCCTTTACGCCCAGTCAATCCGAACAACGCTTGGGACCTCTGTATTACCGCGGCTGCTGGCACAGAGTTAGCCGTCCCTTCCTCTTTTGCTACCATCAACCTGCCGTGTGTTCGGCGGCAGGAATTGTTCGCAAATGACAGGGGTTTACGGGCCGAAGCCATTCATCCCCCACGCGGCGTCGCTCCATCAGGCTTTCGCCCATTGTGAAAAATTCTCGACTGCTGCCACCCGTAGGTGTCTGGACCGTGTCTCAGTTCCAGTGTGGCTGGTCGTCCTCTCAGACCAGCTACCCGTCTTAGCCTTGGTGAGCCGTTACCTCGCCAACTAGCTGATAGGCCGCGGGCTCATCATGAAGCGTCAGGCCTTGCGGTCCCCAACTTTGACAGCCAAAAGTTGCCTCTCAGATGTCACATCCGGTATTAGCTCGCCTTTCAGCAAGTTATTCCAGACTTCATGGCAGATTACCCACGTGTTACGCACCCTTGCGCCGCTCCAACTTGCAAATATTGCTACCTCCAAGTCAGCGCTCGACTTGCATGTCTTATCCACGCCGCCAGCGTTCGTTCTGAGCCAGAATCAAACTCTCCGTAAAAAACGTAATCGGCGTGCTAGGTGGGACGACCCCTTTGCGGAGGGCACCTCCACTTTGCAGTTGCCAAGATTACAAACCGACAGGAATTGGACTCTTGCGTTGTCGCACTACTTTATTGTCAATGAACTCAATTCGAAATCGTCACCGGCTCTTCCCATCTTCCACCAACCCAGTCTAGCCTCGACCCGTTCCGCGATACCCTCACGAACGGAGTTGGTGAATCGGTTGTTTCGATACCCGTGTGCCGCAAACGGCACCGTGGGGGGATTCTCTGGGCCAGCCAAAGAACGGCGGAAAGAATATTCGTGAACTGACTCTCCGCAAGTGTTTTTTTGGACTTGAGGCGACTTTTTTCCGGGTTTCCAAAGTTGGACTAGCAGTCGGCGATGATGCCGGGCTGAAAGTCGATCTCAATTCTGTCGTAAGCCGTTATCAATGCGCCATTTATTCGCCACGCCCGGTCCAGTCTGATGAAGGTCTATGCGCTGGGCTCGAATGCGATGGGCTTAAGGGTGCCAATCGAACCTTCTCCAGTGAATGAAGGGCAATCCCGCGACGATGACACGACTGCCGACGAGGAATCCGCCGCGGCGCCACGACAGGTGCATCGGAGCATTAAGACCGCCTCGTGAAGCCAAGTCTGCGTGCAAACTTGAGCAGGTAGTTCTTGCAGATTCAGAGGAGGCTAGTGAGGCAGCCGAATGACTTCAGGCATTCGCAAAGTCCGAGTGCTTTGAGTCATGCGAAGAGCTGTCGGAACGGCGCGCCGTGGTAGAGGTTGAAGGGGCGGCCCAGTTCATCATGCCACGTCGCGGTTGCGGGTAATCCAAGCGAGTCAAAAACTGTTGCACTCAAGGCCTCGGGAGTCTGGAAATCTTCAATGGGGAAGCCGCCCTGTTTGTCGGTTGCACCCAAGACGGCTCCGCCATGAATTCCGCCTCCGGCTAGGAACACCGTCTGCACCGCTCCCCAATGATCCCGGCCAGGAAGGCTCGCGCCCGGAATCTTGAAAATCCGCGGCGTGCGACCAAACTCACCGGCCATCACAATGAGCGTGGAATCGAGCAATCCCCTCGCTTGCAAATCGTCGAGCAACGCAGAGACGGCGCGATCCATCGGAGGGAGCAGGAAGTTCTTCAAGTTTGGAAAGGCTGCCTCGTGCGTATCCCACGTTTCATTGTTGCCGAGATTCACCTGCACAAGTCTGACACCAGCCTCGACCAGCCTGGCAGCAAGCAGCAATGAACGGCCGAATGAATTCGCGCCGTAGCGCGCCTGCAAATTGGGTTCCGCATTGGCCACGTCGAAGGCCGACGCAGTCTTCTGATCCACGAGCAGTGACGCGGCCATCTGCCAGTAGCGATCGAATGATTGGACTTCCGCCGCGGCTTCGATGAGCCCGCGCTGCCGGTCGAGCTCGGCCTGCAGGGCGAGCCGGTCAGTGACGCGCGACGCGAGGTCTTCAGGCAGGGACACGCTGGGTGAGCGGAAGGGCAACTGGCAGTCCTTCGCCGCCCCCGTGCGATGGTGAAACAGGAACTCGGGGTAGGCGCCGTAGGTTTCCGCGTTGAACGGGGACGCGTCCAAAATCCACGGATCTCGGCGGGCCCCAAGCACGCCACCGAATTGGCCCGGGATAACGCGGCCCGTGCGGTGGATCAGCTTCTGCGGAAGAATGATAGCCGGAGGCAGGTTGTTGCGGGGCTGCAAGATGGTATTCGCGAGCGCTGTGATCGAAGGGTGATCGGACTGCTTTGGCCGGTTTGGGTCAAACCCGATGGGCAAATCGGATCGGCCCGTCAGCATGATGTGGTGCGACGCCGAGTGGTCGTTGGACTTGTGCGTCAGCGATCGGCACAAGGCCCAAAGATGGCTGCGCTTTGCCAGTTCAGGCAAATGCTCGCAGATGTGCACCCCCGGCGTGCGCGTCGGAATCGAGGCAAATTCCCCGCGAACCTCCTCCGGCGCGTCGGGCTTCGGATCGAAACTGTCCTGTTGCGCGAGGCCGCCAGAAAGAAAAATGTAAATGACGGCGCGCGCCCTTTCGCGCGTCGAATCGGCTGCAGCACCGGCCGCACGGAGTGGGGCCAAGTGATTCATCCCGAGCCCGAGCAACCCGATGGCACCAGCCTGCACCGCCGCACGGCGGGTCATGGCGTGCGCTCCGGGATGGTCGAAGCGGTGTGGATGCGAACAGGTCTTCACGACGGTGACGCAACTCTACCGCCGCCATCCCGAGCCGTAAAGAAGGAACCACTTCCGAGCGCGTTACTCCCCACCGTTCCTTGACGAGCAACGGGGAGATTCCTAGAGTGCGCGCATGAATCGCAGAGTCATCCAGTGGATGTTGTGCGTCACGGTCGTTGTAGCGTTTCCGCACGTTTCACCCGCGCCGTTGATTTACCGGCCGGGCGAAGGCTGGACCTACGAGCCCTACGGCTCGAAGGCCGGCAGTTGGCAGCGCACCAAGGCCAAGGACCAACTGCAAGTCGCGCAGGAAGCCTTTGAAAAGAAGGACTACAGCCTCGCCACGAAGGCCGCCAATCACCTGCTCGCACGCTGGCCCATGTCGGACTATGCGCCGCAAGCGCTCTACGTTCGCTCTCGTTGCTTGGAGGAGGAGGGGAAGGACGAGGCTGCGTTCAAGGCCTATCAAGAACTCGTCGAGAAGTATCCGAAGCTCGACAACTATCAGGAAGTCCTCAAACGCCAGTTCGAGATTGCCAACCGCTACCTCAACGGACAGAAGTTCAAGATTGGCGGCGTCGTCCCGTATTGGAGCGACATGGACAAGACCGCCGCGCTCTTCGAGAAGGTCATCAAGAACGGCCCTTTCAGTGAAGTGGCGCCGCAAGCCCAGTTGAACATCGGCACCGCGCGGGAAAAACAGTCGCGCTTCCTCAACCACGACGAGCCCTACATGCAGGCTGTAAAAGCCTACGAAAGGGCCGCCGACCGTTACGCGGACAACAAGCCAGTCGCCGCCGACGCGCTCTTCAAGGCCGGCAACGCCTACCTGCGGCAATCCAAGACGGCAGAATACGACCAGTCAGCCGCGGCGCGCGCGGTCGCTGCATTCATGGACTTCATCACACTGCACCCGAACGACCCCCGCGTGCCCGAAGCCCAGAAGCTGATGGGCTCCATCAAGACCGAGCAGGCGCGCGGCGCGCTCGGAATCGCCCGCTACTACGACAAGCTCGGCCGGCGCGACGGCGCGCTCGTTTACTACAACGAAGTGCTCATCAAGGAGCCCAACTCGCCCTACGCCATCGAGGCGCGCGCGCGCATCGAAACGCTCAAGGCCGAAGCCGCACTCGACGCCATCGGCGGCAACAAATGAGCCGATCCCTCGCCGCTGCTCTCGCCGCTGCGTTCCTCGCGGGCTGCGCCTCGTATCGACTCGGCCCCACGGGGGGCGTCCCGCCCGGTGCCCGCTCGGTGCAGGTGGATTTCTTCAAAAACAGCACAGCGGAGCCGCGCCTGCTCGAAGCAGTGAACTCTGCATTGCGCAAGCGCCTGCAACAGGACGGCACTCTCCGACTCGACACGCGGGGCGGGGGCGACATCGTGATGAGCGGCGCACTCGTGCGATTCGAGCGCACCGGCGTGTCCTTCCAGCCCGGCGACGTCATCACCGCGCGCGATTTCAACCTCGCCCTCACAGCGCACATCAAGGCCGTCGAGCGCGCCTCTGGCAAGGTGCTGCTCGACCGCGAAGTGCGTGGCCGCACGACAATCCGCGCCGGCTCCGACCTCGCCAGCGCCGAGCGTCAGGCCATCCCGCTGCTCGCCGAAGACCTCGCGCGCAATGCCACGACGCTGCTCGTCGAGGGCATTTGGTAAGCACCAGACTGAACGCGCGCCTTGTGCGTCGCATCCGCCCCGACGGCTGCGGAATTGAATTCCCTTCGCCCGCCCCTCGCGGCAATCTCCCGCCGCACAGCCGATGGAAATCTACTTCAAGTGCCCGCTCTGCGAGATGGAGTTGACGGCTCCGCCCGACGCCGCGGGTGCCGAAAGCACGTGCCCGAACTGCGACAAGCTCACCACCGTCCCGGACCCCGGCCCCGACAATCTCCGCGAAATCCAGCCCGGCGGAACTCCTGCGCGGCTGGTGCCCGCTGAAGTCGTGGCCGCAGTCCACTCCGGCGCCCCGGACACTCCCGATGCGGCGGCTGACGAACCCGTCGCACCCGAACCCGCGCCCATCCGCATTCCCGTTTCCTCCACCCGCGCACGCGTCACGCTCCCTCCCGACCTGCCATCCGAGGCTCCCGCGCCCGCACCGAGTTCTCCGGGCGATGCCGCCCTCGCCCGCAAGTTGCACGACGCTTACGCCGCCATCACCGCCGAGGTCGCCAAGGTCATCGTCGGGCAGGATGCCGTCATGGAGCAGATGCTCATCGCCATTTTCGCGCGCAGCCATTGCCTGCTCGAAGGCGTGCCCGGCCTCGCCAAGACCTACATGGTGAAAACGCTGTCCGACGCGCTGCAACTTTCCTTCCGACGCGTGCAGTTCACGCCGGACCTCATGCCCGCCGACATCACGGGCACGGACGTCATCCAGGAAGACCCCGTGAACGGCCAGCGCAATCTCGTCTTCCTCAAGGGCCCCATCTTCGCCCAGATGATTCTCGCGGACGAAATCAACCGTTCGCCGCCCAAGACGCAGGCCGCGCTGCTCGAGGCCATGCAGGAACACAGCGTCACCGTCGGTGGGCAGACCTACAAACTTGACGAACCCTTCTTCGTCCTCGCCACGCAAAACCCCATCGAGCAGGAGGGAACCTACCCGCTGCCCGAGGCGCAGAAGGACCGCTTCATGTTCCATGTGAAAGTGGATTACCCCACGCGCGACCAGGAACGCGAAATCATCCAGCGCACCACCAGCGCCTACTCCGCGAAGGCCAACCCGGTCATCACCGGCGAGGAAGTCGTCCAAATCCAGCACATCGTCCGCAAAGTCCCCGTGCCCGACCACGTGCTCGAGTTCGTGCTCGACCTCGTGCGCAAGAGCCGGCCCGCGGGAGAGGACACGCTTCCCTTCGCGAAGGAACTCATCGGCTGGGGCCCCGGCCCGCGTGCGTGCCAGCAACTCGTTCTCGGCGGCAAGGTCCGCGCCGTGCTCCGCGGCCGCTTCCACGTCACCGTGGACGACATCGAGGCGCTCGCGTATCCGGTGCTGCGCCATCGCATCGTGCCCACCTTCAACGCCGAGGCCGAGGGCATCGCCGTGGACGACATCGTCAAGCGCATCCTCGAAGGAACGCCGCGCGGTGACGCGGCGCGCGTGCTGTGACGCCCCGTCCGGCCATGAAGAACGCCCTCATCGCGACCGCGCTCGGATGCGCCCTCGTCGGCTGTGTCACGACGCAGAAAAAGGGCGCTTCCAAACCGCCAGTGCCGCCGCCTGTCGTCACCCCGCTCACCCCCATTCTCGGGAAAGTGCTCGTCGTGAACACCGACCTGAAATACATCGTCGCCGACTTCTCGCTCAGCCGGCCACCGAAGCCCGGCGACGTTTACGACGTCATCCGCATGGGCATGAAAGTCGGTGAAGCCCGCATCAACGAGAACCCCACCGCCGCGAACTACTCCGCTGACATCATCGCGGGCGAAGCCAAGGTCGGGGATGAAGTTCGGAAAGACTGAACTGCGCGAGGCGGCGGCAGCCCGATGACTGCGGGGAACGTCAAATCGTTCAACGCCCAACGTCCAACGTCGAACTTGCGGAGCGAGTCGAGGGCGCATCTCACTTTCTTGCAAGCGACTCAGGCGTCGGAAACTGACAGCAAAAAGGAGGCAGAAAAAACCGGGGGTCCGAGCCCATGCCAGGACTCATGAGGCTGGCAAACGAATGGGGACAAACGAATGCGCGGCCCAAGGAGTGGATGCGCCTTCCTTCGTTCACCTGCCGTCCGTGCTGCGCCGTTTGCCAGTCCTTCTTTTTGCCCGCTTCCTTCTGTCAGTTCGTCCGTCCTTCCCTCCGTGCTGCAAGAAACTGAGATGCGCCCGCGAGTCGAGTATCCACCTTGTGGACGTTGGAAGTTGGACGTTGGACGTTCAAAGTTCTCACCTGAATTCCTCCGCCCCACCCAGCGCGCTTCAACCTGCCACTACTCCCGCACCTTGGCCAGACGCTCGAGGTTCCGCCCGGCCTCGGCCAGGTTCGCGCGGAAGTAGGGCGAGCTGAGATTGAAGTAAATTCCGCACGACGGCCGGTCCAAATCCGTCTGGCTGAGGATGACCGTGACGTAGCGGTCGAGCGCGATGCCGTGCCGCAACCCCGGCGCGCGGCCTTCGTAGGCGTTGATGGCCTTGGTGATGAGCGACGTCAGGACCTCCCGGCAATCCTGTGCCGACCGTTCGAGGCACACCACGGAGCGGTCATAACTCGCCACGGCCTGGGCAATCTCAGGCTCGAACATCTCGACGCTCAACTGCATGGCACGACCTTATCGAATCGCATTCGAATGTAAACCACTTCCTCCCCCGATCACGCCTGCGCCTCGAACAAGCCGGGAGCAATCTGCCGCACCAGTTCCTGCGAGCGCGCGAGGATTTCCGCGCCGCTCTCGCTTCCCATCGCGAAGTCGGCCAGCGCGCGCGCCTCGGGCAGCTTGAGCCGGCGGATGAGAAACTTGACCTGCGGCACCAGTGACGGGCTCGCGCTCAACTCGTCCACACCCAGCCCGAGCAGCAGCGGCACCAGCGCCGGGTCCCCCGCCATCTCGCCGCACACGCCCGCCCAGATGCCGTTCCGATGCGCCGCGTCCACCGTCATCTTGATGAGCCGCAAGATGGCCGGGTGCGTCGGCTCGTAAAGGTGCGCGATGCGCTCGTTGAGCCGGTCCACCGCGAGCGTGTATTGGATCAAGTCGTTCGTGCCGATGCTCAGGAACTTCACGCGCCGCGCGATCGCGTCGGCAATGAGCACGGCCGAGGGAATTTCAATCATCGCTCCAATCTCGAGCTTCTCGTCGAAGGGCTTCGCCTCCGCGTGCAACTCGGCCTTGCACTGCTCGACCAGCGCGAGCGCCTGCGTGAGCTCATCGAGCCCGCAGATCATCGGGAACATCATCTTCACGTTGCCCTCCGCGCCCGCGCGCAGGATGGCGCGGAGCTGCCCGCGGAACACGGCCTTCTCCTGCAGGCAATAGCGGATCGCGCGCCAGCCGAGGAACGGGTTGAGCTCGTTGAGTTGCTCCTGCTCGGCGAGGAACTTGTCGCCGCCGAGGTCGAGCGTGCGGATGATGAGCGGCGCGGGCTTGAGCGCGGCGGCGACCGCGCGGTAGGCGTTGAATTGCTCCTCCTCATCGGGCAGCGACGGCCGGTTGATGAAGAGGAATTCGGTGCGGAACAGCCCGACGCCCTCGGCGCCGTTCTGCGCGACGGCCTCGGTCTCCTCCACCTTGCCGATGTTCGCCGAGAGCACGACGCGCGTGCCGTCGAGCGTGACGGCCGGCTTCTCGCGCACGTCGCGCAGCTTCTCGCGCAAGCCCTCCTGCACCCGCACGAGCTGCCCGTATTCGAACAGCGTCTGGTCGGTGGGATTGACGATGACGAGCCCGTTGAAACCGTCGAGCAGCACATACTGGCCGCTGTGCAGTTCCCGCGAGACGTGGCCGAGCCCGACCACCGCGGGAATCTGCAGCGCGCGCGCCATGATGGCCGTGTGCGACGTCTTGCCGCCAATGTCCGTCGCGAAACCGAGCACCTTCGCGCGGTCAAGCCCCGCGGTCGCCGAGGGCGCGAGATCGTGAGCGACGATGATGCACGGCTCCTTGAGATGGCGCAGGTCGGGCCCATCGTGGCGGCCGAGCAGGTTGTCGAGCACGCGCGACGCCACATCGCGCAGGTCCGCCACGCGCTCGCGAAGGTAATCGTCGTCCACGGCGGCGAGCGTCTCGATGAAATTGCCCGACGCCTGGCCGAACGCCGACTCAGCGGCGAGCTTCTCGTCGCGGATGCGACGGGTGACTTCATCAATGAGCGTGGGATCGTCGAGCATCATCAGGTGCGCGTCGAAGATCAGCGCGTCCTTCGCACCGAGCTTCTGCATGACCTGATGCTGGAGTTCGTGAAGCTGATGGCGCGTCGAGATGAGCGCCTGCTCGAACCGCTCGAGCTCCTGCGGGACTCCCTGCTCCTCGACGGTGCGCATGCCGACAGCCGCTTGCGGACGGCCCACCACAAAGACCTTCCCGCGGCAGATGCCGTGGGAGACTGGAATGCCGCGGAAGGTGCGTTCGCCGGGTGGCGCTTGCTCTGGCACGCCCGTTTCTATCGGGCAGCACTTGGTTTGAGAATCAAATTGTGCGCGGCCCGCTTCGGCGTTGGCGCAGCGGCGGAAGCCGGTGAGCCGCATCTTGATTGTCACTCGGGGTTGTCGAGCAAGTGCCGCAACCGGACCGCGAGGGGTTCGGGAAGCGGGTTGCAGGTGGCAGCACCCACCAGTCCGAGCTCAATCAAGTCCCGCAGGTGGGTGCGGTCCTTGTCACGAAACGCCACGAGCTTCATCCGGACCAGAGCATCGAGTGTGACGAGCCGAAACTGGTCGCCCTGCTCGGACTCGCTGACCGTCGGAGCCGGGCATGGATCGGTCGGGCGAATCTTTTCGCCGGCGGGGATGATGTGAAGCGCGTCGCGCACGCTCGCGCCCGGTCCGTCAAGGAAAACCTCCATCCCGACCGGCATCCCGAAGCCGGTCACATGCCGGTGAACGAAGCCCGCCGATTCGAGTGCCGCCTTCGCGCGACCGAAGTCCGACATGGCGAGCAACAGGTCCACGTCGCGGGTCGTGCGCACCGCCGCCTCGTCCACACGGGACACATGAGATGCGACGGCGTTTCCACCGACGACGGCGTAAGGAACTCCGGCCGCCTCCAACGCGCGCGCGGCGCGGAGCAATCGCTCGCGAACCTTTTCCACGGCGCGAATCATACGGGTCCACGAAACCGGAGCAAGGTTGGCGGCGGAACCAGTCATCGCTGTTGATTTAGCCACGCAATCGGGCTGCGTGCAAGGAGTCCACCGGGAGAGAATTCACGAGCCGCCTCGG
>Ga0233424_10000936_pt1 | contig 30284 bp, 24 predicted proteins | sample Watercolumn_Towu_FD_181011 | JGI IMG/M metagenome (GOLD analysis project Ga0233424, IMG submission 181011) | Freshwater microbial communities from Lake Towuti, South Sulawesi, Indonesia - Watercolumn_Towuti2014_125_MG | ecosystem: Environmental > Aquatic > Freshwater > Lake | place: Indonesia... | reverse complement strand
TCTCCCACTCGGCACCGGCGCGGCCCTTGCCTTGTTCGGTGGTCAGCAGTCGCACGAAGGCCTCGTAGCGCTGCTCGATCAGGTCGGCGAGTTTGGAGACCATCTGCTGGCGCTCGCCGATCGGCGTCGCTGCCCAGGCCGGGAAGGCGCGCGACGCTGCCGCGACGGCCGCTTCGAGCTGCTCACGCGAGGCCAGCGGGTAGTCGCAGATCGGCTGCTCGGTGGCCGGGTTGATCGCCTGGGCCGTCTCGTCGGAGAACAGCCGTCGGCCATCGATGGTCAGCGCATAGGGGGTCTGGGTCATCACGGATTCCTTGAGGGGGAGCACTTGCAGCACGGATGCGAATGGTCCTGCGGGTGTCGCCACATGACCTCTGCATCCGTCCGCGGAACCGACGCGTTCGTACGGACACGCGCCGGGATTACCCGCGCAGCGTCAGTGGCGTGCTCACATGCCCGCCTTGGCGATGCCGCGGGCGGCCAGGCCGAGCACCGGCTTGGAGAACAGCACCGGCCGCAAGGGCGGCAGCACCTTCTGCAGCAGCGCTGGCATCTGGAACGGGATGAAGTCGGGTGAGCGCGAGGCGTCCACCGGGTCGAGGTGGTGCTTGACGGCGCGGATCAGGTGCTGCGGCGCGCTGATCCGTTCGCCCTGGACTTCCATGAGCGGACCCAGGCCCAGCGGCAGCGTGCCCACCGGCTGCTGCCAGCAGATCCGGTAGTGGCTGAGCAGCGCCCGCGCCGCGGCCACGCGGGCGGTCTCGCTGGCCGGATCGAAGTCGACGATGTTCTCGGACCACATGTAGCGGCCCTCGTGTGGCCAGGCCCAGTTCTCCTCCCGGCTGCCTTCGACCAGCGGGCCGCCGGGGCGGTTGTCGCCGCCCAGGCATTCCTCGCCGGCCTCGATCACGCGGGGCATGAAGTGAAACGAATCGAGCACGCCGAACGACGTGGTGATGCCGCCGGAAGGGCGTAGCACGCGCGGCACGTACTGCGAGGTGAACAGGTTGCGGTAGAGGACCTCGGCATCGTCCTGCCGCAGCGGCAGCAGGCGCCCGCCGGTGCGCTCGACGATGTCGCGCACGGCCCCGCTGCGCCAGGCGTGCTCCGCAGCCGATGACGAGAACGTCAACAGTGTCCAGCTCTTGTCGTGCTCGGCCCGGGCCACGTCGCTGAGCGTGCCCTCGCGCAGCTGCCGCACGTAGTCGGCATTGGTGCCCGTGACGGTCCAGCCGATGTGGTCGGCCGGCATGCGCAGCATCGCGAAGCAGAGGTGCTCGTCGATCAGGGCGAACGTGGCCTCGCGGTGCCGCTCCCAGTCGGGCCACACCGCCTGGAAGAAGCCGGCGTTGCCGGGGATGGGCAGTCCCAGCTGGGGCAGCCGGCCGGTGTCGGCGAGCGGCCCCTGCACCGGCACCGGGTAGAGCTTGTAGCCCATCTTCGTGAAGACACCGAGCCCGCCGCTGCCACCGACGAAGCCGCGCACCATGCCGCGCACGCCGGGGCCGGGACCTTCGCCGGTGAACCAGCCCGCGCCGGCACCGGCCGCACCGCCGCGCACGATCTCTCCCTGCGGCGTCACCCACTCCCAGGCCAGCAGGTTGCGCTGGTTCATGCTGGTGCCCTGCGAGGTGATGCCCACGCCGATCAGCGACGTGGCCGAGGCCAGTGGCGAATGGGCCGGTCCGGCGCCGACGATGTGGCAGGTGAGTCCGTGTTTCAGCGCTACGGCCTGCAGCATGCCGGCAGTGACGTACGGCCCGACGATGGCCATGCGGTGTGCCGGATCGATCTCCAGCGTGGTCATGCGCCGCAGGTCGAGGACGATGGAGTGCGGATCCTTGACGTTGCTCATCGAGCCGTAGCCGGTGGAGTGCGGGCGGAAGTTCAGGCCATGCCGCAGGCAGCACTTCACGATCGCGGCCACCTCTTCGGTGGTTGCGGGCAGCACGGCCGCGAGCGGCCACACCGGCCCGACCTTCTCGCTGCCCGGCACCTTGCCGACGCCGGTGTTCCAGGCATGGGCGGTAAGCAGCGCGGGGTCGGTGGTGACCCAGCGGGCGCCGACGATCTGCTCCAGGGCCTGCCGTGCGACGGCGCTGAGCGATGGCTTGGGACGTGTCATCTGGTGGGCTCTCGGGTCAGGCGGGGACGGGCGCCGGTTGCACGGCGCGTGCGAGGAGGTCGAGCAGGTCCAGCACCTGCGCGTCGGCACCGGTGTGGTCGCCCAGGTGGCGGCTGCAGCCGCTGCAGGCGCTGACCAGCGTGCGGGCCGGTGTGTCCTGCAGTTCGGCCAGCCGGTGCCGTGCCGCCAGCGCGGCGGCTTCGGGCTGCGTGTCCCTCACGCCGCCACAGGCGCCGCAGCAGTAGCTCGCTTCGTGATGGCGTTCGAGTTCGTGGACCTGCAGGCCCATCGCCCGCAGCAGCGCGCGTGGCGCCTCGTAGCAGCCGCCATGGCCGAAGCGCAGGGCCTCGGGTGCACGCGAGGTGTAGAGGCCGCCCATGGCGCGGTCGAGCGCGGTGTCGTGCGGCTGCCAGGGTTCGCTCAGGCGGCCGAGCCTGCAGGCATCGTGGTAGGCCACGGTGCCGAGCGTGGGCGATGCCACCGGCTGCAGCGCCAGCCGTCCGGCCTCGACCAGTTCCTGCACGTACTCGGTGATGTGCAGCACCCGCACCGGCCGCGCCGGCGTGCCGAACGACACGCCCAGGCGCGGGTAGACGCCGCGGAAGGCGGCCAGTGCCGGTGCCGAGAACGTGACCAGCGTGGCCACGCCGCTGGCCGTGACGGCATCCGCCAGCTTCTGGGCGAACGCCCGCGCGTCGTCGACGAAACCGAGGTCGAACGCGAGGCTGCCGCTGGAGCCTTCGTCCTGGCCCAGGTGCGTGGCGCGCAACCCGGCGTGCCCGAGGGCGTGGACCACGGCGCGCAGTGCCGCGTGGCGGGCGGTGTCGTGCGCCAGCGTGCTGCCCACGTGCAGCAGCACGTCGGCGCCTTCATCGCGGCGGCGCAGTGGCAGCCCGTCGGCCCAGCGGCTGCGGTCTGCGCGAGGATGGCCCGCAGCGTTGCCGCTGTGGCGCAGCCGCTCGAGCGCGGTGCGCCAGGCCGGCGGCACGTGGCCTTCGCGGGCCAGGTGGGCGCGCAGCGCATACAGCGAGTCGAGCGGCTCGACGGTCTCGGCGAAGTTCACCTTGCAGCTGACATCGCAGCCGCCGCACATCGTGCAGGCGCTCACGGCATCGACCAGCGCCGGCGTGGCCTCGACGCGGCCTTCCTGCAGCGCGGCGGCCATGATGAGCTGGCCGCCGCCGCTGAAGGCGTGGTACTGCCCGAAGTCGATGCTCGGGCAGGCCGAGGCATGGCGCTGGCTTTTGGGCGAGGGGACGAACTTGCACTGCGAGCAGCGGGTGCAGCGGTGCAGGAAGTCGCGGCGCTCGTCCAGGGAGGGGGTGGCGGGCATGGGGCTCACGGTGGGACTCACGGCTCAGTAGGGCAGGCGGCCCGGGTTCATCACCTGCTGCGGGTCGAGCAGGGCCTTGGTCATCGCACGCAGCGGCTGGCCGGCCGGATCGCGGTCGAACGCCAGGCGCGCCCAGCTGCCATAGGGGCGGCTGAAGAACGCGCCGGCGTCGGCGCAGCGCTCGGCGGCACGCTGCCAGCGTTGCGCATGCGCGGGCCGTTGCGCGGTCTCGGGCCCGAGCGGCTGCGTGAACTCGACATGGCAGTTCACGCCTTGCGCCATCGGCTGCAGGCACACGCCGAGCGGCCCGCCGCCATCGGCCACCATGTCCCGTACGGCCTGCACGAAGCGTTCGGCGTGGTGCAGTTGCTGGATGAAGAACAGCTCGCGCTGCGGGCCGAGTGCGCGGTCGCGCAGCGGCACCGGCTGCGGGGCGTGCAAGGCGCGCAGCAGGTTGTCGGCGCGGTGATGGCCCAGCTGCGCCTGCGCCGTCGTGCCACTGCGCTGCGCGATCGCCAGCAGGTCGGCCTGCTGCCAGGCCATCTTTTCGTCGGGCCGCAGGCGGCCGGCCGAGAGGCCCACGAACGCCGTCCATGCGGGCAGCGCCGGGCAGAGCGCGTCGAATGCGGTGCGGTCCGCCGCCAGCAGCAGCGCCAGCTGCACGCGGTCGACGATGAACAGCGTGTTGCCGAGGCGTCGGCGCAGCAGTTCGGTGGCCAGCGCGATGACCGGTGCCAGCGTGCCGGCGCTGCAGAACAGCGCGGTCTCGCGGGACGGCAAACGTTCGCAGTACACCGCGGCCCACGTCATGATGCCCAGGCTGCCCTGCGCACCTTGCACCACCCGCAGCAGGTCGATGTTGGTCGGACCGGTGGGCACCATCTGCCGGTGACCGTTGGCCAGCTGTTCGGCCAGCGTGCCTTCATGGGCAGCGCTGCCGGTCAGCGCGATGCGGCCATCGCCGAGCACCAGCTGCGTGCCGCCGAAGGGGTCGGCGCTGTCCCAGTGGTCGTTCGCGGCGATGAGGGGCTCGCGTTCGAGGTAGCTGGCCAGCACCGATTTGCCCGCGCGCGGGGCCAGCGGCTTGTAGGCCCGCAAGCCGTGAGGTTCCAGCAGACGGTCGATCGTGCCGAAGGTGAGCCCCGGCTCGATGATGGAGATCTTGTCGCGCGCATCGGCATGCACGAGCCGCTGCATGTCGCCGAGGTCGACGATCACCGTGCCCGGCTGTGCCGGCACCGTGTCGCCGCGGCGCCGCGGGCCGCCCGAGGCCACCGGCACCAGGCCGACGCGATGCTGGTTCGCCCACTGCACCAGCGTCTGCACCTGCGCGGTGTCGCGGGGCTTGATGACGGCCCGGGGCAGGTGACCTTCGGCAACGTCGCGGTCCTGGGTGTAGCGCTGCAGCGTCGGCTTGTCGTCGCTGTGCGACAGGCCCCGCGGCAGGGCCTGCGGTGCCGGGCGAACGGGAGTACCCGTTTCCATGCTTGTCTCCTAAGATGCTCCGGAACTCGATGTTCATCGGCATGCCGCACCGGCACCGTGCCGAAGGTTCTGAAATCCGCCGCGATCGTTCATGGACGCCCTCAGCGAAATCCTGCATGCCCTGAAGACCCGCCACACGGCGGTGGGGACGTTGACGCTGAGCGCGCCCTGGGGTCTGCGTGTCGACGACTTCACTGCGCCCACCGTGTATGGCATGGCGGCGGGCGCGCCGTGCTGGTTGCAGCTGTCCGGGCGCGAGCCGATCGAACTCCTGCCGGGCGATGTGGCGCTGTTGTCCGGGGTCGAGCGGTACGTGTTGTTGTCCTCACCCGGCGTCTCGCCCGCGCCTCTCGGGCAGGCATGGGCCGCCAATGGGCTGCCGGAGTTCCAGGCACAGACGGAGCCGGGGACACCGCTGCATTTCAGGTGGGGCGGGGGCGGGGCGGGGACCACGCTGCTGGGACTCGCGTTCGGCCTGCCAGGGGGGCTGCGCAACCCGCTGCTGATGGCGCTGCCGCCGCTGATCGTGTGGCGCCGTGCGCAGGGTGGCGCGTTTCCATGGATGCGGCCCGCGATCGACTTCCTGCTGGCCAAGGAGGCCCAGTCGCCCGGCTTCACCGCCACGGCGCGGTTGATGGCCGAGCTGGTGTTCGTGAGCCTGGTGCGGTCGCACCTGCTGCAGGCGCCCGGCGAGACGCAGGGCTGGCTGCGGGGGCTGACCGATTCGTGCATCGCGCGGGCCCTGCAGGCGTTGCATGCCGATCCGGCGACGGACTGGACGGTGGCGACACTGGCCCACGTGGCGGGCCTGTCACGCACCGTGTTCTCGACGCGCTTCTCGGAGCTGGTCGGTGCGTCGCCGATCGAGTACCTGACACGGTGGCGCATGCACCAGGCCGCGGATCGCCTCTCGCACACACGACCCAACCTGACGCAGTTGGCGTTCGAGCTGGGCTACACGTCCGATGCGGCGTTCCGCAGCGCGTTCAAGCGCCATTACGGCGTGCCGCCTTCGCGGTTCGGCCTGGCGGCGGCCGATGCGGCCAGCGCGCCCGTCGAGGGGGACGACGCCTGAACGTCGGCATCGTCCCGCACGCGCCTGGGTTCAGCGCACGCCGTCGGCCGCCATCGACTCCGGCGTGAAGATCGCGTCCTTCTGCGGCGCGACGAAGTGCACCGCGTCCTCGAACTCGTTGGGCAGGTCGTTGACGAAGTAGGCGCCGCTGGTGAAGTCGTAGAAGCCGTTCACGCCCAGCGGCACGCCGGGCATGTCGGGCGCGACGTACGAGGCGCCCCACAGTGTCTTCCACAGCTGGCCGCGGGCATCCCAGCGGTCGCCCAGCGTGGCGTTCCAGGTGTCCTCGTCGAGGTAGTAGCGTGCCTTGCTGATCAGGTGGCGCTGCCCCTGGCGCAGCGTCGCCTCGACGACCCAGACGCGGTGCAGCTCCCAGCGCAGGTGGTCCGGATTCACATGCCGCGGGCCGAGGAGATCGCCGTCCTTGGTCGGCTGGAACGTGCGGTTGGCGTTGTAGGGGATGAACATCTCCTGCTTGCCGATCAGCTTCCAGTCGAAGCGGTCGATGCGGCCGGTCCACACGCCCACTTCGTCGAAGCTCATCAGTCCGGCGGTGGCCGGCGTCGGCGTGTCGCAGCAGGCGTTGGGCAGCTTGCGCACGCGGCGCTGGCCGGTGAGGTACACCCAGCTGCCGGTCTTCTCGGGATCGATGTTCTCGCGCCCGACGATGGCCTCGCCCGCGCGCACCGGCGGGCCGAGGTTCAGCAGGCGGATCAGCCAGTACTCGCCGCCGTGCGACTCCGGCTTCGCGTAGTACGGGTATTGCTGGTCCAGCGCGCCGGCCACGGTCATCACCAGCTTGCCGTCGGCGGTGACCTGTACGCCATGCTGCTGCAGCTTGGAGGCCACGCCGCGCCAGCGCAGCAGGTGGTTGAACATCACCTCCTGGGCATTGGCCGGCAGCGGGAACGGGATGCCGCCCGCGACATTGACCGGCAGGCCGTTCTCCACCCGGCCGTTGACGGCGTTCTTCGCGGTGGCGTCGTAGACGGCCTGCGGCGCCATCGCGGTGCGGTGGGTCTTGTAGACGTCGAGGCGGAACGTCTCGGGGTAGCGCTTGAGCATCGCCCTGGTACCGTCGTTCAGCTTGTCGGCGTACTGGTCCAGGTTCTTCGCGCTGATCGAGAACAGCGGCTTCTCGTCCTTGAACGGGTCGGTGCGCCGCTTGCCCGGCGACCACCCTGGGATGTTGCTCAAGCCGCCGGTCCAGGCGGGGATGGTGCCGTCCTTGTTGCCGGCACGCTCGGCGCCCAGCGGAGTGAGGTCGGTCTTCAGCCGGGCCGCTTCGGTGGCGGACACTCCGGCGGTCGCGGGGCCACCGGTCAGCGCCGTGGCGCAGGCGGCGAGCAGCAGCGAGTGCTTCAGTTTCATCATGGACTCCGGGTCTCGGATCAGAAGGTGCGGCGGATCGACAGCGCGACGAAGTCGCGGTCGCGCGTGGTGTTCAGGAAGGTCTGGTGGTTGGCCGCGTCGAGGAACAGGCCTTCGGGGCCGTAGTAGTGCGTGTACGCGAGGCTCATGCGCCAGACATCGAGGTAGGTGAGGTTCAGGCCGATGCTCATGTCGCCACCGTGGTGCGCGCCCAGGCCGCCGCCGGCCGACGACTTGCCTGCGGGCGCGTAGCCGATGCCCACCGGCACGCCGACGTCGAGGCCGTTCAGGGCCTGGCGGTAGGTCGGCTCGTAGCTCAGCCGCAGGCCCAGGCCCGAGCGGCGGCTGTTCGGGTCGAGGTGGTCCTCGCCCTGCGTGACCTTCTCGGTGTAGTTCGCGGCGATCTCGCCGACGAAGCTGGCTTCCTGCGCGACGAACGACGGGCCCAGGCTGGCCAGCCAGCTGAAGTTGGCATGCCAGGTGGTGCCGCGCGCCGGCTGACTGGCAACGCCGAGCGCCGGGATCTGCACCGCCGCAGTGGAACTCAACGGCGCGTTCTTGCGCACCGACACCTCGGCCGCCAGGTTGTAGTCACCCACCGTGTGCGTGGCGCTCACGCCGTAGGCGTTGATGCCTTCGGGGTAGACGAAGTAGTAGTCGGTGGGCACCACCACGCCGGGCGCGACGGCCGCGGCATGCATGTACAGCTGCGGGGCCTTGTCGTGGTAACGGATGGCGTAGAAGCCCAGGTCGGTCTCCAGGCCGGCCGGGCGCCAGCGCAGCTGCAGGCCGCCCTGGCCGCTGTTCTTCGCGCGCACCTCGGGCGTCTGCGGGATGGCCAGGCCCGGTCCGAGCAGCAGCAGCTCGCCGGTGCCCGGTGCGGCATCGCTCGACGAGAAGTAGCTGCCTGCGCCGGGCAGGCGGTGCGGCTCCCATTTGTATTGCACGTAGGCGCCCACCGCCAGGTTGGAGGCCAGCTGCAACTGGCCCGACACCTGGCCCACCGGGCGCAGCAGTTCCTTGAACTGCGTGTTGGGCACCGACAGCGCCTTGATCACGTCCACCGGCGCCATGCCGCCGGCGATGGCGTTGCTGCCGAAGAACAGGCTCTCGCCCCATTGCAGCGTGTGCCGCCCGGCGCGGAAGTTCAGCCGCGCCTCGTCGCCCAGGTCGAAGCGGCCGTAGACGAAGGCATCGAGCAGCTCGCCCTTCTTGCCGTGCAGCTTGCGCGTGCCCTCGGGGAAGCCGGGAAACGCGGTGGAGGTGGTGTTGCTGGTGGCGGGCGAGTCGTGGTCGCCGTCCTGCCGGTAGACGCTGTCGTACCAGCCGGCGCCACTGATGCGGCCGCCGAAGGCGCCGTAGCTGAGGTCGGCTTCCGACAGCAGGTCGAGCCGGTTGTTGATCAGGCCGCGCTTGAAGTTGCGGTCGCCATCGTCGTAGTTGGCCCCGCCGATCAGCAGCGGCGACTGCTCGCGCACGCGCGCCGCGGCGGTGTACTTCACCGTCGTGTCCCAGCGCAGCTTCAGGTCGTCGACGCCGGTGGCGATGTCGAAGGCGTGGGCGGTGCGGGCCGGTGCGAACGCGGCGGTCGCAGCCAGCGCGGCCAGCATCAGCAGGTGCAGGGAAGCGGGGGGCCGCCGGCAGGGTCTCTTCACGGTGTCTCCTGTGGATGAATCGTCCAGGCCTCATCGTCTCGTGCAGGGCCGGTGCGCACCTCCGCATTCATCCGGCAGACCGCCTCATTCGTCCAAACGGTGCTGGGACAAACCCGTTGCGTGTGGCGACCGCCACGACCGCTTGGCGCGCTGCCGCGGTGCGCCGAGAATCGGCCTCCATGGACGCGCAAGATCTGTTGAGCGACGTGCTCGATGCGCTGCGCATCGACTCGTCGGCATTGCACGTGTTCGAGTTCTCCGCGCCGTGGGGCGTGCAGATCAACGACTTCCCGCAGCCCTTCAGCTGGACTGTGGTGGAAGGCGCGCTGGTGCTGGAGCGGCCGCTGCAGGCACCGGTGACGTTCGAGGCCGGCGACACCTTCGTGCTGCCGCGCGGCACCGGCAGCGGCGTGTGGCGTTTCCTGTCCGCGCCGGGCGTGCCGGCGTTCCCGGCGGCCGACATGTGGCAGCAGGGCGAGATGCCGCTGTTCACGCCTGGCACGCGGGTCGGCCATTCGCATGTGCTGCGCTGGGGCGGCGGTGGGCGGATGACCCGCATCGTGTCCACCGCGTTCGGCTTCGAGGACCGCGGCCTGGGCCCGCTGCTCGCCGCCTTGCCCGACCTGATGGTGGTGCGCGCGGCCGATGCCGGCTCGCATTTCGTCGAGTTGCTGCTGAACTTTCCGCTGCGCAGCGGTGCGGCGGCCGACACCCCCGGCTTCGCCGCGCTGGCCACGCAAACGGCGCGGCTGCTGCTGGTGCACGTGGTGCGCAGCTTCGCGCTGTCCGGTCAGCGCGGCGCCGGCTGGCTGGCCGGCCTGGCCGAAGGCGGCATCGCGCAGGCGCTGGCCTGCGTGCACCGCGCGCCGGAGCGCGACTGGTCGGTGGCCGAACTGGCGGCCGAGGTGGGCATGTCGCGCTCCTCGTTCGCCGAGCGTTTCCAGGCCGCCGTGGGGCAGACGCCGATGCGCTACGTGCGCGCCTGGCGCGTGCACCTGGCGTGCGAGGCGCTGGCCACGCGCGATGTCACGGTGACGACGCTGGCCCACGAGCTGGGCTACCGGTCGGAGGCGGCGTTCCGCGAGGCGTTCCGCCAGGTCACCGGCCAGCAGCCGCGCGCCTACCGCCGCGCCGCCCGCCCGCTCACTTGAACTGCTTGCCCAGCGCGACGCGCAGCAGCGGCGCCAGGCGCGGGTGGAACAGCACGCGCTTGACGATCGGCCACACCTTGGCCTCGGGCCCGGGCTTGAAGCCCAGCAGGCCCTTCGAATCGCAGAGGTTGCGCGGATCGAACGCGTGCTTGACGCGGCGCATCCACACCTGCGCGTTGCCCAGCCCCGGCCCGAACAGGTCGCCGGCCGGCCCGCCGAGGAAGAAGGTGATGCCCACGGGGTCCTTCTCGCCCCGGATGAAGGAGCGCAGGATGAACTCGACCGCGGCGACGATGCTGCGCACCTCGAAGCGCGCGGCCGGCGGGTTGTTCTCGGTCCAGAAGTGGCGGCCCTCGGACATCCACATCCAGTTCTGCTCGGTGTCGGCCTCGATGAGCCGGCCGCCGGGTTGCTGGTCATCGCCCAGCAGTTCTTCGCCCACGCGCACCGCCTTCGGGATCAGCGCCACCGAGTCGAGCACGCCCATGCTGACGCCGGCCATCGGGCTCATGCGGCAGAAGCGCGCGACGTACAGCGAGGTCAGGCAGTTGGCCGCGAGGATCTCGCGTTCCAGCTGCACCATCGCGAGCCGGCGGCCCTTCGTCTGTGCGAGCACGGTGTCGAGCACCGCCTCCTTCCACGCCAGTTCCTCGGCCGACCAGGCCATCAGCACCACGGTCCAGCCGGTGCCGTTCGGGCCCTGCGCGGCGGGCGGCAGGCGGCCTTCGGTCTTGGCGTCGTAGTAGCCGCGGTTGGTGGCGGCCAGCATGTTGCCCACCGCCAGCGGCGGCGTGCGGCTGAAGATCATCACCGCCTTGGCATGCTGCAGCTGGTAGGTGGCCTCGGCCACGTCCTCCCAGGTGTCCCACACCAGGTGGTGGCAGCGGAAGTGCTCGGGCACCTGCACGCCGCGCTGCGGGTGCTCGCCGGTCCAGGTGAGCCGCTCGGGGCCGGCCCACGGGTAGAGCTTGTAGCCGATGCGGGTGAACACGCCCAGGCCGCCGGCGGTGCCGAAGAGCCCGCGGATGATGCCGCGGAAACCGGGTCCTGGCCCTTCGCCGGTGAACCAGCCCGCTCCGCTGCCGGCGCTGCCGATGCGCACGATCTCGCCCTCGGGCGTGACCCACTCGAGCGACAGCATGTTGCGCACGTTGTTGCCGGTGTGGTTGCCCGGCACGCCCACGCCGGCATACGACGTGGCCGAGGCCAGCGGCGAGTGGATCGGGCCCGCGCCGATGACGTGGCACATCAGGTGGTGCTTCATCGCCTCGGCCTGCAGCTGGCCGGCGGTGGCGTAGGGCTCGATGACCGCCATGCGGTTCTTCGCATCGATCTCGATGCGGTTCATGCGCCGCAGGTCGATGCACACGGCGCCTTCGGAGCCGACGCCCGCGTGGTTGCCGTAGCCGGTGCTGTGGGCCTTGAACTTCAGGCCGTGGCGATTGCACACCTTGACGATGCCGGCCACCTCTTCGGTGCTGCCGGGCAGCACCACCACGGCAGGCGGCGCGCCCAGGATGACCTGGGTGCTCGGGTCGGCGCCGAGGCCCCACCAGTCGTGGCTGACGGTGACGCTGGCGTCGTCCGAGAGGTGGCGCGCGCCGACCACGGCGGCCAGTTCGTCGTGGATGGGTCGGGGCAGCTTGGACATGGTCATGCCGGGAGGTCCTGGACCAGCAGTTCGAAGACACCGCGCACGTCGAGGTCGATGCCGTGCGTGGCGGCGGTGGCGGCCAGGTGGCGCTGGCATCCCGCGCACGCGGTCACCAGCGTGGTGGCGCCGGTGGCCTGCGCTTCCTTCAGCCGCTGCACGCCGGCCGCCTCGGCCATCTCGGGAAACGCCTCGGCCGCACCGCCGCCGGCGCCGCAGCAGTAGGAAAACGCGCGCTGGCGCTCCATCTCGACGAGCTGCAGTCCGTCGACGTGGCGCAGCAGCTTCCGGGGGGCCTCGTAGTTGCCTTCGTTGCCGAAGCGCACCGGCCGCGCGCTGTCCGGCACCGACATCACGTTCAGCACCGTGACCCACTCGCCCTGCCAGGGCGTATAGGGCTCGCTCAGCCGGCCGAGCTTGCACGGGTCGTGGTACGTGACGGTGCCCGCATGGCGCGCTCGCAGCGTGAGCCTGCCGCTGGCGAGCAGTGCCTCGACGTAGTCGGTGCTGTGCACCACGCGCACGCCCTCCAGCGCGACGCCCAGCCGCGGGTAGACGTTGCGGAACGCCGCATACGCACCGGCGCTCGCGGCCAGCAGCACGCTGGCCCGCGAGCGCCGGAGCAACTGCTGCTGGTGCCGGGCCAGCGCGCGCGCATCGTCCTCGAAGCCGAGGTCGTGGGCCAGGTCACCGGCGTCGCATTCTTCGTCGTAGGCGATGCCGAAGTCGACCTCCGCGGCCTGCAGCAGGCGCACCAGCGCCTTCAGCTGCGGCCATTGCCGGCGGTCGTGCGCATGGTCGCCGCCCACGTGCAGCAGCACCTCCACCGGCGTCTTCGTGGCGTCCTTGAGATTCAGTCCCGCGGCCCACCGGCTGCGCTCGCGGCGCGGGCCGTGGGGCGAGCCTTCCTGGCGCAGGCGGTCCACCAGCGCCTGCTGCTGCGCGGGCACGTGGCCGCCGGCGGCAAGGTGCGCCCGCAGCGCATACAGCGTGTCGAGCGGCTCGACGTTGTCGCCCTGGTTGGTCTTGCAGGCGGTGTCGCAGGCGCCGCACATCGTGCAGGCGTAGACGCTGTCGACCAGGCGCTCGGTGACGGCGGCCCGGCCTTCCATCAGCGCGTAGCTGGTGATCACCTTGCCGCCGCCGCTGTAGCTGTGGAAGTGGCCGAAGTCGATGCTCGGGCAGGTGGTGGCGAAGGCACGGCTCTGCGGTGCCGGCACGAACTTGCACTGCGAGCAGCGGGTGCAGGCCTCCTGGTAGAGGCGACGGTCTTGGAGGGACATGGCAACGGGGATCAGAAGCAGAGACGGCCGGGGTTGAGCACCCCTTTCGGATCGAACAGGTGCTTGACGGTCTTGAGGTACGGCACGATGGCCGCGTCGCGTGCATAGGCCGCTTCGGCGCAGCGGCCGTAGGGGCGGCTGAAGAAGCCGCCGGCGTCCATCAGCGCGGTGACCAATTCGTGCTGCAGGGCCTGGGCCAGCGCCTCGGCGCCGGGCACATGGAACAGCGTCATGTCGAAATGGCAGTTCGAGCCCTGGACCGTGGGCTGCACGTAGTGGCCGACGAAGAGGTCGCCGCTGCCATCGGCGTGGATGCCAAAGCGCGACAGCACCGGCTGTGCGGCGGCCAGCAGCTGCGGCACGCGGTCGAGCTGCGTCAGGCAGAAGACCTCTTCGTGGGCGCCACGCGGCACGTCCTTGTAGAAGGTGGCGGGCAAGTGCTGCAGGCGCTGCGCGAGCCTGGCGGCGGACAGGTCGCCGCGGTCGATCCACCGTTGTGCACCGACCGTTTCCGCGAGGTGATCGAGGTCCGCCCCCTGCCAGGCCATGCGCTGGTCGGGCAGGTGGCCCACGGCGGTGAGGCTGACGTACAGCAGCCAGCGGGGCGTGCCCGCGAGCAACGGCTCGAAGGCCGCAGTCCCCTCGGCCAGGGCCGCGGCGGCCTGCGTGCGGTCGAGCATGAAGCAGTGCGTGCCGAGCTGCCGCAGCAGCAGCAGCCGGGCCAGTTCGGCCAGCACCGCGTAGTCGTCGGCGCCATAGAAGCGGGCCTCCTCGCGCGCCGGCAGCGGCTCGCAGTAGATCGAGCCCCACGACACGATGCCGAGCGTGCCCTGCGAACCCAGCAGCACGCGGCTGTAGTCGGTCACGATGGGGCCGGAGGCCATCATCTGGCGGTTGCCGCGTGCAAGGTTCTCCTCCAGCGTGCCGGGCAACGACCCGCCGCCGGTGCGGAACCGTTCGCCGCTGCCGAAAGTGATCGACAGCGAGGCCAGGGGGTCGGTGCTGTCCCAGTGCTCCTGCGGCGCGATGAACGGCTCGCGCTCGAGGTACGCGCCGAGCACCGACTTGCCCCGCCGCGGCAGCAGCGGTTTCAGCGAGCGCAGGCCGTGCGGCTGCAGCGCGGCGTCGAAGGCCGGGAACGTGACGCCGGGTTCGATCACCGCGATGCGGTCGCGGCCGTCGACATGGATCACGCGGTCCATGCCGGACAGGTCGACCACCACGGAGGGCTTGGTGGGCGCCGTGTCGTGGCGGCGCCGTGGCCCGTCTGGTGAACTGACCGGCACCAGCGGAACGGCGTGCCGGTTGGCCCAGGCGACGAGGGACGCGATGTGTGGCTCGCCGCGCGGCGAGGCGATGGCGCGTGGCCGGACACAGGGCCCCGCGTGGCTCTGGACGAAGCGGTGCAGGGCGGTCGCGTCCGTGTCGAACCGCAGCCCGGACGGCGGCGCCGGCAGATCGGAGGAAGACATCAACGGGGCGGAAGGCTGGAAGACATGTCGCCATCGTGGCGACGAGCGGGCCGCGCCGCCCGCGCCAACGTCCAGCAGACCGACGGTTCCGTCCAGAGACCGGAGGGAGAACCCGGGTGCACGGCCGACGCGCCCGTTTGAATTGATACATCAACTAGTTGACATGCCAATCAACTTTCGCAAGACTGGCGGCTCTCGCCTGCCTCCCCGGGCGAATCACACATCAGAGCAGGAGACAACATGCGCACATCCCGTTGGACCGCCCGCCTTGCCGGCGTGGCCTGCACCGTGGCCCTCGGCCTGGGGGCCACCACGGCTTTCGCCGGCACCGTGAAGGTGGGCATCGTCGGGCCGTTCTCGGGCCCGTTCGCGCACTACGGCAAGCTGTTCAAGGACAGTGTCGAGGGCTACATCGCCGCGCAGGGCGGCAAGCTGGCCGGGCAGGACATCGAGCTGGTCTACCGCGACACGGGCGGCCCCAACCCGGCCGGTACCCGCAACCTGGTGCAGGAGCTGGTCGTCAAGGACAAGGTCGACTACCTCGGCGGCTTCGTCTTCACGCCCAACGCGATGGCCGCGGCGCCGCTGGCGCAGCAGTCGAAGACGCCGATGGTGGTGTTCAACGCCGCGACGTCCGAGATCACCGAGAAGTCCGAGTTCATCATCCGCACCTCGTACACGCTGTGGCAGGTGACCGTGCCGCTGGCGCAATGGGCCGCCAAGCAGAACATGAAGAAGGTCGTCACCGCGGTGACCGACTACGCGCCCGGGCTGGACGCGGAGGCCGCGTTCAAGGCCGAGTTCCAGAAGCAGGGCGGCACGGTGGTGGAGTCGATCCGCATGCCCATCGCCACCACCGACTTCGCGCCGTTCGTGCAGCGCATCAAGGCCACCGGCGCGCAGGCGGTGTACACCTTCCTGCCGGGCGGCCCGCCGAACCTCGGCTTCGTGAAGGCCTACAACGAGAACGGCCTGCGCCAGGCCGGCATCGAGTTCCTCGGCACCGCCGAGACGGATGAATACGACCTGCCGAAGTTCGGCGACGCGGCGATCGGCCTGAAGACGTCGTTCCATTATTCGGCGGCGCACGACTCGGCCGCCAACAAGGCGTTCATCAAGGCGATCAAGGCCAGGTCCGCCGATGCGGTGGCCAACTACGCGTCGGTGGGTGCGTGGGACGGCATGGTCGTGATCCACAAGATGATCGAGGCCACCGGCGGCCAGCGCGATGGTGTGAAGGCGGTCAACGCGGTGCGCGGCCTCAAGTGGGAAAGCCCGCGCGGCCCGGTGAGCATCGACCCGAAGACGCGCCACATCACGCAGAACGTCTACCTGCGCCAGGTCGAGAAGGACAAGTCGGGCGTGCTGCTCAACAAGGAGACCGTGAACTTCGGTCCCCAGGCCGACCACGGCTTGAACAAGTGAGCGACCGAGATGCAGCAGCAGCCGAGAACGGAAGCCCCTCTCCCCTCGTGGGAGAGGGGTGGGGGAGAGGGGGCGCATGCCACGACCACCTCTCCCCGGCCCTCTCCCGCAAGGGGAGAGGGAGTTCGCATGCCGCAGGAGCGCTGACATGCTGCCCCTTCTCGGCAACGTGCTGATCGACGGCCTGAGCTACGGCATGGTGCTGTTCGTCATCGCCGTCGGGCTGGCGATCACGCTGGGCCTGATGCGGTTCATCAACCTGGCGCATGGCGCGCTGGCGATGGTGGGGGGCTACCTGGCGGCCTGGCTGGTGCGCGAGGTCGGCCTGAGCTACTGGCTCGGCGTGCCGCTGGCGGTGCTGGGCACGGCGGCGATCGGCGGCCTGCTCGAGACCACGGTGCTGCGCCGCCTCTACGGCCGCACCGAGCTCGAGCAGGTGTTGTTCACCATAGGGCTGACGTTTTTCCTGATCGCCAGTGTCAACCTGCTGTTCGGCCCGCAGGTGCAGCTGCTGCCGCTGCCGGCGGTGCTGGCCCAGCCGGTGGACCTGGGCTGGCGCACGCTGCCCGCGCAGCGGCTGCTGGTGATCGGCAGCGGGCTGGCGGTGGCGGTCGCGTTCGGCTGGGTGGTGGCGCGCACGCGCTTCGGCATCTGGCTGCGCGCCGCGGTGGACAACACCGGCACCGCCGCCAGCCTGGGCATCCCGATCCGCCGCGTGCAGTGCCTCACCTTCGCCACCGGCGCGGGGCTGGCGGCGCTGGGCGCGGTGCTCGGCGCCGAGCTGATGCCGCTGGAGCCGTACTACGCGCTGAAGTACCTGGTGCTGGTGCTGGTCGTCGTGGCCGTCGGCGGCATGGGCAGCATCGTCGGCGCGCTGGCCGCCGCGGTGCTGCTGGGCACGGTGGACACCGCGAGCAAGTACTTCGCGTCGGAATTCGGCAGCGTCTTCTTCTATGCCGCGATGGCGCTGCTGCTTGCGTGGCGGCCGCTCGGCCTCTTGCGGCGCAATGCTTGACATGAACACCGTGACCCTCGCTTCCAACGTCGCAGCGCCCCGGGCCGGCACCGGCCGCCCCCAGCTGCGCCAACCGCCGGCCTGGCGGCTGCCGCTGATCGTCGCGGTCGTCTGCGTCGTCGCCGGCGTGCTGCTGCCCGAGCAACTCGGCTTGTTGACCCGCATGGCCGTGATGGCGCTGCTGGTGCTGTCGCTCGACCTCGTCGTCGGCTACGCGGGCCTGGCCACGCTGGGCCAGGCGGCGATGTTCGGCATCGGCGCCTATGCGGCCGGGCTCACCGCGCTGAAGCTCAGCGCCGATCCGCTGGTGGGGCTGGCCTGCGGCGCGCTGGCCGGCGCGGTCACGGCCGGCCTGTCGGGCCTGTTCCTGCTGCGCTACCAGGGCTTCACCTTCCTGATGCTGACGATCGCGGTCGCGCAGATCCTGCAGAGCCTGGCGAGCAAGGCGCGGTCGCTGACCGGCGGCGACGACGGGCTGTCGGGCTTTTTCATGGCGCCGTTGTTCGGCCGCATCGAGTTCGACCTCGAAGGCCGCACGGCGTATTACTACACCGCCGGGGTGCTGGTGGTGGTGCTGTACGCGCTGCGCCGGCTGGTGAACTCGCCGTTCGGGCTCTCGGTGCAGGGCATCCACCAGAGCCGGGCCCGCATGTCGGCGCTCGGCACAGCCATCGTGCCGCAGCTGTGGCGGCTCTACGTGATCGCCGGCGCGGTGGCCGGCATCGCCGGGGCGCTGTCGGCGCAGGGGGCGGCCATCGTCGGGCTCGACACGCTGTCGTTTTCGTTGTCCGCCGAGGCGCTGGTGATGCTGGTGCTCGGTGGCAGCGGCCGGCTGGCCGGGGCGCTGGTGGGCACCGTGATCTTCATGGTGCTGCACCACACGGCCGCGTCGGTGAACCCGTACCACTGGCTCTTCGTCATCGGTGCGTTGTTGATGATCGTGGTGCTGCTGCCGCAGGGCTGGGCAGGGCGCCTGCTGAAGAGGGGGCAACGATGAGCGCCGCGGCCCTGCACATCCACTCGCTGGACAAGCGCTTCGGCGGCCTGCACGTCACCCGCGCGGTCGACCTGCGGCTGCACGCGGGCGACCGGCTCGCGCTGATCGGCCCGAACGGGGCCGGCAAGACCACGCTGGTCAACCTGATGAGCGGCGTGCTCGCGCCCAGTGGCGGCTCGATCCACCTCGGCGGCGAGGACGTGACGCGCCGTTCGCAGGCCGAGCGCGTGCGCCGCGGCCTGGCGCGCACCTACCAGATCACCACGCTGGCGATGCGCCTGACGGTGCTGCACCAGGTGGAGATGGCGCTGCACGAACGCGACGGCCTGTCGCGCCGCATGTGGCGCAGCATCGACCGCCTCCCGGCCCTGCGCGACGAGGCCTGGGCGCTGATCGACAGCCTGAACCTCGCCCACGCCGCGCTGCGCACGCCGGCCGAGCTGGCCTACGGCGAGCAGCGGCTGGTGGAGATTGCGCTGGCACTGGCACTGCGGCCCAGGGTGCTGCTGCTCGACGAGCCGATGGCCGGCGTGCCGCAGAGCGAAGGCGCCACCGTGCTGGCCGCGCTGCAGCGGCTGCCGGCCGACCTGGCCGTGCTGCTGATCGAACACGACATGGACCTGGTGTTCCGCTACGCGCAGCGCATCGTCGTGCTGGCCGAAGGCGCGGTGCTCGCCAGCGGCACGCCGGACGAGATCCGCCGCGACGAGCAGGTCCGTGCCGTTTACCTGGGGCATTGATGGACCACCCCCTACGGCCTGACGGCCGCCCCCTCAAGGGGGCACCACCAGTGGACCGGCAAAGCCGGATCCACGGTGGTCGCTGGGTTGCAGTTGTTCATGCTTCCGGCCTGCCCCTTTCCGCCACGGAGAACTGACACGATGGCGCTCTTGGAACTGCACGACGTGCACGCCGGTTACGGCCCGCTGACGGTGTTGAACCACCTGTCGCTCAGCGTCGACAGCGGCGAACGGCTCGCGCTGCTCGGCCGCAACGGCGTGGGCAAGTCGACCACGCTGAAGGCGGTGATGGGCCTGTGCGCGCTGAAGGCCGGCCGCATCGTCTTCGACGGCCACGATCTCGCGCGCCTGGCGCCGCACCAGCGCGCGCACCTCGGCCTGGGCTACGTGCCGCAGACACGCGACGTGTTCCCCTCGCTGAGCGTCGAGGAGAACCTCGTCGCCGGCCTGAAGGGCCGCCCGCGCAGCGCGATCGACGAGGCCTACGGCTGGTTTCCCCGGCTGGCGGAGCGGCGGCACAACGGCGGCACGCAGCTCTCCGGCGGCGAGCAGCAGATGCTGTCGGTGGCGCGTGCGCTGCTGGGCCAGCCGCGGCTGCTGCTGCTGGACGAGCCGCTGGAAGGCCTGGCGCCGCTGATCCGGCTGGAGCTGCTGAACGCGCTGAAGCGGCTGACCGAGCAGACCGGCATCGCGGTGGTCATCGTCGAGCAGCAGATCGAGGAGGCGCTGCAGTACGCGCAGCGCGCGGTGATCCTCGATCGCGGCCGGGTCGTGCACGACGGCACGAGCGCGGCGCTGCAGGCCGATCGCGACGCGCTGGAGCGCCACATCGGCATGGCCATCGAGACCCATTGAGACCACGATCGAGTGTGAGGAGAAATCATGAATGCGACTAACGCCGGTACCGGTGCTCCCGTGGTCGACGTCGACCCGTACGCCCACGAGACCCTGCTCGACCCCTACCCGATGCACGAGCGCCTGCGCGAGGCGGGCCCGGTGGTCTACATCCCGAAGTACGGCATCTACGCCGTCGCCCGCCACGAGCAGGTGGTGTCGGTGTTCGCCAACCACGCGGTGTGGATCTCGTCGGCCGGGGTCGGCCTGACCAACTTCCGCACCGAGAAGCCGTTCCGTCCGCCCAGCCTGATCCTCGAGGCCGACCCGCCGCAGCACACGCAGACGCGCGCCATCCTCTCGCGCATCCTGTCGCCGAAGACGGTGATGACGATCCGCGCCGAGTTCCAGCGCGTGGCGGAGGAGATGGTCGAGCGCTGCGTGCAGATCGGCGAGATCGACGCGATCGCCGACCTGGCGCAGATCTACCCGCTGAAGGTGTTCCCCGATGCGGTGGGACTGGGCGAGGAGGGCCGCGAGAACCTGCTGGCCTACGGCGACCTGGTGTTCAACGCGATGGGCCCGCGCAACGAGCTGCTGGCCAAATCCGCCGCGCGCGCGGCCGAGGTCACCGACTGGATCATGGCGCACTGCCAGCGCTCGGCGCTGCGCCCCGGCGGCTTCGGCGACCAGATCTACCAGGCCGCCGACAACGGCGAGATCACGCACGAGCAGGCGCCGATGCTGGTGCGCTCTTTCCTGTCGGCCGGCGTCGACACCACCATCAACGGCCTCGGCAACGCGCTGTACTCGCTGGCCGCGCACCCCACCGAATACGCCCGGCTGCATGCCGACCCGTCGCTGGCGCGGGGCGCGTTCGAAGAGGCGCTGCGCTTCGAGTCGACCGCGCAAACCTTCTTCCGGACCGCGGTGTGCGATACCGAGCTGGCCGGCGTGCCGATCCCCGAGAACAGCAAGATGCTGTGCCTGATGGCCGCCGCCAACCGCGATCCGCGCAAGTGGCCCGAGCCCGACCGCTACGACATCCTGCGCCGCCCGGCCGGCCACCAGGCCTTCGGCTCGGGCATCCATGGCTGCGTCGGCCAGGTCATCGCCCGCCTCGAGGGCGAACTGGTGCTGACCGCGCTGGCGCAACGCGTGAAGGCGATCGAGATCCTGACGCCGCCGACCCGCCGCCTCAACAACACGCTGCGCGCCATCGACACGATGCGCCTGCGGCTGATCCCTGCCTGAACGCCCCATGCCCACCGTCCACCTGATCACCCACGAAGGCCGGCAGCACACGCTGGACGTGCCGGCCGGCACGCCCCTGATGCAGGCCGCCACCGCCGCCGGCGTGCCCGGCATCGTCGGCGAATGCGGCGGCTCGGCGATGTGCGCCACCTGCCATGTCTATGTCGACGAGGCCTGGCTCGACCGGCTCCCCGCGCCGCTGGCCAACGAGCAAGAGATGCTGGAGTGCACCGCCAGCGAGCGGCGGGCGGGCAGCCGGCTGTCGTGCCAGTTGCGCATCGAGCCGGCGCTCGACGGCCTGGTCGTGCGCCTGCCCGAGCGCCAGCAGTGAGCGTCGCCGAGGCTGGGATACTGGCGGGCATGACGACCACCGCCGCCAAGCCTCGTAAACGCGTCTCGGGCGCGCCTCGCGCCCTGATGAGCACGCCACGCGGCCATGCGATCGACCTCACGCAGTACGCGCCGGCCTACCTCACCTTCATCACCACCAAGTGGGCGCGCGGCGCCTCGTCGCACTACCTGGAGACCTACGGCGTCGGCATCGAGACCTGGCGGGTGCTGGTGATGCTGGCCATCGAGGAGACCGTCACCGCGCAGCGCGTGGTTCAGCTCATCGGCATGGACAAGGCCTCCGTCAGCCGCACCTTCAAGACGATGCACGAGAAGGGGTTGATCGAGTTCCGCCACGATGCCAAGGACGGCCGCCTGCGGCACACCACGCTCACGCCCGCCGGCCGGGAGCTGCACGACCGCATCATGCGGTTTGCGCTGGCGCGCGAGCAGGTGCTGCTGGCAGGGCTGTCCGACGACGAAGTGACCGTGTTGCTGGACCTGCTGCAGCGCATCCACGCCAACCTGCCCGCGGTGGAGGCCGCCTCCGATGCCTTCATGGCGCAGGAGCGTGCCGTGCTGGCGAAGCAACGCTCGAAGAAACCGACATGACCCGTCCCACCCTCGTGATCGTCGGCGCCGGCCTCGGCGCCAGCCAGCTGTGCGCGAGCCTGGCCGAAGGGCGGGCCAAGCTGCCCGCCGATGCGCCGCCGGCGCCGGACTGGCGCGTCATCGTCATCGGCGAGGAGGCGCACCTGCCCTACCACCGCCCGCCGCTGTCGAAGGCGCTGCTGAAGGACCCGGCCGCTACCGTGCAGGCGCTGCGCGGCGAGGCGTTCTACGAGCAGGGCGGGGTCGAGCTGCGGCTGGGCTGGCGCGCCATCGGCATCGACCGCACCACGCACCAGCTGACCCTGCAGCCCGCCCAGGGCGGCCCGTTCACCACGCTGGCCTACGACCACCTGGTGATCGCCACCGGCGCCGCCGCGCGCCGGCTGCCCGACGTGCCGGCCGGCCTGCCCGGCGTGCACGTGCTGCGCGACGCCGACCATGCGTTGAACCTGCGCAGCGCGCTGAACGCCACCCGCCACCTCGCCGTCATCGGCGGCGGTTTCATCGGCCTGGAAGCCGCGGCGACGGCCCGCGCGCTGGGCAAGACCGTGACGGTGCTCGAAGCCGCGCCGCGGCTGCTGCCGCGCGCGGTGTCGCCGGCGCTGTCGGCCCGGCTGCTGGGGCTGCACCGCGAGGCCGGGCTGGACATCCGCCTCGACGCGGTGCTGAAGGGCGTGCGCATCGACGCGGGCCGCTTCGCCGGCCTCGAGCTCGAGGGCGACGTCGTGCCGGCCGACACGCTGCTGGTGGGCATCGGCGCGGTGCCCAACACCCGGCTGGCCGAAGCGGCCGGCCTGCCGTGCGAGAACGGCATCCGGGTCGACAGCCACCTGCTGAGCGCCGATCCGGCCATCAGCGCCATCGGCGACTGCTGCAACTTTCCCGCCGGCGGCGAACGGCGCCGGCTCGAGTCGGTGCAGAACGCGCAGGATCAGGCCAAGGTCGTGGCCGCGCGGCTGCTCGGCCAGCCCGAGCCCTACACGGCGATGCCGTGGTTCTGGTCCGACCAGGGCACCGCGCGGCTGCAGATGACGGGGCTGTGGCGTCCGGGCCTCGACACCGTCGAGCGCCCCGGCAAGGCGCCCGGCGCGGCCAGCTGGCTGCACTTCGACGGCGACCGCCTGGTGGCGGTCGAGTCGCTCAACGCCCCGGCCGACCAGATCGCCGCGCGCAAGCTGATGCAGGCGGGGCGCTCGCCGGCCCGGGCCGCGGCGGCCGATCCGGCGCAGCCGCTGGTGGCGGGCTGAGTGCGGGCTTGAACGGTTCGTGGGAGGCTTTGCAGGAGCGGCTTCAGCCGCGATCCGTGCCCTGCCACGAGCCCATCGCGGCTAGAGCCGCTCCCACAAACACACGTCCTCAGAGGCCCGTGGGCCCCAGGGCTTCAAGCCTGCAGGTCCTGCAGCGTCTTGCCGGCTTCCAGCGCGGCCTTGACCCAGCCCGGCCGCGGGCCGCGGCCACCCCAGGTGTTGCCGGCGTCGTCGCGGTACTTCGCGGCGGCCGGGTCTGCCGGTGCGCGCCGCGCAGCGCGCTTGCCGGCGGCCTTGCCGGCGCTTTTGGCCGCGCTTTTGCCCGCCCGTTTGCCCGCCGCCTTCTTCGCGGCGCGGCCCGCGGTCGCCCCCTTCTTCGCTGCGCGCTTCTTCGGCGCGGCGCCGCCGTCCAGCCCCAGGTCGGCGGCCGTCAGACCGAAGGATGCGATCGCCTGCTTCAGTTCCTTCACCACCGCCGCCAGCTCCTTCTGGCGCTGCGCCTCGGCACGGCGTTGCAGCGCCTCGATCTCGTTCTGTAGTTGCTGGTAGGTCTTGGACATCCGATAGCTCTCCGACTGAAAGTGGCCCGATTCTAGGGACCCGTGGCGTCGGTTCCCGTCCGGGGCGCTTGGCTTTCAAAATCGATGTTGTAGTAAACACCGACGTTTTATCGACAAAACGTCGGTAGACTGGCGGCGACTTGACTGATTCCTCGCGGCTGTCCGATGAAACGCGCCCTGTTCCGCACCATCCTTTTCGCCCTCGGGACCCTGCTGTCGCAGGCCGCGCGCCGCCGGCCGGCGTTCCGCGCGCACCTGCGCCAGCACGACCTGGTCGCACAGATCCGGCTCAAGGACGGCAGCCTGGCGCGCCACTTCGTCATCCGCGCCGGGCAGGTGCGCTCGGTGGCCGGTCGGCATCCGGCGCCGGCCGTCGACATGGTCTTCAAGGACGTCGACACCGCGCTGACCATGATGAAACCGAAGCCCGACATGGGCGAGGTCGTGCACGCGGCGAAGAACTTCAAGGTGATGGTGCTCGGCCCCGACCCGCTGGTGGTCTGGTTCATGCAGGTGCTGAACCACATGCAGTCGTCGGGGCTGCGCATGGGCACGCCGATGCGCGACGGCAGCACCCGCTTCACGATGCTGACCAACGGCGGCCCGCTGTTCGTGCACGTGCGCGACGGCCGCATCCTGCGCCTGGCGCCGATCGAGTTCGATGCGCACGACGCGCCGGGCTGGGCCATCGCCGCGCGCGGCCGCCGTTTCACGCCACGCCGGCTGGCCACGGTGTCGTCGCATGCGCTGGCGATGAAGTCGGCGGTGTACTCGGACAAGCGGCTGCTCTACCCGATGAAGCGGGTCGACTTCGACCCGCACGGCGAACGCAATCCGCAGAACCGCGGCAAGAGCGGCTATGTGCGCATCTCGTGGGACGAGGCGCTCGACCTGGTGGCGAACGAGATCCAGCGCCAGAAGCGCGTGCACGGCCCCGGCGCGATGAGCATCCTGCACGGCTCGCACCACCAGTGGGGCAACGTCGGCTACTACCTGAGCGCGCTGATGCGCTTCGGCAACCTCATCGGCTTCACCCGCGTGGCCGCCAATCCCGACAGCTGGGAAGGTTGGTACTGGGGCGCGATGCACCACTGGGGCCACAGCCAGCGTGTCGGCGTGGCCGGCAACTACGGCACCGTGGAAGACTGCCTGCAGGAGGCCGAGATGATGGTCTTCTGGTCCAGCGACCCCGAGAGCACGCATGCCGCCTACATGGGCCAGGAGGGCACCGAGCGCCGCCAGTGGGCCCGCGACCTCGGCGTCGAGTTCGTGCACATCGACCCGCACTGCACGCCCACCGCGCAATGGCTGGGCGGGCGCTGGATCCCCATCAAGCCCACCACCGACCCGGCGCTGGCGATGGCCATCATGCACGTCTGGGTCACCGAAGGGCTGTACGACGCGCAGTACGTGGCCACCCGCACCACCGGCTTCGAGGCCTGGCGCGACCACCTGCTGGGCCTGGACGACGGCATTCCGAAGACCCCCGAGTGGCAGGAGCCCGAGACCGGCGTGCCGGCCAAGGACGTGCGCGCGCTGGCGCGCCAGTGGGCGCGCAAGAAGACCTACCTCGCCGCCGGCGCGGCCGGCACCGGCTTCGGTGGCGCGGGCCGGGGCGCCACCGGCGGCCAGTGGGCGCGCTGCATGGTCATGCTGATGGCGATGCAGGGGCTGGGCAAGCCCGGCGTCAACATGGGCAACCTCGAGTGCGGCACGCCGGTGGACCACGAGTTCTACTTTCCCGGCTATGCCGACGGCGGCATCTCGGGCGAGTTGCAGTGGAACGGCAACTCGGTCAACAACTACCAGCGCATGCCGCATGTGCTCACCGTCAACCCGGTGCGCCAGCTGGTGCCCAAGCAGCGCCTGCCCGAGGCCATCATCGAGGGCCACGCCAGCGGCTACCTGTGGGACGGCCTGGCCACCGAGCTGCAGTTCGCGCCGTTCCAGTATCCGGCGCCCGGCTACCCGCGCATCCACATGCTCTACAAGTACGGCGGCTCGTACTTCAGCACGATGAGTCAGTCCGGCCGCATGGCCGAGGCCTACCGCCACGAGAGCATCGAGTTCGTCGTCAACCAGTCGATCTGGATGGAGGGCGAGGCGCAGTTCGCCGACGTGATCCTGCCGGCCTGCACGCAGTTCGAGCGCTTCGACATCGGCGAGTGGGGCTCCGGCGGCGGCTACCTGCAGCACGGCTTCAACGGGTTGAACCATCGCGTGGTGGCGCTGCAGCACCGCTGCATCGAGCCGCTGGGCGAGTCGAAATCCGACTACCGCATCTTCACCGAGATCCTCACCCGGCTCGGCCTGGGCGCGATGTTCACCGAGGGCTGCAGCGAGCTCGACTGGTGCCGGCGGGTCTTCGAATCGTCCGACGTCGCGCGCCACATCTCGTGGGCCGAGTTCTGCCGCAAGGGCTACTACGTCGTGCCGGCCGAGCAGGAGGCGCTGCGGCCGGCGGTGCAGTTCCGCTGGTTCGCCGAAGACCGCATGAAGGACATCGCCGAGCCGCAGCCGCTGCCCTCGCAGTGGTCGGGCGAGTTCGGCAAGGGCCTGCAGACGCCCAGCGGCAAGATCGAGTTCATGCCCGAGACGCTGCGCCGCCACGACCCTGACAACCCCGAGCGCCCGGTGCTCAACCGCTACATCCCGGCGTGGGAAGGGCCCCACGCCACCGGGCTGGCGGCGCGCTACCCGCTGCAGCTCGTGGCCACGCACTCGCGCTACAGCTTCCACACCAACGTCGACGGCAAGCACGGCTTCACCAACGACATCGAGGACCACCGCGTCTGCGTCGACGGCCACTACTACTGGCTGGTGCGGCTGAACGAACGCGACGCGGCCGAGCGCGGCATCCGCCACCACGCGCTGGTGAAGGTGTTCAACGAGCGCGGCGCGGTGGTCTGCGCGGCCGACGTGTCGCCGCTGGTGGCGCCGGGCGTGGCCAAGTCGTTCGAATCGAGCGCCGAGTACCAGCCGGTGGAGGTCGACGGCGAACGCCTCGAGATCGGCGGCAGCATGAACCTGCTGACGCCCTCGCGGCCGCAGATGCGCGGCACCAGCGCGATGTCGCCGAACTCCTGCCTGGTGCAGGTGCAGGCGTGGGTGGGCGCGGCGCCGCACCGGCGCGTGGTCTCGCCACAGGCGGCTTTGCAAGGGGCTGCCGCCGCCCCGTCCGTCGCCGCCGCCGTGCCGGCCTGATCAGAGCAGTCGATGACCTCTTCCTTCCACCCCACCCGCCGCGCCGCCTGCTGCGGCATCGCCGGCCTCTTCGCCACGCTGCTCGGCAGCGGCGGCGTGGCGGCGCAGCCGTCGCCCGGCCGCCGCGTCGACCTGCACCACCACTTCCTGCCGCCCGAGTACGTGGCGCAGATGGGCGCCGAGCGCATCGGCCGCCCGGCGCCCAACGGGCAGGTACCGCGCTGGAGCGTGGCCCAGTCGCTCGAGACGATGGACCGCCTCGGCATCGCCCGCGCCGTGCTGTCGATCTCGGCGCCCGGCGTGTGGACCGGTGACGCCGCCGCCAGTGCGAAGCTGGCGCGCGACACCAACACCTACGCCGCGCGTGTCGTCGCCGAGCATCCGGGGCGCTTCGGCTTCTTCGCCAGCCTGCCGCTGCCCGACGTGCCGGCGGCGCTGGCCGAGCTCGACCATGCGCTCGACACGCTGAAGGCCGACGGCGTGGTGCTGATGACCAACTACGCCGGGCGCTACCTGGGCGATCCCGCGTTCGCGCCGCTGTTCGAGGCGCTCGACCGCCGCGGGGCGCTGGTGTTCGTGCATCCCACGGAGTGCGACTGCGCCGGCACCGGCGTGCCGGCGTCGGTGGTCGATTTCCCGCAGGACACCACCCGCAGCATCACCAGCCTGCTCTACAGCGGCACGCTGGCGCGGCACCGCCGCATCCGCTTCGTGCTGTCGCATGCGGGGGGCACGCTGCCGTACCTCGCGGCCCGCATCGCCGGCGCCGCCGCCTTCGTGCCCGGCGTGCCCAAGGAAGCGGCGGCGAACGCGCTGGCGCACTTGCAGGCGCTGTACTACGACACCGCGCTGTCGGTGAACCCCACCACGATGACCGCGCTGCTGAAGTTCGTGCCACCGCGCCAGGTGGTGCTCGGCACCGACTACCCGTTCGCCCCGGCGCCGATGCTCGGCGCCGCGCTGCAGGGCCTCGGGCAGCTCGGGCTGACGGCCGACGAACTGGCGCAGCTGGAGGGCGGCAGCGCGCGGGCGCTGCTGGGCAGGGAGGCCGCATGAACGCGAACACGCCCGGCTGGTACCTGGTCATCGATGTGGCCGAGTGCACCAACTGCCACAACTGCGTGCTGGCCGCCAAGGACGAGCTGGTCGGCAACGATTTCCCCGGCTACAGCCGTCCGCACCCGCCGCAGGGGCAGGGCGTGGTGCGCATCGAGCGGCACGTGCGCGGCAGCACGCCGATGGTCGATGCGGCCTACGTGCCGCGGCTGTGCAACCACTGCGACGACGCGCCGTGCCTGAAGGCCGGCGGCGCCGACGGCGCGGTGCGCAAGCGGCCCGACGGCATCGTGGTCTTCGATCCCGTGAAGGCCAAGGGCCGGCGCGACCTGGTCGATGCCTGCCCGTACGACGCGGTGGTGTGGAACGAGGCCGAGCTGCTGCCGCAGACCTGGTTCTTCGACGCGCACCTGCTCGACCAGGGCGCCGCGGCGCCGCGCTGCGTGCCGGTCTGCCCGACCCGGGCGATCGAGGCGGTGAAGCTGCCGGCCCCCGCGATGGCCGAGCGCGTGGCAGCCGAGGGGCTGCGGCCGCTGCGGCCCGAGCTGCAGACCCGTCCGCGCGTGTTCTACCGCCACCTGCACCGCGCCGACCGGCTCTTCATCGGCGGCAGCGTGGCCGCGCCGGTGGACGGCGTGCTCGACTGCGTCGAGGGCGCCCGGGTCGAACTGTGGCGCCACGGACAGCGGCAGGCCGAGGCCCGCACCGATGCCTTCGGCGACTTCAAGTTCGACGACCAGCCGCCGGGCGCGGCGCCGGCCGAGGTGCGCGTGGTGCACGAGCGCCTGGGCCAGGCGATGCGTGCGGTGGCGCTGGAGGCGCAGAGCATCTGCCTGGGGGAGATCCTGCTGGAGCCGGCCTGACGCCGTGAAAACAGGAGAAAATCGACAATCGGCGTGTCGCCGTGACTTCTGCCTGCCATGCCCCTGTCCTCGACCGAACCGTCCACCGCCCCGGCCACGCTGACCTCGGCGGTGTTCGAGAAGCTGCGGCTCGACATCCTCGAAGGCCGCATCCCGCCGGGCGAGAAGCTGCGCATCGAGGCGCTGCGCGAGCGCTACGACGTCGGCGCCAGCCCGCTGCGCGAAGCGCTGAACCGGCTCGCCGCCATGCACCTGGTCGAGCAGGTCGACCAGCGCGGCTTCCGCGTGCCGCCGGTGTCGATCGAGGAGTTCGACGAGCTCTCGCGCACCCGCTGCTGGGTCAACGAGATCGCGGTGCGCGAATCGATCCAGCATGGCGACGCGCAGTGGGAGGAGGGCGTCGCGCTGGCGTTCCATCGACTCTGGCGCACGCCGGCCGTGCAGCCGGACGGCCACCTCAACCGCGAGTGGGAGGTGCTGCACCGGCGTTTCCACAGCGCCATCATCGCGGCCTGCCCGTCCAAGTGGATGCGCCAGTTCCACGAGACGCTGTTCGACTACGCCGACCGCCATCGCCACCTCTATGCGCAGCGCGACGGCCCGCAGGGCGGCGACCACACGCTCGAGGAACACCGCGCCATCATGGAGGCCGTGGTGCACCGCGACGCCGACCTTTCGGTGAAGCTGCTCAACGACGCCATCCTGTCGCTGCGGCCCGCCACCGCGCCCGCCACACCGGCGGCGGTCTCTGCGCGCACGCCCAAGGCCGTTCGCCTGCCGCGCAAGGCGGCCTGAGCGTCTCTGCGTCGCACGTGCCCGGGCCGGGAGGCCTTGGCGAAAGCGGTTTGAGCGCCCCGGGTCGCCCCACCACAGCGAGCACCACCAGCCGAACTCCGCCGACCCGCTCTGCAACAGCGAGCTTCGCTCGATCAAGGAAGGGGTTCGACCCTCTCCGCGTGCGGTGCCCGTGGACCCCGGCCTGCGCCCACTGCTGTCCGGAATGTTGAAGCCCGTCGCCGGGGGAGCCCGTGTTCATCGGCCTTCCAGTCGATGCAACGTGAAGCGACTCGATTCAGGCGACTGCGGGCGGCTTCTTTGATGTTGCGGCCTACCGGCCGTGGTCTTGCTTTTGTGTTGGCAAGAGCCCGCCGGGATTCCGCCCCGGCGGGCGGGTCACTTTCTTTGGCAGCGCGCCAAAGAAATTAACCAAAGAAAACGCTTTTTGAAGACAGCGGCCCAGCCGCTCACCGAGCGGTGACGAGGCTGGCGCATGAACACGAGTCAACGGCTCGCGCACCGTCAGCTCCCTTGATCGACCTTGGTGGTGAACCTGGGCCGCTCTCACAGACGGCCTCTCCGCACAGCGGCCCTTGAAACCGTCTGGGCCGCCCGAATGGTTCGTCTCCCGGAGCGGTGACAGGGGGGACCGAGCCGTCGCACCCCTGAGCAGCACTGGGCGCACCTCCCCCCGCAGCCCTCGGTGCGCGGCGCGGCCGCTCTTCAAGTCCTTTCTTGCCTACTTCTTTGTGACCAACAAAGAAGTAGG
>Ga0233424_10000934_pt1 | contig 30321 bp, 29 predicted proteins | sample Watercolumn_Towu_FD_181011 | JGI IMG/M metagenome (GOLD analysis project Ga0233424, IMG submission 181011) | Freshwater microbial communities from Lake Towuti, South Sulawesi, Indonesia - Watercolumn_Towuti2014_125_MG | ecosystem: Environmental > Aquatic > Freshwater > Lake | place: Indonesia... | reverse complement strand
GCCTCGACGTTCCCGTCGTCAATCCGGTCACCGCCGCCCTGAAGACGACCGAGGCCATGGTGAGCATGGGGCTCAGCCACAGCAAAGTCGCGTATCCGATGCCGCGCAAGCTGGTTTGATTGATTACATGGGGGGTGCGAGACGCACCCCCCAAGCCCCCCTCGCTGCGGGTCCCGAGTGAATCGGGACCCTCCGCGGGTGCAAGGGAGGACTCGCGCATGAAGACAGTCACGAAACTGTTGTCGGTCGTCGCCGTGCTCGTGCTGCTCGCGGGGGTGGCGCCGGCGGCCGCGCAGAGCACGCTGGTCTGGGGCGACAACCTGCCCGCGAACCTCGACCCGCACGCGCTCTACGACGTGCCGTCGTCGTTCATCCAGCTCAACGTCTACGACAACCTCTACCGCTACGAGGGCAACCCGCCGAAGATGAAGCCCTGGCTCGCGGAGAGCCACACCGCGAGCAAGGACGGCAAGACGTGGGAGTTCAAGGTCCGCAAGGGCGCCACGTTCCACGACGGCACCGAGATCACCGCGGAGGACGTCGTCTACAGCTTCAAGCGGCAGGTCGGCATGAACAAGGCGGCGGCGGGCCCGTTCAAGGCCGCGAACGTCGCGAGCGTGACCGCGTCCGACAAGTACACGGTGAAGTTCCAGCTCGAGAAGCCGTACGCGCCGTTCCTCTCGATCGTCCCGATCCTCTTCGTGGTCAACAAGAAGCAGATCGACCCGAACGTGAAGGGTGACGACTGGGGCTTCGGCTGGCTCGCGTCGAACAGCGCGGGCTCGGGCGCCTACGTCGTCGACCCGTCGAACTACATCCCGCAGAAGCAGCTCACGCTCAAGCGGTACGCGAAGCACTTCAGCGGCTGGGGCCACAACCAGAAGCCGGTCGACGTCGTGAAGGCCGTCGAGATCGCGGAGACGGCGACGCGCGTGAACGCGCTGATCAAGGGCGAGGTCGACATCGGGGACAGCTATCTGCCGACCGACCAGGTCGAGCGGCTGCAGAAGACGAAGGACGTGGTCGTCCAGCGCAACGAGTCGATGCGGATCTTCGTCATCCGGATGAACAACGCGAAGCCGCCGTTCGACAACGTGAGCTTCCGGCGCTGCCTGAGCCACGCGTTCAACTACCAGGGCTTCATCGGCGACATCCTGAAGAACTACGCCGAGCGCAACCCGGCGCCGATCCCGAAGAACCTCTGGGGCTATCCGGAAGGCGTGAAGGGCTACGACTTCGATCTCAAGAAGGCGCAGGCGGAGTGCGACAAGGCGAAGGCGGCCGGCGCGCCGGTCGGGCGTGAGATCCAGCTCCACTACCAGGCCCAGCTCGACCAGACGAAGCAGGCGGGCGAGCTGTTCCAGTCCGATCTGAAGAAGATCGGGCTCAACGTGAAGCTCATCACCGACACGTGGCCGAACCTGACCACGGCGACCGGCAAGCCCGAGACGTCGCCCGACATGTGGATCCACTGGGTGAGCGCCTACTTCATCGATCCGGAGAACTGGGTCGGCACGATGTACGACAGCGCGCTCCACGGCACGTGGAAGGCGTCGTCGTACTACAAGAACCCGAAGGTCGACGAGCTGCTCCGTTCGGCGCGCAGCGTGACGAGTCAGGCGGAGCGCACGAAGTTCTACCAGGACGCGGCGAAGCAGGTCGTCGACGACGCCGCCGACATCTGGGTCTACAACACCGTGGAGCTGCGCGGCGTGCGCGCGCGCGTGAAGGGCTTCAAGTTCTCGCCGGTCGGCTCCGGCAACGAGCTGCGCTGGCTGTCGGTCAACTGAGCGTTGTGGAGGGGGCGCCCCGGCGCCCCCTCGTTCCGACATGCTGAGGTTTCTCGCGCTTCGCGTTCTGCTGGTCATCCCCGTCCTGTTCGGGCTGCTCGTGCTCACGTTCGTGCTGGTGCGCGTGGTGCCGAACGATCCCTCCGCCGCGCTCGCGGGACAGAACGCGACGCCGCAGCAGGTGGCCGAGATCAGGGCGAAGTACGGCTTCGACCGGCCGCTCGTCGTGCAGTTCGGGATCTACGTGCGGCAAGTGCTCCAGGGCGACTTCGGGACCAGCATCCAGTCCGGGCGGCGCGTCTCCGTCGACATCCTGCAGCGGCTGCCCGCGACGCTCGAGCTCACGTTCGCCGCGCTGCTCCTCGGCGCCGGGCTCGGCATTCCGCTCGGCGTGCTCGCGGCCGTGCGGCACAACGGGTGGCTCGATCACGCGCTGCGCGTGTTCACGGTCGGCGGGATCGCGATCGCGTCGTTCTGGTTCGCGATCATGCTGCAGCTCCTGTTCGCGATGCAGCTCGACGTGCTGCCGCTGCGCGGGCGGCTGAGCCCGATCGTCGACGCGCCGCCGCATCTCACCGGGCTCTACCTGATCGACAGCCTCGTCACCGGCACGTGGACGACGTTCGGCAACGCGGTCAGGCACCTCGTGCTGCCGGCGGTCACGCTGTCGTTCGGCGCGCTCGCGACGATCACGCGCTTCACGCGCTCGGGGGTGCTCGAGACCCTGCAGAAGGAGTACGTCACGTACGCGACCGCGGTCGGCTACCCGCGCCGCGTGCTGATCGCCGTGTACGTGCTGCGCAACTCGCTGGTCGCGACGGTGACGCAGATCGGGCTCCTGTTCGGCGCGCTGCTCGCGGGCGCCGTCGTCGTCGAGTCCATCTACGACTGGCCGGGCATCGGCAGCTACGCGGTGCAGGCCATCTTCACGTCCGACTACAAGGCGATCCTGGCCGTCACGCTGCTGGTGGGCGCGGTCTACTCCGTGGTGAACATCGTGGTCGACGTGGTGCACGGGCTGATCGACCCGCGCGTGGCGGAGCAGCTCTGATGACGCCCGAGGCCCGGCGCTGATGCTGCTCCTGCGCAAGTTCGCGCGTGACGTCTCCGCGGTGATCGGGCTCGTGATCGTGCTGTCGACGGTCGTCGTGGCGGCGGTGGCGCCGTACGTCGCGCCGTATCCGGACGACGCGTTCGAGTCGCATCCGCTCCAGCGCCTGAAGCCGCCGAGCGTGAAGTTCCCCTTCGGCACCGACAACCTCGGCCGCGACGTGTTCTCGCGCGTGCTGCTCGGCAGCCGCGCGGCGCTCGCGGTCGCCGTGCTGGTCGTGAGCGCGTCGATGCTGATCGGCGTGCCGCTCGGGCTGATCGCCGGCTACCACCGCGGGTGGGGATCGGACGCGATCATGCGCGTCACCGACATCTTCCTCGCGGTGCCGCAGCTCATCCTGGCGCTGGCGCTCGCGCAGCTCCTGCGGCCGAGCCTCCAGAACGCGATGCTCGCGCTCGCGCTGACCTACTGGCCGTTCTTCACGCGCATCGTCTACGCGGAGACGCGGCGGCTGCGCGTGTCGGTCTTCGTGGAAGCGCTGCAGGGACTCAACGCCGGCGCGTTCCGCATCATGTTCGCGCACATCCTGCCGAACGCGGCGCCGCCGATCATCATCCGCGCGACGATCGGCATGGGCTTCACGATCCTCACCGCGGCCGTGCTCGGATTCCTCGGCATGGGCGCGACGCCGCCGGACCCGGAGTGGGGGCTCGCCGTCGCGCAGAGCCGCCAGTACCTGCCGGACGCGTGGTGGTTCGCGACGTTCCCCGGGATCGCGATCTTCCTCGTGGTCTTCGGCTTCAACCTGCTCGGCGACGGGCTGCGCGACATCATCGACCCGCGACTGCGGCGCTCGCGCTGATGGCTTCGCGCTGATGGACGAGCTGCTCGCCGTCGAAGGCTTGCGCGTCACGATCGCGACCGACGACGGGCCGGCCCACGTCCTCGATCACGTCGACCTCACGATCCCGCGCGGGCGGATCGCCGGCGTCGTGGGCGAGTCGGGCTGCGGCAAGTCGACGCTCGCCCGCGCGGTGCTCGGGATCCTGCCGCGCGAGGCGCGGGTCGACAGCGGGCGGATCACGCTCGACGGCAAGGATCTGCTCGCGCTCGACCAGCGCGCGATGAGCGAGCGCATCCGCGGCAAGGAGATCGGCTTCATCCCGCAGGATCCGTACCTCGCGCTCAACCCGACGTTCCGCGTCGGCACGCAGCTTCTCGAGATCCTCCGCTGGCACGGCGGGGCCGGCGGCCGTGACGCGCACCGCGCGCGCCTGCTCGAGCTGCTGCGCGCCGTCCAGATCCCGGATCCTGAAATCGCGCTCGCGCGTTACCCGCACCAGTTCAGCGGCGGCCAGCGCCAGCGCCTGCTGATCGCCGGCGCGCTCGCGTGCCGCCCGAAGCTCGTGATCGCCGACGAGCCGACGACCGCGCTCGACGTGACGACGCAGCTGCAAATCTTGAAGTTGCTGCGCGATCTCGCGCGCGACTTCGGCGTGTCGATGCTGTTCGTCACTCACGACTTCGGCGTCGTCGCCCAGCTCTGCGACGAGGTCATGGTGATGTACGCGGGCCAGTCGGTCGAGGCGGGCGCGACCGCGGACATCATCGAGCGCCCGCGGCATCCGTACACGCAGATGCTGCTGGCCTGTCATCCCGACCGCGCGCAGGATCTCGCGGGAATTCCGGGCACCGTGCCGTCGCCGATCGCGCCGCCGGGCGGGTGCCGGTTCCACCCGCGCTGCCCGGTGGCGGAGGACGCGTGTCGCACGACGCGGCCCGCCGCGATCGTCGCCGACGGCCATGTCGTGCGCTGCGTCGCTTGCGAAGGCGGGGCCACGCCGCTCGTGGCCGCGAGCTCCGCGGCGCCGCGATGACGTCCGCGCGCGTGCCCGCGGGCCCGCCGATCCTGGAAGTCGAGGGCCTGCGCACGCTGCTCGGCGGTGAGCGGCGCGTGCTGCGCGCGTCTCAGCCGGCCGTGCGCGCGGTCGACGGCGTGAGCTTCAGCGTGCAGCGAGGCGAGATCCTCGGGGTCGTCGGGGAATCCGGGTGCGGGAAGTCGACGCTCGGGCGCACGATCCTCGGCATCCAGCGCGAGACCGAAGGCGTGATCCGGCTCGACGGGCGCGTGGTGAGCGGGCTCGCGCCGCGCGCCGCGCGCCGGGCGCGCCGCGACGTCCAGTACGTGCACCAGGACGCGGGCGCGGCGCTCGATCCGTGGTGGAGCGCGGGCCGCAGCATCGAGGAAGCGCTGATCGTGAGCGGGGTCGAGTCGCGCGACGAGCGCGCCTCGCGCATCGACCGCGTGCTGACCGCGGTCGGGCTCGATCTCGGGCTGAAACGCCGGTATCCGCACGAGCTGTCCGGCGGCCAGCTGCGGCGCGTGACGCTCGCGCGCGTGCTCGTGCTGGCCCCGCGCCTCGTGATCCTCGACGAGCCGACGTCCGGTCTCGATCTCTCGGTGCAGGCGACGGTGCTGCGCCTGCTGCGCGACCTGCTGCGCGACCTCGGGCTCACGTACGTCTTCATCTCGCACGATCTGTCGGTCGTGCGGCAGATGTGCGACCGCGTGGCGATCATGTACCTCGGCCGGATCGTCGAGCTCGCGGCCACCGCCCGGATCTTCGCGGCGCCCGCGCATCCGTACACGCGCGCGCTCCTCGCCGCGGCGCCCGGGCTGACGCCCGGTATGAAGCTCGCGACGACCGTCGCCGGCGAGCCGCCGAGCCCGACGAACGTTCCCTCGGGCTGCGCGTTCCGCACGCGCTGCGCGCACGCGCGTGACGTGTGTGCGGGCGCGGTGCCCGCCCTCGAGCCGGTGCCTCTTGGCGGCGCCGTTGCGTGCGTGCGGTGGCGGGAGATCGCGGGCGCGGTTGCCCAGAGCTCCGGCTGATCAACGCGCCGGCCGGCGCTTCAGGCGGCGTCCGCGGGCAGCAGGGACAGGAAGTGCGTCAGGTCCAGCGCGTCGTCCAGCGCGCGGTGACGGCGCGGGTTCGGAGGGAGGGACCTCATCCGGCGGAGGACGTCGCGGTCGATTGGGGTTGGATGTCCCACGAACGCCGTCATCACCGCGCAGAGGTCGATGTGCGCGCGCGGGGTCAGCGGGTCCGGGAGGTTGCGCATGAGCGCGTTCGTCGCCAGGCGCTCTCGGTCGAGCGGTCCCCAGCCGCACGTCGGCCAGTGGCTCGGCACCGTCCGTTGCAGCCATTGCTCGACCCGAGCGAGCGCGAACGGGAGGTCCTCGGCCGCGTCGATCTCCGGCTGCGCGATGTTCACGACGTTGACGCAGTAGTCCGACAGCAACGGATTCACGTGGGGGCGCACGAGCGTCGTGAACGTCGCGCGCACGGCGCGGGCGGTGGCGTCGTAGACGGCGAGGCCGATCTCGATCACCTCGGCCGGGCGCGCGGGATCGGCCCAGCCCGTGCGCAGGCTGTCTTCCCAGCACGTGAGCTCGAGATCGATCAGCAGCGCGCCACCGGCTGTGCGCAGCTCCTCGGCCACGCGACGGACGCTGCGGTGATCGCTCAGGGCCGGAGGTCCGCGACGGCCACGCGCGCGCGCCGCACGGCCGCAGCGTGGGGCGCGTGCTGAGGCTCCCGGAAGACGAGCAGACCATCGAGCAGCTCGATGCGCTCGTCGCAGCCGAAGAAGCCCTGCTCGGTCAGGCGCTCGTACTCGACGCGCGTGATTGGACGCTGCCGGATCGCGGCCGTCATGCGCGCTAGGCCTCGAGCGGGGGCGCCGGGTCGCGGCGGCGCGAGTGACGGACGCGCGCCTGGACGTTCTGCACGACGTCACGCTCGAGCGTGATCTCCACTTCGTGCTCCTCGATGTCCCACGCCTCGACGGTGGAGATCCACGCGAAGCCGCGGCCGCGGTGCGGGACCACGCGGCGGCCGCGATAGAACAGGGCGCGGCGGTCCGGCGCGTCGAGCTGCTCGACCTCGTCGGGACTGCTCCTGGCGATCGAGAGGAGCTGCGCCCGCGTGGTCTCGCCCGGCACGATCCCCGCGATCTGCTCGCGTGAGAGCACGGTCCCCGTCTCGCGCGGCGCCGCGCGCGCGGCCGACCCGACGTGCACGCGCGTGGCGAAGATCCTCCCGAGGCGGGGCGCGCCCGCCGCGATCGCCGGACGGAGCGCGTTGCCCAGCACGAAGAACAGCGCGGGGATGAGGATGGGCGCCCACCGCTGCAGGCCCGCGAAGTAGCCGAACTGCACGGCGAGCGTCTGCGGCACGATCCCCTCGGAGGTGTCGAGGAACCTCGACACCACCTCCGTCTGCTCGAGGGACTCGTGGCGCCGCCGCGTCGCGGTCGCGGGCGACATCTCGTCGACCTTGAGGCGATCGGCCTCGGCGAAGAGCACCACGAGCTGCGAGGGATCGTCCGCCAGCCGCAGCACGCGATCGCGGTGCTCGAAGTAGAGCGGAAAGAGCGCGCGCGAGCGGACGTCGTTGAAGGCGAGCTCGACGCGATACCGGTCGCCCCAGAACACCGACTCGATCCAGGTCGCGGGCTTCGGCTTCACGAAGGCCGGGGTCTTGAAGCGCAGGTTCATCAGCCACGCGCGGTTGGTCATCTTCGGATGCCACGGCACGCGGATGTAGGTCGCCGGCGTCGTGAGGCCGAGCGCGCCGCCCTGCCGCACGAACGTGACGAACGCCGCGCCGCCCGGGATCTTCTCCGGCGGCGCGTTGCTCTCGAGCTGGTAGGCGGACCGCGCGAACAGCGCGACGCGCCCGTCCTCGATCACGGTGTAGCCGCGCGCCTCGACGTAGCGATTGATCTCGGGATCCGCGGCGCCGAGGGCGCGATCCGGAACGACCTCGCCCGGCCAGAGCAGGACGATGGGCTGCTCGAAGTCCGCCGCGCTGCGCGTCGGCGGCGGGTTGAGGCTCCAGAGCACGTCGATCGTGGCGTCGAGCGCCGGCGAGGTGCTGGCGGTGACGAACAGCGGACCGACGGTGAGCGGCGGGTTCGGACGGGAGCCGAGGAAGAGCTGCGCGTGCGCCGTGCCCGCCGCGCCCATCACCAGCAGCGCGGCGAGCGCGAGCGACAGCCCGTGAGCGATCACGGGCGCCAGCGCCGCCGTCAGACCTTGACCGGCGTGAAGTCGGTCGTGAAGTGCTCCTCGATCGGCAGCTTCTTGGCGAGCACTTTCTCCTCGAGCAGCACGTCCTGCATCGCCTTCAGCGCGTCGACGTTGATCCTGCCGTCGTCGGAGAACAGCGGGCCGGTGACCTTCGTGTGGGTCGTGACGACTTCGTCCGCCGTCCAGCCCATGCGCTTGCCGATCACCTCGGCCATCTCCTTCGGGTTGGCCTTCATCGACTTGATGGCCTGGAACAGCCCGCGCTGCGCCTTGCGGATCGTGTCCGCGCTCTTCTTGATCGACTCCTCGGTGACGTACTGGTTGAGACTGGTCCACTTGGGGGCGACCTGGTCGAGACGCATGAGCAGCTTCGTCTTCTTCTGCTGCTCGAAGACCGCGCCGCCGTCGCCCCAGACGAAGCCGGCGGTCTCCTTCCGGCTGAGCGCGGCGAGCTGCGCGTCGAGACCGCCGAGCGCCACCACCTGCACGTCCTTGTCCGGATTCCAGCCCTGCGCCTTCGCGATCATGCGCGCGAGCACCCACGTGGTCGACCCCGGCGCGGTGCACCCGATCGACTTGCCCTTCAGCTCCGCGACCGACTTGATGTCGGGCGAGACGTTCAGCGTGAAGTCGTTGCCCTCGACGTGCGAGGCGATCATCTTGATCGGCGCGCCCTTCTCGCGGAACACCAGGATGTCGGTGCCGCCGCTGACGCCGAGGAGCACGTCGCCGCTCAAGACCCCCTTCGACAGATCCGGGCCGCCGCGGAACGGCACGAACTCGACCGCGAGGCCCTGCGCCTTGAAGAAGCCCTTCTCGATGCCGACGACGACCGGGCCCGCCAGGCCGTAGTCGCCGAGCACCGCGGTGCCGATCTTGACCGCCGTCTGCGCGACGCTGATCGCGGGCGCGAGCGGACCCGCGGCGGCGGTCGCGGCGGCCGACGTCATGAGGAACCGGCGACGTGTCAGTGATGGCATGAAAGGAGCCTCCCCGGAGGGCGTATGGTCGCAGCGCGCGAGTGATGGTACAACTCCGTGATTGCGATGCCAACCGGCGACATCCTCCTCGAGACGAGCGGGCTCACCAAGGAGTTTCGCGGCTTCGTCGCGGTGAAGGACGTGAGTCTGCGCGTCCGCCGCGGGACGATCCACGCCCTCATCGGCCCGAACGGCGCGGGCAAGACGACGTGCTTCAACCTGCTCACGAAGTTCCTGACGCCCTCGCGCGGCCGCATCACGTACAACGGGCGCGAGATCACGCACCTGCGCCCGGCGGACGTCGCGCGCCTCGGGATCGCGCGCTCGTTCCAGATCTCCGCCGTCTTCCCGCACCTCACGGTGCTGGAGAACGTCCGCATCGCGCTGCAGCGGCAGCGCGGCTCGTCGTTCGACTTCTGGCGCGCGGAGAGCGTGCTCGGCCGCTTCACGCCGCGCGCGCTGGAGCTGATCGACGCCGTCGGGCTCGCCGAGTTCGCGCGCGTGCCGGCGGTGGAGCTCCCCTACGGGCGCAAGCGCGCGCTCGAGATCGCGACCACGCTCGCGCTCGACCCCGAGATGATGCTGCTCGACGAGCCGACCGCCGGGATGGCGCACGACGACGTCGACCGCATCTCCGCGCTCATCAAGAAGGTCGCGGTGAACCGCACGGTGCTGATGGTCGAGCACAACCTCAGCGTGGTCGAGCACCTCTGCTCGACGATCACCGTGCTCGCGCGTGGCGAGGTGCTGGCCGAGGGCGACTACGCGACGGTGTCGCGCAATCCCCAGGTGGTCGAGGCGTACATGGGCTCCGGGCATGCCTGAGCCGGGCGCACCGCTCCTCACGGTGCGGGACCTGCACGCGTGGTACGGCGAGTCGCACGTCCTGTACGGCGTCGACTTCGAGGTGCGCGCGGGCGAGACCGTGACGCTCCTCGGACGCAACGGCGCCGGCAAGACGACGACGCTGAAGTCGATCATGGGGATGGTGTCCCGCCGCCGCGGCTCCGTGACGTTCGAGGGGCGCGAGATGATCGGGCTCGCGTCGAACCGGATCGCGCGCCTCGGCCTCGCGTTCTGTCCCGAGGAGCGCGGCATCTTCGCCAGCCTCAACGTCGAGGAGAACCTGCTGCTGCCGCCGGCGGTGCGCGCGGGCGGGATGGGACTCGACGCGATCTTCGGGCTCTTTCCGAATCTGCGGGAGCGGCTCGGAAGCCAGGGGACGAAGCTGTCGGGCGGCGAGCAGCAGATGCTCGCCATCGGCCGTATTCTACGGACGGGCGCCCGGCTGCTGCTCCTCGACGAGCCCACCGAGGGGCTCGCGCCCGTGATCGTCCAGCAGATCGGCGCGACGCTGCGCCGCCTCAAGGCCGAGGGCTTCACCGTGCTGCTCGTCGAGCAGAACTTCCGCTTCGCGGCGACGGTGGCCGATCGACACTACGTGATGGAGCGCGGGCGGGTGGTCGACATGATCGAGAACGCGCGGCTCGACGCGTCGATGGACAAGCTGCACGACTATTTGGGTGTCTAGCGCCGCGAGGGGCGGCGCTCGAAAGGAGAGCTTCACCATGCGGATGCTTCGCGTACTCACGGTCGCCGTGACCGTCCTCGCGCTCGGCGCGGGGCCGGCCCTGGCGGAGATTTCCGACGGGGTCATCAAGATCGGCGTGCTCAACGACCAGTCGAGCCTCTACGCGGACCTCGCGGGGCAGGGCTCGGTGGTGGCCGCCCGCATGGCCGTCGAGGACTACGGCGCGGAGAAGAAGGGGCTGAAGGTCGAGGTCATCTTCGCGGATCACCAGAACAAGGCCGACGTCGGCTCGCAGATCGCGAGCAAGTGGTACGACGCCGACAAGGTCGACGTGATCGTCGACGTGCCGAACTCGGGCGTCGCGCTCGCGGTCAACCAGATCACGCGCGACAAGAAGAAGGCCTTCCTGATCTCGTCGGCGGCCTCGTCGGACCTCACGGGCAAGGCGTGCTCGCCGAACACGATCCACTGGACGTACGACACGTGGGCGCTCGCGAACGGCACCGGCAACGCGCTGGTGAAGGGCGGCGCCGACTCGTGGTTCTTCATCACCGCGGACTACGCGTTCGGGCTCGCGCTCGAGCGCGACGTCGAGGCGGTCGTGACGAAGAACGGCGGCAAGGTGCTCGGCAAGGTGCGGCACCCGCTCAACACGCAGGACTTCTCGTCGTTCCTCCTGCAGGCGCAGGCGTCGAAGGCCAAGATCGTGGGCCTCGCGAACGCCGGCGGCGACACCACCAACGCGATCAAGCAGGGCGCCGAGTTCGGCATCGTGAAAGGCGGCCAGAACTTCGCCGGGCTGCTCGTCTTCCTCACCGACGTCCACGCGCTCGGACTCGAGAAGGCGCAGGGCCTGATCTTCACCGAGACGTTCTACTGGGACATGAACGACCAGACCCGCGCGTTCGCGAAGCGCTTCTCCGAGAAGAACCGCGGCATCCACCCGACGATGATCCACGCCGGCGTCTACGCCTCGGTCCTCCACTACCTGAAGGCCGTGGAGGCGCTGAAGTCGGACGACGGCACCGCGGTCATCGCGAAGATGAAGGCGACGCCGACGGACGATCCGCTCTTCGGCAAGGGCACGATCCGCGCCGACGGGCGCAAGATCCACCCGGCGTACCTCGTGGAAGTGAAGAAGCCGGCCGAGTCGAAGAAGCCGTGGGACTACTACAAGATCCGCGCGACGATTCCGGCCGACCAGGCGTTCCGTCCGCTCGACCAGGGCGGCTGCGAGCTGGTGAAGAAGTAGCCGCAACGGCCGGGGGCCCGTGACCATCTTCGGCGTGCCGACGCAGGCGCTGTTCGGTCAGCTCCTCCTGGGGCTGATCAACGGGGCGTTCTACGCGATGCTGAGCCTCGGGCTCTCGGTCATCTTCGGCCTGCTGAACATCATCAACTTCGCGCACGGCGCGCTCTACATGACGGGCGCGTTCGTCGCGTACTTCCTCTTGCATTGGGCGGGGCTCGGCTACTGGTGGGCGCTCCTCTTCGCGCCGATCGTCGTCGGGCTCGTCGGCATCGTCCTCGAGCGCTCGCTGCTGAAGCACCTCTACTCGCTCGATCACCTCTACGGGCTCTTGCTGACGTTCGGCCTCGCGCTGATCATCCAGGGCCTGTTCCGCAACCAGTACGGCTCGTCGGGGCTGCCGTACAGCGGCCCGTCGCAGCTCACGGGCGGCCACAACCTCGGCTTCATGTTCCTGCCGAACTATCGCGCGTGGGTCGTCGTGTTCTCTCTCGCGGTGTGTCTTGCCACCTGGTACGTCATCGAGCGCACGCGCCTCGGCGCGTACCTGCGCGCGGCGACGGAGAACCCGGCGCTCGTGCAGGCGTTCGGGATCAACGTGCCGCGCATGATCACGCTCACGTACGGCTTCGGCGTCGGGCTCGCGGGGCTCGCGGGCGTGCTGGCGGCGCCGATGTACCAGGTGAATCCGCTGATGGGCGCCGACCTCATCATCGTGGTCTTCGCGGTCGTCGTGATCGGCGGGCTCGGCTCGATCATGGGCTCGATCGTCACCGGCTACACGCTCGGCGTCGTCGAAGGCTTCACGAAGGTCTTCTACCCGGAGGCGTCGAACACCGTGATCTTCGTGATCATGGCGCTCGTGCTGCTCGCGCGGCCGACCGGCTTGTTCGGGCGAGATCGTTGAGCTCGCGGGCTCCCGGGCTTACGCCCGCCCGCTCGGGCGACGTGACAGTCGCGGACGCGCCCGCGATCGCCCTCGCCGCAGGCGGCCTTCGCCATCAGCTCGTCGCGTTCGTCGTGATGGTCGCGTTCTTCGCCGTCGCGCCGTACTTCGTCTATCCCGTGTTCCTCATGAAGGCGCTCTGCTTCGGGCTCTTCGCCTGCGCCTTCAACGTGCTGATCGGCTACGTCGGCCTGCTGTCGTTCGGCCACGCCGCGTTCCTCGGAGCGGCGGGCTACGCCTCCGCGCATTCGGCGAAGGTGTGGGGCGTCGCGCCGGAAGTCGCCATCCTCTTCGGCACCGCCGTCGCCGGCGCGCTCGGCGCCGTAATCGGCTCGCTCGCGATCCGCAGCCGCGGGATCTACTTCGCCAACATCACGCTCGCCTTCGCGCAGATGGTGTTCTTCTTCTCGCTCCAGGCGAAGTTCACGCACGGCGAGGACGGGATCCAGGCCGTGCCGCGCGGACGGCTCTTCGGGGTCCTCGACCTCCACGACACGATGACGATGTACTGGGTCGTGCTCGCGATCTTCGTGCTCGGGTTCCTGATCGTCTACCGCACGGTGCACTCGCCGTTCGGGCAGGTGCTGAAGGCGATCCGCGAGAACGAGCCGCGCGCGGTGTCGCTCGGCTACCGGCCTGAGCAATACAAGCTGATCGCGTTCGTCATCTCGGCCGCGCTCTCGGGACTCGCGGGCGCGACGAAGGCCCTCGTGTTCCAGCTCGCGTCGCTCACGGACGTGCACTGGACGATGTCCGGCGAGGTGGTGCTGATGACGCTGCTCGGGGGGATGGGAACGGTGTTCGGCCCGGTCGTCGGCGCGTTCATCCTGATCATGCTGGAGAACGTGCTGTCGCAGCTCGGTGACTGGCTCACGGTGGTGCAGGGCGCGATCTTCGTCGTCTGCGTGCTGATCTTCCGCCGCGGCGTGGTCGGCGAGATCGGCCGCCTGATCAAGAAGCCGCTGTGATCGCCGCGTTCTTCGGCTTCGCCGAGCGTCGCACCACGCTCGCGGTGGAAGTGCGCGCCGGGCTCACGACGTTCATGGTGATGGCGTACATCATCTTCGTGAACCCGATCATCCTCGGTTACGTCGGCGTGCCCGGGCTCGAGGGCAAGGGGCTGCCGTTCTCCGCGACGCTGACCGTGACGTGCCTGACGGCGGGCGTGCTCTCGATCCTCATGGGCCTCACGAGCAACTATCCGTTCGCGCTCGCGCCCGGCATGGGGCTCAACGCGGTCGTCGCGTTCGAGCTCGTCGCGGGCCGCGGGCTCACGTGGCCGCAGGCGATGACGGTCGTGTTCATCGAAGGCGTCGTGATCACGCTGCTGGTGCTGACCAGGTTCCGGCAGGCCGTGCTGAACGCGGTGCCGCTCGGGCTCAAGCAGGCGATCAGCGTCGGCATCGGGCTCTTCATCGCGCTGATCGGCTTCTTCACCGCGGGCTTCGTGGTCAAGCCCGGCGCGGGCCCGCTGCCGGTCGGCCTCGGACAGATGCGCGGGCTGCCGATGGCCGTGTTCCTGATCGGGTTCGTGCTGACCGCCGTGCTGGTCGCGCGCCGCGTGCGCGGCGGGCTGCTCATCGGCATCGTCGCGACGACCGTGTTCGCGATCGTCCTCAACGGCCTCTTCGCCGGGTGGAAGGGCTTCGCCACGCCCGGCGCGGCGCAGATTCCGGCCGCGATCGTCCAGGCGCCGGACTTCTCGACGCTCGGGCGCCTCGACTTCGGGCTCTTCGCGAAGCTCGGCGTGCTGACGGCGTGCCTCGCGATCTTCTCGCTGATGCTGAGCGACTTCTTCGACACGATGGGCACGATCATCGGTGTCGGGGGCAAGGGCGGGTTCATCGACGAGCGCGGCCAGCTCCCGCGCGTCGATCGCGTGCTGCTCGTCGACTCGCTCGGCGCCGTCGCGGGCGGATACGCCAACTCCAGCAGCAACACGACGTACATCGAGAGCGCGGCCGGCGTCGCGGAAGGCGGCCGCACCGGCCTCGTGTCGGTGGTCGTGGGCGTGCTGTTCCTGCTGGCGATGTTCCTGGCACCGCTCGCCGCCGTGATCCCCGCGCAGGCGACGGCGCCCGCGCTGGTCCTCGTCGGCTTCTACATGATGTCGGTGGTGCGCGAGATTGCCTGGGACGACCTCGAGGACGCCGTCCCGGCGTTCGTCACGATGCTCGTGATGCCGTTCACCTGGTCGATCACGAACGGGATCGGCGCCGGGTTCGTGACCTGTGTGGCGATCAAGCTCTTCGCCGGGCGAGGCGCCGCCGTCCATCCGATGCTCTGGCTCGCCTCCGCCGCGTTCGTCGTCTATTTCGCGCTGCCACTGCTCGAGGGAGCCCTCCGCTAGACCTGTCCCGCCCATTGGGATGACCGTTCCCTGCTTGACGTGTAAACGCCCGTCATTCCGGCCCAATCCTTGACACCCCAAGGTCGTCCCGCTACACTCTCGCCACTTTTTTCGTCGGCCCTCCGGACCCGGCCGTAACTCCTGCAGCGACGCGGAGGCTACTTGGACGGACGCACGCAACATGGCGGCACTGTGACGGGGACGCTCGGCGCCGACGCCGACACGTTTCCGAAGCTCGTTCGCAGGAATGCGACCTCCCTGGGCCGTAAGACCGCGATTCGCGAGAAGGATCTGGGGATCTGGCAGGCCTGGTCGTGGAAGGACTACTGGGAGCACACGCGCCTCATCGCGCTGGGGCTGGCCTCGCTCGGGTTCGCGCGCGGCGACAAGGTCGCCGTCGTCGGCGACAACCGGCCGGAGCTCTACTGGTCGGTCTGCGCCGCCCAGGCCCTGGGCGGCATTCCCGTGCCGCTCTACCAGGACTCGATCGAGAGGGAGCTCGCGTACATCGTCGACCACGCGGAGGCGCGCTTCGCGATCGTCGAGGACCAGGAGCAGGTCGACAAGCTCCTGCACCTGCGCGCGCAGTGCCCGAAGCTCGAGTTCATCGTCTACGACGACGCGCGGGGACTGCGCGCCTACTCCGAGCCGAACCTCATGTCGCTCGAGGAGCTGCTCGAGCGCGGCAAGAAGTTCGAGCAGAACCATCCGAATCACGTCGAGGACGAGATCGCGAAGGGGTGCCCCGACGACACCGCGATCATCTGCTACACCTCGGGCACCACCGGCGCGCCGAAGGGCGCGATGCTCTCGCACCGCAACCTGATCGTGACGTCGCGCAACAGCGCGGTCGCCGAGGGGCTCGGCCAGGACGAAGAGATCCTCTCGTACCTGCCGATGGCGTGGGTCGGCGACCACGTGTTCTCGTACGCGCAGTCGATCCTCATGGGCTTCGCCGCGAACTGTCCGGAGAGCGCGGCGACCGTGCTCGCGGACCTGAAGGAGATCGGGCCGACCTACTTCTTCGCGCCGCCGCGGATCTGGGAAAGCATCCTCACGAACGTCCTGCTCCGTCTCGAGGACTGCGCGTGGCCGAAGCGCACGCTCGTCCACTTCTTCCTGAACCTGGCGCAGAGCATGGAGCGGTGCCGGCTCGCGGGGCAACCGGTCCCGCTGCTGCCGCGCCTGCTCTCGCCGCTCGGCCGCGTGCTCGTCGGGGCACCGCTGCGCGACAACCTCGGGATGCGCCGCGTACGCCGCGCCTACACCGCGGGCGAAGCGATCGGCCCCGAGATCTTCGTCTTCTTCCGCGCGCTCGGGATCAACGTGAAGCAGCTCTACGGGATGACGGAGGCGAGCGTCTTCGTCACGATCCAGCGCGACGGCGACGTGCAGCTCGACAGCGTCGGCACCGCGGTGCCCGGCGTCGAGATCAAGGTGAGCGAGACGGGCGAGGTGCTCTTCAAGAGCCCGGGCGTGTTCCAGGGTTACTACAAGAACGCCGAGGCGACGGAGCAGACGCTGCGCGACGGATGGCTCCACTCCGGCGACGCGGGATTCCTCGACGCCTCCGGCCACCTGAAGATCATCGACCGCGCCAGGGACCTGAGCCGGCTTGCGAGCGGCACGATCTTTCCGCCGAAGTACATCGAGAACAAGCTCAAGTTCTCGCCGTTCGTGAAGGAGGCGGTCTGCGTCGGGCAAGGCCGGCCGTTCGTGGTGGCGCTCGTGAACATCGACCTCGCGGCCGTCGGGAACTGGGCGGAGCGGCGGGGGATTGCCTATACGAGCTACACGGATTTGAGCCAGAAGCCCGAGGTCTACGGCCTCATCGCGGACGAGGTGACGCGCGTCAACGCGAGCCTGCGCGAGGACGAGGCGCTGCGCGGGGCCACCATTCGGCGCTTCCTCATCCTCCACAAGGAGCTCGATCCGGACGACGAGGAGATCACGCGCACGCGCAAGGTGCGCCGCGGCTACATCGCGCAGAAGTACGCCGACCTCATCGAGGCGCTCTACAGCGACAGGTCGCACGTCCAGGTCGAGGCCAGGGTCACCTACGAAGACGGCCGCACGGGCACCATCCGTGCCGACGTGGCCATCAGGGACGCCGGGTGAACGGAGCCCCCCTCGCGCTGCTCGAGGTGGACGGCGTGAGCGTCCGGTTCGGCGCGCTCACCGCGCTCACGCAGGTGAGCCTCGCGATCGCGCGGGGCGAGATCGTCGCCATCATCGGTCCGAACGGCGCCGGCAAGACTACGCTGATCAACGTCATCAGCGGGTTCTACCGCCCGTACGAGGGCCGCATCCTCTTCGGCGGCAAGGACCGCACTCATCTGCGTCCGCCCGACGTGGCGGAGCTCGGCGTCGCGCGCACGTTCCAGAACGTCGCGCTCTTCAAGGGCATGAGCGTGCTCGACAACATCATGACGGGCCGGCTCCTGAAGATGCACGGGAGCTTCCTGCTCGACGCGATGTGGTGGGGCCCGGCGCGCAAACAGGAGCTCGCGCACCGTGAGGCCGTCGAGCGGGTCATCGACTTCCTCGAGATCCAGGCGATCCGCAAGACGATCGCCGGCACGCTGCCCTACGGCCTGCAGAAGCGCGTGGAGCTCGCGCGCGCGCTCGCGGCGGAGCCGCAGCTCCTGCTCCTCGACGAGCCCATGGCCGGCATGAACGTCGAGGAGAAGGAAGACATGTGCCGCTTCATCCTCGACGTGAACAGCGAGTTCGGCACGACGATCGCGCTGATCGAGCACGACATGGGCGTGGTGATGGACATCTCGCACCGCGTGGCCGTGCTCGACTACGGCCGGAAGATCGCGGACGGCACGCCGGACGAGGTGCGCAAGGACCAGGCGGTGCTCAACGCGTATCTCGGCGTGGCGCATGACTAGCGTGCTGCAGCAGGTGCTGATCGCGCCGCTGAAGGACATCGGGAGCAATCCCGCGTTTTTCGGGGAAGTCGTGATCGGCGGGATTCTGGCGGGGATGCTGTACTCGCTCGTCGCCCTGGGGTTCGTGCTGATCTTCAAGGCCTCGGGCGTGTTCAACTTCGCGCAGGGCGTGATGGTGCTGTTCGCCGCGCTCACGCTCGTCGGGCTCATCGAGCGCGGCGCGGGCGTCTGGCTCGCGCTCGGCGTGACCGCGATCGTCATGATCCTGCTCGCCTTCGTCATCGAGCGCGTCGTGCTCCGCCCGCTCGTGAACCAGCCGCAGATCATCCTGTTCATGGCGACGATCGGCCTCAACTTCTTCCTCGAAGGCTTCGGCGAGATGCTCTGGGGCGCCAACGTGAAGAAGCTCGACGTCGGCATCCCCGACCGCTCGTTCATGGCGGCGGGCATGCAGATCAACCAGCTCGAGCTCTCGGCGGGCATCATCGCCGCCGTGCTCGTCATCGTGCTCGCGATCTTCTTCCAGAAGACGCGCATCGGGCGCGCGCTGCGCGCGGTGGCCGACGATCACGAGGCCGCGCTGTCGATCGGGATCCCCCTCAAGACCATCTGGGTGGTCGTGTGGTCGGTGGCGGGGATCGTCGCGATCGTCGCGGGGATCATGTGGGGCGCGAAGAGCGGCGTGCAGTTCAGCCTCTCGCTGATCGCGCTGAAGGCGCTGCCGGTGCTGATCCTCGGCGGGTTCGAGTCGGTCCCGGGCGCGATCGCGGGCGGCCTGATCATCGGCGTCGGCGAGAAGATCGGCGAGGTCTACTGGGGCCCGCTCGTCGGCGGCGCGATCGAGAACTGGTTCGCGTACGTCCTGGCGCTCGCGTTCCTCCTCTTCAGGCCGCAAGGCCTCTTCGGCGAAAAGATCATCGAGCGGGTGTGAAAGCGCCGATGACGGCCCATCTGCTTCGTTGGCTCCTTCGGCCCTCCCGGCGGCGTACTAGGAGTACGCCTCAGTCGGGCGCTCAGTCGCCGCCTCGCATCTGGACCGTCCTCGCTGTTTTCACGGGATCGCGCGGATGATTTACCGCGAGGCGGGGCAGTTCAAGACCACGTACGCGAGCGACCAGGCGATCTTTCCGATCCTGCAGGACCGGGTCATCGTCGCGCTCGCGGTCGCGGCCGCCTTCGTCGTGCCCGTCGCGCTCGCGAACGAATACTGGCTGCAGGCCGTCCTCATCCCGTTCCTGATCTACGCGCTCGCCGCGCTCGGCCTCAATCTTCTGACCGGCTACGCGGGCCAGCTGTCGCTCGGCACCGGCGGGTTCATGGCGGTCGGCGCCTACGCGGCGTTCAAGATCACGAGCGCGTTTCCCGCGCTCAATATCGTCCTCGTGTTCCTGCTCTCCGGAGTGATCGCCGCCCTCGTCGGGGTCGTGTTCGGCCTTCCGAGCCTGCGCATCAAGGGCTTCTACCTCGCCGTCGCCACGCTCGCGGCGCAGTTCTTCCTGATCTGGCTCTTCAACAAGGTCGCGTGGTTCGTGAACTACGCGCCGTCCGGCACGATCACGGCGCCGCCCCGCACGGTCTTCGGCGTCATGGTGACGGGGCCGGACGCCTCCGCGGGCGCGCGCTACGTCGCCGCGCTCGCGTTCGTCGCCGTCTTTGCGCTCGTGGCGAAGAACCTCGTGCGCGGCCGCGTGGGCCGGTCGTGGATGGCCATCCGCGACCGCGACATCGCGGCCGAAATCATCGGCGTCCGCCCCCTGCGCACGAAGCTGCTCGCGTTCGCCATCAGCTCCTTCTATTGCGGCATCGCCGGCGCCGAGCTCGTCTTCCTCTATCTCGGCAGCGCGGAGACGCTGGCGTTCGACATCAACCTCTCGTTCCTCGTGCTGTTCATGGTCATCATCGGCGGGCTCGGCAGCGTGCTGGGCTCATTCCTCGGCGCGGCCTTCATCGTGCTGGTGCCGATCTTCCTGACGAACGTCCCGCACACGGCGGGACTCGCCCTGCCCGTCGCGCTCCAGAAGCAGATCGAGCTGATGGTGTTCGGCGGGCTCATCGTCTTCTTCCTCATCGTCGAGCCGCACGGGCTCGCGCGGCTCTGGCAGATCACGAAGGAGAAGCTCCGGCTGTGGCCCTTTCCGCATTAACCCACAGGAGGCATCCATGAGGCTCCGGAACGTCATCGTCGCCGCGCTTGTTCTCGTGCTGGCCGCGGGCCCGCTCGCGACGGCCGCCGTCGCGCAGGGCGGCTCGATCTTCATCCCGCTCCTCGTCTACCGCACGGGCCCGTACGCGCCGAGCGGCATCCCGAACGCGAACGGGTTCCAGGACTACTTCAACCTCCTCAACGAGCGTGACGGCGGCATCAACGGCGTCAAGATCGCGGTCGAGGAGTGCGAGACGCAGTACGACACGAAGCAGGGTGTCGAGTGCTACGAGCGCCTGAAGTCGAAGGCCGTGCTCATCAACCCGTACTCGACCGGCATCACGTACCAGCTCATCCCGAAGGCGCCGGGCGACAAGGTCGTCGTGCACTCGATGGGCTACGGCATGACCGCCTCCGCCGACGGCCGCTGGTTCCCGTGGGTGTTCAACTTCCCGATGACGTACTGGAGCCAGGCCTCCGCCTTCGTCAGGTACGTGGGCGCGCAGGAAGGCGGGATGGAGAAGCTGAAGGGCAAGAAGATCGTCCACATCTTCCACAACAGCCCCTACGGCAAGGAAGCGAACCCGACGCTCGAGACGCTGGCGAAGCAGCTCGGCTTCGAGCTCACGCTGCTCGCGGTCGACCACCCGGGGCAAGAGCAGAAGGCCACGTGGCTCCAGGTGCGCAAGATCGAGCCGCACTGGATCTATCTCTCGGGGTGGGGCGTCATGAACGGCGTCGCCGTGAAGGAGGCGGCGGGCATCGGCTACAAGATGGACCACATGATCGGCAACTGGTGGTCGGGCAGCGAGTCGGACGTCATCCCCGCCGGCGACGGCGCGAAGGGCTACAAGTCGATGACGTTCCATGCGCCCGGCGCGGGCTTCAAGGTGCACCAGGACGTGATCAAGCACGTCTACGACAAGGGCAAGGGGGCGACGAAGAAGGAGTCGCTCGGCGAGGTCTATCACAACCGCGGCATGATCAACGCCATGCTGAACGCCGAAGCGATCCGCACTGCGATGGTGAAGTACAACCTCAAGACGGCGCCGACGGGCGAGCAGGTGCGCTGGGGCTTCGAGAACCTGAACCTCGCCGACGCGCAGCTCGACAAGCTCGGCATGAAGGGCGTGATCCGGCCCCTGCGCGTGACCTGCGAGAACCACGAGGGCAACGGCATGGCCGCCGTCCAGCAATGGGACGGCAAGCAGTGGAAGATCGTCTCGGACTGGATCGAGCCGATGCGTGAGGTCGTCCGCCCGAAGCTGGAGGAAGCCGCGGTGCAGGAGGGCGGCGAGAAGCTGAAGTACGTGAAGCGCGACTGCTCGAAGGAGAAGTAGCGAGCCGTCGATGGGTGACTTGCTCGCCGTCAACAACATCGAGGTCATCTACGACCACGTGATCCTCGTGTTGAAGGGCGTCTCGCTCCGTGTCCCCGAGGGGGGCGTTGTCGCCCTCCTCGGGGCCAACGGCGCCGGCAAGTCCACCACGCTCAAGGCCATCTCCGGCCTTCTCCGGACCGAGCGTGGCGACGTCACGAAGGGCGCGATCGAGTTCCAGGGCCGGGCCATCCATCGCCAGCCGCCCGACGAGGTCGTGCGGCGGGGAATCGTCCAGGTGATGGAGGGCCGCCACGTGTTCGAGCACCTCACGGTGGAGGAGAACCTCCTCACCGGCGCCTACACGCGGCGCAGCACGGGGGAGATGCGCCGCGACCTCGAAATGGTCTACAACTACTTCCCCCGCCTGACCCACCGGCGCGCCGTCGCGGCCGGGTACATCTCGGGCGGCGAGCAGCAGATGCTGGCGATCGGGCGCGCGCTGATGGCGCATCCGAAGCTGATGCTGCTCGACGAGCCGTCGATGGGCCTGGCCCCGATGCTGGTGGCCGAGATCTTCGACATCGTGGGCCGGCTCAACCGGGAGGAGGGCGTGGCCGTGCTGCTCGCCGAGCAGAACGCGACCATCGCGCTCAAGCACGCGCAGTACGGCTACGTGATGGAGAGCGGACGCATCGTGCTGGACGGCGACGCGAAGACGATCAGCGAGAACGAGGACATCAAGGAGTTCTACTTGGGGCTTAGCGGCGTCGGACAGCGTAAGAGTTATCGGGACGTCAAGCACTATCGGCGTCGGAAAAGGTGGCTCTCGTGACAGATCCCACGGTGATTCTGGAGATCCAGGACGTCTCCAGATCCTTCGGCGGCGTGCAGGCCGTGCAGCGCGTGAGCATCGACGTGCCGCGCGGCGAGATCATGTCGATCATCGGCCCGAACGGGGCGGGGAAGACCACCGTCCTCAACATGATCAGCGGCTTCTACCATCCCGACGCGGGCCGCATCTCGCTCGAAGGCCGTGACATCACGCACCTCGCGCCGAGCGAGATCGCGAAGCTCCGCGTCGCGCGCACGTTCCAGAACATCGCGCTCTTCAGCGGCATGACCGTGCTCGACAACCTGATGCTCGGGCGCCACGTGCTGATGAAGTCCGGCGTGCTGTCGTCGTTCATCTACTGGGGCCTCGCGCAACGCGAGGAGGTCGCGCACCGAAAGCGCGTCGAGGACCTCATCGACTTCCTGAAGATCCAGGACCTGCGCCGGCGGCCGACCGGGTCGCTCGCGTACGGCCTGCGCAAGCGCGTGGAGCTCGGGCGCGCGCTCGCGCTGGATCCACAAGTCCTGCTCCTCGACGAGCCGATGGGCGGCATGAACCAGGAAGAGAAGGAGGACATGGCGCGCTTCATCCTCGACGTCAACGAGGAGTGGGGCACGACCATCATCCTCATCGAGCACGACATGGGCGTCGTCATGGACATCTCCGACCGCGTGGCGGTGCTCGACATGGGCCAGAAGATCGCGGAGGGCAAGCCGGACGAGGTGCGGGTCAACCCCGCCGTCGTGAAGGCGTACCTCGGTGAGACCAAGACGAGCGAGGTTCGTAATGGCTGATCTCTCGACGCTTCCCCGACTGCTGCTCCGCAACGCGCGCGAGTTTCCGCGCCGGACCGCCATGCGAGAAGGACCGCGGCATCTGGCAGGCGTGGACGTGGCGCGACTACCACGACCACGTGCGCGACTTCGCGCTCGGGCTCGCCGCGCTCGGCTTCAAGCGCGGCGACCACCTGTCGGTCATCGGCGACAATCGCCCGCGCCTCTACACGGCCCAGCTCGCCGCGCAGTGTCTCGGCGGGATCTCGGTGCCCGTCTACCAGGACGCGATCGCGAAGGAGCTCGCCTACGTCTGGAACCACGCCGACGTCTCCGTGATCGTCGCGGAAGACCAGGAGCAGGTCGACAAGGTGCTCACGCTCAAGGGCGAGCTGTCGACGCTCAAGTTCGTCATCTACGACGACCCGCGCGGGATGCTCGCGTACAAGCACGAGTGGCTGAAGTCGTTCGCCGACGTCGTGGCGCTCGGCCGCGAGCGCGCGGCGAAGGACGCGGCGCTCTTCGAGCGCGAGATCGAGCAGGGCACGGCGAGCGACATCGCGTTCGTCTGCTACACGTCGGGCACGACCGGCAACCCGAAGGGCGCGATGATCAGCCACCAGAACGGCATCGAGACCGCGCGGATGGCGGTGTCGTCCGAGACGTTCGAGATGGACGACGACTACCTCGCGTACCTGCCGATGGCGTGGATGGGCGACGCGTTCTACACGCTGGTCATGAGCCTCTACGTCGGCTTCACCGTCAATTGCCCCGAGAGCCCCGAGACCGTGCAGCGCGACCTCCGCGAGCTCGGGCCGACGCAGCTCCTCGCGCCGCCCCGCATCTGGGAGAACATGCTGACGGGGGTGCTCGTGCGCGGCGGCGACTCCGGGCCGCTGAAGCGCCGGGTGTTCGAGTACTTCCGCGGCGTCGCCGAGCAGGTCGAGATCCTGCGCGCGGAAGGCAGGCCGGTGCCGCCCGGCCTCAGGATGAAGTACGCGCTCGGCGAGTTCTTCGTGTACGGACCCGTGCGCGACCAGCTCGGCTTGCGCCGCACGCGCTTCGCGCTGACGGGCGGGGCGCCGCTCGGCCCCGACACGTTCCGCTTCTTCCGCGCGATCGGCGTCAACCTCAAGCAGGTCTACGGCTCGACGGAGACGACGGGCCTCGTGTCGCTGCAGCCGAGCACCGAAGCGAATCCGACCACCGTGGGGCGCCCGTGTCAGGGCGTCGAGGTGAAGATCGGCGACCGCGGGGAAGTGCTCGTGCGCGGCGGCAGCATCTTCCGCGGCTACCTGAAGAACGACGAGGCCACGCGCGAGGTGATCGATCCCGACGGCTGGTTCCACACCGGCGACGCCGGGTTCGTCGATCCGCAGGGGCACCTGGTCATCATCGACCGCGCCAAGGACGTGGGCGCCGTCTCGGACGGCACGCCGTTCGCGCCGCAGTTCATCGAGAACAAGCTGAAGTTCAGCCCGTACATCCGCGAGGCCGTCGCGTTCGGCAACGACCGGCCGTTCGTGACCGCGATGATCGCGATCGACATGAACACCGTCGGGACGTGGGCGGAGCGGCGCTCGATCCCGTACACGAGCTATATGGACCTGAGCCAGAAGGCGGAGGCGCGCCAGCTCCTCGCCGAGGAGATCGCCAAGATCAACGAGACGCTGCCGGACGCCACGAAGATCCGCCGCTTCCTCCTGCTCACGAAGGACCTCGACGCCGACGACGCCGAGATCACCCGCACGCGCAAGGTCCGGCGCCGCTACGTGGCGGAGAAGTACGCGCCGGTGATCGACGCGTTCTACGGGGGCCAGCACGAGGTCGAGCTCACGAGCTCGGTCACGTACGAGGACGGCCGGACCGCCACCATCAAGTCGCGCGCGCGCATCGAGGACGTCGGAGTGGGACGCGGCGCCGGCGCCCGGGAGACCGTCCATGCTTGAAGCGCTGGACCTGCAGTTCTCGCTGCTGCTGCTCTCGAACGGCGTCCTGATCGGGCTGATGTACTCGCTGATCGCGCTCGGCTTCGTGCTGGTCTACAAGGCCACCGATGCCGTGAACTTCGCCCAGGGCGAGTTCGTGATGATCGCCGGCTTCATCGCCGTCGGCAGCCTCACGGTGGCGGGGCTGCCGCTGTGGGTGTCGATCTTCGGCGCGCTCGTGGCCATGGTGGGGTTCGGCTTCGCGCTCGAGCGCGTGATGCTGCGCAAGCTCATCGGGCGGCCGGTCATCGCGGTGGTCATGGCGACGATCGGGCTCGCGTCGATCCTCCGCGGCCTCGGGCCGTTCGGCATCTTCCAGGGGACGCGGCCCCTGCCGCTGCCGCTCCGGGACGAGCCCTTCATCCTCGGCCCCCTGTTCATTCCGCCGATCCAGCTCGTGGGCGGGATCGTGAGCCTCGTGTTCCTCGCGGGGTTCGGCTACTTCTTCCTGAAGTCGCGCAAGGGCGTGGCCATGCGCGCCGTCGCCGACAACCAGCAGGTCGCCATGGCGATGGGGATCGACGTCGAGCGCTATTTCGGCCTGGCGTGGGCGATGACCGGCATCGTCTCCGCGCTCGGCGGCGTGCTCTGGGGCAACATGCTCGGCGTGGACGTGAACCTCGCGCTGGTCGGGTTCAAGGTGTTCCCCGTCGTGATTCTCGGCGGGCTCGACTCGATCCCCGGCGCCATCATCGGCGGGCTGATCGTGGGCATCGTCGAGAACGTCGCCGCGGGCTACGTCGATCCGTTCGTGGGCGGCGGCACCAAGGACTTCGCCCCGTACGTGCTGATGATCCTCGCCCTGATGATTCGCCCGTACGGCATGTTCGGCAAACGCATCATCGAGAGAGTGTGACCGCCATGTCGGCGAGAACGATCCATCTGCTTCGTTGCCTCACTCGGGCACTCCCTGCGGCGTACTCGGAGTACGCCTCGGTCGGCCCTCGTTCGGCGTCTCGCATCTGGACCGTTCTCGCCAACCTGGCTCGGCCGGGGTGGAGGACGTCCGATCCGGCTAACAAGCGGCATGTCGCGGTGCTTTTCGATCAACTGAGCCGGCCTCAGCTGGTGAAGCGTGTAACGCTCGGAGTGAGGGAACTCGGTCGACCCGGGAGGGGTGGCGCTTGATTCATCGAGAATGCGGGGTTCTGAAGACGACGTACGAGGCCGACATGGCCCTGTATCCGCTGCCCATTGCCAGGTACACGGTGGCGGCGTTCGCGGTGCTGTTCTTCCTCGTGATCCCGCTGATGCTCCACGAGTACTTCCTCTCCGTCGCCAACCTCGTGTGGATCGCGGTCATCGGCGCCCTCGGCCTCAACATCCTGGTGGGCTACACCGGGCAGGTCTCGATCGGCCACGGCGCGTTCATGTCCGTCGGCGCCTACACCGCCGCGAACCTGGCCACGCGGCTCGACTCGCCGTGGCCGGTCAACCTCGTCGCCGGCGGGCTCATGGCCGCGCTCATCGGCGCCATCGTCGGCATTCCCTCGCTGCGCATCAAGGGCCTCTACCTCGCGATCGCGACGCTCGCCGGGCAGCTCATCATCGAGTGGACGATCAACCACGTGACGTTCATCAGCGGCGGCGTCCAGGCGTCCATCGAGGTGGCGCGGCCGCGCCTCGGTCCCTACGTGCTGTCGAGCCAGCGCGACATGTACTACTTCCTCTTGTTCTTCGTCGTGCTCGCGATCGTGGGGACGATGAACCTCATGCGCAGCCGCATCGGGCGCGCGTTCATCGCGATCCGCGACCAGGACATCGCGGCCGAGATCATCGGCATCAACATCTTCCGCTACAAGCTCCTCGCCTTCGCGGTCTCGTCGTTCTACGCGGGGGCGACGGGCGTGCTCTACACGTACTTCCTGGGCATCGCGAACTACGAGCAGTTCCAGATCGGCGTGTCGATCGACTACCTGGCCATGATCATCATCGGCGGGCTCGGCTCCGTGCTCGGCTCGATCTTCGGCGCCGTGTTCGTCACGCTGCTGCCCATCGTCATCCGCTACGCGATGGAGGCCGTCAGCGGCGTGTTCTTCTCGCAGGCCACCGTGCTGAACCTGATCCCCGCGCTCCGTCTCACGCTGTTCGGCGCGCTGATCATCGTGTTCCTGATCCTCGAACCGGAGGGGCTCAATCGGTTGTGGCGCAACATCCGCAGTTACTTCCGCGTCTGGCCGTTCGCGTACTGAGCTACGCGAAGAAGGGAGAGACATTATGCGCAAGTCCCTGACCGCTCTCATCGCGATCGTCGTCGCGATCGCCGGGATCGTCGGCTCGGTGCCGTCGGCGAGCGCCCAGTCGAAGGGCGAGATCGTCATCGGCCTGCAATGCGACCGGACCGGCGCGACCCAGATCGTCGGCACGGTGCTGTGCCCCGCGTTCCACGACTACATCGCGCTCATCAACTCCAAGGGCGGCGTCGAAGGCTACAAGGTCAAGGCGCTCGAGATCGACCACGAGTACAAGGTCCCGCCGGGCGTCGAGGCGTACGAGCGCCACAAGAAGGAAGGCGCCGTCACCATGGCGATCTACGGCACCCCGCACATCTACGCGCTCGCGGCGAAGCTGACGGAAGACCGGATCCCCGGCACGTCGCCCGGGTTCGGCAGCGCCGCCGCCGCCGACGGTACGCGCTATCCCTACATCTTCCCGATCGCGGCGACCTACTGGTCGCAGGGCGCGGCCGCCGTCGACTTCGTCAAGAAGCAGCTGGGCGGCAACCTGAAAGGCAAGAAGATCGCGTTCATCTTCTATGACAACCCGGCCGGCCGCGAGCCGATCGAGGTCATCGAAGCCCTCGCGGCGAAGGAAGGCTTCCAGCTCAAGACCTTCGCGGTACCGCCGCCCGGCGTCGAGATGGGCGCGCAGGTGCTCGACATCGCGCAGCGCTTCCGCGCGGACTACGTGATCGGCCACCTCTTCGGCGGCGCGCCGGGCGTGTCGATCAAGGAGTTCAAGCGGGTCGGCTATCCGCTCAGCAAGTTCGTGTCGTTCGTGTGGGGCGCGGCCGAGGCGAACATCGAGGCGGGCGGCGGGTTCGCGGCGGCCGAGGGCTACCACGCAATGCAGTTCGCGGGCGTCGGCGGCGACTACCCGGTCCTGAACGAGATCCGCGAGATGTACAAGAAGGAAGGCAAGCAGCCGCCGAAGGAGATGGCCTCCACGGTGTTCTACAACCGCGGCGTGCTCATCGCGGCCCTCCACGTCGAGGCCATCCGCAACGCGGTGAAGGACAAGAAGGGCGGCAAGATCACCGGCGAGGACGCGAAGAAGGGCTTCGAGAAGATCTCGAACTTCACGCTCGGCGGGCTCGTGCCGCCGCTCAAGGTGACGCCGCAGGACCACGAGGGCGGCGGGCTCGTCCAGATCTGGCAGGTGAAGGGCGGCAAGTTCGTGAAGGAGACCGACTGGTTCGCCGCCTATCAGGACGTGGTGGCGAAGCACATCAAGGAGGCGGCCGCGAAGAAGTAGCCTTCGCGGGGAGACCATGCTCAATCTGAACAACGTCGAAGTCATTTACGACGGCGTCATCCTCGTGCTGAAGGGCGTGTCGATCGCCTGCCCGGAAGGCAAGATCACGACATTGCTCGGCGCCAACGGCGCGGGGAAGACCACCACGCTCAAGGCGATCTCGGGCCTGCTCCGGTCCGAGCGCGGCGAAGTCACCAAGGGCTCCGTCGAGCTCGCGGGGCAGCGCCTCGATCACATGCGCCCGCACCAGATCGTCCAGCGCGGCATCGTGCAGGTGTTCGAAGGCCGGCGCGTGTTCGAGCACCTCACCGCCGAGGAGAACCTGATCGCCGGCGCGCACACGGTGGCCGATCGCCGGACGATCGACGCGCGCATCGAGCGCGTTTACCAGTATTTCCCGCGCCTCAAGGAGCGGCGGTACCAGCAGTCCGGCTATCTCTCGGGCGGCGAGCAGCAGATGCTCGTCATCGGGCGCGCGCTCATGTCCGATCCGCGCGTGATCCTGCTCGACGAGCCGTCCCTCGGCCTCGCGCCGATGCTCGTCGAAGAGATCTTCCAGATCGTGCAGCGCCTCAACCGCGATCAGAAGCTCACGGTGCTGCTCGTGGAGCAGAACGCCACGCTCGCCCTCACCATCGCCGACCACGGCTACGTGATGGAGAACGGCCGCATCGTCCTCGAGGGCGCGGCGCCGGCGCTCCGCGACAACGCCGACATCAAGGAGTTCTACCTCGGCCTCACGGAGGTCGGGGCGCGGAAGTCGTACCGGGACGTCAAACACTACAAGCGCCGCAAGCGCTGGCTGAACTAGCCAACGGAGGGCTCAATGGTGCGGGACCTGAAGGGGTGGGTGCACGCGGTGGTGATCGTCGCCGCCCTCGGCGTGTACGGATGCGCGACGATGGAGTCCGCTCCCCCGGACACGCTCTACAAGCGGCTCGGCGGCCGCGAAGGCATCGCGATCGTCGTCGGCGATTTCGTCGGCACCATGGCGGCCGACCCGCGCGTGAGCGCGCGCTTCAAGGACATGAAGCCGGCCGACGTGGAGAAGCTCAAGTCGTACCTCTCCGACCAGATCTGCGACGCCACCGGCGGTCCGTGCTCCTACGTGGGCCGCTCCATGAAGGACACGCACAAGGGCATGAAGATCACCGAGGCCGAGTGGAACGCGACGGTCGAGAACCTCGGCAAGGCGCTCGACAAGAACAAGGTCGGCGCGAAGGAAAAGGGCGAGCTCGTCGGCATCCTCGCCCCGATGAAGGGCGACATCGTGAATCAATAGCTCGGAGGGGGGCTTCGCCCCCCTTCCGACGGCCGAGCGCGAGCCGTCAGGCTCGCGCTCGGCCTGCCTCCCCCCAGGAAGGATTGCGCCGGCGGAGCCGGCGCTCGGAACGTGGGAGACAATAGCGGGCCGCCAGAGGCTCTATGAGCACATCGCAGCTCAACTGGATCGCGAGCTTCATCTGGGGCATCGCCGACGACGTGCTCCGCGATCTATACGGCCGAGGCAAGTACCGCGACGTCATCCTGCCGATGACCGTGCTGCGCCGCCTCGACGCCGTGCTCGAGCCGACCAAGCAGGCTGCATTGGAAGCGAAAGACCGGACGAGGGTGCGTACTTGAACGAAGGGCAAAAGACGAGCAACGAACACTATCAGACGTTTCATGGGAAGGTGTACGCGGCCGGGTGCGTGCTGGCTCCCGGCGTGGGGCGTAATGGAGTAGAGCGCCAACTCCACTTCCCCGACCATGAGGTTCGATTCGAATGGAACGCGTAAGCTTCCCCTCTTCGTAGACCGTTCGATCGTAGACTTTCCGGGGCCAAGGAGATGCCCATGCGAAAGTCCCGATTCACCGAGAGTCAGATCGTCGCCATCCTCAAACAGGGCGAGGGCGGCCT
>Ga0233424_10000933_pt1 | contig 30330 bp, 28 predicted proteins | sample Watercolumn_Towu_FD_181011 | JGI IMG/M metagenome (GOLD analysis project Ga0233424, IMG submission 181011) | Freshwater microbial communities from Lake Towuti, South Sulawesi, Indonesia - Watercolumn_Towuti2014_125_MG | ecosystem: Environmental > Aquatic > Freshwater > Lake | place: Indonesia... | reverse complement strand
CGCCACCCGCCCGCATCTGGCGCTCGCGCTCTGACCCGATCGAAGGGACCACCATGACCGACACCGCCACCGTCTATCGCAACGCCACCGTCTTCGACGGGCTCGCGGATGCTCCGGTGCAGTCCGCGTTCGCCGTGTGCGGCGATCGCATCCTCGCTGTCGGCACGGAGACGGAGGTCCGCTCCGCGGCAGGTGAGGGTGCCGCGGTCGTGGACCTCGGCGGGGCGTTCGTGATGCCCGGTGTCATCGAGGCGCACGCGCACCTGGCGATGTTCGGCCACGCGCAGGGCAAGGTGCAACTCCGCGACTGCACCTCGGTGGCACAGATCCAGCAGCGGCTGCTCGAGGCCCGGGCGATGAACCCGGACGCGACGGTCATCGAGGGGGTCAGCTGGCTGTTCGACGCTCTGCCTGACGGCGTCACCCAGCCGACCGCGGCGATGATCGACGAGGTGATCGACGACATCCCGGTCTTCCTCGACGCGAACGACCTGCACAGCACCTGGGTGAACACAGCCGCGCTGCGCGCCGCCGGCATAGACCGCGACACCGTCGACCCGATCGGCGGCCAGGTCGTGCGGGACGACGACGGAGAGGCGACCGGGTTCCTGCTCGAGACCGCGGCGATGGATCTGCTCGCGGACTATCTCGACGGCATCCGGACCGAGGAGGAGGTCGACGGCCACCTCGAGCTCGCCTTCGGCGCGTATCTGGCGGCCGGCGTCACCGGTGCCGCCGACATGGCCATGACAGAGCAGTCGATGGCGGCGCTGCGGCGTCGGCTCGACCGCGACGGTCGGCTGCCGTTCCCGGTCACCGCGCACTGGTGGCTGAGCTCCACCGGCGACCCGGCAGCCGATCTCGCCCAGGTCGAGCGTGCGGTGCAGCTGCGTGACGAGCTCGATGCCACGGGCACGCCGTGGCTGAAGGTCGTCGGGGTGAAGTTCATCCTCGACGGCGTGATCGACGCGTGCACCGCCGCGATGGTGCGCCCGTATGCCGACGGCTCGAACGCCGACCCGATCTGGAGCCGCGAGGCCGCGACGCCGGTCGCGATCGCCGCCGACCGCGCCGGCCTGCAGCTCGCGATGCACGCGATCGGAGACGCGGCGAGCGCACTGGCCGTCGACCTCGTCGAGGCCTGCGAGCGGGCGAACGGCACCGACATCGCCCGCCGCCCGCGCATCGAGCATCTGGAGTCGGTCGCGCCCGAGACGGTCGCACGGATGCGCGCGCACGGCATCGCGGCATCCATGCAGCCGGTGCACTGCGACCCCGCCATTCTGGACAACTGGATGGCGATGCTCGGCGATCAGCGCGCTGAGGACGGCTTCCCGTGGAACTGGTTCCGCGACGTCGACGTTCCCGTCGCGCTGGGTACCGACGCCCCCACCGCACCCCACGAGGCTCTGCACAACCTGTTCATCGCGATGACCGGGCGATCCTCGATCGACCGCGCGCTGCCGCCGTACCACCCCGAGCGTGCGTTCACCGCCGCGCAGGCACTCGCTGCGGCGACGTCCGGCGCGGCCCACGTCGGCGCGATCGACGACGCCTACGGCCGGATCGCGCCCGGCTTCTTCGCGAACGTCGCCGTGCTGGACATCGACCCGCTGTCCGCGCCGACCGACGACCTGCTCACCGGTGCCGTGCTGCTCACCCTCGTGCACGGCGAGGTCGCCTACCGGCGGCCATGAGCTCCCGCTCCTGAATCCCGAACGCCCCCTGCACCGACGCAGGAGGGTGCCCGTCCTGGAAGGACCGTCATGTCCGACACATCCGCCACCCCCGCTCCTGGTGCCGTCGCGCCCGGATCCGAGTCCGATTTCGTCGACTCCGCCAGCACCCCCGAGACCCGGGGCATCGAACTCATCGACGACGCCCAACGGCACGGGAGAGCGCGCGATCTGTTCTTCGTCTGGAGCGCTCCGGGCGTCAGCGTGCTGAACATCACGGTCGGCGCCTCGATGACGCTCGTGCTCGGCCTGGAGATCTGGCAGGCGCTGCTCGTGATCCTGGCATCGAGCGCGCTCGCTCTGCTGCCGGGTATCGTCGCCATCTCCGGACCGGCAGCCGGCACCTCCGGCTCCGTGGTCCAGCGAGCGATCTACGGTATCCACGGCAACAAGATCGTCATCGCGTTCTACGGCTGGTTCATCTCGGGCGTCTTCCTCGCGCTGAACTGGGTGGCGGCGTCGTTCATCGGCGGCGAACTGCTCGTGCGGTGGGGCTTCCCCGATCCGATCGCGGCATCGATCCTGGTGGCGGTCGTGGTCTCGACGATCACCGTGATCGTCGCCGTGTACGGTCACGCCCTCATTCTGAAGGCCTACCTGGCGATCTCGATCGGGCTGTTCGTGATCTTCGCACTCGTCATCGGCTTCCTCGCGCCCGCGCTGGATTGGGGGTTCGCGCAGCCCGAGCCGCTCAGCGGGCTGCCGCTGTGGGTGAGCGTCACGATCGCGTTCGCGCTGATGGCATCGTCGCCGCTGTCGTTCAGCAACAGCGCCGATATGGCCCGCTATCTGCCACGCGACACCAAAGCGTCCGGCATCATCGGCGCGACGGCGCTGGGACAGCTCTTCCCCGCGGTGCTCATCACCGCCTTCGGCGTCGTGCTGGGCGGCTCCATCGGGCCGGACAGCCTCGCGAACGGCATCGAGTACTCCCTGCTCGAGAAGCTGCCGGTGTGGCTCGCCCCGCTGTTCGTACTCGGCGTCCTGGTGAACTGCATCTCGCTCAACGGCATGACGACGTACACGGCGAGCATGGCGCTGCAGTCGATCGGCGTGCCGATCCGCCGCATCCCCTCCGCGATCCTCATCGGTGCGCTCGGCTGCGCGTTCACGATCGTGCTCGTCGTCGCATCCGACCTGATCAGCGCCGTCAACCTGATGCTGCAGTTCCTGCTGATCATCTCCGTGCCCACGATGGGTGTCTACGTCGCCGACATCGTCCTGCGCCGCAACCGCTACTCCGGTACCGACCTGTTCGACGAACGGCCCGGCGGCAGGTTCTGGTACACCGGCGGCTTCGGCCTCCCGGGTCTCGTCTCCGTGGTCACCGGTGGCTTCGCCACCGCGATGTTCCTGTCGACGACGGTATGGACCGGCCCGCTCGGCGCGGCGCTGGGCGGGCTCGACCTCTCGGTGCCGGTCGGACTCCTGGTCTCGGTGGGCCTGTACGCCGTGCTCGCAGGACGGACGGTGCGCGCGCAGATCGGCGGCTGAGCCCGGCGGCCTCCGCGATTGCTCTCTTCGGGCTCGGGCGTCAAGGGGGGCGCGGCGCCGCCGTCCCGCGTCGTACCGTTCCCCCATGGCTATCGAACTGAACCGACCGGCGCTGAAGCTCGCGCGCTCCCTCGTCCGCGACGGCAAGGTCGTGCGGGACGAACGCGACGACTGGTCCGAGGCGGCGCCCAGCGCGGAGGACGAGAACCGCTTCATCGACGAGCACGGATGGACGGAGTTCGCCCACTGGCACCTCGGCATCGACAAGAGCGAGAACCCCGAGACGAAGAAGGCGTACAGCTTTCCGTTCGGCGACTTCCGGAAGGTGCGCCGCTCCGGAGTGATCTCAGGGGAGAGCCGCGCCGGACAGTATGACCACGAGGAGATCCGCGACGAGTTGCGGAAGCTCCTCGAGCTCATCGACTCCGAGGATTGACGCCGCGTCCGTATGCTCGTCCCAAGGCTGTTTCGATGACGACGGGGTGGGGCATGGTCGATGACACCGGCAGGGACGACACGGACGCGAGCGGCGAGACGGAGGACGACCTCCCGTACTACACACCGCCGTTCGGCAGGGAAGAGGTCCCCGGGTTCCTCGACCGACTCGTCGCCCACCTGCTCGCGGGAGAGACGCGCGAGGCCTTCACGTTCGAGGGCGTGGAGGTCGAGGAGTCGCAGGGCGTCTGGTTGCTCCCGCTCGGCGGCTACGACCCCGACGCCGACGAGTCGCTGCAGCCGAACCCGCCCGCGGACCTCGTGGTCCCCGAGGGCGGATTCGCCGCCTACGCGGAGGAGTGGACGGAGGGCGTGCGCCGGACGCTGCACGAAGCGTGGGGTGCGCCGATGGTCCGGAAGCCGTCGCTCGTGGGGGAGAACCAGGATCCGGAGGGCATCCTCGACGTGGTCCTCGTCTCGGTCGGCATCCCGGAGGCGGAGATGTGGGACCGCGGCGATTTGTACTGCGTGCTGGTCACGAACTGGGACGCCGAACCGCGGGAGAGCATGCTGCGCCAGGCGATGGTCGTGCTGCCGCGGGAGTACGCCGTCGGCAGCCTCAGCGCGCTCCTTCCCGAGGAGGACATGCACAACGACCTCCTCATGAACGGCGAGCATCCGCTCGAGCTCCGACGCCGCGCCTGGCTGCTGAGCACACTGTTCGGCGCCGGGGAGGTGCGGCTGCGCGACGTCGACACCCCGGCGTCCCGCTTCAGCCTGCAGTCGCGCAGCGGGGTGACGACGGTCTGGACGTTCACGGACGACGGCCGCATCCTCGTCCTCATCCAGGACCCGACGTCGACGTTCGCGGACGAAGCGCCGGCGCAGTTCCTCGCGGAGGTGGCGCAGCAGCACGGTGGCGATGCGGCGGATACCGCGGATCCGTCCGAACGGGAGGCGGACCTGGCGGAGGCCTGGCTGATCCTGGCCGCGCGCATGCTCGACAGGGTTCCGGACGACCTCCGCGCCCTCATCGCCGCCCGAGGCGAGGACGCCCGCGGCGAGGTCGCGGAGCACGACCTGGAGTTCCGCATGCTCGGCGACGAACCCGTGCCGGTCATCACCGGCGCGGTGTGGTTCGACGGGGAGCACTGGTGCGTCTCGCCCTCGCTCATGGAGATCGGCCGCCGCAACGACTTCGGCATGGACGACTTCGGCTTCGGCGCCGCGGTGCGGCAGCCGTATCGCCTCGGCGGCGCCCTCACCGTCGACGAGATGTCGCGGGAAGGGGACGAACGACGCACCTGGTTCGAGCGGGTCTTCGCCGCGTGCCCGTACCCGGAGCAGGACCGCCCGTCCGACACGGACCGCCTCGGCTACGCGGTGCCGACGAGCGGCGACTATCACGACCTCGTGGCGGACATCGAGCGCGTCACCAGAGCGTGGTGGGAGCGCTCGCCGGAGGACGCCGACTGGGCGGATCGGACGTTCGAGATCGGCGGACGCGGGCTCCGCGACGACCACGGTCGGGCGCTCCGCGTCGTGCTCGCGTCAGGGGAGGTGTGGACGGTCGATGCGCTGCAGGCCTGGGCGGACGACCTCATCGGCGTCATGAGCGAAAGGTGGGGAACGGCCGGGGAGATCCATGCTCGCAACGAGAAGACCGGGATCGATCGCCGCAGCCCGCTCACCCGCGTCATGCGCGCCACGGGACTCCTCACCGCGCCGCTCTGGTGGGTGAACGGCCATGCGGTCGCTGTGGTCGCCGGAACGCCCGACCCCTCGTACGGCGACGACCCCGAGGTCATCATCGTCATCGCGCGACCGGACGCCGTGCTCGACCTCGCGCGCGGGAGCAACCCATGGGAGCTCCGTATCCGCGCCCGGATCATCTCCGACGTCTCCGTCCTCGTGGGCGGCGCGCCCGCGCCCGGACCCTTGCCGTGGAACGGCCCGCCGCTCGCCGGCTCCTCCCTCGTCCCCGATGCGATGCGCGGCGGCTTCCGCACCGGAGACCACTTCTGGACCTGGTACTTCACCCACGACGGGCGCGGCCTCCTCCTGTCCCATCCGACGGGTCCCGACGCCGCCGCCCGACCCGAGCCCTCCTTCGAGGAACAGGTCGCCCTGTTCTGCGGCGTGCCCGACGACCTGCTGTCGCTCGTGGTCGACCGAGACCCGGGAGGGTTCTTCCCGGTCGTGCATCGCGGGCCTTCGGCTCCTGGCTCCGCTGGGACCGAGAACCTCCTCGCCGGCGCGGCGACCCTGCCCGCCGTGCACGCGGTGTTCTGGCGGGACGACGTCGACTGGCGCGCCTCGGAGGGGATGCTGCAGCGGGTCCGTGACGCCCTCGACCCGGACGATGTGGACACGACGAACCCCCTGGAGACCATCTACTCCGAGGCCCTCGGGGTGCCGCAGCTCCAGTGGGCTCTGCGGATGGGGGAGCGCATGGGGCCGCCGACTCTCCTCGATGCGTCGTACGCGAGCTTCGTCTTCGATCGGGTGCCCGAGCGGGAGGAGATCGAGCACGTCTACGCGGGCCTCGGGGTGTTCCCCGATCTCGCACTCACCGGCACGCTCAACGACCTCCTCGACGTCGTCGTCGATGCTCCGGGGTACCGGTTCCTCCTCGATGCCGCGCTCAGCAACCCGCACCCCCAGCGCCGCCGCGAGCTCGCGCTCTGGCTCTTGGACCAGCGCCTCGACGCCTCATCCTCCCTGTCGTTCCTGAGCCCGGTCAACGTCCTCTTCGCCAACCCCACGCTGGGCGCGGAGGATGAGCCGGTGCTGCGACGCCTGCTCGAGCGGGGCGCGATCCCGGGCCCGACACCCGTCGCGACGCTCCCGGAGGGGCATCCGTTCGTGCAGCTGCTGCATCGCGACATCGAGGAGACCGCGCTGGCGCCGCTGGTGCGGACCCTCCTCGTGCACGGTGACGTCGATCCCGCGACGCCCGCTCTCCCCGACGGTCGCAGCTTGCTGGACTTCGCATCCGGCGCCTTCCCGCACGGGCGGTCCCGAGATGCGCTCGCGTCGGCGATCCGAGAGCTCGTCGCGGGCGGCGCCGTGGACACCGACGCCGAGCCGGAGCGATGAGCGCTCCGGAGCCCGGAGCGCGCGTGGACGACGCCGAGCCCTACGCCCGCGCCCTGCGAGCCGTGCTCGACGGGGAGTGCGAGCGCGTCGCCGCCGCGCTGGGGGACCTGCATCGGGCCGCCGTCGAAGCGGAGAGCGGTGTGGAAGCGATCCTCATCGACGTCTTCGTCGACCAGGACGGCGAGGGCCCCTTCGACGTCTGGGCGCGGTTCGACGGGGCCGACGCCTTCGACCTGGACCGGCGGTTCGACGACCAGCGCCACCTGTTCGGTGTGGAGTGGACCGCGGACGGCTGGGAGCCCGCGGTGCCCTCGCGCCCGCGCGGATGGACGCGGGATCGCCTGGAGGAAGCCGTCCTCGTGGTCGTCGCCGAATGGATAGAGGGCCTGCTCCCGACCGGCGCGAGGGAGGGCCTCTTTTGGGTCGGCGCTCCCGACCTCGGCTACGCCTGACGGAGCGCGGACTGCCCCGAGCGGCCCGGCCAGCCGTCGTCCGGTGATAACGTCGGGCTATGAGCGACCGCGTGAGCCTCGAAGCCCTCCGCTATGCCCAGGCCGTCTCGGAGACCCACTCCTTCGGCGCCGCCGCGCGTGCCTACGGCGTGACGCAGCCGGCCCTCTCGACCGGAATCTCCAAGCTGGAGGACCGCCTGGGGGAGCGCCTGTTCGAGCGCTCGCCCCGCGGGGTCGTCCCGACAGCCTTCGGCGCGCATCTCCTCCCGGTCATCGACCGCGCGCTCCTCGCCGTGGACCAGGTCGCTGCCGAGGCCGCGCGCTGGAACCGGTCGGCCGATGCGCGGGTGCGGGTCGGGGTCTCGCCGCTCATGAATCCGGCCATCGTCGCGCGCGCCTACACGGCCGTGTGCGCGCTTCCCGCCTCGCCGGCGCCGCGGCAGCTCGTCCTCCGCGAGGCGAACGTCGCCGACCTGCGGCGTGAGCTCTCCGCCGGGGAGCTGGATCTCATCCTCGTCCCCTCCGTCGCACCGATGCCCCGCTTCCGGCACCGCATCGTCGATGCGGAGCCGGTGGTCGTCGTGGACCACGAGCCGTCACAGGGCGGCGCGGTCGAGCTCAGCGACCTCACCGACACGCCCCTCATCCTGATGCCGGACACGTGCGGGCTGACGACCTTCACCACCGATCTCTTCGACGCGAACGACGTGCCGTTGAGCGCCTACGACGGCGAGGCCGCGACCTATCGGGTGCTCGAGGAATGGGCGAAGCTGGGCCTCGGCGCGGCGGTCATCCCACGCTCGAAGCTCGCCTCCCCGGACGCGCCGCATCGCCCGCTGCGTGAACGCGGCATGGACGTGGAGATCTTCTACGAGGCGGTCTGGGACCCTTCCTCCCCGCTCGCCGACGACTTGGCCGACCTCACCGCCGCGCTCTCGCTGGACGCGGCGACTGCCGACTCATAAACAGGGGTTATCACTCGATCACGTGCGCTCGTCTACTCCCGACGGCTGCCGCTTCGTAGCGTGGAGACGAGACGGCACCCGCCGTCCAGGACGGAGAGGAGCCGCACCATGGCCGAGCTCGACAGGGAATTCACCGGACGCACCGCGATCGTGATCGGGGGCACGAGCGGGATGGGCCTCGCCATCGCCGAGCGGATCGGACGCGAGGGGGCCGCGGTCGTCGTGGTCGGACGGCGCGAGGAGAAGCTGGGGGCTGCGCGGACGTCTCTCGTCGGCCAGGGCATCGATGTGACCGTCCTACAGGCCGATCTGACGGACCCCGCGAGCGTGGAAGCACTCCGTGCCCGGCTCGCCGCCGAGCACGCCGATGCCGACCTCCTCGTGAACGCCGCGGGCGTGTTCGCGCCGAAGCCGTTCCTCGAGCACACCGAAGCGGACTACGACGCGTATCTCGACCTCAACCGGGCGACCTTCTTCGTCACCCAGACGGTGGCCTCCGGCATGGTCGCGAAGGGCCAGGGCGGAGCCGTCGTCAACCTCGGCTCGATGTGGGCGCACCAGGCTGTGGCTGCGACGCCGTCCTCGGCGTACTCGATGGCCAAGGCCGGCCTGCACTCGCTCACCCAGCACCTGGGGATGGAGCTCGCGTCGCACGGCATCCGCGTGAACGCGATCGCCCCCGCCGTCGTACGGACGCCCATCTACGAGGGCTTCATCCCGAAGGACGAGGTCGACGGAGTCGTGTCGAGCTTCGACGCCTTCCACCCGCTCGGCCGTGTGGGAACCCCCGAGGACATCGCCGAGGTCGCCGCGTTCCTGCTCTCCGACCGCGCGAGCTGGGTGACCGGTGCGGTCTGGGACGCCGACGGCGGCGTCATGGCCGGTCGCAACTGACGCCGCCTCCTCGCGGAGTTCCGGAACCTAGCTGCTCGGCGAGGTCTCCTCAAGCCCCTCGGCGACTCCGGTTCCAGCCGGGAGACTGGGGCCAGCCCGATCGAAGGAGGAGACATGGAATCGACACCCGACGACGTCGGCGGTCAGCCGCTGCGCGACGGCGACGCCACCACCGAGGCTGACCCGAGCAGCGATCCCGCGCAGGCGGAATGGGAGCGCACGGAAGCCCTCGACGACGGTGCGGCACCGGAGGATCTTGAGGCATCGACCGCCACCGGCCGTGATCCCGACGAGATCCCTGATCCCGACGATGAGGTGCCGGCGGCGGACCTGCCGGGTTCCGCGCCGCAGCCGGAGAGCCAAGGGGAGGATCCGGTCCTCGCCGATCTCGGCGAAGAAGGCCAGGGCGACCTGGGACCGGGGGACGTCTGATGGCCATCACGGCGATCGTCACCCGCTCGAAGAACGGCCAGTGGGTCAACGAGGTGGAGGGCGCGCCGGAGCTCTCCCGCAGCTACACCAGCCGCGATGAGGCGATCGAGGAGGGTGAAGCGCTCGCCTCCGAGCACGGTGCCCGCCACGAGATCGAGGAGGGCGAGCCGACCGGCACCATCACGGACGGCGGCGACCCGGACGACGTCTGAAGCCCGGCGGCTGCTCAGCGCAAGATGACGAGTTCGCGCGTCGTGCGGGTCATCGCCACATAGCGGTCGACCGCCCCCGTGCGCCCGGAGCCGAATGCCTCCGGGCGCACGAGGACCACGAGGTCGAACTCCAGTCCTTTGGCCTCCTCCGGCGTCAGTGCCCGGACCCGGGGCCGCGGCACGAAGGTGGGGTCGCCGATGACGGCGGCGACTCCCTCCGGGTTCGTCGCGAGCCACGCCTCCAGCACCGCGTCTCGCTCGGGCACCGCGCCGTGCCGGATCGGGATGCCGCTCTCCCGCACGGACGTCGGGACGTTGGCGTCGGGGAATGCCTCGCGGATCGTCGGTGCGGCCAATGCCATGACCTCGGCCGGAGTGCGGTAGTTCACCCGGAGCGAGGAGACGCGCACGTTCCGCAGGCCGAGGCGTTCGAGGCGGGCGGGCCACGACTCCGTGAACTCCCGCCGCGCTTGGGCCCTGTCGCCCACGACCGTGAAGCTGCGGGAGGGGCACCGCGCGATCAGCATGCGCCACTGCGCATCGGTGAGCTCCTGCGCCTCGTCGACGACGATGTGACCGAAGGGGCCGGCGAGCTCGTCGGGCGGAAGCGGGGGAGGCACGTCCGCTCCGGCGAGAACGTTCTGCGCATCCTGACCTCGCAGGATCGACATCACTTTCATCTCGCTGTCGTCGCTCGCGACGAGGTGGTCGACCACCGCCGACATCTGCTCCTGCGCCGCGGCCGCCGCGCCCTGCCGGCGGTGCTGCTCGCGGACGGCCTCGGGGTCGCCGATCCGGCGGTGCGCGGCATCGAGGAGGGGAAGGTCCGGGTCCGTCCAGGGCGCCCCCTCGGCACGGTGCAGCAGGGCGAGCTCCTCGGGCGCGAGGTCGGGGGCGCACCGCGCGAGCAGCGTCGGGGACGCCCAGAGCGCGGCGACCACGGCGTCCGGCGTCAGCAGCGGCCACGCCCGTACGAAGGTCCCGGTGAGTTCGTCGTCCTGCCGCAGCCACCGGCGGATCGAGGACTCCGGGACATCCTCGTCGCGCACCTGGTTGACGAGCAGTTCCAGCAGCTCCTCCCAGACCTCGTCGCGGGCCTCGTTGTGCGGGGAAGCCGGATCCGCCGAGGCGAACAGCTCGACCCAGTCCTCTCGGCTGATCCAGAGATCGGCCCACGGCGTCTCGATGCGGAGCGCATGCCGCGGTGGCCGGGTCAGGACGGCGACGGCCGCCCCGATCACCTGGTCCGGGTCGAGACTCTGCTTCAACTCGGCCACGCGGGGGTCCGGTTCCGCGACCGCGCCCGCGCCCTCGGGAGCGAGGTCGCGCAGGGTGCACAACCTCACCGTGTCCTCGCCGAGACTCGGCAGCACGTCCTCCACATAGCCGAGGTACTGCGGGTTCGGTCCCACGAGCAGCATGCCCCCGGCGCCGGTGGTCAGCCGCGGCTCGGCGTACAGGAGGTGCGCCGCCCGGTGCAGCGCGACGACGGTCTTCCCGGTGCCGGGGCCGCCGTCCACGACCAGAGCGCCGGGCGAAGGGGCGCGCACGATGGCGTCCTGATCCGCCTGGATCGTCGCCAGCACGTCCCGCATGCGCCCGGTCCGGTGTGCGTCGAGGCTCGCGAGAAAAGCGGACTGGTCGTCGAGGGAGGCGGCGCCGTCGAGGCCCTCGGGGGATAGCGCCTCGTCCCAGTAGTCCGTGATCCTGCCTCGGTTCCACCGGTACCGTCGCCGGGAGAGGAGGCCCCGGGGGTCTTCCCAGGTCGCGGCGAAATACGGTTCCGCTGCCGGAGCCCGCCAGTCGACCAGCAGGCGGGTGCCGTCCGCATCGGACACCCCGGCGCGACCGATGTACACCGGCGGTCCGGCCGCCGGGGTCATCCGGCCCAGGCACATGTCGATGCCGTACCGCTCCCGCAGGCGCAGCGTCGCGCTGAGGCGGCGGATCTCCAGGTCGCGATCGACCGCCGTGACGCCCGCGTCGGCGGCCTGCCGGCGCACGAGGGCGAGACGAGCGGTCAGGGCGTCCTGTTCCCGGGACAGAGCGGCGCCGAGGCGCCGGAGGTGGGCGCGGTCGGCGGCGATGAGGTCGTCTGCGGATTTCGCCGCGTGGTCGTCGGACAGATCAAAGGGGTCGAGCACGGGACATCTCCTTCGCGAGGGCATGCGGGGGCACGCGAGCCGTCGATTCTGCCTCCCGAGGGGGACCTTGTGGCAAGCCCCCACCCCGGCGATATCCTGGAGATGCACGGAGACGAGGGGACCTCACCATGACCCATCGGATCGGCTACCTCATCGGCAGCCTCGCATCGGACTCGATCAATCGCGTCCTGGCCACGGCGCTCGTACGGCTCGCCCCGCCGGACCTCGAACTCGTGGAGATCCCGATCCGCGACCTCCCCCTCTACAACCGCGACGACGAGCTCGAACCCGTCGCTGCGGTCACCGCGTTCAAAAGCGCGATCGAGGGGGCGGATGGTCTGCTGCTCGTCTCGCCGGAGTACAACCGCTCGATCCCCGGGGCGCTGAAGAACGCCATCGACTGGGGCTCGCGACCCTGGGGTCACAACTCGTTCGCACGCAAGCCCACCGGCATCATCGGCGCCTCGACGGGAGCCATCGGCACCGCGGTCATGCAGTCGTCGATGCGGAGCGTGCTGAGCTTCCTCAACGCGCCGCAGCTGAACGCCCCGGAGGCGTACATCACGTTCCGGCCCGAGGTCTTCGGCGCCAACGGTCAGGTGCACGACGCCGACACCGAGAAGTTCCTCGCGCACTACATGGAGGAGTACGCAGCGTTCGTCGAGCGGGTGCTGTCGCTCACCGCTCCGGGTCACGTCGGCGACCGGTAGCCGCCGCGCTCGCCGCGTCAGGAAGGCGCGTCCGCCACGAGCGCGCTCAACGCCAGGGCGTCGTGGGGTGCGTGCCCGCGGGCGTCGTTGTCGAAGTACACGAAGACGTCGCGCGGCTTCCCGTCGTCGGCCCCGGTCCCGTCGGCCCACCCGCGGATGAGCCTCGCCCACTCCTGCAGCTCCTCCTCGGTGTAGGCGCTGTGGTAGAGCATCTGCGCGCCGTGGAGACGGATGTAGACGAAGTCCGCGGTGAGGGCGTCGAACCGCGGCCACTTCCCGGCGGTGTCGGCGATGACGAGGGAGGTTCCGTGCTCCTGCAGGAGGCCAAGGCTCGACGGGTCGGCGAAGGAATCGGAACGCGGTTCGAGGGCGTAGCGGAGCGGGCGGTCGGCATCGATCTCCAGCCACGTCCGGTCCTGCAGCCGCTCGTCATGCCGCCGGGCGAGGGAGAGAGCCTCCGCCGCCGTCTGCGGGAGGGTGTCGAGGAACGCCTCCACGATCTCGGCGTCGAAATGCTGCCGCGCGGGGAGCTGCCAGAGGATCGGGCCGAGCCGGGGACCGAGGGCGAGGACGCCCGAGGCGAAGAAGTTGGCCAGCGCCTGTTCGACGTTGCGCAGCCGCAGCATGTGGCTGACGTAGCGGGAGCCCTTGACCGCGAACACGAAGTCGTCGGGAACGCTCGCCGCCCACCGGCGGTAGCTCTCGGGCCGCTGCAGCGAGTAGAACGAGCCGTTGAGCTCGACGGTGGGGAAGTGCGATCCGATGTGCTCGAGTTCTCGACGCTGCGGCAGGCCGCGCGGGTAGAAGTCGCCGCGCCACCGGGCGTACCGCCACCCGGAGACGCCGATGCGTACCCGGCCCTGCCCGCTCTTCCTCGTCACGGCCGGCTCCGTCGGGTCAAGCCCCTTGCCGCTGTCGTGCGGCCTCGGCAGGCTGTAGATACCCACACCGAAGGAGGAGAAGCCATGTCTCTCAATGACCATCCGATCGACGATGTGAAGCCCGAGGCCGACCTGCAGGAGCAGGAGCGCCTTGCGGAGGAGGTTCCCGAGGATCCGGAAGCGCCGACCCCCTCGGCACCGGAGCCGCACCCCATCGAGGCGGACCCGGCGGACGCTGCGGAGCAGCGCATCGAAGTGCCGCTGGATGAGGACGGCGTCGACGAACCCGCCGACGACTGACGTCCTTCGGCGGCAGGTGAGCCGGCGCGGCGTTCGAGACAGGGGAGAGACGTCATGACGAACGACCGTAGTCCGAGCGGTGCGTGCCCTCGCCGGGGTTGACGCCCAGTAGGACGATGGCTAGCCGCGGGGTATGCCCTCTCGACGGGACCGCCCCAACCCGGTGCTGCCGAGAGGGCTCACCGTCCTACCCGGACGGTTGGGGAGGCGGCGAAGTCTCGCTGTCTCTACGGCCGATCCCCCAGAGATTCAGCCGGTAGCCCCCGCTACGAAGAGCAGAATATCCCTTAATCCTCTTGTCCGCCATTTGGGGGACAAAAGTTTCTTCGAAAAATTCTGCGCGGCTCTCGGCTCTGTCGCCGATACGGGCCGTTCCGTAGGGTGGGGACATGGACAGGATGCTCGTCTTCGCCGGTCAGGTGGCCCTCCCGGTCGGGCACCGGGTCGAGGTCTCCGAACTCGTCGACCCGCAGACGGATGGACCCGTCGTCCTCTCGCTGCTCGATCTGGACACCGGCATCCGCTACCGCCGCGCCGAGGAGCCGCGAGCCGAGGTGACGCACTGGATCGGTCGTGTCCTCGACTGCACGGTGGCCGTGGGCGTCGCTCCGCGGACGTCGCTGCTCATCGACCCCATCGGGCCGTCGGCCAGCGGCGCGGGCATCGCTCTGCGCGGCGCGGATGCGGCGGTCAACGCGGCCAAGGCGGAGGCGGATCGCTGGGGTGGATCGGACCGGCCCCCGCCGGAAGAGCCCGAACGCTTCTGGTGACCGCCGGAAGCCGGGCCCTCGCGCACCGGGCCCCTCGGGCACCGGACTCATCGGAAGTCCCGCGAGCGGTGCATGACCCCCGTGCGGAGGTCTTCGAAGGCGTCGGCGAGCACATTGACGACCCCCTCCGGTGAGCGCTCGAGGATGCCGCGGATGATGAGCGCGGGGGACTCTCGGGCGATACGACCGAACCGACCCCAGACCCCCGTCGAGCAGATCACGTTCACCAACCCGCTCTCATCCTCGAGGTTGACGAAGGTGACGCCGGCGGCCGTGGCGGGTCGTTGTCGATGGGTGACGAGACCGGCCACCTCGACGCGTCGTCCGGTCTCATGCCGCTGCAGGTCCGCGGCCGTCAGGACGCCGCGAGCCCGGAGGTCGTCGCGGAAGTGCGTCATCGGGTGGTCGTCGGTCGAGATGCCGGTCGCCCAGAGGTCGGCCGAGAGGCGCTCGTAGCTGGTCTGGTCGGCGAACAGCGGCGGCTGCACCGCCACCGTGGTCCCCGGGAGGAAACGGGCGCGGTCTTCCGCGGCGGCCCCGGCGAGCCAGATGGCCTCCCGACGCTCCAACCCGAGGCACGCGAAGGCTCCGGCGGTGGCGAGGGCCTCCAACTGAGCGGCCGTCGCGTCGGTCCGGCGCACGAGGTCGTGCAGATCGCGGTAGGGACCGTGTGCCTCCCGCTCGGCGACGATGCGCTCCGCCATCGGCACGCCGATCCCGCGGATGCCGCTGAGTCCCAGGCGCACCGCGAACCGTCCGTCCCGCCGGTGCGCCGCGGACTCGTCCGGTGCGCTCCGGTCGAAGCGGTGCACGGGCGGCTGCGGGTCGGCCAGGCAGTCGTCTCTCCCGGTCGTCCCTGCGGCGTCCGGCGTGAGGGGTTCGAGGGTCTCGGTGGCGGAGGAGAGATGGAGATCCGGGCGACGGACCTCCACGCCGTGCCGACGGGCATCCGCCGTGAGGGTCGCAGGGGAGTAGAAGCCCATCGGCTGCGACCGCAGCAGGCCCGCGAGGAAGGCGGCCGGATAGTGCAGCTTCAACCACGAGCTCGCGTAGACGAGCAGGGCGAAGGACAGGGAATGGGACTCGGCGAAGCCGAAGTTCGAGAACGCCTGGATCTGCGCGTAGATCCGGTCGGCGGCCTCGTCGACGAGCCCGCGGCGGGCCATCCCGGCGTACAGCTTGTCCCTGACCTTCTCGATCTTCTCCAGACCCCGCTTCGATCCCATCGCCCGGCGCAGCAGATCGGCCTCGTCGGCCGTGCAGTCGCCGACGGCCGTGGCCATCTGGATGAGCTGCTCCTGGAAGATGGGGATGCCGAGTGTCCGCGCGAGGATGTCCTCGAGGTCGCTGTGCGGGTAGGGGATGGGGAACTCCTCCGAGGGCTCGCCCCTGGCCTCCCGTTCCCGGTTCGCCTCGTCCACCTTGTCCTTCGCCATCTTCCGACGGACGAACGGGTGCACGGCGCCGCCCTGGATGGGGCCGGGGCGGATGAGGGCGATCTGGATGGCGAGGTCGTAGAAGCGTCGCGGCTGCAGCCGGGGGAGCAGCCCGATCTGCGCGCGGGACTCCACCTGGAAGACGCCGATCGAGTCGGCCCGGCAGAGCATGTCGTAGACGCCGGCCTCCTCCTTCGGCAGGGTCTCCAGCGTCCACTCCTCGCCCGTCGCCTCCCGGACCAGGTCGAAGCAGTGCTGCAGCGCCGCGAGCATGCCCAGGCCGAGGAGGTCGAACTTCACCAGCCCCATGAAGGCGGCGTCGTCCTTGTCCCACTGGATGACGGTGCGGTCCTCCATGCGGGCGTGCTCGACCGGCACCACCTCGCCGACCGGCCGGGCCGTGAGGACCATGCCGCCCGAGTGGATCCCCAGGTGCCGCGGAGCCTTCAGCAGCTCGGCTGCGTAGTCGAGCACGGTCTCGGGGATGTCGTGGCCCTCGACGGGTTCGAGTCCCGATCCCCAGCCGTCCACCTGCCGCGACCAGGAGTCCTGCTGCCCCGGGGAGTGCCCCAGGGCTCTGGCCATGTCGCGGACCGCGTTCTTCGGACGGTACTGGATGACGTTCGCCACCTGGGCCGCCCGCTCCCTGCCGTACTCCCGATAGACCCACTGGATGATCTCCTCCCGGCGCCGTGAGTCGAAGTCCACGTCGATGTCCGGCTCCTCCGTGCGGGTGGTGGCGAGGAAGCGCTCGAAGGGGAGACGGTAGAGGATCGGATCGACCGCGGTGATGCCCAGCAGGTAGCAGACCGCGCTCGCCGCCGCGGAACCCCGGCCCTGGCAGAGGATGCCGCGTCGCCGGGCTTCCGCCACGATGCCGTGCACGATGAGGAAGTATCCGGGGAAGTCCTTCTCCTCGATCACGTCGAGCTCGCGGGCGATGCGCCGACGGCCGTCCTCGTCCAGCCGCGGATACTTCGACGGGACCGCCTCCCAGACCAGGTGCCGCAGCCAGCTCATCGGGGTGTGTCGCGTCGGCACGTCCTGGCGGGGGAGGGCCGGGCGCGCCATCCGGAGTGGGAAGGCCGAGGCCGCGGCCAGCTCCAGGCCGTGCGAGATCGCACCGGGGTACCGCCGGAAGCGCGCCGTCATCTCCGCGCCGCTGCGCAGGTGCGCGCCGCCATGGGCCGGGAGCCAGCCGTCGAGCTCGTCCATGCTCCGGACCGCGCGGACCGCGGCCACCGCCTCGGCGAGAGGGGCCTGATCCGGGCGGGCGTAGTGCACGTTGTTGGTCGCCACGACGGGCAGCCGCATCCGGCGGGCGAGGTCGGCCAGGGCGTCGTTGCGCCGGGTGTCCAGCGGATCGCCGTGGTCGAAGAGCTCGACGGCGATGTTGTCGCGTCCGAAGAGGTCGACGAGGTGGCGCAGCGGCGCGGCGGCGTCCCCGGCCTCCAGCCCCTGCCGTACCGCCCCCTTGCGGCAGCCGGTGAGGATCGTCCAGTGCCCGTCGGCGGTCGCCGCGAGCTCGTCGAGATCGTAGACCGGGCGTCCCTTCTCCCCGCCGCGGAGCTGGGCCGCGGTGATCGCCCCCGACAGGCGGTGGTACCCCTCGAGGCCCCGGGCGAGCACGAGCAGATGCGTGCCCTGCGGGTCGGCGGCCCCCTGCGGAGCGGAGGGCAGATCGAGGGAGAGCTCGGCGCCGTAGACGGTCTGCAGCCGCAGCTCCATGAGCTCCGCCAGCTCGGCGAAGCGCGCGGCGCCGTAGAACCCGTCGTGGTCGGTGAGCGCGAGCGCGCTCAGGCCGAGACGCTCGGCCTCCGCGAGCAGGTCTTCGGGGGAGGACGCCCCGTCGAGGAAGGAGTAGGACGAGTGCGCGTGCAGCTCGGCATAGGGCACCGCCTCCTCCGGACGCTCCGGGAGGGCCGGGGGGACGCGCTTCCGCGGACGACTCACCGGTCCGGGATCCGGGCGGAGCCCCCGCGGTGCGGAGGTCGCTTCGGGAGTGGGCTCTCCGCTGAGGGTGCGTTCGAGCTGATCCCAGGTCAACGGCGGATTGTGCCAGCCCATCAGCGGTACCTCCCCTCAGCCCACCAGCGCTCGCCGGCAAGGAAGACCAGCCAGGCGCGATCGCGGTCGTCGATGATCTGGAGCCGGTGTCCTCGTTTGCCGCCGCCCGTGCTCCACCGCCGTTCATGCACGGGCCACGGGCCGGCCCAGGCCTGCACGGCCGCCCCGTCGATGCGGGCGGGGTCGTGCGTGAGGGCGCCACGATCGTCGACGTCGATCGTGCTCCCGTCCGCGGCGACGACGCCGATGGGGCGCGGTGGGCGGAACACCTCGGAGGGGAGAGGGTCGGGAAGGCTCCCCGGCCAGGGGGACCGCGGATCACGAGGCGGGACCGGGCGCTCGCCCCACGGCGTGAGCACCTGACGATCGGCGAGCCAGCGCCCTCCGGAGAGGGCGGCGGTGACCACGCCCTGATGCCCCAGCATGGTCTGCACCCGTGAGACCGCGTGATGCAGTCGCTCATCGGTGCCCGAGCCGAAGAGTCCAGGTTGATGGTGGGCCGCATCATCCACTGCGACGGGGAGGAGGCGGGCGGCCACGATGCCCCCGAATGCCCTCGCCTCGTCGACGGGCGCGCTCGCGGTCAGGGCGGCGACCGCCTCCAGCTGCCAGCGCACACGGTCCACGAGGTCGGCGGCGTCGAAGCTCGTCGGGTGCAGCCAGGTGCGGGAGTGGACGGCGCCGTCGTCGTCGGTCAGGTCGATCCGCACCTCGGTGCACACGAGCGACGCGTCCGCCAGAGCGAGCATCACGGCATCGGCGGTCTGCCGCACGGCGAAGGCCACCTGGTCGGTGCCTCCGAGAGGGGACTCGAACTCGATGGTCCTGGCCAGTTCGGGGTCGGGCGGTCGGGGAGCCAGTGGCCGGGAGTCGGCGCCGGCGGCGAGGGCCTGCAGGCGGGCACCGTGCTCGCCGAAGCGGTCGCGGACGTCGAGAGGGGCGAGCGCGGTGAACTCGCCGAGAGTGCGCACGCCGAGGCGGAGGAGGAGATCGCTGATCTGCTCGTCGCGGAGCACCTGCACGGGGTAGGGGGCCAGGAACTCGCGGGAGCCGCCCGGGGGCACGACCGTGCAGGACGCCGTTCCTCGGGCCGCGATCTCGGCGGTGAAGGGTCCGTCGGCGACGCCGACACGCACTTCGGGGAAGCCGGCAGCGGCGAGGATCGCGGACAGGGCTGTCGCCGCCTCGGCCTCTCCGCCGTGATAGCGGGCGATCCCGCGAGCGCGCAGGATCGCGAGGCCGGGGCGCAGCAGCGTCACGCCAGGGGCGTGCTTCTCGATGAGCTGCAGCACCGGGACGAAGGCACGCTCGTCCTTCTCGGCGTCGTGGGGGAGGACCTGCAGCGAGGAGAGGAGTCCCTGGGCGACGCGGCGACGCTGCCCGATGCGGACGCCGTGCGCGCGAGCGGATGCGGTGCAGGCGACGACCGTGTTGGCCTGCACCAGGGCCGTGGGCGGATGCGGCCCTCCGCCCAGCACCGCTCGCAGCGGCCAGTCGGGGAACCAGAGGACGAGGACACGGAGAGGGGCGTTCATCCCGCCTCCGCCCAGAAGAGGAGGTCGGATGACCCGGCCTCAGCGCCGTCCGTCGCAGAGGGAGCGAGCGGCGGCAGGGCGGTCAGCTCTGCGACCACGGTCTCCACGGCTCCGTGCCCGCCGGGCAGTCGGACACGCACGCTCGAGGCGCGAGGGCTGTGCCTGGTCCGCGCCGTGACCGTCACCGTGCAGTCCGAGAGCAGCCCCCACCCCTCGCCGAGCCCATGCCAGTCCGGGTCGTGCAGCCGGATGGTCCCCTCGCTCTGCGCCCAGCGCCCCGCGCCCGGTTCCTCCGCCACGAGCAGCGTGGACCCGCGGTCGCGCAGACGGGCGCTGAGTCGGGACACATCGGCGTCCCGTGCCCTCGTCGTGGGCTGCACGACGATCAGGGGCACCACCTCGGCCAGCGCGGATGCGACGGCGAGCCAGCGGTCCCCCGGGTCGGGGACGAGGATCAGTCGGCTCAGGTCGATGCCGTAGGCGGCAGCGGCTTCGACCCCCAGGGTGGGCATGCCGATCACCGCGCACCAGTGCCCGCGGTCGGAGGAGGCGCTGAGCAGCGCGAGCACGAGGGCGGGCGAGGGGGAGACGGTGTACGAGGTGCCCGTCTGCAGCCCCTCCTCCGGCAGCAGTGCGGCGAAGGCGGGATCGAGGGGGAGGAGCGTGTGCTCGCTGCGCCGTCGCTGCATCCGGCTGATCTCGCGGCGCAGCCGCAGGACCTCTCCGGCGCGGGTGTCGCTGGTCGGAGAGAGCGCGGTCATCGCATCGAGCCCGATCCCCATATGTCCATCCTCGAAGATATGTACGAATAAAGCAAGTGACACGACTGACGCTAGTTCGTACATCCGACATCGCCTGGCGGGTTGTCCACAAGGCTCTCCGCGCCCTCCCGGATCTCCCTAACCTGCCGGGATGGACATCCGTCTCGCCCTCGTCGGTCTCGTGCACGGCGGCCTCCTCGCGGTCGGCATCCTGCTGGCTGTGATCGATGCGCGCACGCACCGGCTCCCGAACCGCATCGTGCTGCCGACCCTGTTCCTGCTGCTCCTGGCGGCGGCCGCCGACGCCGTCGCCACCGCCGACACGGCCGCGCTGGGGCGGGGCCTGCTCGGGGCCCTCGTGCTCGGCGGCTTCTATGCGGCCCTGAGGCTGCTCAGCCGGGCGGGCATGGGCGGAGGCGATGTGAAGCTCGCCCTCGTGATCGGACTCGTCCTCGCCTGGCACGGCTGGGGCGCGTTCCTCCTCGGCGCCTCGTCCGCCTTCGCGCTCGGAGCCGTCTACGCGCTCGTGCTCCTCGCCGCGGGACGGGCCGATCGGAGGACCCGCATCGCCTTCGGCCCGTGGATGATCGCGGGGGCGGTCCTCGGCGTCCTCGGCGGCTGACCGGGCGGGTCGCCCCGAATGAGGGAGGGCGGCGCTACCCTGGGCACATGGCACTCGCACGACTTCACGGCGGCCCGCTGGACGGGCAGATCATCCCCCTCGACGACGACGCGGACGACAAGCTGATCGTCCCCTACAGCGAGACGCAGGTGGTCTACAACCGCCGCGGCGAGCCGCAGAACACGGGCGAGGGCGACGGCCCCACCGAGATCGACTACTGGTTCGAGGAAGCCCTCGAGGACCTCACGCTCGAGGATGACTGAGCCCTCTCGCACCGTCGAGGTCGAGCGCAAGTACGACGTCGACGAGGGGACGCCCCTGCCCGACTGGACGGCGATCCCCGGAGTCGATGCGGTCTCGCCCGGTGAGCACCGCGCTCTCGACGCCCGCTATCTGGACACCGCGGATGGAACGCTGGCCCGTGCCGGCGTCGCGGTGCGCCGTCGCTCCGGCGGACCGGACGAGGGCTGGCACATCAAGGGCCCGCGGCAGGGCGACGGCCGGGTCGAACAGGGCTGGCCCCTCGGTGGCGAGGAGGTGCCGACGGCGGTGCGCGCAGCGATCGCCGCCTGGACGACCGCGCCGCTGGAGCCGCTCGCACGCATCGAGAACGACCGGACGGCCTACCTCCTCACCGGACCGGACGGCGTCGTGGCGGAGTTCGTCGACGACCGTGTGCGCGCGACCGATCTGCGCGGCGGAACACGTCGGGCGTGGCGGGAATGGGAGGTCGAACTCGGACCGGCGGCTCCGTCCGACGACGCCGGTCGCGCGGCGTTCTTCGCGGCGATCGAGCGCGCCGTGCGGGCGGCGGGCGGTCGCGAGGCCGGCTCCGATTCGAAGCTCGCCCGGGCTCTCGGCTTCTAGGCCGCCGACTCCTCGGATGCAACCCCTTTCCGCGTGCGGTCGCGGGGTGGTTGAGTGACCACATGAGTCGACCGCCCGTGCTCCGATCGCTGCAGACGATCGTCCCCGAGACCGTCCTCGTGCAGGAGCAGGTGCGCGACGTCTTCGCCGCGCAGCCCGGGCTGGGACGGCTGGCGCAGCGCATCGTGGCGACGTCGTTCAACGTCTCCGGCATCGACACACGGCACACCGTGATCGCGGAGCTGGCCGAAGACGCCGCCCCGGACGAGCCGCTGTTCTATGACCGCGGCTCGGGACGGCTGTTGGCGCCGGGCACGAAGGCGCGCAATGACGTCTACACGCGCGAGGCGTCCCGTCTCTTCGTCGAGGCAGCGCGCCGCGCCCTCGAGGCGGACCCCGACCTGGACCCGGCGGACGTGACGCACGTCATCACGGTCTCCTGTACGGGCTTCCACGCCCCGGGACCCGAATACGAGATCGTGCGCGGGCTCGGCCTGTCCGACGCCGTCCAGCGGTACCACCTGGGCTTCATGGGCTGCTACGCCTCGATGCCGGCTCTCCGCGCGGCCGCACAGTTCTGCGCGGCCGATGAGAACGCGGTCGTCCTCGTCGTCAGTGTCGAACTGTGCACGCTGCACCTGCGCTCCTCCGAGGATCCGGACACCATCGTGGCCTCCTCCCTGTTCGCCGACGGGGCTGCCGCAGGGATCGTGACGGCACGGGACCTGCCCACGGCCGTCCCCGCGCTCCGGCTCGACGGCTTCCACACCGCGATCGTGCCGGAGGGTGTCGACGACATGGCCTGGACGATCGGCGACTCCGGTTTCGAGATGATCCTGTCGACCGCCGTCCCGCAGATCATCGGCGAGTCGATCATCGGGGCACTGGCGCCGCTCTACGGGCGGGAGGAGGGGCTGGCGGAGGCCTTCGCCGCCGGGCGGGTGGGCGACCGGGTGCGCCACTGGGCGATCCACCCGGGAGGGCGGAGCATCCTCGACCGCGTGCAGGAGCGGATGGCCCTGAGCGACGGGCAGCTGCGACCCGCGCGCGAGACGCTCCGCGAGTTCGGGAACATGTCGAGCGCGACCGTGCTGTTCGTGCTGAAGCGCATCCTCGAACAGGAGGGCGCGGAGGCCGGCGACCGCGTGGCGGCGATGGCCTTCGGACCTGGCCTCACCGCCGAGAGCGCGCTGCTGACAGTCGTCGCTCCCGCACCGTGAGCGTGGATCTGTCGGCGCGCGCCGCCGACCTCGTCGAGCTCATGGACGACCCCGACGCGGACGAGGAGGCGCTCGGCCGCACGTACCGGCGCTTCAGCGCCGTCAACGCGGTCGTCTCACGCCCCGGGCGGCTGTATCGACGCGACATCCGCCCCCGGGCGGCGGCAGGGCGTCCGCTGCGCATCCTCGACATCGGCGCCGGCGGGGGAGACCTGTGTCGCGACCTCGTCCGGAGACTGCGACGCGATGGCCTCCGGGCCGACATCACTGCTCTGGACGCCGACGAGCGCGCGATCCGCTGGGCCTCGGCACACGACGACGGTGCGGGGATCCGCTATCGTCACGCATTCTCCAGCGACCTCGTGGCGGCGGGCGAGACCTATGACATCGTCCTCTCCAACCACGTCCTCCATCACCTCGACGCCGCAGCGTTGCACGCGGTGCTCGCCGACTCGCGTGCGCTGGTGGGCGACCGCGGACTCGTCTCCCACCACGACATCGCCCGCAGCCGTCTGGCGTATGGGGCGTTCGCGGCCGGGACCTGGCCGTTCGCGCGGAACCTCCTCGCCGGGTCCTTCATCCGGGTCGACGGTCTCCTGAGCATCCGCCGCTCGTACACTCCCCAGGAACTCGCGGCCGTCGCCCCGTCGGACTGGGAGGTGCGGTCGCACCTGCCCGCACGACTCGAGCTGCGCTGGGAGGGCGCAGATGGTCGACCATGACGTCCTCGTGGTCGGGGGCGGTCCGGTCGGGCTGCTCCTCGCCTGCCTCGTGGCGCAGGACGGCCGCCGGGTGCGGGTGTACGAGCGTCGCACGGACCAGGGTACGCAGACGCGCGCGATCGGGATCCACCGTCCGGGGCTCGATGCCCTCGATGCCGCCGGGGTGGGCACCGAGGTGCGCTCCGAGGCGCTCCGGCTGTTCGGCGGTGAGGTCCGCAGTCGCGGGCGGCGGCTCGCCGCCCTGACCTTCCCGTCCGAACGTCCGATCCTCACGCTCGCGCAGCCGCGCACCGAGGAACTGCTGCGAGGCCGCCTCCGGGCGCTGCAACCGGATGCGCTGCAGTCCGGTCGCACCGTCAGGTCTCTCCGTGACGAGGGGCCTTTCGTGCGGGCCGGGATCGACGACGAGCACGGGTGCCGCCAAGAGACGGCGTCGATCGTGATCGTCGCCGACGGCGTGCGGAGTCCTTTCCGGACGGCGTTCGGTGCCGGCTGGGACCCGCGGTCGGGGAGCGCGGACTACGCGATGCTCGACGTCGATGCCCCGCAGGCCGACGATCGCGCCGTGCTGTACTTCGAGCCGGACGGCCTCGTCGAGTCCTTCCCCTTGCCGGGCGGGCGGCACCGCTGGGTGGTGCGCGAAGACCGTGGCAGGACGGTGGCATCGGCTGCTGAGCTGGCAGGCCTCGTCGAGCAGCGGACGGGGCACGCTCTCGACGTGGACCCCGCCGCGCCCGTGTCGTCGTTCCGCGCGGCCCAGCACGCCGCGCGGCGGCTGCATCGCGGACGGATCGTCCTGCTCGGGGACGCCGCGCACGAGGTGAGCCCGATCGGCGGTCAGGGCATGAACCTGGGCTGGGCGGATGCGCTCCGGCTGCGGGACGCGTTGCGCCGGACCGACCGGGGCGCCGTCCCCGTCCTGGACGGCTTCGCCCGGGAGGTATGGCGGACCACGCGGAAGGCGCATCGTCGTTCCGCGTTCTTCATGGCGATGGGGGCTCCGGCTATCGCGCCGGTCGTCGTCGTCCGGGAGGGGCTGGTCGGCGTGCTCGGCTCCTCAGCACTGCGCGGGTGGACGACCGGCCTCATCACGATGCGCGGCCTGTGACGCGAGAAGGCCCGGTCCGCGTTGCGCGGACCGGGCCTTCGTCGAGGCGTCGGATCAGAAGTTGATCATGTGGCCGGCCAGGCCATGGAAGCCCTCCTGCAGCGCCTCAGACAGCGTCGGGTGCGTGTGCACGTTGCGGGCCAGCTCGAGAGCCGTGAGGTCCCACTTCTGCGCGAGGGTCAGCTCGGGCAGCAGCTCCGACACGTCGGGGCCGATCATGTGCGCGCCGATGAGCTCGAGGTGCTCGGCGTCGGCGATGAGCTTGACGAAGCCGACCGGCTCGCCGAGGCCGTGCGCCTTGCCGTTGGCCATGAACGGGAAGGTCGCGACCTTGATCTCACGCCCCTCGTCCTTGGCCTGCTGCTCGGTGAGCCCGAACGAGGCGACCTGCGGCGAGCAGAACGTCGCGCGCGGCATCATGCGGTAGTCGCCCAGCGTCATGGTCTCGGCGCCGCCGATGGTCTCGGCCGCGACGACACCCTGCGCCTCGGCGACGTGCGCGAGCTGCAGCTTGGCGGTGACGTCGCCGATGGCGTAGATGCCCTCGACGTTCGTGCGCATGTGGTCGTCGATGTCGATCGCACCGCGCTCCGTCAGCTTCACACCCGTCTTGTCGAGTCCGAAACCCTCGACGTTCGGGGCGAACCCGACCGACATGAGCACCTTGTCGGCCTCGATCGACGCCTGCTGGCCGTCCTTGCCCGTGTACGAGACGGTGACGGAGGAACCGTTGTCGACGACCGACTCGACCTTGGTGGAGGTGAGGATGTCGACGCCGTAGTTCTTGTACTGCTTCGTGATCTCCTTCGACACGTCGGCGTCCTCGTTGGGAAGGGCCCGGTCGAGGAACTCGATGATCGTGACCTTCACGCCGTAGTTCGTCATCACGTAGGCGAACTCCATGCCGATGGCGCCGGCGCCGACGATCACGATGGACTTCGGCAGCTCACGGGAGAGGATCTGCTCCTCATAGGTCACGACGTTGTCGCTGAGCTGCACACCGGGGAGCAGGCGGACCTTCGATCCCGTCGCGATGATCGCGTTGTCGAACGTGACCTCCTCGGTGGAGCCGTCCGCCTTCGCGACCGAGATGGCCTTCGGGCCGGTGAAGGTGCCGCGGCCGTCGTACTCGGTCACCTTGTTCTTCTTCATGAGGAAGTGGATGCCCTTGACCCGGCCGTCCGCGACGACGCGGCTGCGGTCGAACGCCTTGCCGTAGTCGATCGTGAACTCTCCGGAGATCCCGAAGAAGTCGGCCTTGTGGTTCAGGGTGTGCGCGATCTCCGCGTTCTTCAGGAGCGCCTTGGAAGGGATGCAGCCGACGTTGAGGCAGACACCACCCCAGTACTTCTCCTCGATGATCGCGGTGGACAGGCCGAGCTGTGCGCTGCGAACCGCAGCGACGTATCCGCCAGGACCTGCACCAAGGATGACGACGTCGTAATGTGGCATGCCTTAAGCCTATCGCTCCGAGGGGGCGTCGGAATCGGTGGGAGCCGGTCCCCGAGGACGGCGCACGATGAGCCAGACGACCACACTCAGCGCGGCGAGCACGCCGAGGATCACCAGGACCCAGATCCATGTCGAAGCGGCTCCGGCGTCGTCTCCCGCGTCCGGTGCCGTCGTCGCGGTCGCCTCGGGCGTGGTGGTCTGCTCCGTCGTCGGCGCCGCGGTCGGGGGAGCGGTGGTGGGCTCGCCCGTCGCGGCACCCTCGTCACCGACGGTGACGGTGAAGGAGAACTCGCCGGACGTGGGGTGGCCGTCGCTCGAGACGACCTTCCAGACGACGCGATACTCGCCGGCGGGCCCCGAGCCGGTCAGGGGCTGGGTCACGATCGCCCCGTCGACCGTCGGGGCGCCGTCGATCACGGATTCGCCGGCCGGATCGGTGACGGTGAGCTCCGTCGCTCCTTCGCCGTCGATGAGCTTGGCGCTGAAGGTGAGGGTCAGCTCCGCGGGCAGCGTCTCCACGCTGCTGTCCGCCGCGGGCGACGACGACACGAGGGCGTCGTGGGCCGAAGCCGACAGCGGGGAGAGGAGGACGAGGAACGCGGCGAGGAGGGTGGCCGCGAGGGCGATCGGGGCCGCCGGGCGGCGCAGAGCTGTGGTCTTCACGAGTCCAGCCTATGAATCCCCGGTATGGGACCGCTGAGTGCGAAAGCGGCCTCCCGCGCACCCCTCTGGATCGGATAGTCTGGACAGCCAGGAGGGCACAGTGACAGACAGCGACAGCCGACCGGCCGGTGAAGCCGCCATCCATCGCTCCGGCGAGCCGAGACACGATGTGACGCAGACGTTCGGACACGATTCCGATCTGTCGTTCGTCCCGTTCGGCGTGGAGTTGACCGATGTCGAGCAGTCGGCCATCGCGGCGCTGCCCTCGGGCTCGGCTCTGCTGCTCGTCCGTTCCGGAGCGCTCGCCGGTGCGCGGTATCTCCTCGACACCGACGTGACCACCGTCGGCCGCCACCCGGAGGCCGACATCTTCTTCGATGACGTCACGGTGTCCCGTCGTCACGCGGAGATCACCCGGACCGGGACGACGTTCGAGATCATCGACCAGCGCTCCCTCAACGGCACCTATGTGAACGGGGAGCGCGTGGACCGCAGCCCCCTGGCGGACGGCTCCGAGCTGCGCGTCGGCAAGTTCCGTCTGAACTTCTTCGCGTCCCCGCTCGACCGCGCGGCGAACGCCTGATGGCGGCAACTCCCGCCCGTGAACGCTCGGCGTCCGCGGGCCTGCTGAGTATCGGTCAGGTGCTCGCACGCCTCACTCCGGAGTTCCCCGACCTGACCTCCAGCAAGCTGCGGTTCCTCGAGGTGCAGGGCATCGTCCGGCCCTCCCGCACCGAGTCCGGCTACCGGAAGTTCTCCTCCGCCGATATCGAACGGCTCCGTCTGGGACTGACGCTGCAGCGGGATCACTACCTTCCGCTCAGCGTCATCCGCGAGCAGCTCGACGAGGCGGAGGCCTCGGGGGAGACGGCGGCGCTCGCGCCGCCGCCCTCGATCGCCCCGGCGCCGCGTCGTTATCGCCGTGACGAGCTGCTGGCTGCAGCAGGCGCGGGCCCGCAGCTGCTCAACGACGCCATCAGCACCGGGGTCATCACCGCGCAGGAGACCTACTCGGATTCCACCGTCGCGCTGCTCCGTGGGCTCGTCGCCCTCGACCGGCACGGCATCGAGCCGCGTCATCTCCGCTCCCTGCGACAGGGTGCGGAGCGTGAGGTCTCGCTCATCGAGTCGGCGCTCTCCACGCTGCTGCGCCGAACCGATGCCGCCTCGCGGGCGCGCGCCAACGAGCTCGCGCCGGAACTGGCCACACGGATCGACGACGTCCGGACCTTGTTCGTGAAGGACGCACTCACGCGGATCCTTTCGTAACGAACTGATTGCGACACACCTTCGGCGTCGCGCGGATGTCGTTGCCGGTGCCGGGACCCTGCTCTACCGTGGAGATAACCGTTCCAGGGAGGATTTCAGATGAATGCGGATGAGCTCGCAGGCGACCCGCGGTTCGTGACCGAACTCCTCTTCACCGACGGTCTGCCCGCGATGGACGACGAGGTCGGCTACCGCGGCGCCGTGGCGGCACGTGCGGCCGGCATCACGTACCGTCAGCTCGACTACTGGGCACGCACCGAGCTCGTCGAGCCCACGGTGCGCGGCGCGAACGGCTCCGGTTCGCAGCGCCTCTACGGGTTCCGCGACATCCTCGTCCTGAAGCTCGTGAAGAGCCTGCTCGACACCGGGATCTCCCTGCAGCAGATCCGCACCGCGGTGGACGAGCTCCGCCGCGCCGGTATCCGCGACCTCGCGGGGACGACCCTCATGAGCGACGGGGCTTCGGTCTACCTCTGCACGTCGAACGACGAGGTCATCGACCTGGTCAGCCGCGGTCAGGGTGTCTTCGGTATCGCGGTCGGCAAGGTCCTGCGCGAGGTGGAGTCGACGCTCGTCGCCTTCGACGCCTCCGCTCCCGACCCCGTCGACGAGCTCTCCGCCCGTCGCGCCAAGCGCTCCGCCTGACGGCCCCCGCTCCACGAAGAACGGCCACCCTCGAAGAGGATGGCCGTTTCGTCGTTCCGGGGTCTCAGCTCTGCGGTCCGGTCTCCGGGACGGGGATCCGACCCGTGCGGATGATGCGGTCGAGGAGCTGGTCGAAGTCTGCGGCGAGTTCCTGCGCCGAGTCGCCGGGCCAGATGTGCAGCGGCTTCGCGGCGCCCTGCGCCTGCTGGAGAGAGGTGCGCTCCGGCAGTTGCGGCGAGAGGACGAGAGGGCCGAACATGTCCCGCAGCTCCTTGATACGGAACTGGTGCTCGATCGACTGCGGGCGCACGCGGTTGACCACGATGCCCAGCGGCTGGAGGCGCGGGGAGAGGCCGCGGCGGATCTCCTCGATCGCACGGAGGGCACGGTCTGCTGCCGCTACGGAGAAGAGGCCGGGCTCGGTGACGACCATGACGCGGTCGCTCGCCGCCCACGCGGTACGGGTGAGGGCGTTCAGCGAGGGCGCGCAGTCGATGAGCACGAGGTCGTAGTCCGCCTCGACCGCTGCGAGCGCCTCCTCGAGCTTCCATACATCGCGGACGCTCGGGTGCGGGCCGTCGAAGTTGATGGCGGACGGACTGCCGATCAGCACGTCGATCGTGCCGGGGTGGACCTTGGCCCAGCCGCTGGAGGTGATCGCCTGACGGACGGTCTTCTCCTTCGGGTTCGCCAGCACATCGGCGATGTTGAGTCGTCCCGCGACCTGGATGTCCATCCCGGTGGAGACGTCGGACTGCGGGTCGAGGTCGACGACGAGCGTCCGGACACCCCGGGCGAAAGCCGCGGAGGCCAGCCCGAGTGTCACGGTCGTCTTGCCGACGCCCCCCTTGAGAGAGCTGACGCTGAGTACGTGCACGGAGACCACGTTACCTTCCCCTAGGCTGGGGGAACACTCAGCCCCGCCCCATGTGCGTGCCTCGGCCGTGCATCGAGCTCTCAGAGGTGTGCATGTTCCAGAAGATCCTTGTGGCGAATCGTGGCGAGATCGCGATCCGGGCATTCCGGGCAGCGGTCGAGGTGGGGGCGCGCACCGTCGCCGTCTTCCCGCACGAGGACCGCGGCTCGGTCCATCGGCTCAAGGCCGACGAGGCGTACGAGATCGGCGAGCGCGGGCACCCGGTCCGCGCCTACCTGGATGTCGACGAGATCATCCGCGTGGCCACCGAGGCCGGTGCCGACGCCATCTACCCCGGCTACGGCTTCCTCTCGGAGAACCCCGAGCTGGCGGAGAAGGCCGCGGCGAACGGCATCGTGTTCATCGGGCCGCCGGCGAAGGTCCTCGAGATGGCAGGCAACAAGGTGGAGGCGAAGCGCCACGCCGTCGAAGCGGGCGTCCCCGTGCTCCGGTCCACCGAGGCCTCGGACGACGTCGACGCCCTGGTCGCCCAGGCGGAGGAGATCGGGTTCCCCCTCTTCGC
>Ga0233424_10000932_pt1 | contig 30350 bp, 26 predicted proteins | sample Watercolumn_Towu_FD_181011 | JGI IMG/M metagenome (GOLD analysis project Ga0233424, IMG submission 181011) | Freshwater microbial communities from Lake Towuti, South Sulawesi, Indonesia - Watercolumn_Towuti2014_125_MG | ecosystem: Environmental > Aquatic > Freshwater > Lake | place: Indonesia... | reverse complement strand
CGCCACCGAACTTCTTGGACAGCACCGTCGCAATCGCCGCCGTCAGCGTCGTCTTGCCGTGGTCCACGTGACCGATCGTGCCCACGTTCACGTGCGGCTTGGTCCGTTCAAACTTGCCTTTTGCCATCTTGCGCTCCTGAGGCGAACCCGTTGGGACGAGTAGAAAAAGAGAAAAGGGTGGTGCCCATGACGCGGATCGAACGCGTGACCTCTCCCTTACCAAGGGAGTGCTCTACCACTGAGCCACATGGGCATCGGCACGGGTTTGACGCCAGGATCGCTGGCCGGCAAACCGGTGTCGACGTCAGCCGACCAAACTCGCTCGGATGGAGCGGGAAACGGGAATCGAACCCGTGTCATTAGCTTGGAAGGCTAAGGTTCTACCATTGAACTACTCCCGCCCTGGGAGCCTTCGCCTTCAGATGCCCTCAGCACGGCGCCATGGCGACATGCTTTGGTGGAGGAGGCTGGATTCGAACCAGCGTACGCAATGCGGGCAGATTTACAGTCTGCTGCCTTTAACCACTCGGCCACCCCTCCTGAGGCAAGCCCGCAACTATAGCACAGGAAGTTGGCAGCGCAACAGAGGCTCATCAGAAGTTGAGATGGCCCTCGCTGCACCAGCGAGACAACGCCGACTGCGACCCTCATTCAGAACGCCCTGGCGAGCAGCGCCCACAGGACGGTGGTCGACCCATCAGCCAAAAAGCCCGACCCCGCCGCCAGCAACACATGCGCCACCCCGCCAACACGGGCGCGCACTGACAGACATGCCGCCGCGGGCAGAGCGTGGGCGGCGCACCACACCGCGTCGCCGACACACAACAACCTCGCCCAGCGCAATCAGGCCAATCCAATACCAGTTGAGGCCGCGCGCGCAGCAAGCCCCAGGAGAGCCGCCCGCCAAAGCACACCACCAAGCGACCACTCGGGAAAGCCCGGACACGAAATTGGTAGCAAAGTGGCGTTATCACTCGTTACAGTGGCATGGCACTGGTTGGAAAGTGGGCGTCTGCAGGCGATTCACGGCCCAACCGGACCCAAGGTGGTATGCATGGACGCAGTGACCGCCGCCCCCGATTTCTTTGGCCATAACGAGGAACAGTCAATGAAGGTCAAGCAGACCCCCATCTCGCAGGCGGTGCTGATCGCCCTGCTCGGCGCCAGCGGCGCCGCCCTGGCGCAGCAGGCGCCGGCCAACCAGCAGCTCGACACCGTCACCATCACCGGCATCCGCGCTTCGCAGGAGAAGTCGCTGCAGGTCAAGCGCAATGCCGACGCCCACATCGACGTGATCTCGGCCGAAGACATCGGCAAGATGCCTGACAAGAACGTGGCCGACTCCCTGGCCCGCGTGCCCGGCGTGACGATCCTGAACAGCCCCGCCGGCGGCTCGGGCGGCTTCGACGAGCGGGACCGCGTGGGCCTGCGCGGCACCAACCCCAGCCTCACGCAGACCCTGCTGGACGGCCACGGCATCGCCAACGGCGACTGGTTCGTGCTGGACCAGACCGGCGCCGGCGTCGGCCGCAGCGTCAGCTACTCGCTGCTGCCCTCCGAACTCGTCAGTCGCGTGGAAGTGCGCAAGAGCGCCGAAGCCTCCCTGGTGGAAGGCGGCACGGCCGGCTCGGTGAACATCATCACCCGCAAGCCGCTGGACTTCGCCAAGGCCCTGACCTTCGAAGCGGGCATCGGCGCCGTCTACGCCAGCCTGCCCAAGAAGACCGACCCGCAGCTCAGCGCCCTGTTGAACTGGCGTGACGACAGCAAGACCTTCGGCGTGCTGGTGCAGGCCTTCTCGGAGAAGCGCCACCTGCGCCGTGACGGCGTCGAGACCCTGGGCTTCATCTCCAAGCTGACCAAGGACAACGCGCCTGACCTGATCAAGGCACGCCCGGACCTGGAAGGCGTCTACGCCCCCGACCTGATCGGCTCGGCCTACTTCACGCAGGAGCGTGAGCGCAAGGGCGGCCTGATCCGGGCGCAGTTCCGCCCGAACAAGGACGTGGACCTGACCCTGACCGGCTTCTCGTCCAAGATGGATGCGGACAACTACAACCGCAACTACATGATTGCGCCCCGCCCGGGCCTGATCAACAACGCCACGATCTCGGACTACCAGATCGTGACCGACAGCAAGGGCGTGAAGACGCTCGCCAAGGCGACGTTCAACTGGGCCACCGCCTCCAACGCCGGCTACTACGACATGATCTCGCGCCAGGCCTCGGCGGAGAGCAATTTCCTGAGCCTGGACGGCAGCTTCAAGGTCAACGACCAGCTCAGCTTCACCGCCAGCGCCGGCACCTCCAAGGGCAAGGGCCAGACCCTGAGCCAGGACGTGGCCGAGCTGAACATCAAGACCACCAAGGCCTACTACGGCCTGAATGGCAGCGACGCGGCCCCCTCTTTTGGCTTCACCAACCCCTCGTCCGGCCTGGACTGGATCTTCGGCACCGAGAACGTCATCGTGAACGACAAGGAGTCGTGGGCGCAGGTGGACGGCGAGTACGCGCTGGACGCCGGCATGCTCAAGAGCCTGAAGTTCGGCGTGCGCACCGCCGAACACAAGCGCTACACCGACGCCACGCTGAACCAGGGCCCGGGCTGCGCGTCCGGCACGCCCTACCGCGTCGGCCCCTGGGACTGGAGCAAGCCCAGCTCCTGCGCCGACGCCGCCGGCAAGGACGCCCCGCAGAACTCGCCCTTCTCCAGCCTGCCGCCGCTGAGCGCCGCCTACCCGGGCAACTTCGGCAGCGGTCTGGGCAGCGGCTTCCCGACCAACATCGGCTACATCCCGGCCGATGTGCTGGCCGCCTACAACGCCAAGTTCACGAACCGTGACCCGATCGCGCGCCGCTCGCCCAATGACGGTGGCGAATACAACGTGAAGGAAACGACCACCGCGGGCTACCTGCAGGGCAACCTGGAAGGCGACGGCTGGAGCGGCAACGTCGGCCTGCGCCTGGTGCGCACCAAGCAGACCTCGGGCTCCTTCCGCCCGAGCTTCCCCGGCGAGAAGCCGGACGTCAGCTCCCTGTTCGGTGACTTCACGGCCACGAGCGCCTCGCGCAGCTACACCGACGTGCTGCCCAGCGCCAGCCTGCGCGTGGACATCCGCCGCGACGTCGTCGGCCGCCTGGCCGTGAGCCGCACGGTGACCCGTGCCGACTACACCGCGCTGTCCGCCTTCACGTCGCTCAACACGACGGGCATGTTCCTGGACAACAGCGCGGTGGGTGGCGGCTCGGCCGGCAATGCCGATCTCAAGCCGATCCGCTCGACCAACTTCGACGCCAACCTGGAGTGGTACTTCGCCCCGCGCGCCTTCGCGTCGATCGGCGCCTTCCACATGGAGATGGGCAGCTACATCACCAACGGCACCTACACCGGCACCTTCCCGGTGCTGCTGGGCAACACCGCCGGTGGCAGCGCGCAGCAGCTCGTCAACCGCCAGTTCGTCATCACCGGCCTGACCAACAAGAAGGCCTCGGTGACCGGCCTGGAGTTCGCTTTCGAAACGCCCATCGCCGGCAACTTCGGCGTCAGCGCGAACTACACGCTCGCCAACGGCCATGACGAAGACGGCCATGTGCTGCGCGGCAACGTGAAGAACACGATGAACCTGGGTGGCTTCTTCGAGAACGACCAGTTCTCGGCGCGGCTGAACTACAGCTACACCGACGACATCTTCATCGGCACCGACCGCGGCACCGACTACTTCCAGAAGGCCAACGGCGTGCTGTCGGCGTCGCTGGGCTACAAGATCAGCGAGAACTTCGCGCTGAGCCTGGACGCGCAGAACCTGAACAACCCGAAGCTGAAGTACTACGCTTCGGAAGTGCAGCCCCGCGCGATCTACCAGAACGGCCGCCAGTTCTACGTGACCGCCCGACTGAAGTTCTGAGCCTGATCCCGGTCGCGCCGACACCCAGCGGCGTGACCGGGTGGCCAAGTCTCACAGCCCTCGAAGGGGAGCGTGCATCCACGCTCCCCTTCCCGCATCCGGAACCGCCATGAGCGACACCGCCACCCTCATCGACCGCTACATCGCCTCGCGCACCCTGCCCGGCGGCGCCGACAGCCCGCCGCCGGTGCGCCATGTCTGCATCGTCGGTGGCGGCAGCGCCGGCTGGATGACGGCCCTGATGCTGGCCACCACGGCCTACGGGGCGCGGCTGAAGGTGACGCTGGTCGAGTCCCCGCACGTGCCGATCATCGGCGTGGGCGAAGGCTCGACGCCCTGGCTGCGCAACTTCTTCGACGTGCTGGGCATCGAAGAATCGGAATGGATGCCGGCCTGCAATGCCACCTACAAGAGCGGCATCACCTTCGAGGGCTGGTCCACCAAGCCGGGCTTCGAGCGCTACTTCCATCCCTTCGTGTCGATGCTGGACAACCTGACGATGAATGCCTTCGTCGACAACGTCCACGCGCGGCTCAATGGGGCGGACGTGCCGGCCCACCCCGACCGCTTCTTCGTGTCCGCCGCCCTCGCCCGCCAGGCGCGCGGGCCGCGGGCCCAGCAGAACTTTCCCTTCGACGTCTGGTACGGGTATCACTTCGACGCGACGCTGCTCGGCCAGTTCCTCGGCCGCAAGGCCGTGGCGCGCGGCGTGCAGCACCTGCAGCGCCATGTGCACGAGGTGCTGCGCACCGAGCAGGGCGACATCGCCGGCCTGCGGCTGGACGGCGACGAAGTGCTGGACGCCGACTTCTTCGTCGACTGCAGCGGCTTCGCGGCCCTGCTCATCGGTAAATCGCTGCAGACGCCCTTCATCCCCTTCGCCGAGAACCTCTTCAACGACGCGGCCATCGCGATGCCCACGCCGCTGAGCGGCCCTCTCGAATCGCAGACCACGGCCACCGCGCTGCGGCACGGCTGGGCCTGGAAGATCCCGCTCACGCAGCGCCACGGCAACGGCTATGTCTACAGCAGCGCGCACTGCTCGGCCAACGAGGCCGAGACTGAGCTGCGACGCCACCTCGGCCTGCTCGACGCCGACGTGCCCGCCCGCCACCTCCAGATGCGCGTGGGCCGCATGAGCAAGATCTGGAACCGCAACTGCGTGGCCGTCGGCCTGTCGCAGGGCTTCATCGAGCCGCTGGAGGCCACCGCCCTGCTCTTCGTGCAGCGCACCGCGTCCATGCTGGTGGAGGCGCTCGAACAAGGCGAGCTCGGCACGGCCGCCCAGGACCGCTTCAACGAGACGATGCGGGTGCGCTTCGAGAACACCCGCGACTACATCGTGGCGCACTACAAGACCAACTCGCGCACCGACACCGACTACTGGCGCGAGAACGCCGAGAACATGCACCTGTCGGAATCCCTGCAGGGCGTGCTGATGACCTGGCTGTCGCGCAAGCCGCTGTCGGCCGGCCTGCGCGCGGGCCGCTTCGGGCAGGGCTACCCGATCGTGTCCTGGTACGCACTGCTCGCCGGCATGGGCGTGTTCCCGGACGCGCAGGAGCTGCAGCCACCCACGGCCCAGGACGCACGCCACGACCTCGCCGCCATCGACGACTTCGTGCAGCGCAGCGCCCGCAACTTCCCCGACCACCGCGCGCTGCTCGCGGACATCCCGCCGCGCTCAGGCGACCAGACGCTGCAGCTCTACCTCTGGTGATCAGCGCCGGATGCGGGCGACGATGTCGTCCCGCATCGCGGCATCGGCGGCGGCGTCGATGTCACCGAACAGGTGGCGCTGCGCGGGCGGGATGTGGTCCAGGCCCTCGCCGCGCGCGCCGAACACGTAGTGATCGAACAGCGCACGCCAGCCCTCGCGCTCGGCGTCGGGCAGGTGGCGCAGGGCCAGCATGGCCAGGCGCAGGGCGGCCTGGTGGAGGTCGTCCTGCCGGCCTGGTGCCGCAAGCGGCCGCCACCAGTAGTTCATCAGGATGTTCAGCTGCGGCGCCAGGGCCTCGACCTGGTGGAACCACAGCGGCGGGATGTAGATCGCATCCCCCGGCGCCAGCTCGGCCACGACGGCCTGGGCCAGGGCCTCGTCCAGCAGCGGGAAGCGCGCGCGGTCGGCGGTGTGCAGGTCGGGCACGACCGACATCGGCGCAGGCGTGGGCGCGTGGTCCGGTGGGCCGAGGTAGAGCAGCGGCGCGCAGGTGGGCGGCAGCAACGTGAAGCGACGGCGCCCGGCGGCCACGCAGGCGATGTTGTGGGAGTCGTCGAAATGCGCCGGCACCGTCGCGCGGTTGCCGATCCAGATGCGCGGCGGGATGCTGGTGTCCAGCAGCGGCAGCGGGTTGGCCGCCTCCAGGCCCGGCAGCGCTTCGGCGACCAGGGCGCTCTGCGCGGCCAGCGCGGGCGGGTCGGGGAAGTGGCTGTAGCGCCAGAGCTGCTCGAACAGGGCCGCATAGGGCCGCTGGTCGCGCATGAAGTTGAAGCCGGTCTGATCCGGCGCATAGCTGAAGGCGCGGGTCGCGTCGGGCCGCGCCAGCACGGCATCCACGGGCTGGCCGCCGTCGAAGGCCATCAGGTACTTCAGGCAGGGCTCCAGGCCCGCCAGCCCCTGGGCCACCAGCGGCCAATGCGCCGCCAGGCCTCGCATCACCACCGGTGCATAGCCGGGCACCACATCGCGCTCGAAGCTCTCGCGCGTGATGCCGTGGACTTCCTTCATCGGCTGCATGGTCGACCGTGCTCCCTCAGGTTCTCCGCGCGAGCACGCCGTGCCAGGCGGGCGGGATGTGCCCGGCGGGGTCGTGCTCGCGCTGCACCAGATAGTGCCCGAAGACCGCGCCCCAAGCCTCCCGCTGCGCCGGCGGCAGCCCGTTGAGCGCTTGCAGGGCCTGCACCAGGGCCGCCGCCGGGCTGGGCGCGCCGTCCCGGCCAGGCACCGGCCACCAGTAGTTCACGAGCAGGTTCACGGGCGCGAGCGCCTCGACCTGGTGGTACCAGAGCGGCGGGAGGTAGATCGCATCGCCCGGGCCGAGTTCGGCCACGCGGGCAGCGGCCAGGGCCTCGCGGTAGCGCGGGTAGCGGTCGAAGTCCGGCCGGTGCGGGTGCACGACCGAGATCGGCGCGCCCGAGGGCGTGTGCTCGATCGGGCCGATGTAGAGATTGCCGACCTGCTCCGGCGCGAACACCGTGAAGCGCCGCCGCCCCGCCACCACGCAGGCGAGGTTGAAAGGGTGGTCGTGGTGCACCGGCACGGTCAGCGCATTGCCGAGCCAGAAGTTCGGCACCACGCCGGGCAGCGCGTGCAGGGGGTTCTCGTCCACGAAGCCCGGGATGACCTCGCTCACCCGGGCGCACTGCGCGGCGATGGCGGGCGCGCCGGCCTGCCCCTCGTAGGCCCGCAGGTGGGCGATGAATTCGGCCAGCGGCATGCGCGCCTTCACGAGGGCGAAGTCCGTCAAGGCCTCGTTGTAGCCCATCACGCCCTGGGCGGCGGCGCGGGTCTTGGTGGCCACGACCTCGGCGCCGCTGTCCAGGCGCAGCAGGGTCTCGCACAAGGCCTGGGGCGAGGCCTGGGCCGCGCGCACCGCCGGCCAGTGGGCCACCAGCCCGCGCAGCAGCACCGGCTCGGCGCAGGCCTGCAGCCGCTCGCGCAGATCGGGCGAGTCGGTGACAGGCCAGGCCTGGATCGGTGTCACGGCTGCATCGCGTCCAGGATCTGCCCGTTGTCCTGGCTCAGCTCCCAGGCGAACACACCGGCCAGGCCGGCCTGCTTGGCAAACGCCACCTTCGCACGCACCGCGCGCGGGTCGTCATAGCCGACATACTTGCCGCGGCCCACCACCGACCAGGCCTGCGCCTTGGCATCGAACACCGGCTTCAGCCCGAGCGCGGCGACGTCCTTGAAAGCGACCGAGCCGTCCTCGTTCGGCCAGGGCTTGGCATAGCGGCCATCGGCGCGCACGCCGTCGAAGCCGCGCCCATACATGGCCACACCGGCCACCAGCTTGGCGGCCGGCACGCCGGCGGCCTTCAAGTTCGCCACCGACGCCACCAGGCTGCGGTCGTCGCCCGCCTTGGCACTGCGCAGCGGCGTGTGGTGGCCCACGCGCGGCGTCCAGGGGCCGGCGAAGTCGTAGGTCATCATGAACACGAGGTCCAGCGCCTCGGCCGCGCGGCCCATGGGCATGCGGCGCAGCTGTTCCTGCGTGGTGTTGATGGCCACGGTCAGCGCGTAGCGGCGCCCCATTTCCCGGCCCAGGCCGTCCAGGCCCGCGCGCAGGTCTTGCAGCAGCTGCACGAAACGTTCGCCGTCTTCCGGGCTGCCCAGCGGCACGCCGTTGGCCGAGCCGTTGGAGCCAGGGTGCTCCCAGTCGATGTCCAGCCCGTCGAAGCCCGGGTGCGCGCGCAGCCAGCCGACGGCGTGCTGCACGAAGGCCGCACGCCCCTCGGCGGTGGCGGCGAGGTGGAAGAAGGGGTCCGACCCGCCCCAGCCCCCCACCGAGGCCAGCACCTGCACCTGCGGGTCGCGGGCCTTCAGGCGCTGGAAGGCGGCCGAGAACACGGCCTGGTCGGCATGCGGCGCGATGCTGAAGGCCGGCTTGTCGGCGCAAGCGGCCTTCTCCTGCGGCCGCTGGCCCTCGCCGCAGATCAGCAGGAAGGCGTAGAGCAGGTGCGTGACCCGCCCCGGCGCCAGCTGCTCCACGCCCTCCACGCCGCGCTCGGCCAGGATGTAGGTGCCGACGATGCGGCGCGCCTGCGTCTGCGTCGGCGCTTGCGCCTGGGCCAGCGCAGCGGCCAGCGCGAGGGTGGCGATGAGGAGCTTCTTCATAGATTGCACTCGCTGGTGAGGCCGGCGTCCGGCACGGTGTCGCGGCGGGGTACCCCTTGCCGCCGCAGGGTGTCGGCGCGGGCCTGCATGGCCTGCGGGCTGAGCGTGCGCCCGGCGGCATGCAGCACCCAGTCGACATCGAAGCTGTGCTCGCGCGGCGCACCGGCCACGGCACCGGCCGCCAACCAGTGGTTGAAGCTGATCGCCATCGGGTGCGAGGGCACATTGCGCCCGGTGTGCTCGCCGAGCAGCCGGCCGTTCACGTAATGCCGCGTGCGCGTGGCCTCGACCTGCACGGTCAACAGCTGCCAGCCGTCGAAGCTGCCCGGCAGGATGGACGCCTGGTTGAAGGATTCCCAGGGGTCGATGCGCACGGTGTGCCAGCTCACGCCGTAGAGCCGCGTCTCGGCCTCGCCCCAGCCGCCATGCGGCAGGTACTCGAAATCGACCTCGCTGAAGGTCGGGTCGTAATCGTGCTTGAGCGGGCTGGCCAGGAAGAAGCTCTGGATGACCGGGTCGCGCGAGCCGGGCGTGTCGCGCAGGCGCACGCGGGCGGTGGTGGTGCCGATGAGGAATTTGCGCGGGCCGCAGAGCTGGGCAAGCGTGGTGTGGGCCGGCGTGCCGTCGGTGGCGAGCTTGAGTGTCAGCAGGCCGCCCGCGAGGCCGAGCTGGGCGGGCGAGAAGCGCGCACCCGGCAGGCCGGGGTGGCCCGTGCCCTCGCGCAGCACCCAGCCGCTGGCGCGCAGGGCGTCGAGGTCGGGCTGGGAGAAGTCGTCGAAGAACTCGCCCGCCGGCGCGGCCAGGGCCAGCGCGGGCCACGCCACGAGGGCGAGCAGGGCCCGCTTCACGCCGGCACCGCCTCAGGCGATGCCGCCGGGCGCGGCATCGGCACCCACAGCAGCAGCAGCAGGGCCGGCACGCCGCACACCAGCGTCCACAGGAAGAAGTGCTGGTAGCCCATGGCCACCTGGATGTCACCGCTGAGCGTCTTGCTCAGGATGAAGCCCAGCTGCATGACGCCCGAACCCAGCGCATAGTGCGCGGTCTGGAATCGGCCGGGGGCCACGACCTGCATGATGTAGAGGATCATGCCGACGAAGCCGAAGCCATAACCGGCCATCTCCACGCCGACCGCCGCGCCGATCTGCCAGATCGAGGTCGGCAGCGCGAGGCTCAGGCCCCAGAACACCGCATTCGGGATGGCCATGGCCAGCACCAGCACCGGCATCGCGCGCTTGAGCCCGAGCCAGGCCGTGAAGTAGCCGCCCAGGATGGAGCCGACGAGAAAGGCCGCCGTGCCCACGGTGCCGTACACGCCGCCCACCTGCTCGCTCGTGAGGCCCAGGCCCCCCTTGTCGCGCGCTTCGATGAGGAAGAGCGGGCCGATCGTCTGCACCTGGCCCTCCGCCAGGCGGAACAGCACGATGAAGACGATCATCTTCCAGATGCCGGGCTTCTTGAGGAAGTCCGCCACGATCTCGGGCAGCTTCACCGGCTCGGCCGAGGCGCGCTCGGGGTTGGGCAGGGCCTTGGCGTTCCAGGCGGCCAGCAGGGCCAGCAGCACGGCCAGCAGCACGAAGATCAGACTCCAGGCGTTGAACACGCCCATGGAGGTTTCCAGCCGCCCGGCCAGCACCATCAGGCCGCCGAGGGTCAGGAACTTGGACGCGTTGAAGAAGGCGCCCTGCCAGCCGGCGTAGGCCGCCTGGCGCTTTTCGTCCAGCGCGCCCATGTAAAGGCCGTCGCAGGCGATGTCGTGCGTGGCCGAGGCATAGGCCAGGAAGAACAGCACCGCGATGCTCAACGCGAAGAAGTGGCTGGCCTGCAGCGCCAGCGCCAGCAGCCCGAGGCCCACCGCGCCGCTGAACTGCATGGCCACGACCACGGCCTTCTTGCTGCGCGCCAGCTCCACCAGCGGGCTCCACAGCGGCTTGAAGGCCCAGGCCAGGCCGATCAGGCCGGTCCAGCGGGCGATCTGGTCGTTGGCCACGCCCATCTGCTTGAACATCAGGCCCGCGATCAGCATGACGACGAAGAACTGCAGCCCCTGCACGAAGTAGAGGCTCGGGATCCAGCGCATCGGGTTGCGTGTCATTGCAGCCCCTGTGGCGCCTGGCCCGTGGCGGCGGCGCGGCCTTCCAGCCAGGCCTGCGCGGCGGCCAGGGCGCCGGGGGCGAAGCCCCAGGTCACCAGCGTCGGGCCGGCCACGTCCAGGGCCTGGTAGGGGTTCCACAAGGTGATGTGCAGATCCGGCCGCCACTCGGCAGCCGCCAGCCCGTAGCGGGCGCGGCGCGTCGACACCAGCACTTTCAGGCGGCCATCGCGCGGCACCGTGGCCCAGTCCAGCTTGGCGATGTCGTCCACCATCTGCACCTGGGCATCGGTGAAGGCGCCGAAGAGCGCCAGGGCCTGGCGGCCGGTGGGGCCGGCTTCGGAGACCATGTCGGTGGGCACGTCGCCCTGCACGAGGACGCGCAGCGGCGTGTTCAGCGCGGGCGGTGTGGCGCCGCGCAGCGCCGTCAGCCCAGCGGCCCAGGCCTCGGCGGCGAGAGCGTGGTCGGCCGTGCGGTGGGCGCTGTCGTCCACGGCACGGGCCGGGTAGGCGGCGGCCAGCGCGTCCAGGCGCCGGTTGGCGGTTTCGCCCTGCTGCACCGTCAGGCGGCGGCTGGCAAAGGCCTCGCGCAGCGCGTTGATGGCCACGAGCTGCTCCTCCGTCGAGCCCTGGGCCAGCACCATGTCGGCGCCGGCCTCGATGGCCATCACGGCGCTGCGTGCATAGCCGAAACGCTCGGCCACGGCCTTCATCATCAGCGCGTCGGTGATGACGACGCCGTCATAGCCCCAGTCGCGGCGCAGGATGCCGCCGATCAGCTCGGGCGACAGCGTGGCCGGCCGCTCGGCGTCGATCTGCGGGTAGACGATGTGGGCCGTCATGACGGCGGGCGCGTGCGCGGCCAGGGCCTTGAACGGCGCCAGCTCCAGCGCATCCAGCTCGGCACGGGTCTTGTCCACCGTGGGCAAGGCGTGGTGCGAGTCGACATGCGTGTCACCGTGGCCGGGGAAGTGCTTCACGCAGCAGGCCACGCCTTCGCGCAGCGAGCCGCGCATCCAGGCGGCAGCCAGGCGGCTGACCTCGCCCGGGTCGCTGGAGAAGCTGCGCTCGCCGATGACCGGGTTGGCCGGGTTGTTGTTGACGTCCAGCACCGGCGCGAAGTTCCAGTTGATGCCCAGCGACTTCAGCCCGCGCGCCACGGCCGCACCGACGGCTTCGGCGCGCGCGGCATCGCCACTGGCCCCCAGCGCCATGGCCGACGGCGGCTGCGGCAGGAAGGTCACGCGCACCACCGCGCCGCCTTCCTGGTCGATGCCGATCAGCGCCTCGGGCCCGAGTACCTCGATGAGGTCGCGCATCAGCGCCCGCACCTCGGCCTCGGTGCCGATGTTCTTGCGGAACAGGCAGACGGAGCGGATCTTCTGGGCCCGCAGGAAATCGGCGGTCGAGGCGTCCAGCGAGGTGCCGGGGATGTCGACCATCACCAGGCGGCCGGGATCGAAAGTACTCATGGCGGTTCTCTAGTGGGTCTTGGTGACCTTGGCGAGGTTGGGCGGCACATCGGGGTTGAAGCCCCGGGCGCGCGCCAGCGCCTCGACCATCGGGTAGAAGCTCTGAACGAGGGCGATCGGGTCGAGGTCCTCGTTGCCGGTGGTGGCCAGCGGCAGCTCGGCGCCCGGCGTGCCGATGGGCGCGGCCAGCAGCACGCGGCCGCCGCGGCTGCGCATCTCCTCGGCGATGGCCAGCAGCCCCGCCTGCGCCGGGCCGCGCGGCGCGAACACCAGCAGCGGGTAGCCGTCGCGCACCAGGGCCATCGGGCCGTGCTTGACCTCGGCGCCCGAGAAGGCCTCGGCCTGGATGCCGCAGGTCTCCTTGAGCTTGAGCGCGGCTTCCATCGACACCGCCAGGCCCGTGCCCCGGCCGAGCACGAAGAGGCGGTCGGCGTTCTGCAGCACCGGCAGCGCCGCGCTCCAGTCCTGCCGCGCGGCCTCCTGCAGGGCGATGGGCAGCACGTTCAGGGCGGCACGCAGTGCGTCGTCCTGCTGCCAGGCGGCCACCACGCGCGCACCGGCCACCAGCTGGGCGATGTAGCTCTTGGTGGCGGCCACGCTCTTCTCGGGGCCGGCATGCAGCTCGAACACATGCTCGGCGGCGGCGGCGAGCGGCGAGCCGCTGGCGTTCACGAAGGCCACCGTGCGCGCACCGCCTTCGCGGAAAAAGCGCGTCGGCGCGATCAGGTCGGGGCTCTGGCCCGACTGCGAGAAGGCCATCGACAGCAGGCCCTCGCAGTGGATGCGGCTCTGGTAGAGCGTGATGAGCGACATCGGCAGCGAGGTGACGAGCCGGCCCAGGCGCGCCATGACGAGGTAGGCGAGGTAGTGCGCGGCGTGGTCGCTGCTGCCGCGGGCGATCGTCAGCACGCTGGCGGGCGGCTGCTCCTGCAGCGCCTGGCCCAGGCGGGCGTAACTGAGCGGGTCCGCCGCCATCTGGCGGGCCACCGCATCCGGCGCACTCAGCGCCTCCTCAAGCATCAAGGACGACATCGACTTCTTCACCTTCCACAAACACACGCTGCAGCACGAGCGCCGCATCCATCACCACCACGTCGGCCCAGGCGCCGCGCACGAGGGCCCCGCGGTCGCCCAGGCCCAGGTACTCGGCCGCCACGCCCGACACGCGCCGGGACGCCTCGACCAGATCCAGGCCCAAGGCCTGCACGAGGTTGCGCAGGGCCTGGTCCATCGTGAGTGCGCTGCCGGCCAGCGTGCCGTCGGCCAGGCGCACACCGCCCAGGCACTTCTGCACGCGGTGCTCGCCGAGGCGGTACTCGCCGTCGGGCATGCCGGCAGCGGCGGTGGAGTCGGTGACGCAGAACAGGCCCGGGATGCAGCGCAGCGCGGTGCGGATGGCGCCGGGGTGCACATGCAGCAGGTCGGGAATGAGCTCGGCATGCTGGCCATGCGCCAGGGCCGCGCCGACGATGCCGGGCTTGCGGTGGTGCAGGCCGGTCATCGCATTGAAGAGGTGGGTGAAGCCGGCCGCACCGGCCTGCAGCGCGGCCAGCCCGTCGTCGTAGCTGCCGGCGCTGTGGCCGATCTGCACGCGGATGCCGGCGTCGCGCAGCGGGCCGATGAGGGCGAGGTGCCCGGTCATCTCCGGCGCGAGCGTGAGCACCTTGATGGGCGCGAACTCGTGCAGGCGCTGCACCTCGGCCAGCGTGGCGGGGATGGCGTGCGCGGGTTGGGCGCCGAGCCGGTCAGGGCTGATGTAGGGGCCTTCCAGGTGCACGCCGAGCAGGCGCGCCTGGCCCGGGCCGCGCTCGCGGCAGACGGGGCCCAGGGCCTTGAGTGCCGCCTCGATGTCGGGCAGCGGCGCCGTCATGGTCGTGGCCAGGAAGGCCGTGGTGCCGTGGCGGGCATGGCGCTGCGCGATGGTGGCGATGGCGTCGCCGCCTTCCATCGTGTCGCGCCCGCCGCCGCCGTGCACATGGGTGTCGATGAAGCCGGGCAGCAGCACCGGCCGGCCGCCCTGCCCTGCGCGTGCGGCATCGATGGGCGTGCCGTGCACGGCCGCGATGCGCGCGCCGTCGAGTTCCAGGTGACCGGCGACCACGCCCTCGGGCGTGACGATGTCGCCTTCCAAGCGCTGCATCATCAGTCCCTGCGCATCTCGGCAACGAAGTCGTAGTAGTCGCTGCGGCAGTAGGAATGCGTCAGCTCGACCGCCTGGCCCGAGGCCAGGTAGCCCACGCGGGTGATGAAGAGCACGGCGGCGCCTAACGGCACTTCCAGCAGACCGGCGAGCTTCGCGTCGGCGTTCAGCGCGCGGATGTGCTGCAGCGCCCGCACCGGGGCGCGGTCGCCGAGGTGGGTGTAGAGCGAGGCCTCGACTTTCTGCGGGTCGGCCAGCACCGACTGCGGCAGCACCGACACCTCGTAGGCCATGACGACCTGGTCGGCCAGGCGCAGGCGCTCCAGCCGCGCCACGCGCTCGCCGCTCTTCAGCTCCAGCGACAACTGCTCGTCCGGCGCGGCAGGCGTGAAGCCGCGCAGCAGCCAGCGCGAGCTCGGCACGAAGCCGCGCTGGTGCAGCTCTTCCGAGAAGCTGGTGAGGCGCGTCAGCGGCTGCTCCAGCTTGGGCGCGATGTAGTTGCCCGACCCGCGCTTGCGGATGATGAGGCCCTGCTCCACCAGCCGGTCGATGGCCTTGCGCGCCGTCACGCGGGACAGCGACAGCTCCTCCGCCAGCACGCGCTCGCTCGGCAGCGCTTCGTCGGCGTGGTAGACGCCGTCGCGGATGGCCTGGGCCAGGGCCTGGGCCAGTTGCATGTACAGCGGCGACGCGGCGTTGGCGTCGGGCTTGAAGTCAAAGACAGCGCTCATGCGGCAGAGGGGTGGGTGTGTTGGATGAGCCAGAGCGCGCCGGCCACCGGTTCGCCCCGGGGCTCGATGCGACGGGCCTGCAGGGCCGGGCTCAGCCGGGGCAGCAGGCGCTGGGCGATGCTGCCGGCCAGGGCCAGCGGCAGGGTGGGATGCACGGCAGCGGCCAGCGCGTCGAGTGCGAAGGCGGCCTGGTCGAGCAGCGCGGCAGCGGCGGGGTCGTCCACGGCCTGCTCGAAGACGAGCGGCGCCAGCCGGGCATAGCCGGCCTGCCCGGCCTGGGCGCAGTAGCTCAGCAGGGCCTCGCGCGAACTGCCCGCCACCGCCCACACCGCCTGGGCGAGCGCACCGGCCGGCGCGCGGCCGTCAAAAGCGGCCTGCGCGAGCTTCATGGCCTGCTGGCCCAGCCAGGCGCCGCTGCCTTCGTCGCCGATCTGCCAGCCCCAGCCCCCCACCATGCGGCGGCTGCCATCGGGCAGCAGGGCTTCGGCGACCGAGCCGGTGCCTGAGATGAGCAAGGCGCCGGGCTCGCCCCCGTGGGCGCCCAGCAGGGCCACCAGGCCGTCGGTGACCAGGGTGAAGCGGGCCACGCCGGGGTCGGCGGCCAGAAAAGCTTGCAATTGCGCGGGCACGCCGGTGCCGGAGAGCCCCAGGCCCACCGCGCAGTCGGCCAGACTCAGCCCGGGCACCGCGGCGGCCACGGCCTCGGCGATGTGGCGCCAGGCCTGCTCGGCGCCCTGGCCGAGGGCTGAGGCGCCCGCCTCGCCGCGGCCAAGCACGCGGCCTTGCGCGTCGGCCACCAGCGCCCGTGTGCTGGTGCCGCCGCCATCGATGCCGACCCATTGGCGCACCGGGCGGCCGGAGTCGCGGGAAGTCAGCAGGCGGGGGTCAAGTTGAAGCGGCATGGTCGACGGCGATCAGTCGATACCACTCTAATACCAACGACCAGGGGCGTCAATTGGTTTTAAACTGGTCTACAGCCGCAGAACGCCCTAGGGTCTGCCCCAGTCCGAGGGGGCGGGGCGTTCGGATCGACAAGAATACCAGTCAGAAACCAACCCGAGTATTGCCGCCGTGTTCACCCTCCAGCCCGCTGCCAGTGAGGCGCTTGCCGAGACCCTGGGTCGCATCGCCCCGGTCGCGCACCGCCACCCGGCCGCGGCCGACCGCCTGCTGCAGACGCTCACCGAGCAGGCCTTTGCGGCGGGCGACACCGCTGTCGGCGCGGATGCACTGTATGCCCGGTTCGGCCTGCTGGAGCCGCGCGGCCGGGCGCTGGAGCTGCTGCCCGCGCTGGAGCAGGCCGGGGCGCTGGCCGCGGCCGGGCACTTCCCGATCCAGGCGGCGCGCGTCTGCGAAGCCCTGGGCCGCATCGCCTACCAGCAGGGCGAGTACCAGCTGGCCAGCGAGCAGTGGTCGCGGGCGCTGGACCTCGCCGAGGTCAGCAGCCACCTGCAGGCCGGCGTGGCCGCGCGCATCGGCCTGGGCCAGATCCACTACGCGCAGGCCGACTGGGCACGTGGCCTGCGCCACATGCGCGATGCCGCCGAGCAGCTCGCCGGCACAGACGACAGCTACCTCGCCGCCAAGCTGGCGCTGAACATCGGCGTGGGCAGCTTCGAGACGGGCGACCTGCCCGCCGCGGAGCGGCATTTCAGCCACGGGCTGGCGGCGGCGCGCCGGGGCGGGCACCGGGTGTTCGAGGCGGAAGCGCATTGGCACCTCGCCCGCGCGGCGCTCGCGCGCCAGCGCATGGACTGGGCCGTGGCCGATTGCCGGCTCGCGCTGGACATCGCCGCACGCCAGGGCTACCCCTGGCTGGAAGCCGCCGCCAGCCGCACCTGGACGGAGATCGCGCTGGCGCGCGGCGACAACGCCGCCGCCGTGCGCTCCACGCGCCATGGCCTGGCGCTGGCGCAGCGCATCCAGGCCCGCGCGCAGGCCCGCCAGGCGCACTTGCAACTGGCCCAGTTGCTGCAGGCGCAAGGCGATGCCGATGGCGCGCTGGACCACCTTTGGCAACACCTGGCCCTGCAATCGGAAATCGAGCGGCTGAGCCTGCCCGCCCGCGCCACGCTGGCCGCGCCACCGGCGGAGGACGGCGGTGTGCCCGTCAGCCCCGAAGAGCAGCTGCTGCACCTGTGCGGCCAGCGCCAGCGCCTGGCCGCCACGCCACCGATGGAAGCGCGGGCCGAGCTCAAGACGGCGAGTGCCCGCATCCTGGGCCTGGCCCGCGTGGTGCACTGGCCGGTGGGTGCCGCCGACGGCCTGGATGCCGCCGCCCAGCCCCGCTACCTGGACCTGCTCACCCGCCACGGCGCGCCCCTGGCCCTGCCCGACGCAGCCCTGCACCCCTGCCATGCCGAACTCGCCGGGCTGGACGGCGCGGCCCAGGCGCGCATCGAGGTGCCGCTGTACGACGGCGCCGAGCTGGCCGGCGCGCTGTGGCTGGTGGACGCACGTGCCACCCGCGCCTGGACGCGCCAGGAGCTGCTCATCGCCAGCCAACTGGCCCTGCTCTTCGAGGCGCTGACCTGAGCGCTCAGACGCCGCGCATGCGGGCCTCGCGGCGCGGCGCTTCGCGCACCAGCTCGCTGATGAGGCGCGTCTCGGGCATGTGGGCCCAATAGCGCACCGGCATCTCCTTCTTCATCGCGTCGATCTTGAGGCGCGCGGGGTTGAAGATGCTGCGGTAGTAGATGAGCCAGAGGGCTTCGCCCGCGTCTTCGGGCGGGGCGTCCTCGCGGCGCGCGGGGCCGGCGCCGCTGAGCCGCTCGCCATCCCAGTGCAGGCAGCCGCGCGGCGTCAGGATGGCCCAGGGGTGCTGCGCAAAGCGCTTCACGAAGAAGGGCGCCACCGCGCGCAGCACATGGTGGGCCGGCTCGAACCAGGCGACATGCCGCCGCCCGCCGCGCGCCTGCGTGTCGGCCACCTCGCGGAAACGCACGAAGGCATGCATCTTGTGGATCTCGCGGCTCACCTGCCGGGCGAGCGACTGCAGGTGCCGGCGTTCGGCATCGAGCCGGTCGGCCCACAGGCCGGGCTCGCGCTGCAGGCGGCGCGCAAAGGCCAGCAGGCGGGCGTAGCGGTCGGCGTCGGCATGCATGGCCACGAGGCGGCCGAGCTCGTGCCAGCCTTCGGGCGGCGCCCAGGGCCCGGCGGGCGCCGTCGGGGCATCGCCGAAGAGCGCGGCCTGCGCGCCGACGTCCTGCGTCCAGCTGGCATCGGCGCCCGCCAGCAGCGCCGGCAGTTGCGCGGCAAAGCCGGGCCAGTCGGCGGGGTGGCGCAGGGGCAGGTCCATCAGCGCCTCGTCAGAACAGGGCCGCCTGCTGCGGCTCGGCCGGCGGGCGGGCCAGGGCCTGGAGGTCGGCCGCGCGGGGCCGGTGGTCCACCGCCACGACGAAAGGCAGAGCCTTGCGGGCCAAGGGGCCGAGGGCCAGCACATCGGCCCGGCGCAGCCGGCGGTGCTGGCGGGCTGCGAGCAGTTTGTCGACCGAACCGACGCCCAGGCCCGGCACCCGCAGCAGGGATTCACGCGGCGCGCGGTCGAGGTCGAGCGGGAAGGTCTCGGGGTGGGCGAGCGCCCAGGCCAGCTTGGGGTCGTGCCGCAGGGACAGGAAGCCGCCCTCCGTGACGATCTCTTCCGCGCCGAAGCCGTAGAAGCGCATCAGCCAGTCGGCCTGGTAGAGCCGGTGCTCGCGCATCAGCGGCGCGGCCTGCGGTGGCAATGCGCGGCTGGCGTGCGGGATGGGGCTGTAGGCCGAGTAGTACACCCGCCGCAGGCCCTGGCCGCGGTAGAGGCGGTGCGACAGGCGCAGCACGGCGCGGTCGTCGGAGGCATCGGCCCCGACGATGAGCTGGGTGCTCTGCCCGGCCGGGGCGAAGCGCGGCGGGCGGGTCGCCGCGGCCGCTGCACCGGGCAGCGCGCGCACGGCCTCGGCCTCGCGCCTGGCCTCCCGCGCGGCCTGCAGCCGCAGGTGGATGCGCGACATCGTGCGCTCGATGCCGCCGGCGTCCTTCTCGGGCGCGAGGGCCTTCAGGCTCGCGGCGCTGGGCAGCTCGACATTGATGGACAGCCGGTCGGCATGGCGGCCGGCGCGCTCGACGAGCTCGGGCGAGGCATCGGGAATGGTCTTGAGGTGGATGTAGCCCTTGAAGTGCTCGTCCTCCCGCAAGCGGCGGGCCACCTCGATGACCTGCTCCATCGTGTAGTCGGGGTTGCGGATGATGCCGCTGGACAGGAACAGCCCCTCGATGACGTTGCGGCGGTAGAAGGACAGCGTGAGCTGCACCACCTCGTCGATGCTGAAGCGGGCGCGCCGCACCTCGCTGCTCTTGCGGTTGATGCAGTAGAGGCAGTCGTACACGCACCAGTTGGTCAGCAGCACCTTGAGCAGCGAGATGCAGCGGCCGTCGGGCGCGTAGGCATGGCAGATGCCGCTGCCGGTGGTGGAGCCGATGCCGCGGCCGTCGCGCGAGTCGCGGCGGTCGCCACCGCTGCTGGCGCAGGAGGCGTCGTACTTGGCGGCATCGGCCAGGATGGCCAGTTTGTTCAGCACTTCCATGGGAGTACTGTACGTTCATACAGTTTTCATGCAAGGCACAGCCCTGTGCCGGGCGGGGTTTCATCGGCGATTCATGCGGCCACCCCAGAGTGCAGCGCCTGTGCATGCCGCCTCGCCCCTGTCGCCCGATGCCCCCGCCGCAGCACGCCTGCCGCCGGGCTTCGGGCGCCTCATCGGGGCGCAGTTCGCCTCGGCCCTGGCCGACAACGCCTTGCTCATCGTCGCCATCGCGCTGCTGGCGCAGCAGGGGTGGCCGGCGTGGTGGGCCCCGTTGCTGAAGGTGGGATTGATGGCGGCCTACGTGGTGCTTGCGCCCTGGGTGGGGCCCCTGGCCGATACCTTCGCCAAGGGCCGCGTGATGGCGGCGATGAACGCGGTCAAGGTGATCGGCCTGGTGTTCATGGCCCTCGGGCTGCACCCCGTCGCAGCGCTGGTTGTCGTGGGGCTGGGGGCGGCGGCCTACGCCCCCGCGAAGTACGGCCTGATCACCGAGCTGGCCGAACCCGCCGCGCTGGTGCGGGCCAACGGCTGGATCGAGATCAGCGTCGTGTCGGCGGCCCTGCTGGGCGCGGTGCTCGGGGGCGCCCTGGTGAGCCCGGTGTGGCTGGCCTCGCCGGTGGCCGCCTGGGGCGATGCCCTGGACCTGCCGGCCGACAAGCTCACCGGCTCGCTGCTGGCCCTGCTGCTCGTCTATGCCGTCAGCAGCGTGCTGAATGCCGGGATCCCCGACAGCGGCCGGCGCCAGCGCAATGCGGCGCACGACCCGGCCACCCTGCTGCGGGACTTCCGCGCCGCCAACCGGCAGCTTTGGCGCGATCCGGAGGGCGGCCTGTCCCTCGCCGCGACCACGCTGTTCTGGGGCGTCGGGGCGACGCTGCAGTTCGCCGTGCTGCGCTGGGCCGGCGAGGCCTTGCAGCTGCCGCTGAGTCAGGCGGCCTACCTGCAGGCGGCGGTTGCGGTCGGCGTGATCGCGGGGGCGGCCGCCGCCGGCCGCTGGCTCGCCCTGCACCAGGCGCGCCATGGCCTGTGGGCCGGGCTGGCCCTGGGCCTGCTGATGCCGGTGGTGGCGCAGATCGACGAGCTGGCCACGGCCGCGGTGACCCTGGCCCTCGTGGGCGCCGTGGGCGGGGCGATGGTGGTGCCGCTGAACGCGCTGCTGCAGCACCGGGGCGCGGTGCTGCTGAGTGCCGGGCGCTCGGTGGCGGTGCAGGGCTTCAACGAGAACCTGAGCGTGCTCGCCCTGCTGGCCGCCTACGCTGGCTGCGAGGCCGCAGGCCTGCCCATCGGCTGGACGCTCAGCGGCCTGGGCCTGGCGATGGCCGCGGCCATCGGGCTTCTGATCGCCCGGGCGCCACCGCCCCGATGAGCGGCCGCAGGCGCGCCCGACCTTGGCATCATCGGCATCCCCGCCTCCGCCGAAGGACCGCCATGACGCAGCCCCCCGCCCCGCGCCCACTTGCCCGCCTTGCCCGCCTGACGGCGGTGGGCAGCCTGGCCACCCTCGTGGCCATGGTGCTGCTCGCCGGCGCCCTCACCCCGGGCTACAGCCATGTGAGCCAGCTCATCAGCGAACTGGGCGCGCAAGGCGCACCGTGGGCGGGCCCCTTCCGCGTCGTGGGCTTCGGTGGCGCGGGCGTGCTGCTGTTGGGCTTTTGCATTTGTGCCTGGCGCTCGGCGCCGCGCAGCCGGGGCACGGGCCTGGCGCTGGTGGGCGTGGCGCTGTACGCGGCGGGCTATGTCGCAGCGGCCTTCTTCCCTTGTGATGCCGGCTGCCGGCCGGCGCAGCCCAGCACGTCCCAGCTCATCCACAACGCCGCTGGCGCCATCGGCTACCTGCTGGCACCGGCCTTCCTGTTCATGCTGGCCCGCGAGGCGCGCGGCTGGCCGGGCGGCAAGGCCCTGGTCGTGCCGGGCTATGCCGCCGCTGCGCTGGCCTTGATCGGCCTCTTGACCTTGTCGCCGTCATCACCGGCCGCGGGCCTGAGCCAGCGTCTGATCGAGTTGGCCGTGCTCGGCTGGTGTGCCCTGTGGGGGAGCCACCTCGCCCGATCGGCGACAAGCGCCGGCTGACCGGGCGCTCAAGCCGCCGGCTGCAGGCCCGGCGTCAGCGCTGAAGCCTCGGCGCGGGCAATGGCGCTTTCGAGCACGCCTTCGAAGCGCGCGGTGATGTCGCCCCAGTCCAGCCGACGTGCGGTGGCGCGTGCGGCCTCGCAGACGGCCGCACGCGCCACCGCGTCGGCCGCTGCCACGCGCGCAGCGGCCACGAAATCGGCCTCGCGGCCGGGCCCCGCCAGCCAGCCGTTGACGCCGCTGCGGATCAACTCGCCCGCAGCCGCGCTGTCGAAGGCCACGACGGCGCAGCCGCTGGCCATGGCCTCGGTGGTGACATTGCCGAAGGTCTCGGTGAGGCTCGGAAAAAGGAAGAGGTCCAGCCCCGCGTAGTGCGCCGCCAGGTCATCGCCGCTGCGCTGGCCGGCGAAGACGGCGTCCGGTGCGCGCGCCGCCAGCTCGGCGCGCATCGGGCCATCGCCCACGAACACGAGGCGGGCACGCGGCTGCTGGGCCTTCACCGCCTCGTAGGCGGCGAGCACGACGCCGAGGTTCTTTTCCGGCGCCAGTCGGCCCACGTAGCCCAGCACGAGATCACCCGGTGCTGCGCCCCAGACTTCACGCATCGCCGCACTGCGTCGCGCGGGATCGAAGCGCTGCGCATCGACCCCGCGACCCACCACCGACAAGCGCTCGAAGCCTCGCTCCACGAGCTGCACCCGCATGGTCTCGGTCGGCACCATGGTGGCGTCGCAGCGGTTATGGAACTTGCGCAGATAGCCCATGATGGGCTTGGAGAACAGCCCCAAACGGTAGTGCTTGCCGTAGGCGTGGAAGTTGGTGCGGTAGTCGGACGTGACCGGCAAGGACAGGTGCTGAGCCGCCTGCAGCGCGGACCAGCCCAGCGGCCCTTCGGTGGCGATGTGCACCACGTCCGGCCGATGCAGCGACCACAGGCGCACGAGCGCCCGCTTGCTCGGCACGCCCATGCGCAGGTTCGGGTAGAGCGGGACGGGAAGGCCCTTCGTGAGCACCTCCTCCACATCGGCGCGTGGCGCGCCCGCCTTGACGGCCAGGCGCTCGGGCTGACGCGGACGGATCAACTGCACGTCATGGTTGCGGCGGTGCAGCCCGTCCACCACACGGGCCATGGACATCGCCACGCCGTTGACCTCTGGCGGGTAGGTCTCGGTGACGACGGCGAGCCGGCGTGAGTGACGCGGCGCGGGCAGCTCATCGACCAGCAGGTCGTCGGTGTGGGATGCGGGCTTCATGCAGCGATGGTGGGCGCGCCGTGCAACAGCACGATGACAAGCGAACCGTCACGTCGTTTTCACGCGCAGCGACGAGCATCCGCGCCGATCTCACCAACGACGAGGACGGCACGTGAACGAGTTCTTCCAAACCCTGAAGACGCAGCGCTGGGACGACCACCGCTACTACCACCACAGCCGCATCAACCAGAGCCTGCACTTCATCAGCGCGCTGAGCTTCCTGGTGGCCTATGGCCTGGTGTTCGTGAACCCGGCCTGGGCGGCGCTGCTGGCCTGGTGCGTGTCGATGACGACACGCCAGGCGGGTCATTTCTTCTTCGAGCCGCGCGGCTACGACGCGGTGAACCAGGCCACCGACGAGTACAAGGAAGCGATCAAGGTGGGCTACAACATCCGCCGCAAGATCGTGCTGCTGGCGGTGTGGGTGGCCCTGCCGGCCGTGCTGTGGGTGGCACCGTCGCTGGGCGGCCTGATCGAGCCTGCCGTGGGCTGGAGGGCGTATGCCGAAGACGTCGGCATGGCCTGGTTCTGCCTCGGTGTGGTGGGCCTCTTCTTCCGCGTGGGCCAGCTCTGGGCCACGCAGGGCGCGATGCAGGCCTTCGCCTGGATGACCAAGATCATCACCGACCCCTTCCACGACATCTATCTCTATCACAAGGCACCGCTGCACCTGTTGCGCGGCCAGTTGATCGACCCGATGGACCACGTCGCCCACTGAAGGCCCGGCCATGGACGAGACCCTGACGTTGTCGGCCTTGGCGCTGGGTGCGCTGGCGCTGCTGCCGGCGGCACGCCGCCGCCTGCAACTCTCGCGCGCCAAGCACCGTTCGCTGGCCGGGCACTCGCGCATGGCCAAGCGCCTGGCGCGCTGGGTGCCGGGCTATGCCTACGACGAGGCGCAGTTCTTCGAGGCCGACGGCGGACCAGCCGACGTGGCCGCCCAGCGCCGCGCCGCGCTGCAACGGCTGGGTGCGGACTTCGACCAGCGCTACGCCAAGACGCTGGCTGCCACGGCGCAGGCCCGCGAGGCCATTCCCGACCTGCGCTTCACGGCGCGCTACCGCGTGCCTTTCCAGTTCAGCCCGGTGCTGCGTGCGCATCTGCAGCTCGGCGCCTTCCTGCAGGCCAGCGACGGCGTGCAGGTGCAGGACCTTGACGGCAACCGGCTGTACGACCTCACCGGCTCCTACGGCGTGAACCTGTTGGGCGTGGATGCCTACAAGGCCTGCATCGACGAGGCCGTGGCCACCGCGCGCGAGCTCGGGCCCGTGCTGGGCGCCTACCACCCGGCGATGCTGGAGGTGCTGGAGCGCCTGAGGGCGGTGTCCGGCCATGAGGAGTTCAGCTTCCACATGAGCGGCACCGAGGCCGTGATGCAAGCCGTGCGGCTGGCGCGTTATCACACCGGGCGCAAACGCCTGGTGCGCTTCGCGGGCGCTTACCACGGCTGGTGGGAGGACGTGCAGCCCGGCCCGGGGAACCCGCTGCCGCCGCGAGACACCTTCACGCTGCAGGACATGGCCGAGCGCTCGCTGCAGGTGCTGGCCAGCCGCCGGGACATCGCCTGCGTGCTGGTGAACCCGCTGCAAGCCCTGCACCCGAACGCCGGCGCGCCGGCTGATTCCGCCTTGATCGACGGCAGCCGGCGCGCGGGCTTCGACCGCGCGGCCTACACCGCCTGGCTGAAGCGCCTGCGCGAGGTGTGCAGCGCGCGCGGCATCGTGCTGATCTTCGACGAGGTGTTCATGGGCTTCCGCCTGGCGCCGGGGGGCGCACAGGCCTACTTCGGCGTGCAGGCCGACCTGGTGACCTATGGCAAGACCCTGGGCGGCGGGCTGCCGGTCGGCGTGGTGGCGGGCTCGCGCGCGCTGATGACGCGCTACCGCGAGGACCGGCCGGCCGACATCTGCTTTGCGCGTGGCACCTTCAACGCCCACCCGTATGTGATCGCCGCGATGGGCGCCTTCCTGAAGCGCCTCGACACGCCTGCCGTCCGCGTGCTGTATGACGGGCTGGACGAGCGCTGGAACGCACGCTGCGCGCAGTTGAATGCCCGCCTCGGCGAGGCCGGCGTGCCGGTGCGTGTGGCCAATCTGTCGACGGTCTGGACGGTGCTCTACACCGCCCCCGGCCGCTACCACTGGATGCTTCAGTTCTACCTGCGCCAGCAGGGCCTGGCACTGAGCTGGGTCGGCACGGGCCGGATGATCTTCAGCCTGAACTACGCTGACGCTGAGTTCGCGGCGGTGGTCGAGCGCTTCGTGGCCGCTTGCGAGGCCATGAAGGCCGACGGCTGGTGGTGGACCGCGCCAGAACTGACCGGCAAGGCCATCCGCCGCAGCGTGCTGCGCGAGATGCTGGCGCACAAGTTCTGACCCGATGACCGACACGACCACCCTGCCCCGCCGGGGCTGGCTGCAGCGCCTGGGCGCGCAGGAGGACCTGAACTTCCTGCTCACGAACCGCGTGCCGCGCATCGCACTCACGAAGTTGATGGGCCGCTTCGCGCGCATCGAGAGCCGCTGGCTCACGCAGCTGTCGATCGCCGTCTGGCGGCGCTTCACGCCGCTGGACTTGAGCGAGGCGCGGCACACCGAGTTCAAGTCGCTGAAGGACTGCTTCACGCGTGAGCTCGTGCCGGGCGCGCGGCCCTTCGATGCGCGGCCGGAGATCCTGTGCAGCCCGAGTGACGGCATCGTCGGTGCCTGCGGCGTGGTGCGCCAGGGTCAGGTCTACCAGGCCAAGGGCTCGCCCTATGCCACGGCGGACCTGTTCGGGCCGACGCAGGACGCCAGCGTCTTCGAGGGCGGGCGCTTCGTCACGCTGCGGCTCACTTCGGCGATGTACCACCGCTTCCATGCGCCGGCGGACGGCACGGTGGAGCACGTGACCTACCTGAGCGGCGACACCTGGAACGTGAACCCGGTGGCCCTGGCGCGCATCGAACGGCTGTTCTGCCGCAACGAGCGCGCGGTGCTGCGCCTGCGCCTGGCCGGCGGCGAGCCGCTGGCCCTGGTGCCGGTGGCGGCCATCCTGGTGGCCAGCATCCGGCTGCATTTCCTGGATGTGCTGCTGCACCTGGGGCGGCGCGGCGCCCATGAGCTGCCCTGCGCAGCGCCGCATCACAAAGGCCAGGAGATGGGCTGGTTCGAGCACGGCTCGACGATCATCGTCTTCGCTCCGCCGGGCTTCGAGTTGGCGCCGGGCGTGGCGACCGGCATGCAGCTGCGCGCCGGTGAGCCGCTGTTGCGCCGGGTCAGCTGATCGAATCGCGCACGGCGGCCGCGACCGGCACGGGCAACGGCACGGGAGCCGGGGCCGGCGCGGCCGCCGGCACCACCGGGGCGGCGGCCAGGCGCATGCCCGGCAGCGCCGCCTCGTGGCCACGGTCGATGATCTCGAGCCGGCCGTCGGCATGCTCCACCAGTGCGGTCAGGCTTTCCACCCAGTCGCCGTCGTTGCAATAGAGCACGCCTTCGATCTCACGGATCTCGGCATGATGGATGTGCCCGCAGACCACCCCGTCGGCACCGCGCTTGCGTGCCTCGCGGGCCACCGCGTTCTCGAACTCGTTGATGAAGCTGACGGCTCGCTTGACCTTGTGCTTGAGGTAGCGCGACAGGCTCCAGTACGGCAGGCCAAGCTTGGCGCGGACCCGGTTGAACCAGCGGTTGGCCTTGAGCGTGAACTCGTAGGCCATGTCGCCGGCCACGGCCAGCCAGCGCGCGTACTGCACGACACCGTCGTAGAGGTCGCCGTGCGTGACCCAGAGGCGGCGGCCATCCGCAGTCACGTGGATGGCTTCGTCGACGACGTCGATGCCGCCGAAGTTGTGGGCGATGTACTTGCGGGCGAACTCGTCATGGTTGCCGGGCACGAACACCACCCGGGTTCCCTTGCGCGCCTTGCGCAGCAACTTCTGGATGACATCGTTGTGCGCCTGCGGCCAGTACCAGGACCGGCGCAACTGCCAGCCGTCGATGATGTCGCCCACGAGGTAGAGCGTTTCGCACTCGACGTCCCGCAGGAAGTCGAGCAGCGCGCGCGCCTGGCAGCCGGGCGTGCCCAGGTGCAGGTCCGAGATCCAGACCGTGCGCACCGACAGGGTCGGCGTGTCGGCGGCAGCAGCGGTGTCTTGCGTCGTCGGCATGGCAGACATGCTGCCCGCCGCTCATGACGCGCCGGTGAAGCTCAGGCCAGGCCCTTGAAGGGCCCACTGGCCAGCCAGCGGTCGATCTGCGCCTGGCGGTCGTTGCCCCAGAAGGGCTCGCCGTCCACGAAGAAGAAAGGCGCGCCGAACACGCCCGCAGCGATGGCGGCCTCGTTGGCGGCCTTGAGGCGCAGCTTCCAGACGGGGTCGTTCCAGGCGGCTTCGGCGGCGTCGGCATCGATGCCCGATTCGCTCAGCAGCTGCCGCAGGGCCTCGGCCTCGTGCAAAGGCACGCCGCGCGTGAAGTAGGCGCGCAGGCCGGCATGGGCCCAGGCGACGGCACGGGCCGGGTCCTGCTCGTGCAGCCACCAGAACACGCGCGCGGCGAGCTGGGTCGGGATGGGAAAGCTGGCCGGCCGAACATAGGGCAGCCCGGCGAAGCGGGCGGAACGCTCGAAGTCGCGCAAGCTGTACTCGCCCTTCAGCGGATGCATGATGGGCGGCTTGAGCTCAGCGGCCTGGAAGGTCGCGCCCAGCAGCATCGCGTGCCACTGCACGCGCCGGCCATGGCGGGCGGCGACGGCCTCCACCCATTCGGAGGCAATGTAGGAGTAGGGCGACGAGAAGTCGAAATAGAACTGCAGCGGCGGGCGCTGGATGGCTGTGTTTTCGGCCAGGAAGCGGTCATCGATCATGGGCGCGACCTTACCGAGCTGAGGCGCCGCGCGCAGCGGGACTTATGCCGAGGCGAGCCGCGCTGCCAGGCGCGGTGTGCTGGCTTCGATCGGGGCCAGCAGGCGGGGCCAGAGCTGCGCGCCGAGGTCGCGCCGGAAGGGGCCGAAGTGCTCCACGCGGGGCACGCCGAGGTCCTGCGGCGCCAGGACATGGCGCTGCACGCGGGCTTGGCTGAACTGTTCGCCCAGCGCATCCACCGCCGCGGCGGGACCAAACAGGTGGTCGTCCGTGATGCTCCATAGGTGCACCGGGCCGGTGTAGTGGTGGTAGGCCCGTTCCCGGGCCAGGCTGGCGTCGCCAAAGAGGAAGCCCGGCGTGCGGCCCCAGGCGGCCCACTCCAGCGCAGCGCCTGCCGGCAGATCCTGCGCGCGGGGCCCCAACAGGCGCCCTGGCGTACGCCCCATCACTCGCACCAGCGTCGGCAGCACGACGTGAAAGAACGCCCAGGCCTGCGCGCGCGCCCAGCCGGACCAGTGGCCCACATAGGCCACCTGCGCAGCAACGCCCAGGACGGCGTCCACGGTGTCGACAAAGCCCGGCACCAAGCCGATCGCATTGCCGCCCAGCGAATGGCCGATCCACAGCAGGCCCAGTTCCTCGCCCTGCGCCGCTTGCGCAAGGCGGCGCCGGCGGTCAGCGGCGTGGAGGGCGGCGGCCATGTCAACGCGGGCCCAGTCGCGCAGGCGCACGTCTTCGCCCGGGTGCAGCGCCTGCCGTGAGGCAGCGATGCCGCGGTAGTCGAAGGTGAGGACGGCATAGCCCCGCTGCGCCAGCCATTCTGCGAAGGGGCGGTAGTAGCCCGCCGGTACGGCGGTGGCGCATCCGATCACGGCAAGGGCCTTGACGGGCTGCGGTGCCATGGGCTCGAACCAGGTGGCCGCCAGGAGGCGACCATCAGCACAGCGCAGGGCCGCAGGGCGCCGGCTCACGCCGCTGGCGGCAGTTCCTGGCATGGCTTCGTCGGCTGCGGCGGTCGCGCTCGGTTGTTGTGACGTTGCGGCATCGTCCGCAGCGCGTGATGGGGTGAGGGGAAGGGTCGTCATGGGTGCGGCCTGCGGGGTCTTGTCAACGAGGCCGGCCCAGTCTAGATTGGTTACTTTCGAGTCAGTAGACCTCGGCTGCGAGCCAGTTTGTCAATTCAATGTCAACAAAAGATAGAAGCTCGCTGTACCCGGCTGCGGGCGTGAGCCGACGGCGGCAGACGCCCGCCGAAGCGGCACTGGACGCGAATGCGCTGGAACTCTTCGCCCGGATCGCACAGGCCGGCAGCTTTGCGCAGGCTGCTCGGGATTTGGGGCTGACCCGCGCAGCCATCAGCCGGCGCATCGCGGCCATCGAGTCCGCCGTGGGCCTGACGCTGTTCGCGCGCAGCACCCGCAGCCTGGGGCTGACCGAAGCGGGCCGACGGCTGCACGCCCGCGCCCGCGCCGTGCGGGATGCCGCCGAAAGCGCGCGCCTGGCCCTGCGCCATACGCGGGATCAACTGGACGGCACGCTGCGCATCAGCGCCACCAGCGGCTTCGGCCGCCACGTGCTCGCGCCTCTGCTGGCCCGCTTCCAGGCACTGCACCCAGCGGTTCGCTACGAACTCTTCTTCACCGACCGCCGGGTGGACCTGCTGCGGGAAGGGCTGGATGTGGCGTTCCGGATCACCAGCGAGCCACCGGAGTCACTCGTGGCGCAGCCGGTGCTGAGCTTCCAGATCAAGGCCTATGGCCGGCCTGAAATGGCGCCTTTGGCATCGCCCCGTGAACTTGAAGCTGTCCCGCTGTTGCTGCTGGGTCAGGGCGAAGAGCCGTATGAGAGCCAATGGGCCAACACAGGGGGCGAGCGCCTGTCCGTGACGCTGAACGCGAGCGCCTGGGGCAGCGATCTGGAGGGCTTGATCGCCCTGGCGCGCCACGGGGCGGGTGTCGTGATGGCACCGGACTTCTGCGTGGAGTGTGTGGCCTTGTCGGGTGAGGCGCGCACCATGGCAGACGCTGCTCCGCCGGTGGCGGGTCTGCATGACGTCGTGCCGGGGTGGCGGATGCTGCTCGGCGTCGAGACCGTTCAGGCACTCACGCTGCCACGGCCGGCATGTTCGGAGACGGCGCGGGCCTTGGTGCGGTACGTCAGAGAGGCGCTCGGAGCAACAACAGCCGAAGGTGGGTGAAAGAAGGGCAGGTGCCGGCAGCTTGGTTCAGCCGGTGCGCAGCGTAGAGACCCATCCCGGTGGTGATCACCAGGCGATCCAACGCCCGGGCGGGCGGGATAGTCGTAGTGCTGCTCGGCGAATGTTCGAGCGGCGAGGTATGTCATCGCCAGAATTTCGACCGCCAAAAGCAAAACCCCCACCGTGCTTGTACACGATGGGGGTTGGCTTCAATAAATAGCCTGACGATGACCTACTTTCACACGGGAA
>Ga0233424_10000931_pt1 | contig 30360 bp, 30 predicted proteins | sample Watercolumn_Towu_FD_181011 | JGI IMG/M metagenome (GOLD analysis project Ga0233424, IMG submission 181011) | Freshwater microbial communities from Lake Towuti, South Sulawesi, Indonesia - Watercolumn_Towuti2014_125_MG | ecosystem: Environmental > Aquatic > Freshwater > Lake | place: Indonesia... | reverse complement strand
GCGGTCGAACGCGCGGTCGTGCGCGATGTGCACGACGTTCGCCCGCTCCTCCGCCACGAGCGCGGTGAGCCGCGCGAGCGCGCCCGGCCGGTCACGCAGCAACACGACGAGCCGCACGAGACGCCCGTCCTTGACGAGACCGCGCTCGATGATCCGCGCGAGCATCGTGACGTCGATGTTCCCGCCCGAGAGCACGAGCACGACCGTGCGGTCCTCGAGTCCGAGCGCCCGATTGAGCAGCGCCGCGAGCGGCGCCGCGCCCGCGCCCTCGACGACCGTCTTCTCGATCTCGACGAGCAACAGCACCGCGCGCGCGAGCTCCTCCTCGTTCACGGTGACGAGCTCGTCGAGGTACGTCTTCGCGAGCGCGAGCGTCCGCGGGCGGACCTCGCGCACCGCGATGCCGTCCGCGATCGTCGACGCGGCGTCGAGCCGCACGGGCTTGCCGTCGCCGAGCGCGCGCCCCATCGACGGGAGCGCCGCGGTCTGGACGCCGACGACGCGAATCTCCGGGCGTCGCGTCTTCGCCGCGATGCCGACCCCGCCCGCGAGCCCGCCGCCGCCGACCGGCACCACGATCGCGTCGACCGCGGGGACTTGCTCCAGCACCTCGAGCGCGATCGTGCCCTGACCGGCGATGATCCGCTCGTCGTCGAACGGGTGGACGAAGACGAGATCGCGCGCGCCGCCGATCTCCACCGCGCGATCGTAGGCCTCGTCGAAGCTGTCTCCGAAGAGGATCACCTCGGCGCCGTCGCGCCGCGCGGACGTCACCTTGACGAGCGGCGCCCACTCCGGCATCACGATCACCGCCGGCACGCCGAGCTTGCGCGCGTGATGCGCGACCGCGAGCCCGTGATTGCCGGCGCTCGCCGCGATGACGCCGCGGCCGCGCTCGTCCGCCGAGAGCTGGAGCAGGAGGTTGGCGGCGCCGCGCTCCTTGAACGAGCCGGTCATCTGGAGGTTCTCGAGCTTCACCCAGCAGCGCGTGCCGGTGATGGCCGAGAGCGTGTGCGAGAACGTGCACGGCGTCTGTTCGACCACGCCCGCGAGCCGGCGGCGCGCGCCTTCGACGGCGGCGAGGTCCGGCGCGGTCGCGCGCGGCTCCGGGCTCAGAACGGCACCTGCGGCTCGTGGAACGACGCCGCCATCCAGCCGACCGGCATGAAGGGCGTGGACTGCGCGTAACCGACCCGTCCCTTGGTGTCGAGCAGGATCAGGCCGCCTTCGCCACGTCCCTGCTCGGCGAGCAGATCGACGGCGACGTGCGCCGCGTAGTCGGGATCCCCGGTGTCCTGCAGGATGTCGAGCGCGCGGCGCGCGAGCACCACGCGGATGATCGCCTCGCCGGTGCCCGTGCACGACACGCCGCCGAGCATACTGTCGGCGTAGGTGCCGCAGCCGATCAGCGGCGTGTCGCCGACGCGTCCGGGAAGCTTGCCCGACATCCCGCCCGTGGACGTCGCGGCCGCGATCGTGCCGGAGCGATCGAGCGCGACCGCGCCGACCGTGCCCTTGATGTCCGCGATCGCGGTCTCGAGCTGCCGCCGCCGCCGCTCGGTGATCAGATCCGCGGGATCGCACTCGGGCATCCCGACACTCCGCGCGAACGTGAGGGCGCCCTCGCCGGCGAGCAGGACGTGGCGTCCGTCCTCGAGCACGTGCCGCGCGAGCGTGACGGGATTCGCGATGCGGCCGACGGCCGCGACGGCGCCGCAGCGGAGCTGGTCGCCCTCCATGATCGACGCGTCGGTCTCGACCGTGCCCGTGCTCGTCAGCACCGAGCCGCGGCCCGCGTTGAAGCGGGGCGCGTCCTCGAGCACGCGCACGGCCGCTTCGACCGCGTCGAGGCTGCTCCCGCCTTGCGTGAGCACGCGCCACCCGGCGGCGACCGATGCGCGGATGCCGTCGCGCAGCTCGTCCGGCGCGTCGGCGGGATCGGCGCCGGCGCCGCCGTGGACGATGATGGCGGGACGCGAGCGACGGCCCGAATCGGCGCGCGCGTGTGCTGGCGGCATGCGCCTCACCGTGTCACAATCCGCGCGCTTTGCAAACGGCCAACGTGACCGATCGCGCGACGGCGCTGCGTCGCCTCAACGAGGCCGTGATCGCGTGCCGGCGCTGCCCCCGTCTCGTGAAGCATCGCGAAGCCGCGGGCGCGAATCCGCCGAAGCGCTATCGCGGCGAGACGTACTGGTCGCGGCCGTTGCCCGGCTTCGGAGATCCCGACGCGCGCGTGCTGCTCGTCGGTCTCGCGCCCGCGGCCAACGGCGGCAACCGGACCGGCCGCATGTTCACCGGCGACGAGAGCGGCAACTGGCTGTTCGAGGCGCTGCACGCCGCGGGCTTCGCGAGCCAGCCGACGTCGGCGCGCCGCGACGACGGCCTCGCGCTGACGGACGCGTGGATCACCGCGGCGGCGCACTGCGCGCCGCCCGGCAACAAGCCGACGCGGGAAGAGCTCGCGCGCTGCCAGCCGTTCCTGCTGGCCGAGCTGCGCGCGCTCACGCGCGTGAAGGTGGTGGTGGCGCTGGGCCGGATCGGCTGGGAGAACTACTTGCGCGCGCGCACGGCGCTCGGCTGGCCGCCACCGCTGGCGCGCCCGGCGTTCGGGCATGGCTCGCTCACGAAGTTCGCGGACGGCACGACGCTCATCGCCTCGTACCACCCGAGCCAGCAGAACACGTTCACGGGCAAGCTGACGAAGCCGATGCTCCGCTCGATCTTCGTGAAGGCGCGAAAGCTCTCGGAGGTTACTCGGCGAGATCGCCGGGAAGGCGGGGGCGCTCGGCGACCGTCAGCGTGATCTCGCGCGCGGTGCCGTCGCGCACGATCGTGACGCGCGTGCGCTGACCGGGCCGCAGCGTGTTGACGCGCGCGAGGTACTCCTGGTGGTTGCGGACGGTCTGGCCGTTGATCGCCGTGAGGATGTCGCCGCCCAGCAGGTACTCGTCGCCCTGCAGCACGATCGACAGGCTGCCGCCGCGGATGCCGCCGCGGTCGGCCGGGCTGCCGTCGTACACCACTTCGATCAAGTAACCCGGGACGAGCGGCATCTTCACCACGTTGCTCAGGCGCTGATCGACCGCGCGCCCCTGCAGGCCGAGCCACGGCCGCACGACCTTGCCGAACTCCCGCAGGTCCTTGAGCACCGCCTTCACCGCGTTCACCGGCACCGCGAACCCGATCGACTGCGCTTCTTCGGAGATGAACGTGTTGATGCCGACGACGGCGCCGCACCGATCGACGAGCGGGCCGCCGGAGTTGCCGGGATTGATCGGCGCGTCCGTCTGGATCATCGGCTGATCGGACACGCCCGGGAGCAGGCGATTCAGGCCGCTGACGATTCCGCGCGTCATCGTCTGATCGAGCCCGATCGGGTTGCCGATCGCCACGACCTCTTCGCCGACGCGCAGGCTCGCGGAGTCGCCGAAGCGCGCGGTGGCGAGGTTCGCGCGGCCGTCCACGCGAATGAGCGCGAGGTCGAGGACGGGATCGAGCCCGATCGTTCGCGCGGGAAGCTTGTCGCCGTTGTCGAGCGTGACCGAGAGCGACGCGGCGCCGTCCACCACGTGCGCGTTGGTGAGCGCGTGGCCGTCGCGGTCGATGACGAAGCCGGAGCCCACGATCGTCTCGAAGCGCCGCTGCGGACGCTCCTTGTTGATCTTCATCGCCTGGATCGAGATCACCGACGGCGAAACCTTCTCGAACAGCGCGGTGAAGGGCTCGGTGCACTGCGCGGCGGCGGCGGGCGGCGTCATCAGGAGGAGGGCGGTAAGCGCAGCCCAAAGCCGCATGGGCGGCAGTATACAATCGAAGCTCGATGCATCGCTTCATCGCCCTCGTCGTTCTCGTCCTCATGGCGGCCGTCATGGCGCCGGCCCACGCGCAGGCCCCGGCGGTCGTCGCCGTCACGCTCGACAACGGCCTCCGTGTGCTGCTCCAGGAGGACCACCGCAGCCCGATCGTGACCTTCCAGGCGTGGTACCGGGTGGGCTCGCGGAACGAGTCGCGCGGGCACACGGGCATCGCGCACTTCCTCGAGCACATGATGTTCAAGGGCACGCCGTCGCATCCGCGCGGCGAGTTCGCCCGGCTGGTCGAGCAGAACGGCGGTCAGGACAACGCGTTCACCTCGCAGGACGTGACGTCGTACTACGTCAACATCGCCTCCGACAAGATCGATCTCGTCGTGGACCTCGAGTCCGACCGCATGCGGAACCTCATCCTCGACGCGAAGGAGATCGAGTCCGAGCGGCAGGTGGTGATCGAGGAGCGCCGCACGCGGACGGAGGACGATCCCGGCGGATTCCTCGGCGAGGAGGTCGGGGCGATCGCGTTCCGCGCGCACTCCTACGGCCAGCCCATCATCGGGTGGATGGAAGACCTGAAGCGGATCACGCCCGAGGAGATCCGCGCGTTCTACCAGACCTACTACGTGCCGAACAACGCCCTGATCGTCGCCGTGGGCGATTTCAAGACGCCCGAGCTCCTGGAGAAGATCAAGGCCCGGTTCGCCACGATCCCGAAAGGGACGCCGCCGCCGGCCGTGACGGCCGTCGAGCCGGCGCAGAACGGCGAGCGCCGCGTGGTGGTGCACAAGGAGGCGCAGCTGCCGATCGTGTACCTCGCGTACCCGGTCCCGAACCAGACGTCCGCCGACGCGCCCGCGCTCGAGATGCTGTCCACGATCCTGTCGAGCGGACGCTCGTCGCGGCTCTACAAGAGCCTCGTCTACGAGCGCCAGCTCGCGCTCGACGCGGGCGGCGACTATTCGTGGTTCTCGTTCGACCCGAACCTCTTCTGGTTCTGGGCCACGGCGATGCCGGGCCAGACGCCCGCGACGATGGAGAAGGAGCTGCTCGGCGAGATGGCGAAGCTCGAGAAGGACCCGGTGACGGACGTCGAGCTCCAGCGCGCGCGCAACCAGATCGAGGCCGCGTTCGTCTTCCAGGACGATTCCGTGCACCGCCGCGCCTCGCTGCTCGCGCGCTTCGAGCTGCTCGGCGGCCATGCCGGGAAGGACAGGTACCTCGAGCGGATCCGTGCGGTCACCGCCGCTGACATCCAGCGGGTCGCGCGCGCGTATTTCAAGGAGCAGTCGAAGAACGTCGGCGTCCTGCTCCCGCGTCAGTGACGCGGCGCCGGCTCATCCTGACGCTGGCCGCGACGCTCGCCGTTGTCGTCGGCGCCGTCGTGACGTCCTGGGCGGTCCGGCATTTCACGCCTGAAGACGTGCTCGCGCTCTCCGGCACCGTCGAAGGGCTGCAGGTCGACGTCAGCGCGAAGATCATGGGCCGCATCGCCGAGCTGACGGTCCGCGAGGGCGACAGGGTCGAGCGCGCCCGGGTCATCGCGCGGCTCGCGGCCGACGAGCTCCTCGCGGAGATGAGCCGTGCCGAGGGCTCGCTCGCCGCCGCGCAGGCACAGCTTCGCGATCTCCTCGCCGGCGCGCGTCCCGAAGAGATCCAGGAGGCGGAAGCGCGCGCCACGCGCGCGGACGCGCAGCTCAAGGACCTGCTCGCCGGCGCGCGGCAGCAGGAGATCGAGCAGGCGCGCGCGGGCCTTCGCAACGCACAGGCCACGCGGGAATGGACGCAGCGCGACTTTCGCAGGGCCGAGGAGCTCTTTCGCAAGGACCTCATCGCGGCACAGGAGGTGGACCGCGCGCGCCAGGCGTTCGAGGTCGCGGCCGCCAACGAGGTGAGTGCCCGCGAGCGCCTCGACCTGGTCTCGGTGGGGCCGCGCGAGCACGAGGTGGCCGCCGCGCGTGCGGAGCTTCGCGCCGCGCGCGAGCGCGTGCGGCTTCTCCGCGCCGGACCCCGGCCGGATGCCGTCGCCGCGGCGCGCGCGCAGGTCGCGCAGGCCGGGGCCGCGATCACGATGGCGCGCGCGCGACTCGCGGAGGCGACGATCGTCGCGCCGATCGACGGCGTCGTGCTCAGGAAGAATCTCGAGGCCGGCGAGACCGCGAACCCGGGCGTGTCGATCCTCACGCTGCTCGACACCGGCAACATCTGGCTGCGCGCGTTCGTGCCGGAGACCGAGATCGGGCGCGTGCGCGTCGGTCAGCCGGCGACGATCACGGTCGACGCGTATCCGAACCGCCGCTTCGCGGGCGCGATCAGCGAGATCGCGTCGGAGGCCGAGTTCACGCCGAAGAACGTGCAGACGAAGAAGGAGCGCGTGAATCTCGTCTTCCGCGTGAAGATCGCCGCGAAGAATCCCGACGGCGTGCTGAAGCCGGGGATGCCCGCCGACGCCGTGCTGCCTCTGAGGTGAGCGCGCCCTCCACCGAGCTCGCGGTCGAGACGCGCGGCCTCACCCGGTGGTTCGGCAAGGTGCTGGCCGTCGATCATCTCGATCTCCGCGTGCGGCGCGGTGAGCTCTACGGCTTCCTCGGCCAGAACGGCGCGGGCAAGTCGACGACGCTCAGGATGCTCTGCGGGATCCTCGAGCCGAGCGAGGGTGAGGGCTGGGTGCTCGGCATCGACCTGCGCCACGAGCCCGAGCGCATCAAGTCGGCGATCGGCTACATGTCACAGCGCTTCTCGCTCTACGACGACCTGACCGTCGACGAGAACCTCGCCTTCTACGCGCGCGTGTACGAGGTGCCGCGCGCGACGCGCGCCACGCGGATCGGCCAGATGATGCGGCTCGCCGACCTCACCGGGCGTGAGCGTCAGCTCGCCGGCCAGCTCTCGGGCGGCTATCGCCAGCGGCTCGCGCTCTCCTGCGCGCTCGTCCACCAGCCGCGGCTGATCTTCCTCGACGAGCCGACGGCGGGCGTCGATCCGGTGTCGCGTCGCACGTTCTGGGCGTTGATCCGCCGGCTCGCGGACGAAGGCACGACGATCGTCGTCACCACGCACTACATGGACGAGGCGGAGCTCTGCGACACGCTCGGCTTCATCTATCAGGGCCGGTTGATCGCGCAAGGGCCGCCGGCGCGCATCAAGTCGGAGACCTTCGCCCGCGAGGTGTGCGAGCTCGAGGCGGACGACCCGGCGCGCGCCGCCGAGGCGCTCGCGGACTGGGACGCGATCGAGGAGATCGTGCGCGTCGGCGGCCGGCTGCGCCTGATCCTGGCGCCCGGCGGCCCGACACCCGACGCGGTGGCCGCGGCGCTGCGCGAGCGCGGCGTCGCGGTCCGCTGGATTCGCCCGGTCGAGCCGTCGGTCGAGGACCTGTTCGTCTCCTTCGTGGACAAGGAGCGCAAGGCGCGCGTGCGCGAGCAGCTCCGCGCGCTGACCGGCCCCTACTTCGAATGATCAACCGCTTGGGCGGGATCATCGCGAAGGAGTTCATCCAGCTGCGCCGCGACGGCCTCGCGCTCACGCTCGCGCTGTTCGTCCCCGTGGCGATGCTGTTCATCTTCGGGTGGGCGATCAACACCGACGTGAAGCACGTCACCACCGCGGTCTTCGATCAGTCCGGGAGCGTGGAAGCCGTCACGCTGCTGGAAGCGTTCGAGAACAGCCAGTACTTCGACATCCGGCACCGCGCGCGGAGCCCGCGCGAGCTGACGCGCATGATCGACGACGGCGTGGCGAAGGTCGGCATCGTGATCCCGCCCGACTTCTCGCGGCGGCTCTCGCGCCGCGAGGCCGAGGTGCAGGTCGTCGTCGACGCGTCGGATCCGCAGGTCGCGACCTCCGCCATGAACGCCGCCGCCGCGCTCGCGGCGCAGCGCGCGCTGCAGATCCTCACGCGGACCACCGACGGCGCGGTCCTGCGCCGGGACCAGCCGCCGCTCGACGTCCGCGTGCGCGCCTGGTACAACCCCGACCTCGTCTCCGCGATCTTCATCGTCCCCGGCCTGATCGGCGCGCTGCTCATGCAGACGACGATCAGCCAGATGGCGATCTCGGTCGTGCGCGAGCGCGAGAGGGGCACGCTCGAAGCGCTGATCGTGAGTCCGATCCGCCGCTGGGAGCTCCTGCTCGGCAAGATCATCCCGAACATCCTGGTCGCGTACGGGCAGGTGACGATGGCGCTGCTCGTCGCGCACTTCGTGTTCGACGTGCCGATCCGCGGCAGCCTCGTGCTGCTCTACGGGCTGTCGCTGCTGTTCATGTGGGGCACGCTCGGCGTCGGCATCCTGGTCTCCGCGGCCTCGCGCACGGTGCCGCAGGCGATGCAGCTCGCGTTCCTCACGTTCCTCCCGTCGATCTACCTCTCCGGGCTCCTGTTTCCGATCGAGGGGATGCCGAAGGGCGCGCAGGTGCTCGCGCACGTCATCCCGCTCACGTACTACCTGCGCGTGGTGCGGGGCATCGTGCTGAAAGGGGTCGGCCTCGACTCGCTCTGGCCCCATCTCTGGCCGCTCGTGATCTTCGGCGCGGTCGTCTTCACGCTCTCTGTCCTGCGCTTCCGCAAGCAGCTAGACTGAAGGGTATGAAACGCGCGTCGACCGTCGTGCTGCTGCTGGTGATGCTGGTCGGGTTCGCGTCGCTCGAAGCCGCGCCGCTCGCGCACCGCGAGGTGCTGCCGAACGGCATCGTGCTGCTCGTCGCCGAGCGGCCCGCGATCCCGATCGTCGCCGTGCGTCTCTTCACGCGCGCCGGCGCCGTGCTGGAGCCGCCCGACAAGGCGGGGCTTGCGAACCTCGTGGGCGCGGCGCTCACGCGCGGCACCGCGAAGCACACCGGGCCGGAGCTCGACGCCGCGATCGAGTTCGTGGGCGGCTCGCTCGAGGCCGGCTCCGGGCGCGACGGGATGACGGTGTCGCTGTCGGTGTTGAAGAAGGACCTGGCTCTCGGGCTCGGGCTGCTGCAGGAGGTCGTGCTCTCGCCGACGTTCCCCGAGGCCGAAGTGAAGCGCAAGGTGTCCGAGATCCAGGCCGCGATCAAGCGGTCCGAGGAGAATCCGGAAGCGGTGGCGGCGCGCGCGCTGTCGCCGCTCGTCTACGACAGCCATCCGTACGGCCGGCCCGCGGAAGGCACGGTGGACACGGTCGGCAAGCTCACCCGGGACGACGTCGTCGCGTTCTATCGCCAGCACGTGCGGCCGGATACCGCGATCGTCGCGGTCGTCGGCGCGATCACCGTGAGCGAGGCGCGCCAGGCGATCGTGCAGGCGCTTGGGGGATGGAAGCGCCCCGCGACCGCGCCGCCCGCGGTCTCCGACGCGTCGCCGATGCCCGCGCCCCAGGAGAAGAAGATCAGCCGCGATCTCACGCAGGCGACGATCCTCATGGGACGGCAGGCGGTGCGCCAGAAGGATCCGGATTACTTCCCGCTGGTGGTCTCCTCGTACATCCTCGGAGGCGGCTCGGCGTCGCGTCTCTACAGCCGTGTGCGCGAAGAGGGCGGCCAGGCGTACGCCGTCTACAGTTACGTCTCGCCCGCGCGCTACGGCGCCTCGTTCGCCGTGAGCGCGCAGACGCGCACCGCGGAGGTGGCGAAGGTGCTCGACACGCTGCGCGGCGAGCTCGACCGGATGACGCGCGAGCCGGTGAGCGACGGCGAGCTCAACCTCGCGAAGTCGTACCTGATCGGCAGCTTCCCGTTCCGCCTCGACACCTCGTCGAAGGTCGCAGACTTCCTGCTCGGGATCGAGTCCCAGGACCTCGGGCTCGACTACGCCGACACCTATCGCGCCGGCGTCGGACGGGTGACGGTCGCCGACGTGCAGCGCGTGGCCGCGAAGTTCTTCACGCCGGGCCAGTTCAATCGGGTGGTCGTCGGAAAATTCCCGTGACCCGGGGCGTGGTGGCGGCGCTCGCGACGCTCGTCATCGTCGCGGAGACGCTGGCTCCGGTGGCGACGATCGCGGCGTCGTTCACGCTCGACGAGCGCCGGATGCAGGAGGCCGTGGAGTTCGGCGAGCGGAGCGTGACGCAGGAAGCCTTCGGCGACGAGTGGCGCGTGAAGAACGCCGCCGGCCACGTCGCGATGGTCATGACCCCGTTTCATCGGCTCGCGCTCGCCGCCCGCCAGAGCGCGTTCCGCAAGGATCCCCTCAAGCCGCGCGAGCGCGAGCGCATCCTCAAGGAGCAGCGCGACCGCCTCGTGTTCTGGGTGCAGCTCAAGGGACCGCGCGAGGACTTCGCGCGCTTCTACGCGCCCCGCCTGGTTGCCGGCGCCCGACAGATCGAGCCGGCGTTCGCCCAGAACGAGCGAACGCCGGGGCGTGGCGACGACGGCAAGTTCGTCGCCCACTGCGTCTACGCGTTCCCGACCAAAGCGCTCACCGAGACGTCGACGGTCGTGCTGCTCGTCCGCGACGCGGACGGGCGCGACGTGACGACCTTCCCGGTCGACCTCGCCTCGATGCGGTAATCCCGTCAGAGGCCAGATTCGTCGGGCCTTTGGCACTATCTTGACTTTACCGATGGACAATGGCTTATTTAAGCCCATGGACGCCCAGGCGACCCCAAGCGCCGCGATCGCGCTCCAGCGCTGCCCGGCGTGCCGCGACAAGGTCGTGGTCGAGCGGGACAACGAGATCGTCGTCCACAACGCGATTCTCCGCGTCGACCGCGCGTCCAGCCGCGTCACGGCGAAGTGTCGACGCTGTAAAGCCTGGGTGGAGGTGCCGCTGAAGTTCGTCGGATGAGCGTGTAGCGGGCGACGTCGAAGGAAAGGACACAAGCCGAGCACGCGGGGAAGGACCCCGGCTCGGCTTTTTTGTTTGGGATCGGAGGACCACGTGGACGCGACGAAAGAGACGAAGGCGCAGCGGGCGGAGCGGCTCAAGCGCGAGCTCAATCCCTGGGAGGCGTACGACGAGATCGTGCGCTTCGCGCGCGAAGGGCACGCGTCGATTCCGCCGGCGTGGGGCACGTATTTCCGCTGGTGGGGCATCTACACGCAGGGTGACGGCGCGGGGGTCACGGGCGGGACCGGCGGCGAAGGGCGCGGCACGAAGCACTTCATGGTGCGGATCCGCATCCCGAACGGCGTGCTCGACGCGCGCCAGATGCGGGTCGTGGCCGATCTCGCGGAGCGCCGCGCGCTCGGCGTCGTCGATCTGACGGTACGCCAGAACTTCCAGCTCCACTGGGTGACGATCGAAGGCCTGCCCGACGTGCTGGAGACGCTGCGCGATTCCGGCATCACCACGATGGGGGCGTGCGGCGACGTCACCCGCAACGTGGTCGGCTGCCCGCTCGCCGGCGTCGACGCGGACGAGCTGATCGACGCCTCGCCGCTCGTCGCGGAGACGACGCGGCTCATCAACGGCGATCCGGCGTTCTACAACCTGCCGCGCAAGTTCAAGGTCTCGATCGCCGGCTGCCCGGTGTGGTGCGCCTATCCCGAGATCAACGACGTCGGCCTGACGGCGATCCGTCATCCGCGCAGCGGCGAGGTCGGATTCTCACTGCGCGTCGGCGGCGGGCTCTCGACCGATCCGCACCTCGCGCGGCGTCTCGACGTGTTCGTGCGCCCCGAGCAGGTCCCCGCGGTCGTGCGCGGCGTCGCGGAAGTCTTCCGTGAGAGCGACGTCCTGCGCGAGCATCGCGAGAAGGCGCGGCTGAAGTTCCTCTTCCTGCAGCACGGCTGGACCGAGGCGCGCTTCCAGAGCGCGCTCGAGAAGCGCCTCGGCTTCGCGCTGGGACCGGGCGTGCCGGAAGAGCAGCCGGGCGACGGGTTCCGCGATCACCTGGGCGTTCGGCCGACGCGCGAAGACGGCGTGTTCTCCGTGGGCATTCCGGTGCTTCGTGGCCGCTTGAAGGCATCCCAGCTCCGCGCGGTCGCCGACGCGGCGGAGACGTACGCGTCGGGCCGGCTCCGCACGACGCCCACGCAGAACCTGCTCGTGCTCGACGTGCCACGCGCGGGGCTGCCGGACATCGTGCGCGCGGCGACGGCGGCGGGGCTGCCGCTCGGCGTGTCGCCGTTCGCGCGCGGCACCGTCGCGTGCACGGGCAGCGAGTTCTGCAAGCTCGCGCTGACCGAGACGAAGGGCTTCGCGGGCCGCCTCGTGGAAGAGCTGGAGGCACTGCTGCCGGGCTTCGACGAGCACGTCACGCTGCACGTCACCGGCTGCCCGAACAGCTGCGGCCAGCACTGGATCGCCGACATCGGGCTCGAGGGCAAGAAGATCAAGGTCGGCGGCCGGCTCGTCGACGCCTACTTCTTCTGCATCGGCGGCGCCGCCGCGGGGTCCGCCGCGATCGCGCGACCGATCGGCTACCGCGTGCCGTCGTTCGAGGTGGCGCCGGCGATCGAGCGTCTCGTCCGCGCGTATCTCGCGCAGCGTCTTCCCGGCGAGCGGTTCCGCGCGTTCTGCGCGCGCCACGACGACGTCGAGCTCCGCGGGCTGCTCGCGGGCGCCGAGGTGGCGGCGGCCGAGCGCGATCCGTCCCCGGGCCCGGTCCCGCACGCGATCGACGGATGAGCGCGATCGGTTCCGGCGCCGGCTCGATGTACCCGGTGTTCGTCGATCTCGCGGGGCGCGCCTGCGTCGTGATCGGCGGTGGACCGGTCGCCGAGGGCAAGGTGCATGGCCTGCTCGCCGCGGGCGCCACGGTGACGGTCGTGAGCCCGGCGCTGACGCCGGCGCTCGCGGACGCCGCGGGCGCCGGACAGATCGCGCACCGGCGCCGGCTCTATCAGGATGGCGATCTCGCGGGCGGCATCGCCCTCGCGTTCGCGGCGGCGGGCGACGTCGCGGTCAACGCCGCCGTGCTCGCCGAGGGCCGGCGCCGGGGCGTGTGGGTGAACGCGGCGGACGATCCCGCGCACTGCGATTTCATCCTGCCGTCGGTGCTGCGTCGCGGCGCGCTCGCGGTCGCGGTCTCGACCGGCGGTGCGAGCCCCGCGCTCGCGCGCGCCGTGCGCAAGGAGCTCGAGCAGGTGCTCGGTGACGAGTACGCCGCGCTCGTCGACGTCGCGGCCGAGGTGCGCCGCGCGCTCCGTGTCGAAGGTCACGCGGTGGACGCGCGTGCGTGGAGCGCGGCGCTCGGCGACCGGCGCTTCCGCCTGTTGCTCCGTTGCGGCCGGCACGCGGCGGCGCGACGCCGTCTGCGCGCGCAGCTCACCGGCGGGGCACAGCGCGGGATGGGCGCGCGGCCGCCGAAGGAGCGCGCGAGGAGCGCGGGGCGCGTGGCGGCGGCATGCTAGGGCGCGTCACGCTCGTCGGCGCCGGGCCGGGCGACCCCGGGCTCCTCACGATCCGCGGACGCGACGCGATCGAAGCGGCCGACGTCATCGTCTACGACAAGCTCGTCAACCCGGTCCTGCTCGACTACGCGGCGGAGAGCGCGCGGCGCATCTACGCGGGCAAGACGCGCGGCGATCACGTGATGCCGCAGGGCGCGATCAACGCGGTGTTGATCCACCACGCGCGGCTTGGCCGTCACGTCGTGCGACTCAAGGGCGGCGATCCGTTCGTCTTCGGACGCGGCGGTGAAGAAGCCGAGGCGCTCGCCGAGGCCGGCGTGCCGTTCGAGATCGTGCCCGGCGTCAGCTCGGCGATCGCGGTGCCCGCGTATGCCGGCATCCCGCTCACGCACCGGAGCGTCTCGTCGTCGTTCGCCGTGGTCACGGGCCACGACGATCCCGAGAAGCGCCGCGCCCCTGTCGACTGGGCGCGTCTGGCGACGGCCGTCGACACGCTCGTGGTGCTGATGGGACAGACGCGCATCGGCGCGATCGCACGCGAGCTGATCGCGCACGGCCGTCCGGCCGACACGCCGGTGGCGCTGATCAGCGCGGGAACGACGGAGGCGCAGACCGTCGTCGAATGCGCGCTCGTCGAGGCCGGTGAGCGCGCGCAGCGTCTGTCCGGCCCGCTGATGATCGTGATCGGCGAGGTCGTCAGGCTGCGGGCGCAACTCGATCGGCTGGCCGGCGCGCTCGCGCACGCGTAGACGCGCCATATAATCCGTCTGCTCGCCGAAAGATCTCGAAGCTTCCGAGGAGGCCCTTCATGAAGGCTGTGCGTATCCATACCCCGGGCGGTCCCGATGCGATGAAGCTCGACGACGTGCCGCAGCCCGAGCCGAAGGCGGGCGAGGCGGTCGTGAAGGTCGACGCCGCGGGCCTGAACTACATCGACGTCTACTTCCGCAGCGGCCAGTACAAGGGCGCGTACCCGCTCACGCTCGGCATGGAAGCGGGCGGCACCGTCGCCGCGGTCGGCTCCGGCGTCAGCGAAGTGAGCGCCGGCGACAAGGTCGCGTACACCGGCGTGCCCGGCGCGTATGCGGAATACGCGGTCGTTCCCGCCGCGCGTCTCGTCAAGCTTCCGGCCGGCCTCAGCACGAAGCACGGCGCGGCGATGATGCTGCAAGGCCTGACCGCGCACTACCTCGCGGCCTCGACCTATCCGCTGAAGTCGGGCGACACGTGTCTGGTGCACGCTGCCGCCGGCGGCGTCGGGCTGCTGCTCTGCCAGATCGCGAAGCTGCGCGGCGCCCGCGTGATCGGGACCGTCTCCACCGACGAAAAAGCAAAGCTCGCGCGCGAAGCCGGCGCGGACGAGGTGATCCTCTACACGAAGCAGGACTTCGTCGCGGAGGTGAAGCGCCTGACCGGCGGCAAGGGCCTGCACGTCGTCTACGACGCCGTCGGCAAGGACACGTTCGACAAGGGCTTCGAGTGCCTCCTGCCGCGCGGGATGATGGTCCTCTACGGCCAGTCGAGCGGCCCCGTCGGCCCCTTCGACCTCCAGGTCCTCAACGCCAGGGGCTCGCTCTTCGTCACCCGGCCGAGCCTGAACCACCACATCGCCTCGCGCGAGGAGCTCCTCCAGCGCACCGCCGAGCTCGCCGGCTGGATCCGCGACGGCAAGGTGAAGCTGCGGATGGAGTTCGAGTTCCCGCTGAAGGACGCCGCCGAGGCGCACCGCGCGCTCGAAGGGCGCAAGACCACGGGGAAAGTCCTGCTCATCCCCTGACGACGAGATCGCGTGACGCTGGGATAGAATATGACGATGGAGGTGACAGCATGAGATCACGAACGTGGGTCGTCATCCTCGGCCTCGCGCTTGGCATCGTGATGGTGAGTGAAGCGGGCGACGCGTGGGCGCGCGCCCGAAGTGGTGGTGGTGGCAGCAGCAGCCGTGGCTCGCGCTCGTATTCCGCGCCGGCCCGGCCTTCGCCGTCTCCCGCGTCTCCGACGACGCCGTCGAGCCCGTCCCGTTCGCTGAATCAGCCCGCGGCGCCCATGGCGCCGTCGCGGCCGAGCTTCTTCGGCGGGTTGATGGGTGGCATCGCCGGATTCGCGCTGGGTGGTCTGCTCGGCAGCATGCTGTTCGGGGGCTTCGGCCACGGCATGGGTCTCGGCGGTGGCATCGGCCTCATGGACATCCTGCTGATCGGAGGCGGTCTCGCGCTGCTGTTCATGTTCCTTCGCCGCCGGCGCACCGAGGAGCCGCAGCCCGCATACGCTGGAATGGGATCCGCCTACCGAACCGCTCCTGAACCCGTCTCCGCACCGGCCGCGACGGTCACCGCCGCGCCGGTCGAAATCTCCGACGTCGACCGCGGGCTGTCGCACATCGCGTCGATGGACGGCAGCTTCGATCCGAACGCGGTCGCGGCGAATGCGCGCGACGTGTTCTTCGACGTTCAGGCCGCGTTGAGCGCCCGTGACATGGGGCGCGTGAGCGAGAAGCTGACGCCGGAGTTCTTCACCAGTCTGCAGGGGCAGGCGGACGAGCTGCGCGCCGCCGGCCGCACCAACAAGGTCGAGCGCGTGGATCTCCGCCGCAGCGAGATCACCGAAGCGTGGCAGGAATCCGGTCGTGACTACGTGACCGTGTACTTCTCGGGCTCGCTGCTCGACTACACGGTCGACGACAGGACCGGGGCCGTGGTGTCGGGCTCCGCAACCGAGCGCGAAAACCTCGAGGAGTTCTGGACGTTCACCCGCCCGGTGGGCCCGAACCCCTGGCGGTTGTCCGCGATCCAGTCGGCGTAACACGCCGTCCGGCAGTCTCGTGAAGTGGGTTCTCGCGGTCGTCGCGGCGGTCGTGTTCCTCACGGCCGCCGCGATTGTCGCGGCGCCTCGTCTCGTCGACATTCCCCGCGTCCAGACGCTCATCGCGAACAACGCCTCGCAGGCGCTTGGCCGTCCCGTGCGCTTCGCCTCGCTGTCAGTCTCGGTCTTTCCGCTTCCCGGCGTCACGCTCCACAAGCTCGAGGTCGCCGACGATCCGCGTTTCGGCACCGCACCGTTCCTGACGCTCGACTCCGGCCGCTTGCGGCTGCGTCTGAGACCGCTGTTTCGCGGTCGCATCGAGTTCGCCGAGCTGGTCCTCGCGCAGCCGACGATCACGGTGATCCGGGATGCCGGCGGGCGGCTCAACGTGGCGACGCTGGGCGCGTCGAGCGAGCCGCGCCCGCCGTCGCGCGCGCCGCGCGGGAGTGGCGGCTCCGGTGTCGTCGCTTCCGGCGGGCTTCCCGCGTCGGTGCGGATCACGGACGGCGTGCTCGTCTACACGGCGCCGGCGGGCGGCGCATCGCGGGCGCGCTACCGCGTCGAGAAGCTCGACGTGACGCTCCAGGCGACCGGGCCTCAGATCGGCTTCAAGGGCACCGCGCGGCTCATGCCGGGCGACGTCGCGCTGAAGATCGCGGATGGCCTGCTCACGGTGCCCGCGTCGCACGTGCTCGCCGACGCGCCCGTACGCGCGACGGTCACGCTCGACGGCGCCGATCTCGGTCCGCTCGCCGCCACGGCGCTCGGACCCTCGCCGAGCTTCAGCGGCGCGGTGAAGGGGACGCTCGCGGTCGCGGGCACCGTCGGCGCGCCGACCGCCTCCGGTGACGTGAAGCTGAGCAAGCTCGTCGTCGCGCGGGCGAGCCCGCACTGTCCCGAGCCGAAGCGCCGCACGCTCACGATCCCGTCGCTGAATGTCAACACGGCGTGGCGTGACGGACGTCTCGTCGCCCAGCCGCTGCGGGCGGAGCTGCCGAAGGGCGCCGTCACCGCGCGCCTGACCGCGGACGTCCAGCACGGCATGCGGGTGCGCGTGGACGATCTGGCCGTGAGAGCGCTGCCGGTGGAGTCGGTCCTCGTCGATTTTCTTTGCCAGGGCTACGCGGTGAGCGGGCCGCTCGACCTCACCGGCGCGCTCGCGTTCGAAGGTGGCAAGCCGCTCGAGACGCTCGACGGCTCCGGAAGCCTGAAGATCGGCGGCGGCAAGGTCGTCGGGAAGGAAGCGCTGAGCCTGATCGGCAACGTCGTCCGCGTGGGGGGCACGATCTCGTCGCTGCTGAACGCGGATCTTCCGGCGTCGACGTTCGCGTCCCCGGTGGACTTCGAGTCGATCACCGGCACCTACAAGATCGACGACGGCGTCGCGACCACGCGCGACCTGCTCTACACGAGCCGCGCGATGAAGGTCGCCGTCGCGGGCGACTACGTGCTGCCCTCCGGCGTGATGAACCTCGACATGGTCGTCACGCACACCCGCGGGGAAGTCCGCGCGCGCGTCACGGGCACCGCGGCGGCGCCGTCGATCCGTGTGGTGCCGGCGACGGCCCTGCGGAGCATCGACCAGGACAAGGTCGAAGCCGGGCTGCGCGATCTGCTCAAGCGGTTCCGCTGAATCGTCCGCCGCCGAGCTTCCCGGCCTCGACGAGCCCGACGAAGAAGCCGAAGAGCCGGTCGTACTCGTCCGCCCAGACGGCACCGAAGCGCGCGACGATCTCCGCGCGGCCGGCGCGCTGCCGCTCCATCCGCGCGCGGAGGACCGGGCGCCACTCGTGCGAGATGTCGTCGGCCTCGACCGCGCCGAATCCGGCCCGGCCCAGCAGCGCGCGATAGCTGTCCAGTGACTGCAGCGTCATCGCCGCCATCCAGGTGGCGAGGCGCGTGCGCTCGACGTCACCGAGCCGCGGGAACACGATCCAGTCGGTGAACGCGAAGCGCCCGCCGGGGACGAGCACGCGGCGGCATTCGGCGAGCACCGCGGGCTTGTCGGCGATGTGCAGCAGGCCTTCCTGGCTGAGGCACGCGTCGAACGCGTGCGGGCGGAACGGCAGCGCGACGGCGTCACCGCGGATCATCACGACCCGCGCCGCCAGCCCGACGTCGCGCGTGAGCCGGGCCGCGGACGCGGCGCGACCGCCGTGGAGCTCGATGCCGACGACGCGGCACCCGCGGCCGCCCGCGAGAACGCGCGCGGGGCCGCCGAGCCCGGCGCACACGTCGAGGACGCGCGACGTCGGCCGCACGCCGGCGCGGCGGGCGAGGACTTCGACGGCTTCCACCCCGCCGTAGTGGTCCTGATCGAACTCGGAAAGATCCCCCGCCGTGAGGCGGCCGTCGGCGCGGCGGCGCGCGACGGCGGCGCGCACGTGGCTCTCGTCGATCGGATGGCGGTCGTAGAAGTCGATCGGGCGGCTCACTGCCTTGAAGGGCCTCGCGAGCTATGATAGAACCCAATCGTTTTCAACAGATCGGTGACGCGGGGGAACCATGAGCAGCATAGGGAAAGCCGGCCTCGAAGACGTCGTCGTCTCGACTTCGGAAATCTGTTTCATCGACGGCCGCGAGGGGAAGCTCCTCTATCGCGGCTTCGACGTCGATGATCTCGCCGAGCGCTCGACGTTCGAGGAGACGGTCTTCCTCTTGTGGCAGGGCCACCTGCCGAGCAAGAAGGAGCTCGCGGATTTCACGAAGGCGCTGGCGACGAATCGCAAGATCTCGCCGAAGGTGATCGCGATCCTCCGCCAGCTCCCCAAGAAGACGACGCCGATGGAGGCGCTGCGCACCGGCATCTCCGCGCTCTCGTCGTTCGATCCGGACGCCGCCGACAACTCGCGCGAGGCCAGCGTGCGCAAGGCCACGCGGCTCACCGCGCAGATGCCGACGCTGGTGGCCGCGTGGGAGCGCATCCGCAAGGGCAAGCCGCTGATCGCGCCGAACCCGAAGCTGAGCCTCGCCGCCAACTTCCTCTACATGATGTCGGGCAAGAAGCCGACGGAGCTCGCCGCGAAGACGTTCGACGTCGCGCTCATCCTGCACGCCGACCACGAGTTCAACGCCTCGACGTTCGCCGCGCGCGTCACGGCGGCCACGCTCTCCGACATGCACTCCGCGGTCGTCTCCGGCATCGGCGCGCTCAAGGGCCCGCTCCACGGCGGCGCCAACGAGCAGGTCATGCTGATGGCCGACAAGATCAAGAGCCCGGCCGAGGCGGAAGCGTTCGTGCGCAAGAATCTCCAGGACAAGGGCTTCCGCATCATGGGCTTCGGGCACCGCGTGTATCGCGTGGAAGACCCGCGCGCCAAGCACCTGCGCCGCCTCGCGTTCGAGGTCGGCAAGCAGGTCGGCGACACGAGCCGCGCCGAGATGATCGAGATCATCGCGCGTGTCGTCACCGAGGTGAAGAAGATCTTCCCGAACGTCGACCTCTTCTCGGGCGCCGCCTACCGCGCCATGGGGATCCCCACCGACCAGTTCACCCCCATCTTCGCCATGAGCCGCGTCGCGGGCTGGGCCGCGCACGTTCTTGAACAACACGCCAACAACCGGCTGATCAGACCGCGGTCGGAGTACACCGGAGCTACCCGGGCTACGTACGTCCCGCTAGACCAGCGGTAGCTTTCACGGTTGGCGGCGGGGCGACGATAAGGGCCCATCTGCTTCGTTCGCGAGACGCGGCAGAAGCCCTCCTCGTCGGGGTCTCCCTGCGGCGTACAGGAATACGCCTCAGTCGCCCCTGCGTGCGCCATACGCGTTAGCACGAGCGCACCGCGACGGCTTCGCCGCGCGGCTACGCCGCATCGGGCTTCGCCCTCGCCGGGCCGCACGCTTGAGGCCCGCGTGAGCAGGATGTTCGTCACCGGGGCCGGGGGGATGGTCGGGTCCTACGTGCCGGACATCTTCAGCGATTGCGAGCTCGTGCTCACCGACATCGTCGACGGGTATCGGAAGCTCGACATATCCGACGCCGAGAGCGTGAGGCGAGCGGTGGGCGGCGCCAAGCCCGACGTCGTCCTCCACCTCGGCGCCGCCACCGACGTCGATCGATGTGAGCTGGAGCCGGAGTGGGCGCATCGGGCGAACGCGCTCGGGACCGAGAACGTCGTGCGCGCGTGCCGGGAGGCCGGCGCGCGGCTCGTCTACATCAGTACCGGGGCCGTGTTTCCGGGGGAGCGCGACGAGCCCTATACCGAGACCGACACGCCGGGGCCCGTCAACGTGTACGCGAAGGCGAAGCTCGCGGGAGAGCATGCCGTCACGCGCGAGCTGCGCGACTTCTGCATCGTCCGCGCGGGATGGATGATGGGCGGGGGCGCGCGCGACACGAAGTTCGTCGGGAAGATGACCGAGTTCATCGCGGCGGGGCGGACGCCGCTGCGCGCCGTCGCCGACATGCGTGGCACGCCGACGTACGCGCGCGATCTGCTCCAGACCGTCAAGCGCCTGCTCGCGGCCGGCGCGCGCGGCCTCTACCACGGCGGCAACGCCGGGAGCTGCACGCGCTACGACATGGCGCTCGCGATTCGCGACGCGCTCGGGCGGCCGGACATCGTCGTCGAGCCCGTCGATTCCTCCGCGTTTCCGCTGCCCGCGCCGCGCGCGCGATCGGAAGCGATCGCGAGCCCGGCGCTCGAGCGCCTCGGCCTCGCCCCGCGGCCGTGGCGCGAGGCGCTCACCGACTACGTGACGACGGAGCTCGCGCCGCGACTGCGCCGCGCGTGACCGCTCACTGACGTGAGGAGCGAGCGCGTCACCCTTCTGCTGCCGCTCTTCAATCAGCTCGCGCTCACGCGGGTCTGCTTCGAGAGCCTCGGGACGACCACGGAGCCGTTCCGCGTGCTCGTGATCGACAACGGCTCGACGGACGGCACGCGCGAGTTCCTGAAGGCGTTCCCGTATCCGTACCCGCTGCGCGTGATCGAGAACGACGACAACCGCTCGGTGATCGCGTCGCTCAACCGCGCGTGGCCCGCGGTGGACACCGACCTGCTCTGCATCCTCCACAACGACACCGAGATGATCGATCCCGCGTGGCTCACGAAGCTCGTGCGCGCGTTCGACGATCCGACGATCGGCATGACCGGGCTCTTCGGCGCCAAGCGCATGCGGCGCGGCGGCAACTACGTCGGCCGCACGATCGTTCACAGCCTCGCCGAAGGCCCGACGGTGCGCGCGCCCGGGGAGGACGTGGTCTCCCTCGACGCGGTCTGCATGTGTCTGCCGCGGGCATTGCTCGAATCGATCGGCGGGCTCGACGAGCGCTACGGGTTCTATCACGGCTTCGACAAGGACCTGTCGCTCGCCGTGCGCGAGCGCGGGCTCCGCTGCCGCGTGCTGCACGCGCCGTTCAGGCATCACGGCGGCGGCACGCGCACGCGCGAATTCGGGCGCGATCCGGCGCGCGAGCAGCGCGACATCGCGCTGCGGAAAGTCGCGCTCGACCACCTGAGGGCGAAGTGGGGCCACCGGCTGCCCGCGGACGCGCGACCATTCGCCACGCGCGTGCGGGAGTGGCTGCGCTCGCGGTATCCTTGGCGCTCATGATTCCCTTCGCGAAAGGCCACGGTCTCGGCAACGACTATCTCGTGATGGAAGAGCGCCATCTTCCCGGGCCGCTCTCCGAGCCCGCCATCGTCCGCATCTGCGACCGCAACTGGGGCGTCGGCTCCGACGGCATCCTGCTGCTCGTGCCGACGACGAAGGCGGACTTCGGCCTGCGCATCTTCAATCCGGACGGCAGCGAGGCCGAGAAATCCGGCAACGGGCTGCGAATCTTCGCGAAGTACCTGTGGGATCAGGGGCACGCGAAGAACGAGCGCTTCACCGTCGACACGAAGGGCGGCCTCGTCGAGATTCAGTGCCACGTCCGCGACGGCCGCGTCGGGTTCGTCACGGTCGAGATGGGACGGGCCACGTTCCGCGCGCCGGAGATCCCGATGACGGGACCGGATGCCGACGCGGTCGGCCTGCCGCTCACGCTCGACGACGGCACGCGTCTCACCGTGACGGCGGTCTCCGTCGGCAATCCTCACTGCGTCATCTTCAGCGACCGTCTCGACGAAGCGCAGGTCAAGCGGCTCGGCCCGATAATCGAGCGCCACGCGGCGTTTCCCAACCGGATCAACGTGCAGTTCGCGCGGAGACTCGCGAACGACGCGATCGAGATCATGATCTGGGAGCGCGGCGCGGGCTGGACGCTCGCGTCCGGCACGTCGTCGTGCGGTGCCGCGTCGGCGGCCGTGCGCAACGGCCACTGCGCGCACGGGCGCGTGCGCGTCGAGATGCCCGGCGGCCGGCTCGTGATCGAGGTGCGTCCCGACTGGTCGCTGCGCCTCGAAGGGCCGGTCGAGCTCGTGTGCACGGGCACGCTGACGGCCGAGTTCTTCGAGTTCGTGCAGAAACGCGGCTGACGACGCCCGCATGAAGCGCGTGTGTGTGTTCTGCGGGTCCAGCGAAGGCGCGCGCGCGTCGTACGTCGACGCCACGCGGCTGCTCGCCGCGGAGCTGGTGCGGCGCAGGCTCGGGCTCGTCTACGGCGGGGGATCGGTCGGCCTCATGGGCGCGCTGGCCGACGCGGTGCTCGCCGCTGGCGGGGAAGCGATCGGCGTGATCCCCGGACCGCTCGCGTCGCGCGAGCTCGCGCACACCGGTCTCACGGAGATGCGCGTCGTCGCGAGCATGCACGAGCGCAAGGCGACGATGGAATCGCTCGCCGACGGCTTCGTCGCGCTGCCGGGCGGGCTCGGCACGCTCGAGGAGACGCTCGAGATCCTCACGTGGGCGCAGCTCGGCATCCACCAGAAGCCCGTCGCGGTGCTGAACGTCGACGGCTACTACGACGGCCTCGTGCGTCTGCTGACCCACGCGGTGCACGAGGGCTTCGTGCGGCCCGAGTACTTCGCGCTGTTGTTGTTCGCCGACACCGCCGCCGGCGTCGTCGACAAGCTCGTGGCGTGGCGGCCGCCCGCCGTCGCGCGCGCGTGGCTCGTACCGTCGCAGACCTGAGGGGAGACGCCATGGTCACCGGCGCGATGCTCGCGTTGCTCGACGCTCTCGGCGCGAACGAGGCGCGCCCGGGGATGCGCCCGCTGATGGAGCACCTCGAAGGCACGCGCGCGGTCCTCGCGCGGTGGGGCAGCTCGACGGACATCTGTCTCGCGGGCCTGTTCCACAGCGTGTACGGCGCGGAAGGCGGCCGCGCGCGCGCTCGCGACGCGAACCTCGACCGCCGGAACGATGTCCGCGCGCTCATCGGGCCGGCCGCGGAAGAGCTCGCGTACCTCTACGCCGCGTGCGAGCGCCGCAGCCTGTTCACGAACCCACCGGATGCCGCGACGCTCACGATCAGCGACATGTTCGAGAAGCGTGACGTGCCGGTCGCCGAGACGACGCTGCGCGCGCTGCTGGAGATGGAAGCCGCCAACATGGTGGAAGGGCCCGCGGCGCGGATCAACTATCCGGACAGCCTGATCGCCCAGATCAAGGCGGGGTGGGAGAACGCGCGCCGCTTCGTCACCGCGCGCGCGTGGGCGGATCTCCAGGAGCGCTTCCGCGCGATCGACGCGCTGCGGACGGCGCCGTCGCGAACCTGAAGCTCCACGTCGTCGGCTCGGGCGACGCGTTCGGGAGCGGCGGGCGCTTTCAGACCTGCCTCCTGCTGGAGAGTCCGCGCGGTCGTGTGCTGGTCGACTGCGGCGCGACGTCGCTGGTCGCGCTGCGCCGCGCGGACATCGATCCGCTCACGATCGACGCCGTCGCGCTGACGCACCTCCACGGCGACCACTTCGGCGCGCTGCCGTTCCTGATTCTCGACGCCCAGTTCCGCCGCCGCACGGCGGCGCTGACCGTCGCCGGCCCGCGTGGCGTGCAGGCGCGCGTGGAGGCGGCGATGGAGGTCTTTTTCCCGGGCTCGACCGCCGTCGCGCGCCGCTTCGCGGTGGAGTTCGTCGAGCTCGAGGACGGCGTGCCCGCGCGCGTGGGCGGGATGGCCGTCACGCCGTTCGCGGTCGTCCATCCCAGCGGCGCGCCGTCGCATGCGCTGCGCGTCGACGACGGCGAGCGTGTGGTGACGTATTCCGGCGACACCGAGTGGACCGATCGGCTGCTCGAGGCGACGCGCGGAGCCGATCTCTTCGTGTGCGAAGCGTACGTCTACGATCGCGCGGTGAAATTCCACCTGAGCCACGAGACCATCCGGGCGCATCGCGACGCGTTCGGCTGCCGGCGCATCCTGCTCACGCACATGAGCCCCGACATGCTCGCGCGCCAGGCCGACGCGGCCTTCGAGTGCGCGCGCGACGGCCTGGTGATCGATCTCTAGCCGGAGCGCTCAGCCGACGACGAGGTTGACGATCTTTCCGGGCACGTAGACGAACTTCCGCACCGTCTGTCCCTCCAGGCACGGGCCGATGTCGTCCGAGGCCAGCACCGCGGCGCGCGCGTCGTCCGCCGAGGCGTCGCGCGCGAGCCGGAGCCGGCCGCGGACCTTGCCGTTGACCTGCACGGGGACCTCCACCACGTGCCACCAGCCTTCGATCGCGAGATGGTCGTACGCCACGGCTAGGACGCTCCCTCGCGCGCGAGCCTCGCGAGCACCGGCATCGACGCGATCTGCTCGTCGCTCAGCTCGTCCCAGCGGATGCCGCGCGGCTTCGGACGCGTGCCGCGTGTGCGAATCACGCGCTCCGGCGTGACCACGAGGTCGGCCGGCACGTCGTGCGACGTCATCGGGATCGCGCCGCGCACGACCTGGAGCTCGTGGACCGTCGTGAGCACCGGCGTTCGCGCGCCCACGAGGTCGAGCGCGCGCGCGAGCGCCCACTCGAGATCGCTGTAGCCGCCGCCCTTGCCGAGACGCCGGCCGTCGTTGGTTACCGCGACGGTGCCGGCAACGACGAGATCGATCTTGTCGAGTGCGTCCGGTGTGACGGGCTCGCCGAGCCTGGAGGCGCCGCCGATCGTCGACGCTTCTGCAAGACGGCCTCCGAGCTTGCTCGGATCGAGCCGGATGAAGCAGCGGGCAGCGCGGAGCCGTGGGACCGCCATGAACACGATCTTGCCGTCCCTGAGCGCCCGCAGCCGGACCGGACGTTGCGGCGCGTCGGGATTGCACTTGAGCCGCCGCGCCCTCTTCCACTCCGGAAGCTCGGCCGCGCGGGCGGCCGCGGCTTCAGCACCGACGAAGTTTGGAATGCGGTCCTCGATCGGGAAGGGAAAGCGCGCGACACCCCGCGCGCGCAGCTCACGCCACACGCGTGCGCGGATCGCGTCCTTCGTCATGCGCCGGGGGGCCACGTGGGAGAGGTGCTCAGACTCCGCGCGTCACGGGGACGGCGGCAGGCGGCAGCGGCACGGCGCTGGGCGCCGTGCGGAGCACGCGATCGACGAACGCCGTGGCGGCGATCGTCGCGACGATGGCGACGAGCGCGGTCACGCCCAGCGCCACGACGGCGTCGGGCAGATCGGGATGCACGTGCGTGAACGCCGGCGAGCGCATGAACATCACGGCGTTGACGGCGTAGAGCGCGAGCGCGAAGCCGAGCCCGGCGGCGATCGGGCGCCGGCGCGCGTCGACGAGCGCCATGACGAGCGCGGGCAGGATCGGGAACAGGCGGACGGTGAATCCGCGGCCAGGCGTGGCCCCGTTACGGCGCGCGATCTCATGCGCGACCGCGATCGGCGACGTCGTCTCCGACAGCGCGTCGCCGAGCGCGGGCACGGGCTGCAGGATCGCCATCCCGGCATCGCCCACGCCGATCGCGCAGAGCTGCAGCGCGACGCCGCCGACGGCGAGCAGCACCGGCACCGCGCGCGACTCCGCGAGCCGCGATGCCAGCACGAACGTGAACGTGAAGAACAGCGCGCCGAGCATCGCGAAGCTGAAAAAGCGCACGCCGCCGTGCAGGAACGCGGTCCGGAGCGACGGATCGACGCCCGTCTGGAAGCCGGAGAAGAGCAGGAGGCCGGCCAGCACGAACGCGACCGTGCGCGCCCGCGCGCCCGACGGCCACGCCTCGCGCGCGATCAGGAGGCACGCGATGCTGTTGATCTGCGCACCCGCGAGACCGAGCAGGTGCGGCGGGCTCCACAGCGTCACGTCGATCCCGAACAGGCGATGCCAGAGGTCGTCGATCGGCGCCGCCACAATGGTGAGGGCGATGCCCCACCACGCCAGGTGATAGCCCCGCGTGCCGACGAGCCCGGCGACACGCAGCGTGTCGCGCGGGGCGGCGAGGCGCCGAGCCGCGGGAGGCTCCGCGAGCCACCCCCGCCCGGTGTGGGATCCCCCGGCTCGCGGAGCCTCCCGCGGCTCGGCGCCTCGCCGCCCCGCGCGCGCGAGCCACGTTTCGTACGCGAGCACGCCCAGCGAGAGGAACGTGATGATGGCGACACCGGAGTACGTCATGACGTGCGGCGCGATCCAGAACGAGTCGCGCCCGATCACGATGTGCCAGCGGATGTCCCAGCCGACGCCGATGCCGGCGAGCGCCTTCGCCGCGAGCAGTCCCCACAGCGCCGCGCGACGGACGCGCGCGACGCTCACCGTCGCGTCCACGCGAGCAGCTCGTCGAGCCCACGCGTGTTCAGGACCTGCGCGGGACCGATCCACGCCCGGCGCGCGGTCGTCACGCCGAGCTCGACGTGGTCGAGCTCCGACAGCCCGTGCGCGTCCGTGCTGATCGCGATCGGAATCCCGTGCTCGGCCGCGCGGCGTGCGTGCACGTCGGGGAGATCGAGCCGCTCCGGCGAGCAGTTGATCTCGACGGCCTTGCCATGCCGCTTCGCGGTGGCGAACACCGCGTCGAGGTCGACGTCGTACGGCTCGCGCGTGCCGATCCTCCGGCCCGTCGGATGGACGAGGATGTCGACGTGCGGATTCTCGAGCGCGCGGACGATACGAGTCGTCATCGCCGCGCGGTCCTGCTTGAAGCGCGAGTGCACGGCCGCGAGCACCACGTCGAGCTCGGCGAGCACGTCGTCCGGGAAATCCATGCGCCCGTCCGCGAGGATGTCACACTCGCTCCCGGCGAGGATACGGATCTTGAAGCGGGGCTGGATCTCGCGGATGAGCGTCCGCTGCGCGCGAAGCTGCGCGACGCTGAGCCCGTTCGCGATCGCCGTCGACTGCGAGTGGTCCGACACGATGATGTACTCGTAGCCGCGCGCCTCCGCCGCCGCGATCAGCTCGTCGAGCGGATGGCGCCCGTCCGACCAGTCGGTGTGGGCGTGCAGGTCGCCGCGGAGGTCGGCGCTCGTGACCAGCGAGGGGAGGGATCCGGCGCGCGCGGCGTCGATCTCGCCGCCGTTCTCGCGCAGCTCGGGAGAAATCCACGGCAAGCCGACGGCCGCGTACACGTCCTCCTCGGTCGCGCTCGCGATCCTCGCCCCCGTCGCCTCGTCGAATACGCCGTACTCGCTCAGCCGCAGGCCCTTGCGTACCGCGATCTCGCGCACGCGCACGTTGTGGTCCTTGCTGCCGGTGAAGTACTGCAGCGCCGCGCCGAACGCTTCCGGCTCGACGACACGCAGGTCGACGTGCAGGCCTTCCTGATGGAGGATCGTCGCGCGCGTCGGTCCGTGGCCGAGCACGTCCGCGATCGACGGAAGACTCGTGAAGGTCGTCATCACTCGCGCGGGATCGCGCGACGTCACGAGGATGTCGATGTCCTTGACGGTCTCACGCCCGCGACGTAGCGAGCCGGCGATCTCGACACGATCGACACCGCCGTGAGCGCGGAGCGCGTCGACGACCTGACCGGCGATGGCGCGCGCGACGGGCAATGGCGTGCGCGTGCGCCCCGCGCGCCACGCGGCGATGCCCTTGAGGATGTTGTCGCGCGTCTTTTCGCGTACGCCCGCGACGCCGATGACGCGCCCCGTGCGGCACGCCTCCTCGAGCTGGTCGATCGACGCGATGCCGAGCTGCTCGCAGAGAGCGCGCGCGGTCTTCGGCCCGAGGCCGCGCACTTCGAGCAGCGCGGGAAACGCGGCCGGAAGCTCGCCGCGGAGCTGCTCGACGTGGCGCATCGTCCCCGTCGCGAGGTACTCCTCGACGCGCGCCGCCAGCTCCTTGCCGATGCCGGGGAGCGCCTGCAGCCCGCCGTGCGCGGCGACGGCGGCCACGTCCTCGCCGAGCGACTCCACGGTCTGGGCGGCACGCTGGTAGGCGCGGATGCGGAAGCGGCTCTCCTGCCGCGCCTCCAGGAGCGCGGCAATCTCGTAGAAAAGCCGCGCGATTTCGAAGTTCTTCACGCCGCCATGGTACACTCGCCGGGCAGTGATCGCAGGCTGGTGCTGGGATCTGGTGGAGCCTTACCTCCGCCGCAACCTCCTCAATCGCGGCGTCGAGCGCCCCTCGCGCAAGCAGGTCCTCGAAGAATTCGCTCGGGTCTGGCCGGAGTTCACGGCCACTATCGGTGTGCAGGAGCCATGGCAGGGGACCATTCGGTTCAAGTGGCTGGTGCGGCTCGGCGCCGGGGACATCACGCCGTTCCTCGAGGCGCCGGAGCAGTGGATCGCCGGCCGCTTCGGCGGCGGCAAGTTCAAGATGAACCTGCACCACGGCCTGCACTTCGTGAACACGAAGAACTTCAAGCCCCAGGGCGAGCCGCGCTGGCAGGACGCGCCCGAGCTCGCGCTGGACTGATGCCGGCACTCGTCGACGCGACGGGCCGCGCGTTGCCGGCCGGGCAGCCGCGCCGCCGCATCGTGTCGCTGATTCCCAGCACCACCGAAGCGCTGTGTGCGCTCGGGTTGGCCGACGCGCTCGTGGGCGTCACCGCGTATTGCCGCGAGCCCGCGGCCGCGACGCGCACGAAGACGCGGATCGGCGGCGAGAAGGATCCCGACCTCGACGCGATCAAGGCGCTCTCGCCCGACCTGGTGATCGCCAACGTGGAGGAGAACGTCGCCGCGCACGTCGAGACGCTGCGCGGGTGGGGGATTCCGGTGTGGGTCACGTACCCGCGCACGGTCGACGCCGCGCTCGGGATGATCCGCGACCTCGGCGAGGTGACGGGCGCGCGCGCCGCAGCGGCACGCATGCTCGGCGAGCTGGAGCCGCTGGTCGCGCGCGTGCGCGCGATGGTGTCGACACGCCGCGCGGTCCCGGTCTTCTACGCGATCTGGCGCGAGCCGTACATGACGATCGGTCCCGACACGTATGCGCATGACCTGCTCGCGCTGTGCGGCGCCGCGAACGTCTTCGCCGACGCGACGACGCGGTATCCGGCGGTCACGCTCGACGACGTCGCCGCGCGCCGCCCGGCGGTGATCCTGCTCCCGGACGAGCCGTTCCGCTTTCGCGCGACCCATCGCCGCGACTTCGAGCCGTACGCCGACGTCCCCGCGGTACGTGACGGCCGCATCCTGCTCGTCGACGGCAAGCCGTTCACGTGGCACGGCCCGCGCCTCGCGGACGCGCTGCGCACGCTGCCTCCGCTCTTCCATCCGGGCTCCACGGTATGAACGAGCGCCTCCAGACCGTCGTCCGCCTCACTCACGTCGTCGGCGCGACGCCCGACGTCGACCGCGTGCTGAACGCGGTGGCCGAGGCGGTGCGCGACCCCTTCGACGCGGCGGGCGTGTTCTTCTGGATGGCCGACGAGGCGTCGCGGCAGCTCCAGCTCCGTCTCGCCATGCCGCCGGATCTCGTCCAGGGCCTCGCGCGGCAGGTGATGTCGTACGACGAAGGTGTCGCGGGCTGGGCGGCGCGTCACCGGCGCGTGCTGAGCGTCGACGACGTGAGCAACGATCGGCGGCCGGTGTCCCGCGAGTGGTTCATCGCGCGCGGATTCCTGAGCGTGCTGGTCGTGCCGGTCATCGCCGACGAGACGCTGCTCGGCGTGCTGTCGATCCTGGGCCGCGCGGGGTTCAGCGACGAGGACCGCGCGCTGGCCGAAGGCCTCGCCGCGCTCGCGGCCGGCGTTCTGCAGAACGCGGCGATCTTCGCGCGCAGCGAGACCAGGCGCCAGGCGGCGGAGGCGCTCGCCGAAGTCGGGCGACTGCTCTTGCAGACGCTCGATCCGGAGACCGTCGGCCGGCGCGTGGCCGAGAGCGTCTGCCGCCTCCTCGACGCGCGGTCGGCCATCATCTACCGCATCGCGCCCGACGGCAGCTTCGTGGCGGAGACCGTGTCGAGCGCGGCGGAGTTCCCGTGGCTCATGCGCGTGCCCTCGACCGTCGGCATCGCGGGACTCGCGCTGCGCGAGCGGCGGCCGGTGGCGACGGGGGATCTGCTCGCGGACCCGCGGCTCGAGTACGGCGAGGAGTTCAAGGCGACGGTCGCGCAGAATCCGTATCGCGCGCTGCTGGCGGTGCCGCTCGTCGCGCAGGGGCGCGAGTTCGGCTGCCTCGCCGTCGGCGACCGGACCGGACGCGTCTTCAGCGACGACGACATGCGGCTGACGCAGGCCTTCGCCGACCAGGCGGCGGTCGCGCTCGAGAACGCGCGGCTCTACGGCGAGCGCGCGCA
>Ga0233424_10000930_pt1 | contig 30387 bp, 13 predicted proteins | sample Watercolumn_Towu_FD_181011 | JGI IMG/M metagenome (GOLD analysis project Ga0233424, IMG submission 181011) | Freshwater microbial communities from Lake Towuti, South Sulawesi, Indonesia - Watercolumn_Towuti2014_125_MG | ecosystem: Environmental > Aquatic > Freshwater > Lake | place: Indonesia... | reverse complement strand
GGTTGCTCGCCGCGGAGAAATACAACTTGCCCGTCCTCGAGCACGACATTCAGGACAACGCCGCCAACGCCACGCGCTTCCTCGTGCTCGGGCGCAAGTGCAGCCCGCCCACCGGCCGCGACCGCACCTGCGTGATGTTCAGCATCGCGGACCAAGTCGGCGCGCTGCACCGCGCGCTCGCGCCCTTCCGCCGCTTCCGCATCAACATGACCAAGATCGAAAGCCGCCCCAGCAAGCGCAAGGCGTGGGAGTATTTCTTCTTCGTGGACTGCGACGGACACGCCAGCGACCGAAAGCTCTCCAAAGCCCTCGCGCTCCTCGGCGAACATTGCAGCTTCGTGAAGATCCTCGGCTCGTATCCGAACTCCGACTGACAGCGTCTCCGCCAACCCCCGTCCCACCCCGGAAACTTTTTTCCGGATAAACTTCTTCCCCGTCTGGCGGGGCTTCGCGACCATGCGTTCGTGGAAGCCACGTTCGTTCTCGGCCCGTCCGGCAGCGGAAAGACGCACCGCTGCCTCGCCGAGGTCCGCGCCGCGCTCCTCGCTGAGCCCGACGGCCCACCGCTTGTGTTCCTCGCGCCCAAGCAGGCGACCTTCCAGCTCGAGCGCGACTTGCTCGCCGACCCTGCGCTGCCCGGCTGGACGCGGCTGCACATCCTGTCCTTCGAGCGCCTCGCCGAATGGGTGCTCGACCGGCTTGGCCATCCTCAGCCGCAACTGCTCGACGAGGAAGGCCGGCTCATGGTGCTCCGCGCCATCCTCGCGCAACGGCACGGCGAGCTGAACCTTTTCCGCGCCACCGCTCGACTGCCGGGTTTCGCCCGCCAGCTCAGTGGGCTTCTGCGGGAACTTCAGCGCCACCAGCTCACGCCTGGCGAACTGCTTGGCTTCCTTCCTGACTGTTCCCCGACTCTCGCCGCCAAGCTCGGCGACCTCGCCAAGCTCCTGCGCGCCTATCAGGACTGGCTTGAGCGGGAACGTCTCCACGACGCCGACGCCTTGCTCGACCTCGCCACCGCCGCGCTGCGCGAAACCGTGCCGCCACTCCGCACTCCGCACTCCGCACTCCGCATTCCCCAGCTCTGGCTCGACGGTTTCGCCGAGATGACGCCGCAGGAACACGACCTCCTCGCCGCGGTCGCGCCGTTCTGCGACCGCGCGACGCTCGCGTTCTGCATCGAGGACCAGCCGCGCGACGAACCGGACTGGCTTTCCAACTGGTCCATCATCGGGCGCACGTTCCTCCGCTGCCGCGAGCGGCTCGGCACAGTCCCCGGCTGCCGCGTGCAAGTCGAGGTCCTCGCCCGCAATGCCCGCTTCGGGCGCTTCAAGTCGAGCGCGGTGCTCGAACACTTCGAATCCCACTGGCTCCGTCCCGCGCCCGATTCGGCTCCGGCGGCGGGCGAATCCATCCGCGCCTTCAAGTGCGCCGACCCCGAGGCCGAGGCGGTTGTCGCGGCGCGGGAGGTTCTGCGCCACGTGCAGGCCGGCGGACGATTTCGCGACTGCGCGGTGCTTGCGCGCTCGCTCGAATCGCACCACGCCGCGCTGCGCCGCGTGTTCACGCGCTACGGCATCCCGCACTTCATGGACCGTCGCGAGTCCGCCGCACATCATCCGCTCGCGGAGCTCACGCGCGCCGCGCTGCGCACCGTGGCGTTCGGCTGGCGCAACGACGACTGGTTCGCCGCGCTCAAGACCGGGCTCGGCGGGCTGGCCGACGAAGCGGTGGACGAGCTTGAAACCACCGCGCTCGCCCGCGGGTGGCAGGGCGACAAGTGGCTCGCACCCTTGCCCGCCACCGACAAGACCGGTGAAGTTTGCGAACAGCGCCGCCAGCTTATCCTGCCGCCGTTCCTTGGCTTCCGCGACGCGTTGCGTGGCTCGCCTTCCGGCAAACAGGTCGCCGCCGCAGTCCGCGAACTTTGGCGGCAGCTCGATGTCGCGCAGGAGCTGGAATTGTGGAGCAAGGCCCCGCTGGATTCCGAATCCCGCACTCCGCAATCCGCGCTCCACACGACCGTCTGGCTCCAGCTTCACGCGTGGCTGGACAACCTCGATCGCGCCTTCGCCGACGCTGCCACCGCGCGCCCGCTGCGCGACTGGCTGCCGATTCTCGAGGCCGGACTCGGCGGGCTCACGGTCGGCGTTGTGCCGCCTGCGCTCGACCAGGTGCTCATTGGCTCGGTGGATCGCGCGCGAAACCCGAACCTGCGCGTCGTCGTCGTGGTCGGGCTCAACGAGGGCCAATTCCCCGCCACACCCGGCGCGAGTCCGCTGCTGACCGAGACCGAGCGCGACGAACTCGACGCGCTCAGCCGCCGCCTCGGGCTCAGCCCGCGCCCGCGCCACGGGCACGAGCGTTACCTCGGCTACATCGCCTGCACGCGCGCGAGCGAGCGTCTGGTGCTCACCTGCGCGACGCATGACGCGATGGGCAAAGAACTCAATCCCTCGCCGCTGCTCGCGCACGCGAAGCGCGTTCTGCCTTCGCTCGAACTCAAGCCGGCGCCGGAGGTCGCGTGGAGTAACGCCGTGCATCCGGCCGAACTCGTCGCGCCGCTCGTGAGTGCGGAGCCGGCGAACGGGGTTGCGACGCTTCGGAATCTCGCGTGCTTCGAAGCTCCGCTCGCGAAGGCCGCGCAGCTTCGCGCGCTCGCGACCGAGACGCTTTCGCCCGAGGCCGTCGTGCGGTTGTTCGGGAACGAGCTGTTCACCTCCGTCAGCGCGCTCGAGGATTACGCGGAATGTCCGTTCCGCTTCCTCGCCGCGCGCGGCTTGCGGGCGAAGGAACGCGACGAACTGACGGTGGATGTCACCCGGCTCGGTTCGTTCATGCACGAGGTGATGGAGTGTTTCCACGACGCCACCGTCGCGCGGGGCTTCAAGTGGCGCGATTGGTCCGGGGACGCCGCTGCCGCCGAGGTTGCGCGCATCGCTACGGAGTTGTTCACATCGTTTCAGGACGCATTGTTCGAGCAGGACGCGACCTCGGCGTTCACTGGCGCGCTCAAGGTCGCGCAATTGCAACAACTCGTGCGGGTGCTTGTCACCTGGGCGAAGCAGAACGCCTTTGAGCCCGCTGCGGTCGAGGTGGAGTTCGGCCGCGAACGCGACCTTCCCGCGCTCGAACTCGCGCTCGACGGTGGGCACAAGCTCATTCTCACCGGCAAGGTGGACCGCGTGGACGTGTGCGCTGACCCGGAGCGTGGAGTCACGTGGGCGGCGGTGCTCGATTACAAGTCCAGCGCGCGCACGCTCGACGCGGTGCGCGTGTTCAACGGGCTTGAAATCCAGCTTCTCGCGTATCTGGCGACACTCGCCGCGGCGGGCGGCGCGCATCCGTTTGGCAAAGCGGCGTTGCGGCCGGCGGGAGTGTTCTACGTGCCGCTGCGTCCGGACCGGAGCGGGGCGTCCACACGCGGCGAGGTGCTCGCGCAGCGCGGAGCGGTCGCGAGCGGCGGATTCGTGCACACGGGGCGGTTCGATGTGGAGGCGGTGCGGCAGTTCGACACGAGGCCGGGCGTCAGCAAGGGCGAACAGTTCCGGTTCTCCTTCAACCAAAACGGCGCCCTCAGCAAGCGGGGCAACGACGCGCTGCCCTCGGCTGATTTTGCGGCGCTGCTCGCGCACGTGCGGACAAAGCTGACCGGGTTTGGCAACGCCATCTTCGCCGGAGAGTTCCGGGTGAACCCGTATCGCAAGGGCACGGAGACCGCGTGCGACTGGTGCAAATACAAGCCCGCCTGCCGCTTCGACTCGTGGACGCAACCGTTTCGGACGCTCGCCCTGCCGCCCACGCCATCCGATGCCGCGCCGAAGAAGGGGAAGTCATGAGCGCGTTCACCCAATCCCAGCAACTCGCCATCGCCGCGCATGGCAACGTGCTCGTCGTCGCGGGCGCGGGCACGGGCAAGACCAGCACGTTGGTTGCCCGGTGCATCCATCTTGTGCTCGATGAGAACGTTGCGCTCGACCGCATCCTGATGGTGACGTTCACCGAGGCGGCTGCCGCCGAGATGCGGCAGCGGTTGCGCGAGGCGTTGCAAAAGCGCCTCGACGCCGCGCCCGCGGATGAGCGCGTCGCCCGGCAGGCCGCGCTGCTCGACACGGCGTTCATCTCCACGCTGCACGGGTTTTGTCTCCGGCTTGTGCGCGAGCACTTTCACGAGCTGCGCCTCGACCCCGACGTGCAGGTGCTCGACGAGGAACACACGCGCCCGCTGGCCTCCGACACGCTCGACGAGTTGTTCGAGCGCCACTACGCGCCGGCTGCGCCGGATTCGCAGGCAGTCCACGAACTCGTGCGGCGAATCGGCCGCGGATCGGACGAACCCGTCCGGAGGCTCGTGCTTGACCTGCACCGGTTCACGCAGACCTTGCCCGACCCGGGGCGCTGGCTCGACGAGCAGGTCGCTGCCTTCAGCAGCGAATCGCCGGTCAAGTGGCGCGAGTGCTTCGTTGCATCGGTCGGCGAATGGGCGCGAAGGTGGCGAGGGTTGGTGGATGTGGACTCGGCCTGCGAGAATGTGCGGGTCTCGGCGCGGGCGCTCGCCGCGCTGCCTTTGCCGCCGACCTTTTCCGAAGCCGCTGAGGTCGTGCGGCAAGCCGCGGTTGCGGACAAGGGCATGGCGTGGGCACACGGCTCGAAGAAGCACCATCGCGACGCCATCGCGGACTTCTTCGAGGACGCGGAGCTGCTGCGTTCACTCGTCGAACCTTCGACGGAAGGTGACAGCCCAGTCGACGAGGATTGGGCTTGGACGCGCCCGCACATCCTCACGCTGCTGCGGCTTGCGCGCGAGTTCACCACGGACTTCACCCGCGCCAAGCGCGACCTCGCCGGCGTGGACTTTGCCGACCTCGAACAGCTTTCGCTACGCCTGCTGCGCGATGCCGAAGGGCGGCCGACTGCCACGGCGCTCGCATGGCGCGCGCGGCTCGACCGCGTGTTCGTGGACGAGTGCCAGGACATCAACGCCGCGCAGGACGCCATCCTCCGCGCGCTCAGCCGCGAGGGTGCGGCCGCGAACCGTTTCCTCGTCGGCGACGTGAAGCAGAGCATCTACCGCTTCCGTCTCGCCGAGCCGCGCATCTTCGCGGACTACGCAGCCGCGTGGAAGGACGGCTTGCCCAACTCGCGGCGTCTCCCGCTTGCGGACAACTTCCGCAGCCACGAGTCGCTGCTTCAGTTCGTCAACGCGTTCTTCGCGCCGCTGCTGCGCAAGTCCGTCGGCGGCGTGGACTACGATGCCGACGCCGCGCTGCAGTTCGGCGGCAAGCCGGAGCGCGCCGCGCTCTCGGCCGGGTCCGACCCGAAACCGCGCGTGGAGTTGCACGTTTTGCCGAACAAACTAGTCGACGCCACGAGCGCGGGGAGCGACGAGGACGAATCTATCGAGGCGCTGGCTGACCTGCCTGCGACACAGCGCGAGGCGCGGATGGTGGCGAGGCGGTTGAAGGAGCTTCACGACTCGCGGTTGCAAGTGTGGGGCAAGGCAGGCGCGCACTTTCGCGACGTGGAGTGGGCTGACATGGCTGTGCTTCTGCGCGCGCCCTCGGGCAGGGTGGAGACGTGGGCGCAGGAGTTCCACGCCGCGGGTGTGCCGCTGTTTGCGGAGCGCGCCGGTTTTTGGGAGGCGCAGGAAGTGGTGGACCTCGTGTCGTTGCAGCGCGTGCTCGACAACCCGCATCAGGACATCCCGTTGCTCGCGGTGCTGCGCTCGCCGCTCGTCGCGATGTCGCTCGAGGAGTTGGCCGCGGTGCGCGCTGGGTGCAAGCGCGGCACGCTTTGGGAGGCGGTGAAGGAGTGTTCCGTGCTGCGTGCCCCGTGTGCTGTGCCGGCCGGTCCAAACGACACGAAACACGAAACACGAGTCACGCAACTTTCCGCCCACACGAAGTCGAAGTGGTTGACCGACAGGATCATTTCATGGCGCGCCCTGCTTCGGCACGCATCACTCACGGACTGCCTCGAAACGATTCTCGCCGAAACGCACTTCGAGCCGCTCACGCTGGCGGGCGAGCGCGGACCCGAGCGCGTGGCCAACGTGCGCCGTTTGCTCGACCTGGCGCGGCAGTTCGACCCGTGGCAACGGCAGGGATTGTTCCGCTTTCTGCGTTTCGTCGCGGGACAGGAGGACGAGAAGGTCAAGCGCGAGCCCGCCGCACAGTCCGCGACGGATGCCGTGCGGTTGATGAGCATCCATCAAAGCAAAGGACTCGAGTTTCCAGTGGTCGTGGTGGCCGACCTTGGCAAGCAGTTCAACATGGACTCCGCGCGGCGTGACGTGCTGTTCGACGCGCGGCTCGGCGTCTGCCCGAAGGTCATGCCCGACGGGACCGACGGCCGCTACGCGAGCACGGCGTGGTGGCTCGCGAGCGCCCAAGCCCGCCGCGAGGGTCTTGGTGAGGAACTTCGCCTGCTCTACGTGGCGATGACGCGCGCGCGCGACCGGCTCGTGCTCACCGGGACGCTGCCGAGGTTGAGCAAGGCCAACGCGGAAGCACTGCGAACGGTCACGCCCGCCGCGGCGGTGGGTGAGCGCGAGTTGATGCAGGCGAAGGGGATGCTCGACTGGGTTCTGCTTTGGTTGCGCCGACACGCCACGAAACAGGGCGGGCTCGCTTCTCCCGAGGGCGCAAGTTCGCTGCTCACGTGGCAATGGCACGATGACGCGAGCCTCGGGCAGCCGTGTGCGCCAGTGCCGGCGGCTGCGGCGGAACCGGGTGGTGATGCAACGAGTTTGCCGCCATCCGAGGTCGGTGCGTTGCGTGGCCGTTTGGAGTGGCGATATCCCTTCGAGCCCGCGACGACGGAGTCGGCGAAGACGAGTGTGTCGGCGCTGAAGCGGCGAGCGGAGCCGGATGAAGACGCGCGGGAGTGGCCTCTGGGTGAAGTGTTCAGCGTTCAGTGTTCAGCATTCAGTGAGGGAGCGAAGGGCGATCGCAGGTTGACCGCGGCAGAGAGAGGGACAGCGCACCACGTTTTCCAGCAGCGCGTGGACCTCGGGCAGATTGGCAGCGCGGCGGAGTTGCAGGCGGAGGCGGAGCGGATGGTGCGCGACGCGACGCTCACGGCGGAGCAGGCAGCCGCGCTCGACTTCGATGCGCTGGCCGGGTTCTGGAACTCCGAGGTGGGGCGGAAGATTGTGGGTCACCGCGACCGTGTCCGGCGCGAGGTGGAGTTCACGGCGCGGCTCTCTCCCGCTGAGCTTGCGAAGTTTCCCGGTCTCGCGCCGAGGGCGGAACTTGCGGCGGATGAATTCGTTGTCGTGCAGGGCAGGGTGGACTTGGTGGTGATGTTCGAGCACGAGTTGTGGCTGCTGGACTTCAAGACCGACCGCTTCGCCGCGGACGCGACGGGGGACCGTGTCCGCGAGCACTCCTCGCAACTCCGCCTCTACGCGGAGGTCCTCAGCCGCATTCACCAAAAGCCTGTCACGGCGAGGTGGCTCCACTTCTTCAGCACGGGCACCACCGAGGCGGTGTGAGCGGGCGCATCTCACTTTCTCGCAAGCGACTCAGGCGTCGGAAACTGACAGCAAGAAGGAGGCGGAAAAAGCCGGGGGTCCGAGCCCATGTCAGGACTCATGAGGTTGGCAAACGAATGGGGACAAACGAATGCGCGGCCAAAGGAGTGGATGCGCCTTCCTGCCTTCACCTGCCGTCCGTGCTGCGCCGTTTGCCAGTCCTTCTTCTTGCCCGCTTCGTTCTGCCAGTTCGTCCGTCCTTCCCTCTGTGCTGCAAGAAACTGAGATGCGCCCGGTGTGAGCTTGTGCGGATTCTGGCCCTTGCTCCGCGTGCGGGGCTGTGCTTTCATCCGCCGACGAAATCAAATTGTAACCCGGCGCATCGCCGCGGTGTTCCCTCCCTGACATGAAAACCAGACCCGCCCTCGTCGCCCTTGTCGCGTTCGCCCTCCGCCTTTCCGCCGCGCGTGCCGAGATGCCTCCGGAAAAGCTGCTGCCCGCCGACACGCTCGCGGTGTTCACCGTGCCGGACATGGACCGCGCGAACAGCGCGATCGGCGATTCGCCGATGTCGCGGCTCTGGCGCGACCCGGCGATGAAGCCCTTTGCCGACAAGCTCGGGAACAAGTTCCGCGAGGACGTGCTGGCGCCCATCGAGCGCGAGCTGGGAGTCAAGTTCGGCGATTACTCCAATCTCGCCCGCGGGCAGGTCACGTTCGCCATCACGCAAAACGGCTGGAAGGGCGGCAAGGAGGGCAACCCCGGCGTGCTGCTGCTCGTGGACGCGAAGGACAAGGCGGACACGCTCAAGAAGACCATCGCCGACTTGCGCAAGAAGTGGGCTGACGGCGGCAAGCAGATGAAGTCCGAGAAAATCCGCGACGTGGAGTTCACGGCTCTCATCAACGCGGGCGAGGAGCTTGGCAAGTCGCTCGAGAAGGCGTTCCCCGCGGCGGCGGCGGCCAAGAAGGCAGCCGGCGGCGAAAAGGGCAAGTCCGAGCTGCTCATCGGGCAGTCGGGTTCACTCCTGGTGCTGGCGAACAGCCGCGGTGACGTGGAGAAGTTGTTGGCGCGGCAGGCGGGCGGTTCCGCGCCGGCGCTCGGGGAGCAGCCGCTTTATGAGGCCAATCACGCCGCGCTCTTTCGCGACACCGTCATGTATGGCTGGGTCAACGCCCGCACGTTCGTCGAGATCATCACCAAGGCCATCACCGACCGCGTGCCCGCCGACGACGCGAACCCGCTCGGGCTCAAGCCGCAGAACGCCATCACCGCGCTGGGCTTCGCGGGGCTGCGGTCGGTCGCGTTCAACCTGAACCAGTCGAAGGAAGGCACGCTCGTGAACTTCTTCCTTGGTGTGCCCGAGGCCGAGCGCCGCGGGCTATTCAAACTCATCGTCATGGACCGCAAGGAATCCGCGCCGCCGCCTTTCGTCCCGGGCGATGTAACCAAGTTCAGCCGCATCCGGCTCGACGGGCAGAAGTTCTTTGCGACCATCGAGGAGATGGTCAACGAGCTGAGTCCGCAACTTGGCGCGCTCATGCAGCTCGGCGTCGCCAACGCCGGCAAGGACAAGGACCCGAACTTCGACTTCAAGAAAAACGTCATCGGCAACCTCGGCAACGACATCGTGATGATGCAGCGCGCGCCGCGCAGCGCGAAGCTCGCGGACTTGATGAGCCCGCCGCAGTTGTTCCTCATCGGTTCGGCCAAGCCCGAGGACCTCGGCGCGGCGTTGCGCACGGCGCTCGGCTCGTTCGCCGCGCCGAAGGAGCGCGAGTTGCTCGGGCGCAAGGTCTATTCCATCGAACTGCCCGCGCAGTTCGGGCCGGATGGCAAACCCACCGAGCGCAGCCTGACCTTTGCCGCAAGCGGCGGCTATCTGGCCGTCTCGCTGGACACGCCGATGCTCGAGGAATACCTCCGCAGCGCCGAGGCGAAGATCCGCCCGCTCGCCGAGACCGGCGGCTTGAACGACGCCGCGCAAAAGGTCGGCGGCACGGGCACGGGCCTCTTCGGCTACGAGAACGAGTCCGAGACGCTGCGCATCCTCGCCGACGCCCTCAAGCAGGACCCGGACTTCCTTCAAAAGGTGTTCTCGATTCCCGGCGTGCCAAACCCCGCCGCCGGCGCGAAGGGCTTCAAGGACTGGTTCGATTTCACGCTCCTGCCCACGTGGGACAAGGTCGCCAAGTATTTCCACTTCACCGTGCAGGCGGCCGACGCCGGCCCGCAGGGCATCAGCTTCAAGACGTTTGTGCCGACGCCGCCTGCGTTGAAGTGATCGACGCGCGCCGGCCATGACCGCGAAGGAGGTTCTCGCCGAACTGCGCCCGCTCGGCAGCGACGGCTACAAGCGCGTCATCTTCAAGCACGGCGTCAAGGAGCCGTGCTTCGGCGTCAAGATCGAGGAGCTCAAGAAAATCCAGAAGCGCGTGAAGATGGATTACGCGCTCGCCAACGACCTGTTTGCGACCGGCGTTTACGACGCGCAGTATCTGGCCGGGCTCATTGCCGACGACGCGAAAATGACCAAGGCCGACCTGCAGCGCTGGCTCGACTCGGCCAACTGCGACGCCATCGCGGGCTTCGCGGTCGCGTGGGTCGCCGCCGGCAGCCCGCACGGACCGGACGCGGCATTGAAGTGGATTGACTCGAAGGACGACACCACGTCGGCGACCGGCTGGGCGACTCTCGCGAGCATCGTCTCGATCAAGGAGGACGCCGAGCTCGACCTCGCGCTGCTCAAGAATCTGCTCCAGCGCGTCGAGAAGGCCATCCACTCCGCGCCGAACCGCACGCGCTACCAGATGAACGTCTTCGTGATCGCACTCGGCTGCCACGTGGCCTCGCTGACGAAGGCCGCGCTCGACGCGGGCGCTCGCATCGGCAAGGTCACGTGCGACATGGGTGACACGGCCTGCCAGGTTCCGTCCATTCCCGATTACATCCGCAAGGTCCAGACCCGCGGCACCATTGGCAAGAAGCGCAAGTCGGCCAAGTGCTGAAGGCCGGTGCGGGCGCCGAATCGTCCGCTTGCCTGCCGCCTTTCCCGCGCGCACGATGCGCGCGATTCACACCGCGCACAGATCATGAGAACGACCGTTTTCAGTCCCATCCACCTCGGAATCGCAGCCCTCGCCTTCGCCGCGCCGCCGTCGTCAGCGGCGGATGCGAAGAAAAGCGAGTCCGCCAAATCGGCGCCACCGCCGTTGCTCTTCACCAAGCCCACCGTCTCGCAGTCGCACGTCGCGTTCGTTCACGCGCGGGACTTGTGGCTCGTGCCGCGCGCGGGCGGCGAGGCGCGCCGGCTCACCACGGGCGTCGGCGTCGAGACCGACCCGTTCTTCTCGCCCGACGGCAAGGTCATTGCGTTCACGGGCGAGTATGATGGCAACGTGGACGTTTACACCGTGCCCGCCGCCGGAGGCGTTCCGCAGCGCCTCACGTGGCATCCGGGCACGGACACAGTCGTCGGCTGGTCGCATGACGGGAAGTCCGTGCTCTTCCGCTCCGGCCGCGCGAGTTACAACCGCTTCAACCGCCTCTTCACCATCCCGCTCGACGGCGGCTTCCCGACCGAGCTGCCGCTGGTGATGGCGGAGGAAGGCTGCTTCTCGCCCGATGGCAAGCGCCTCGCCTATCTGCCCATCGCGCGCGCCTTCGCCGCGTGGAAGCGCTACGCGGGCGGGCGCACGACGAAGATCTGGCTCGCGGACCTCGCCGATTCGCGCATCGAGAAAATCCCGCGCGACAACTCGAACGACTTCAACCCGATGTGGGCCGGCGACAAGGTCTATTTCCTCTCCGACCGCAACGGCCCGGTGACGCTCTTCAGCTACGACACGAAGTCAATGAAGGTGAAGCAGGAACTGGCGAACCGCGGGCTCGACTTGAAGTCCGCCTCGCTCGGAGCGGGCGCGATTGCGTTCGAGCAATTCGGCGCGCTGCATCTCTTCGACCTGAAGACCGCGAAGGCGAAGCGGCTCGACGTGACGCTCGCGGGCGACCTGCCCGAGTTGCGCGCGCGTTTCGAGAAGGTCGGCACGCGCATCAGCGGCTCGGCGATTTCGCCGACAGGCGCGCGCGCCGTGTTCGAGGCGCGCGGCGACATCTTCACCGTGCCCGCCGAGAAGGGCGACGTGCGCAACCTCACCGAAACACCCGGCGCCGCCGAGCGCGACCCCGCGTGGTCGCCGGACGGGCGGTGGATTGCGTTTTTCAGCGACGAGTCGGGCGAGTATCAACTGCACCTGCGCGAGCAGACCGGGCGCGGCGAGGTGCGGAAGATTTCGTTGCCGGGTCCGGGCTTTTACTACGGGCCGACGTGGTCGCCCGACTCGAAGAAGATCGCCTTCACCGACAAGAAGCTGAACCTCTGGTGGCTCGACGTGGAAAAGCGCGAGGTCAAGCGCGTGGACACGAACCTCTACAACTTCGGCGGCAATGCGTTCAGCCAGGCGTGGTCCGCCGACTCGCGCTGGCTCGCCTACAACAAGCAGCTCCCGACGATGATGCGCGCCATCTTCGTGCATTCGCTCGCCGACGGCGCGACCCGGCAGGTCACCGACGGCATGAGCGATGCGCGTTATCCGGCGTGGGACCGCACGGGCAAGTATCTCTACTTCACCGCGAGCACCGACATCGGGCCGAGCATCCAGGGTTTCGAGATGACGAGCTACACGCGGCAATCCACGCGCAGTCCCTACCTCGTCGTGCTGCGCAAGGACCTGCCGTCGCCATTTCTTCCCGAGAGCGACGAGGAAAAGGTGGAAGACAAGAAAGACGACGCGAAGCCCGCCGATGCGAAGCCTGCTGAAGCCGCCGCCGACACCGCGAAGGACTCCGCGAAGAAGGCCGCGCCGCGCCCGCCCGCCGAGGTGAAGGTGGATTTCGACAACATCAGCCAGCGCATTCTCGCGCTCCCCGGCGTGGGCGCGCGCAACTTTGTCGGGCTCACCGCGGGCAAGACAAACCAAGTGTTTCTGCTCGAATGGCCCGAGCGCGGCGGCGGTGGCGGTCGCGGCGGATCGGGCGAGCCCGTGGGCATGACGCTGTCCCGCTACGATGTTGCGAAGCGCAAGCTCGACAGCGTGGCGACGGGGCTCGGCTCGTTCGACCTTTCCGCGAATCTTGAGAAGGCGCTCGTTCGCGTCGGCGAGCGTTGGGCCATCGCGAGCGCTGGCGCGGGGCCGATGAAGACCGACGAGGGCACGCTGCGCACGGCGGACATGGAGCTGCGCGTCGAGCCGCAGGCCGAGTGGACACAGATGTTCCGCGAAGTCTGGCGCATCGAGCGCGACTTCTTCTACGCGCCCAATCACCACGGGCTCGACCTGAAGGCCACCGAGAGGAAATACGAGCCGTGGCTCGCCGGCCTCTCGTGCCGTGACGACTTGAACTACCTCTTCCAGGAAATGCTCGGCGATCTGTCCGTCGGCCATCTTTACGTTCAGGGCGGCGACCGCCCCGATGCCAAGCGCGTGCGCGGCGGCCTGCTCGGCGCGGACTTGAAGGTCGAGAACGGCCGTTACCGCTTCGCCCGCGTTTACAACGGCGAGAGCTGGAACCCGCAGCTTCGCGCGCCGCTGACGCAACCCGGCGTGAACGTCGTCGCCGGCGAATACCTCCTCGCGGTGAACGGCCGCAACGTGGCCGCGCCGCAGGACAATGTGTATCGGCTGCTCGAAGCCACGAGCGGGAAATCCGTGCTGTTGCGCGTCGGCCCGAACGCCGATGGCACCGGCTCGCGCGAAGTCACCGTCGTGCCCGTGGACGACGAGACCTCGCTGCGCACGCTCGCGTGGGTCGAGGACAACCGCCGGACCGTGGACAAGTTGAGCGGCGGCCGCCTCGCTTACGTCCACCTGCCGGACACCGCAACAGGCGGCTTCACGTTCTTCAACCGCTACTACTTCGCGCAGGTGGACCGTGACGGCGCGGTGATTGACGAGCGCTTCAACCGCGGCGGGCAGGCGGCGACCTACATCATTGATTACCTCAAGCAGGACCTCCTCAACTACTGGGCCACGCGCGACGGGCTCGACATGCCCACGCCCGTGGGCGCGATGCGCGGACCAAAGGCGATGCTCGTCAACGAATACGCCGGCTCCGGCGGCGACCTCATGCCGTGGTATTTCCGCAAGCAAGGCATCGGCCCGCTCATCGGCCAGCGCACGTGGGGCGGGCTCGTCGGCATCGGCGGCTACCCGACGCTCGTGGACGGCGGCAGCGTGACCGCGCCGCACTTCGCCTTCTGGAACCCCGACGGCAAATGGGAGATCGAGAACTTCGGCGTCGCGCCCGACATCGAGGTCGAGCAGGACCCCGCGCTCGTTCGCTCCGGCAAGGACCCGCAGCTCGAGAAAGCCGTCGAGGTGCTGATGGAGAAGTTGAAGCAAAGCCCGCCTGTGAAACACCAGCGCCCGCCGTATCCGGACTATCACAAGCCGCCGGTCAAGGCGGGGACTCCGGCCGGCGGTGGACGCTAAAGTAGTGCGGATGGCGCGCTGCGCCGTCCACTTCGCGCAGCCGCGCAAGTCCTTCGGCAACCACGCCAACCGGGCGCACATTCCTTGTCAGGCGAGCTTCGCGAATGCCGTGGTTGCGCGCGTCGTCGCCAGTGCTAGAGTCCGGTCGCCCATGAAGGCGTTTTGCATCGCAGCCACGACAGCCATCGCACTGGCAAGCCTTCCGTTGCAGTCCGCCGCGCCCGCGACGACTTCGCGCTACGCCGACCTCATCCTTGCCGACAAGCCCGCGGCCTATTGGCGCCTCAACGACGACGCGAGCGGCACGGTGAAGAACATCGCGCCCGGCGCGAACGCCACCGCGCTCGACGGCAAGGTCGAGGGCAAGGTCACGCTGCGACAGGCCGCGCAGTCGCGCGAACTGTTCCCCGAGTTCGAACCGGACAGCACGGCGGCGGGCTTCAGCGGCAAGGGCGAGTTCATCCGCGTGAAGGACCCCGGCGGGAACAGCCCGCTCGATTTCAAGAACGGCGACTCCATCACGATCGAGGCGTGGGTGCTGCTCAACGCCATCAAGGACGGCCAGCAGGTTTACGTCATCGGCAAGGGCCGCACGGGCAACAAGGGCTTCGCCGCCGACAACCAGAACTGGGCGCTGCGCGTGCGCGGGCAGGACGACGCGGCGGCGATCAGCTTCCTCTTCCGCGACGCGGAGGCGGGTGGGACAGGCGTCTCGCCTGTCAATTCGAAGTCCAAGATGTCGAAGGAAGAATCCGAGAAACACTGGCACCGCTGGACATCGAACGACGGCTTCATCCCCGGCTCCGGCTGGCATCACATCGCCGTCACCTACACGTTCGGCAAGAGCGCCAGCATCAAGGGCTACATTGACGGCGCGGAAGTCAAGGGCACTTGGGACATGGGCGGCAAGTCCGATGCGCCGCCGGTCGTGGACGACGATGAGGTGTGGATCGGTTCCTCGATGGGCGGGCAGGCTGCGAGCACCTTCAACGGGCTCATCAACGAGGTCGCCGTGCATCGCCGCGCGTTGGCGGCGGCGAGCCTGCTGGCTCGCTTCAACCACGTCCCGCCCGCGCCCAAGCTCGCCGACACGTCGAAGCTCCCGAAGGACCGCGTCCTGGTCGAACTCATCGAGGGCATATCGGCTTCGCCGAACTGGAACTTCACTACGGGCGCGCCGATCGAGTCATGGGCCGAGTCCGCGTTCGCCTTCACCGGCGTGCCGACGAAGTATTCGCCGCGCGGTGTGCGAGTGGACCGCTCGAATCCGTTCCTGCTGCGCGCCACCGCGAAGGTCACGCTGCCCGCGGGCGAGCATCGCTTGCTGTTGCGTTCGCTGCAAAGCGCGCGGCTCTTCATGGATGGCAAGCTGCTCGGCACGACGAAGTTCATCGTGCCCAACGGCAGCGGCCACGGGCAGGTCGAGGATCCGCCGGGCGAGGACTATCCGCACGCGTTGCGCTTCGCGCGCACAGGACATCACGAGCATTGGGTCGCGGTGCAGTCGAAGGGTGGCGATCACATTTTCGCGCTCGAAGGCATCATCGGCGGCAAGAGCCTCAAGCCCGAGGTTGGCGAACTCACCGTGAGCATCTCGCGGAAGGGCGAACTCTTTCACCTCCTTGCGCCGAAGGAACGCATCCCGCACACCGACGATGCGTGGACCGCTTTCGCCGACGCTCAATTCGCGCGCCGTGCTGCCGCCGACGCGATGCGTCGCAACGATCCCGCCGCGGAGGAATACAAGTATTGGGCACGACGCCACGAACTCGCGCGCAAGACCGTCACCGCAAAGCCGGCGCCCTCCGTGCCGCGAGTTGCCGCGACCACCCCCGTGCTGAACGACATTGACCGCTTCATCGGCGCGCGTCTCGAAGCCGCGAAGGTGCAGTCCGCGCCGCTCACCGACGACCTTGCGTTCCTCCGCCGCATTGCGCTCGACACCGTCGGTGTTCCGCCCACGCCCGCGCAGATCGAGGTCTTCCTCAAGGACACCGGCACTCCGCAGCAGCGACGCGCGCGCGCGATTGACCGCTTCCTCGCGTTGCCTGGCTGGGCCGACAACTGGGTCGGCTACTGGCAGGACGTGCTCGCCGAAAACCCCGCCATTCTCAAGCCCACCCTCAACAACACCGGCCCGTTCCGCTGGTGGATTCACGAGTCGTTCAGCGACAACAAGCCGATGGACCGGTTCGCCACCGAGCTCATCGCGATGGAGGGCAGTGTTTACGGCGGCGGCCCGGCGGGCTTCGGCCTCGCGACGCAGAACGACGTGCCGATGGCCGACCGCGCGCAGATTGTCTCGTCGGCGTTCCTCGCGATGAACCTCGCGTGCGCCCGCTGCCACGACGCGCCGTATCACGAGTTCAAGCAGAAGGATTTGTTCAGCCTCGCCGCGATGCTCAAGCAGGGCGCGCAGGAAGTGCCCGCGAGCAGTTCCATCCCGGCCAACGCGAACATCAAGATCGGCCGCCGCGTGCACGTGACACTCAAGCCCGGCGAAAAGGTCGAGCCGCACTTCCCGTTCAACGAAGTCGTCCACGGCGCCGCGGTCGCGAGCCTCGCTCGCGACGGGAAGGACTCCCGCGAGCAGCTCGCCGCGTTTGTCACCGCGCCGGAGAACGACCGCTTCGCGCAGGTCATCGTCAACCGCGTGTGGAAGCGCTACCTTGGCGCCGGCTTCATCGAGCCCGTGGACGATTGGGAGGACGCCAAGCCGTCGCATCCCGCGCTGCTCGCGTGGCTCGCGCGCGAGTTGGTGACGCACGACTACGACCTCAAGCACGTCGCGCGGCTCATCTTCAATTCGCACACTTACCAGCGGCAGGCCGGGCTGCACACGCCGAAGTCCGACGAACCCGCCGACCGCTTGTTCGCCTCGCCCTCGCGGCGGCGCATGATGGCCGAGCAGGTCGTGGATTCGATGTTCGCCGTCACGGGCAAGCAGTTCCAATCCGAGCTGCTCACGCTCGACAACGACTGCCGTCGTCCGGCAAAGGACTTCCTCAACCTCGGAGCGCCGCGCCGCGCGTGGGAGTTCACCGGCCTCTCGAACGACCGCGACCGCCCCGCGCTCTCGCTCCCCAAGACGCAGGCCATCGTGGACGTGCTCGCAATGTTCGGCTGGCGCGAGGCGCGGCAGAATTCCATCTCCACGCGCGACCACTCGCCGAACGTCCTCCAGCCCGCCGCGCTCGCCAACGGCGACATGGCCAACGCCCGCGTCACACGCCTCTCGGACGACTGCGATCTCGTGGACCTGCTCGTGAAGGACCGGCCGCTGCCCGCGATGGTCGAGGCGGTGTTTGTCCGCTTCCTCTCGCGCCCGCCCACGGCTGGCGAGCGCGAAACCTTCGTGAACTACCTCGCAGCCGGCTACAAGGAACGCGTCCAGCCCGCGCCGCCGCGCAAGCTGCGAAAGGATTACGACCCGACGCTGCTCCTGAGCTGGTCGAACCACCTCAACGCCAAGTCCACCGAGATCAAATACAAGGTCGAGGAAAAGGCGCGCCTCGGAGACGAACCGACGCCCCGCCTCGCGAAGGACTGGCGCGAGCGGATGGAAGACGTGCTCTGGGCGATGGTCAATTCGCCGGAGTTTGTGTTTGTGCCGTGAACCCAGAAGAGAAAGCAGCCGTGATTGGCCTCGTGAACCGGATGCCGGAGCACGCGACGCTGCACGACCTCGTCGCGGGAGATCCAGCGGTTTGCCGATGAACGCGCGGAACGGGAGCACGCAACAACTGCGAACTGGATTTTCGGAGCCTCGGGCCGGCTGGAGTTCCACCGCATCGCGCGCGAACGGGCGGCACGGTTCCTTGTGGGATTTCTGCCGCTGTTCAGTCGCGGCAGGAGTTGATTGTCTTGAGAAAGAGACATGAACGCGAAACTTGAGATGACTTCGTTGACGCGGCGCGATTTCCTCGCCCGCAGTGGCGCAGGGGCGGCGGCTTTGGGTCTGGGCGGGCGTTCCGCGTTTGCGGCCGACGGAGAGAAGAAATCCTACCCGCAGGGCAAGGCCGAGCATTGCATCTTCATCTGGCTCGGCGGCGGCGCGGCGCACATGGACACGTGGGATCCGAAACGCCTCGGCGATCCCGCCAAGCGCGTCGCCGGCTCGGCTTACCCGGCCATTGACACCGCCATCCCCGGCGTGCAGGTCTGCGAGCACCTCAAGGGCTGCGCGAAGATTCTCGACCGCTTCGCCCTGTTGCGCACGGTGAACCACGATCTCATTGACGAGCATGCCGCGGCGACGAACTTCGTCCACACCGGCCGCAAGCCGACCGGCACCATCACGTATCCGAGCATCGGCTCCATCGTCGCGCACGAGCGTGGCGCGCTCGCGGACGGCATCCCGCCCTACGTCGTCATCGGCTACCCAATGATCATGCGCGGGCCGGGCTTCCTCGGCGCGAAGCACGGCTACGTTTATCTCACCGACACCGAGAAGGGACCGGCCAGTCTCGCGCGGCCGCCTTACATCAACTCCGCGCGCGCCGCGGACCGCGATGAGCTGCTCGCGACGCTTCGCAAGGGCTACGTCGAGCGCAACGCCGGCGACAAAGCCACCGCCGACTACAACGAAGCCGTCGGTGCGGCGGGCGCGCTTGGCAACGGCGAGTTCATGACCTCGTTCCAACTCGGCAGGGAGCCCGCGGCGCTGCGCGCGTCGTTCGGCGGCGAGTTCGGGCAGCGCTGCCTGCTCGCGCGGCGGCTCGTGCAGCGCGGCGTGCGGTTCATCGAGGTGTCGTTCAACCTGAACTTCATCAATGGCACCGGCTGGGACACGCACAACAACGGCCAGATCAACCAGCACATCCTCATCCAGCAACTCGACCAGGCGCTCGCCGCGCTCGTGCTCGACCTCGAACGCACGAAGCTGCTCGACAAGACGCTCGTGGTCGTCGCGACGGAGTTCGGCCGTCCGATCGAGTTCGATGCCGGCGGCGGGCGCGGGCATCAGGGCAAGGCGTTCAGCATCGTGCTCGCGGGCGGCGGACTGCGCACGGGGCAGGCCGTCGGCGAGACGGACGAGATGGCGAAGTTGCCCGTGAAGCAGCCGCTCTCCGTGCCGGACGTTCACGCAACCATCGCCTGCGCGCTCGGCATCAATCCGGCGAAGAACCTCTACGACGGCTCGCGCCCCGTGCCCATCACCGACCGCGGCGAACCGGCGCGGCAGTTGTTCGCATAGCCTCGGAATGAAGGCTGACATTCGCTGGAGTTTGCCCATAGTCCGTCAGGTCATGTCACGGTGATGAAACCGATGAGACCCGCCTTGTTCGCAATAGCCGCGATGTTTGTCAGCGCAGCGGCCGCAGCCGCGCCTGCGTCCGGCACCGCGTTTTTCGAGGCAAAGGTCAAGCCGCTGCTGGTCGAGCAATGTTTCAAGTGCCACTCGCACGACGTGGAGAAGATCAAGGGCGGTCTTGTGCTCGACTCGCGCGCGGGCGTGTTGCAGGGCGGCGACACCGGGCCGGCCATCGTGCCCGGCCAGCCGGAGAAAAGCCTGCTCATCAAGGCCGTCTCCGGCGCGGACAAGGACCTTCAGATGCCGCCGAAGAAGAAGCTCGCGTCCTCCGAGGTCGAGACGCTCCGGCAGTGGGTGAAGATGGGCGCGCCGTGGTCGGGCGCCAGTTCGCAGACGTCCACGCCGAAGCGCGCAGCGGGGAAGATTACCGACGAGGATCGCAAGTGGTGGGCGTTCCAGCCGGTGAAGAAGCCAGCGGTGCCTTCAACCGGCAATCGGCAAGTGGCAATCGGCAATGACATAGACCGCTTCATTCTCGCCAAGCTCGCCAACGCCGGGTTGCAGCCTGCGCCCGAGGCCGACCGTGCCACGCTGGTGCGCCGGGTTTACTTCGACCTCATCGGCCTGCCCCCGACGCCCGCGCAGGTGGACGAGTTTCTCAACGACAAGTCCGCCGACGCCTACGAGAAACTCGTGGACCGCCTGCTCGCGAGCCCGCGTCACGGCGAGAAGTGGGCGCGGCACTGGCTCGACCTTGTGCGCTACGCCGAGAGCGACGGCTACAAGGCCGACGACTTCCGCCCGCACGCGTGGCGCTACCGCGATTACGTGGTGAAGGCGTTCAACGACGACAAACCCTACAACCGCTTCGTGCAGGAGCAGCTCGCCGCGGACGAACTCTTCGCCGACAGTCCCGACGCGCTCGCGGGCACGGCCTACTTCCGCGCGGGCATCTACGAATACAACAACCGCGACGTGCGCGGGCAGTGGCAGCGCATCCTCGAGGACATCACGGACACGACGGCGGACGCCTTCCTCGGCATGGGGCTCCAGTGCGCGCGCTGCCACGACCACAAGTTCGACCCGATTCTCCAGCGCGATTACTACCGCTTGCAGGCGTTCTTCGCGCCGTTGCTGCCGCGCGACGATCTCACGCTTGCCACGCCCGCGCAGCGCGCCGAGCACACGGCGATGCTCAAGCAGTGGGACGCCGCCACCGCGGACATCCGCGCCGAGATTGAGAAATTGCTCGCGTCCGTGAAGCGCAGCACCGAGAAGTCCGCCATCGAGAAGTTCATCGAGGACATCCGCGTGATGATGAACAAGCCGCCGTCGGAGCGGACGCCCTACGAGCACCAAATCGCCGAGCTCGCGTATCGCCAGGTCATCTACGACATCGAGCGGCTCGACACCAAGCTCAAGGGCGAGTCCAAGGACCGTGTGCTCGCGTTGCGCAAGAAGCTCACGGAGTTCGACCAGCTCAAGCCCGCGCCGCTGCCCACGCTTATCGCCGCGACGGATGTGGGGCCGAAGGCGCCGCAGGTGTTCATCCCGAAGAAGGAGTCGCTCGGCGAAATCCCCGCGGGCTTCCCGACCGTGCTCGACGAGAAACCCGCGACGGTGATCCCGCTCGTCAACTCGACCGGCCGCCGCAGCGCGCTCGCGCAATGGCTCACCCAGCCCTCGAACCCGCTCACGGCGCGCGTGATGGTGAACCGTCTCTGGCAATGGCATTTCGGCCGCGGCCTCGCGGCGAACGCGAGCGACTTCGGCAAGCTCGGCGAGAAGCCGTCGCATCCCGAGTTGCTCGACTGGCTCACGGCGACGTTGGTGGAGAACGGCTGGAGCTTGAAGAAGATGCACCGGCTCATCGTGACGAGCGCGACTTACAGGCAGGCATCCGCGGGAGGGACGACTTCCACGTCGTTCCAAACCGGTTCAACTAGCAGGAGCCAGGGCGCGGGTGGAACCGCGCCCTCCCAACTTGACCCCGAGAACCGCTTGCTCTGGCGCTTCCCCTCACGCCGCCTGGAGGCCGAGCAAATCCGCGACGCGGTCCTGTCCGTCACCGGCGAGTTGAGGCATGAGCCCGTCGGCGGACCGAGCACCGACTCGCTCACGCCGCGGCGCACCATCTACAGCAAGATTCTCCGCAACGCGCGCGACCCCATCCTCGACGTATTCGACCTCGCCGAGTCGTTCCAAAGCGTCGCCCAGCGCAACAACACCACCACGCCCACGCAGGCGCTGCTGCTCTTCAACAGCCAGATGATGCTCCGCCACGCGAAGGCGTTCGCCTCGCGGCTCGACCAGGAGTTCCCGAGCAGCGACGAGGAGATGGTCAACGGCGCGTATCGCCTCGCGTTCGGCCGCGCGCCGCGACCGGACGAGAAATCGGCGGCGCTGCAATTCCTCGCCTCGCAGATGAAGCGCATCGGAGCCGCGTCCGCCGCGGCGACCGCGAAGCCCTTTGCCGCGGAAAAGATGCCGTATCGCGACGGCGTGGCCGCCGTGGTGTCGCCCGAAATGGGCTCAGACGTGCTCGTGGTTCCCGACAGCCCGACGTTGCCGAAAGCGGACTTCACCATCGAGGCGGCGATCCTCGCGCGCACGGTGGACAAGGGCGCCGCGGTGCGGACCATCGCGGCGAAGTGGGCGGGCGACAACAAGAAGCCCGGCTGGGGCTTCGCGGTCACGGGCGAGGGCTCGCGCCGCAAGCCGCGCACGCTGGTCATGCAGTTCATCGGCACCAAGCTCGACGGCTCGTTCGGTGAGGACGCAATCTTCTCCGACCAGTCGCTCGAACTCGGCCGGCCCTACTTCGTCGCGGCGTCGGTGAAGCTCGCGACCAACAAGGAGCCGGGCGAAGTGGCCTTCTACGTGAAGGACCTCGCGAATGACGACGAGCCCATCTCCATCGCGACCGTTCCGCTCCACATCACCGGCGGGTTTGCGAACACGCTCGCGTTCCAGATTGGCGGCCGTGCGGCGAAGTCCGGTGGATTCGACGGCATGATTGACGACGTGCGCCTCTCGAACGGGGCGCTGAAGCAGGACGAACTGCTCCTCTCGCACGACGCCGCGACGGACAAGACAGCGGGCTTCTGGCAGTTCGAGCCCCGGCCCAGCGCGTTCAAGGATTCGAGCGCTGCCGGCAACGACATCCGCCCGCCTGTCCCGCCAGCGAAGGCCGCGGCCACCGCGCGCGCCGCGGCGCTCGCCGACTTCTGCCACGCGCTGCTGAACGCGAACGAGTTTGTTTACGTCGATTGAGCGCATGACCAAGTTCGGCTGCAATCAGGTGGAGTGGGCGACGACGCGGCGGGATTTTCTCGCGCGGACCGGCGCCGGTTTCGGCGGGCTCGCCCTGTCCTACCTGCCCGGGAGCGACTCCGCGTTCGCGGCGGCGAAGGGCGACGTGGTGAACCCGCTTGCACCGAAGCCGCCACACTTCGCGACGAAGGCCAAGTCGGTGATTTTCCTGTTCATGGAGGGCGGGCCGTCGCACCTCGACACCTTCGACCCGAAGCCCGCGCTCAAGCAGCACGCGGGCAAGCCGCTGCCGCCGAGCTTCACCAAGGGCCTCATCACCGCGATGGGCGAATACGACTCGCCCGTGTTCCCCGACAAGCGCGAGTGGAAGCAATACGGACAGAGCGGGCTGTGGGTTTCCGACTGGTGCAAGCACGTCGGTGAAAGCGCGGACGAACTGTGCATCCTCCGCTCGTGCTGGGCGAACGGCATCGTCCACTCCAACGGCGTGTGCCAGATGAACACCGGCAGCATCCTCGCCGGACGGCCGTCGCTCGGCGCGTGGGTCAGCTACGGGCTCGGCACGGTGAACCAAAACCTGCCCGCGTTCGTGGTGATGCAGGACAACAACGGCACTGTGGTGAACGGCCCGCGCAACTGGGGCGCGGGCTTCATGCCGGCCGTGTATCAAGGCACGCGCATCCTGCCGGGCTCCGAGCCCATCGCCAACCTCAACACGCCCGAGGGCGTCAGCGACGAGCGGCAGCTCGGCAAACTCGACTTTCTCAACTCGCTCAACCGCGGCCACGCCGCCGCGCGCGCGTCGCAGACCGAGCTCGAGGCGCGCATCGCCGCCTACGAACTCGCCTTCCGCATGCAGGCCGAGGCACCCGAAGCCGTGGACCTCTCAAAGGAAACCGACGCGACCAAGCGCCTCTACGGCATGGAGGACAAGGACAGCGCGACGTTCGGCCGCATGTGCCTGCTCTCGCGGCGGCTCGTCGAGCGCGGCGTGCGCTTCGTGCAGCTTTACAGCGGCGCGGGCAGCAAGTGGGACGCGCACTCGAACATCGAGCAAAACCACGGCGAGCGTTTCCGCGAGACCGACAAGGGCATCGCCGGGCTGTTGAAGGATTTGAAATCGCGCGGCCTGCTCGACTCGACGCTCGTGGTGTGGGGCGGCGAATTCGGGCGCACGCCGATGAGCGAGAAGGGCAACGGTCGCGACCACAATCCGACGGGCTTCACGATGTGGATGGCCGGCGGCGGTGTGAAGGGCGGACAGGTCATCGGCGCGACGGACGAGTTCGGCCTGCGCGCCGTCGAGGACCGCCTGCACGTCCACGACCTGCACGCGACCATCCTGTGGTTGATGGGCCTGAAGAACCTCGAACTCACCTACCCCTACAAGGGCCGCCCCGAAAACCCGACCATCAACGAGGGCGAGCCCTGCGTGAAGGTGGCCGCGTAGCGTTCGGCCGCTTCCGCTTCATCCCCACAATTGCCGGTCGAGCGACCGGTATTGGATCGCCTCGGCGACTTGCTCGCTCGTGATGCGCTCCGAGCCCGCGAGGTCTGCGATGGTGCGGGCGACTTTGAGGATTCGGTCGTAGGCGCGCGCGCTCAGGTTCATGTCGCTCATGGCGAACTTGAGCATTTCGTTCGCCGCTTCATCGAGCGCGCAGAAGGCCTTCAACTCGCGCGAGCCCATGCGCGCGTTGCAGGTGATGCGCGGCTTGTCGGCGAAGCGCCGTTGCTGGAGCTTGCGCGCCGCGATGACGCGCTCGCGGATGGCGGCCGATGATTCGCCGGGCTTCGCTGCCTGCATCTCGCGGAACTTCACGGACGGCACCTCGACATGGAGGTCCACGCGGTCGAGCAGCGGCCCGCTGATGCGGCCGAGGTAATTCTCGATTTCGCGCGGCGAGGACTTGCTCTCGTGCGGCATCTTTCCGTCGGGGGTCGGGTTCATCGCCGCGACGAGCATGAACTGTGACGGGAACGTCATCGTGCCCGCGGCGCGCGAGATCGTGACGCGTCCGTCTTCGAGCGGCTGGCGCATGGTCTCGAGCACGGTGCGCTTGAACTCGGGCAACTCGTCGAGGAAAAGCACGCCGTTGTGCGCGAGCGAGATTTCACCGGGGGTGGGGTTTGAGTTTCCGCCAAGAACCCCGGCGTCGCTGGCCGTGTGGTGCGGCGCTCGGAAGGGACGGCGCGTGACGAGCGCTTGTCCGGGCGCAAGCGCGCCGACGATGGAGTGAATCTTCGTCGTCTCGAGCGCCTCGGCGAGCGTGAGCGGCGGCAGGATGGTCGGGAGCCGCTTTGCGAGCATGGATTTGCCCGTGCCCGGCGGACCGATGAGAAGCGCGTTGTGGCCGCCGGCTGCGGCGATTTCGAGCGCGCGCTTCACGGACTCCTGGCCCTTCACCTCGGCGAAGTCCAGCTCGTCCTCGGCCGGATGGTCGAAAAGTCGCGCGATGTCCACGCGCGTCGGCGCGAGCTTCACTTGGCCTTCGAGGAAGCCCGTGGCCTCGCGGAGGTTCTCGACGGCGATGACCTGCAAGCCCTCGACGACGGCGGCCTCGGCGGCGTTGTCCTTGTGGACGATGATGCCGGTCTTGCCGTCGGCCTTGGCCCGGAGTGCGATGGGCAGGACGCCCTTGACGCGGCGGACGGCTCCTGTCAGCGCCAGTTCGCCGACGAGCACGAAGCGGTCGAGCTGGTCGGTCTCGATTTGTTCGCTTGCCGCGAGCATGCCGACGGCGATGGGAAGGTCGAAGCTCGGGCCTTCCTTCTTCACGTCTGCGGGCGCGAGGTTAATGGTGGTGCGGCCCATCGGGAACTTGAAACCCGAGTTGGTCAGCGCGGTGGAGACGCGGTCGCGCGATTCCTTCACGGCAGTGTCGGGCAGGCCGACGATGACGACGACCGTCTCGCCCCAACCCGCATTGACCTCGACCTCGACGGGGAACGCCTCGATGCCTTGCACGGCAGCGGAGCAGACTTTGGCGAGCACGCGCGGATGATTGGCGTGGCGCAAGGCGCGTCGCAATCACAAAGGGCCCGCGCTGTGCGATTCGCGTCGCGCCTTGCTGTTCCGGCCAAACCGGGCTGTTGACCCTCCCGCGGTCGCTTGCTAGCGTGCGCCCCCTTCGCGGTGCGGGCATCGCGGATTATGCGTCACACCATCTCCGTTTTGGTCGAGAACAAGTTCGGCGTGCTTACGCGCGTCGCCGGGCTGTTCAGCGGGCGCGGCTACAACATTGACTCGCTCAACGTCGCCCCGACGCACGACGCGAGCGCCAGCCGCATGACCATCGTCACCCGCGGCGACGACGCGACCATCGAGCAAATCGTCAAGCAGCTCAACAAACTCGTGGACGTGCTCGAAGTGCAAGACTTCCGCGACACCGAGTTCATTGACCGCGAGCTCGTGCTGGTGCGCGTGTCCGTGGATTCCAAGACCCGCGCCGAGGTGATGCAGATCACCGACATCTTCCGCGCCAAGATCGTGGACGTGCAGCCCAAATCCCTCTCCATCGAGATCACCGGCAACGAGAGCAAGGTCGAGAAGTTCATCGTGCTGATGAAGACTTTCGGCATCAGCGAACTCACGCGCACCGGGAAGGTGGCGCTGCCGAGGAAGTAGCCAGGATTCAGTATTCAGAATCACACCCCGCACAACGAACCCATGCCCGCAAAAGTTTACGCCGACAAGGACGCCGACCTCGGCGTGCTCGCCACCAAGACACTCGCCGTGCTCGGCTTCGGCTCGCAAGGCCATGCCCACGCGCTGAATCTCAAGGACAGCGGCCTCAACGTCATCATCGGCCTTTACGAGGGCTCCAAGTCCATCGCCGTCGCGCGAGACAAGGGCTTCGAGGTTGTCCCGACCGCGGAGGCCGTGCGCCGGGCGGACGTCATCATGGTCGCCCTGCCCGACACCAAGCAGGCTGCCGCTTACGAGAAGGACATCGCGCCGAATCTGTCGAAGGGCAAGACGCTCCTCTTCAGCCACGGCTTCTCGATCCACTTCAAGACTGTCGTCCCGCCGAAAGACGTCAACGTCATCATGGTCGCGCCGAAGGGTCCCGGCCACATCGTCCGCCGCCAATACACCGAGGGCAAGGGCGTGCCGTCGCTCATCGCTGTGTATCAAGGCGGCAAGGCGGCGAAGGCCATCGCGCTCGCGTGGGCGCGGGGCATTGGCGGCACGCGCGCGGGCGTCATCGAGACGAACTTCCGCGAGGAGACGGAGACCGATTTGTTCGGCGAGCAGACCGTGCTGTGCGGCGGTTGCACTGCGCTGGTGAAGGCGGGCTTCGAGACGCTCGTCGAGGCGGGTTACTCGCCGGAGATGGCCTACTTCGAGTGCCTGCACGAGTTGAAGCTCATCGTGGACTTGATGAACGAGAAGGGAATCGCTGGGATGCGCTTCTCCATCAGCGAGACGGCCAAGTGGGGCGATGTGACGGTCGGGCCGAAGATCATTGACGCGTCGGTGAAGAAGCGGATGAAGGCCGCGCTCAAGAACGTGCAGAGCGGCAAGTTCGCGCGCGAATGGGTCAAGGAATACGAGGGCGGCTACAAGCGCTACAACACGCTGCTCGCCGCCGACGAACGCCACGCCATCGAGAAGACGGGCGAGCGTCTCCGCGGCCTCATGCCGTGGATGCCCAAGCGCAACATCAAGGGCGCGCAGGCGGCCTACTGAGTCGGCTTCGGCTTTCATTCACTTCTTGCCTTCGCGGGCGCCACTGCGTGGATCGCCCTCCACCAGCTTCGTCATTTTCGTGAGTTCCCGCGAAATCCGGCGCTTGACACCGCGGCCCGCAGTCGCATTCTCGCGCCGGATAACCCAAGCGGTCAGGACAATCCGGGGAGCCTCCCGTCAAGTCCACCATGCGCCTGTTCGCCACCGCCACGATCTGCCTCGCCCGCGCCGCCGGAGTCCTCACGCTCTCGCTCATTCTCGGGGGGGGGGCGCAAGCGCAGACGCCGACTAACTACGTCATCTGGAATGTTACGAATGTCGTGGCGAATGTCGTGGACGTTGCGGTGGGCGACCCCATCTTCCTGACCGCGCAGGTGGACAACCTGCCCGCGGGCGGAACGGTGACGTGGAGCAACGCCGTTAACATCAGCCCGGACGGCAGCGGCTTGAGCGCCGTGGCTTACTTCTACCAGGGCGGCGAATACACCATCACGGCAACGGGCGGACTTTGGATCATCGAGGACGGTCACGCCACGCCACCCCCGCCTGAGGGAAGCGGCAATACGCAGACCTTCCCGACGCCCGGCAGCGCCTCCATCGTTGTCCGCGCCTACGAGGTCACGGCGGTTACGGCTAATCCGAATCCCGTCGCAGTCGGCGACCCGTTGACCGCGACGGCGACCGTCATCCCCGGACCGCCGCCCCCGAACGTCACCATCACTTGGTCACATGGAACACCCAACGGTGTCACCACCGCGATCGCTGGCTTGCCAGTCGGCTATCACGACATCATGGCAACGTGCGGCTCATCGTCGGCCTCGGCGAACGTGGCAGCAGTTCAAGTCCTTAAGATCCAATACTTGCAGCCGGGCCCAAGCGGGACATGGCAGGATGTCTCAGGAACACTTTATGTCCCGGCGGGGCTCACCATCTCTTTCAAGGCTTTTCCCGATCCGCCGGGCGCGCCTTGGCCGAGTGGCAAACCGGTCTGGAGCGGAACCTCTGGCGCATCGGGCTCAGGCGAGACGACTACGGTTCCGTTCATCGCTGTGGCTGCCAATGTCGGAGATACCAAAACGGTCATTGCTACTTGTGGGAACCAAAAGGTTGCAACCACGCTGACTTACGCTTGGGCACCAAAATTTGAACCCGTGATAAAATTCACTGGAAGGTCAATGACGAAATTCGCGGTTGGGGAGGACATCGACCTTGATGTGACAATTACGCCTCCCGGGCTAAGTGCCGCCACGGTCGGGGATTTCAAGTGGGAGAACTACGATGGGACCGGAGTCTTGAACGCACCGCTGCTGAATGGAAAGGGCATCTATCTAGGTCCCGAGACCGCTGCTAATGTGACATTGTCGCTACTCCACTGGCCCAAGATTGGCGGCGGCAACCTCGTCCAGATCAAGAGCGTGGACTTGCCGTTCATCGTGCCGACCGACCTATTCTTTAGAAACAAGTTCCCATGGGTGTATCATGTAACCGGTTCTTACTCAATCGGTGTAGTTGCCACGATGGAAGTGCTTCCTGGCGATGTCGCTTGGGACAACGTGAGGTTTTTTGAGAGGGGTGGAGAAGTGGGTGCGGGCGCAGGCTGGTTCGAGCCCATCAACGGGTTCGTTCATGTTGCAAGCGGCGTTGAGCATGGCATTTTTCGGGATACGATCATACCCGAGGCGAACCCGAGGACGTTTCTCGTCGGAGTAGACTGGATCGCGCGGGGGCCTTTATGGGCTGGGCTTGAATGGCCGGTTATCTATTTCGTTCCTGAAGACGATCCTCTACCTATAGTCGCTCCATATGCGAATGGCAGTTTCAAGTGGGACATTGATTGGCTTTATCGAGTTGTGCGAGGAGGCAATCCGAGCGTGAATGCCTACAAGTTTCTCCAAGTGGAGCAAAAATTCAACTCGGACCCAACAGGAGCAGCCACGCTGAAGAAACACAACCTTGAGGTGGGTCCTGTTCCTCTAAATTCTCCTACCGCGCCTCAATTATGAGTGTTGCCCTCACCCGAAGTGCCCTAACCGTCGCTCTTCTAGTGGCGGGAAACCTAGTCACTTCGAACTTCGCGTTTGGAGCTACGCCTCCAAACGTGAGGCTGTATTACACGTCAACGAGCGCAGAGGTGAACTCTGCTGTTCTGGACACACTTGTCGGCCTCGAGAAGGAAGGCCGGTTCTCCACCATGCTCGAAGCTAGAGCTCGGGTTGCACTGCTGACTTCGCAGTGGGCCGGGAGTGACGCAGTAAGCCAAGCGTCCTTGATGGCGAACTTAAGTTACTATGTTGCGACGCGTCCAAATCTGCCCAGGGAGCGTGAGGCCTACGCGCAGTATCTGGCCCGCCAGGGTTTGGCCCTGTCTGACAACATTCCTACTCGCCTCGAAGCGATGTTGCTGGACATTGCGGACAAGGAAATCGCGCCTGTCGCCAGCGAGTTTGAAAAACGAACTCCAGAGCAGAGGCGCTCGGAGACTGCGGAGTCATGGCTGCATGCATGGAATCGCGCCCTGGTTGAAGCTTCGGCTTCCGCTCCCGCCCTCAACCACACAGTCTACATCAACCTGAGTGTTCCTGGCGTGATGATGTCTGGCATGGCGCCTCAGAACATTCGTGACCCCAATACGCGCGCATCCTATGAGAAGGTATTGGCTGAGAACGCCAGATTGGGCAGGGAATTGAACTCAGCACACGATGACAGGCGGATGGCTGAAATCTTAGAAGGTAAAGGTTCGAAATTCGTATCAGAAGCTTACGCAAATCAGCCAGGTTCGATTATGGAAGTCATCCCGATGCTGGACAAGCTTGGCGTGAAGGACAAGGAGCGGGACCACATCCTTGACGTGTTGGAAGGCAAAGTGGATGCGATCTCGAAGAGCCGCCTTCAGGAGGCCAGGAAACTACCGCGGTCACTTCCGGTCGCGCCGACTCCTCAAGCTACAGTCGAGTCCTCCGCTCCAACCTCCGAGCCCAAGACCGTCGCCAAGCGAAGCGTCCCCTATGCGGACAAGTTCAAGGCGGCGATGGCCAAGGCCGGGGCATCCAAGGAAGTTGGAACCGCGGGCCCCATGACTCGGGCAGATGGTTCGCATACCAGCGGAGCACAGGCGGCGGCGGTGCCGCCTTCGCCCATGCCGATGGTGGTGCTCATCAGCACTGTTTGCGCCGCCGGGCTTCTCTGGCTGTTGTTGCGGCGC
>Ga0233424_10000929_pt1 | contig 30402 bp, 28 predicted proteins | sample Watercolumn_Towu_FD_181011 | JGI IMG/M metagenome (GOLD analysis project Ga0233424, IMG submission 181011) | Freshwater microbial communities from Lake Towuti, South Sulawesi, Indonesia - Watercolumn_Towuti2014_125_MG | ecosystem: Environmental > Aquatic > Freshwater > Lake | place: Indonesia... | reverse complement strand
GGCCACCGCCATCGAGCAGGTGAAGTACTTCAAGCTGGAGATGCCCCAGGCCGCCAGCAAGATGCGCGAGCTGATCCGCGTGGGCGGCGCCGCCATCGAAGGCCCCTGGGACGGTGAAGAGGCCATCACCCTGCTGGCCGACCTGGACGCCGGCGCCACCGGCGCCATGACCGGCGGCGCCTACCCCGACGGCATCCGCCTGATCTTCGACGCCTTCCACCGCGGCGACCGCGAGGAGGCCGTGGCCCAGTACGGCCGCTGGCTGCCCCTCATCAACTACGAGAACCGCCAGGGCGGCATCCTCACCGCCAAGGCGCTGATGAAGGCCGGCGGCATCATCCAGAGCGATGCGCCGCGCCATCCCTTCCCCGAGATGTCGCCCGAGGTGCGTGCCGGCCTGCTGGATGCGGCCAAGCGCCTCGACCCCCTGGTTCTCCGCTGGGGGCGCTGATGCGCGCCCGCGCCCTCGCTGCAGCGCTGCTGGCGCTGTGCCTGGCCCTGCCTGCGTTCGCCTCGGAACCCCAGGGCGACACCGGCGCGCATGACCCGACGCTGCTGACCCAGGGCGAGCGCTGGTTCGTGTTCACGACCGGGCCGGGCCTGCAGCGCCTCGTCTCCAGCGACCGCGGCGCCACCTGGCAACGCCTGGCACCCGTGTTCACCGAAGCCCCCGCCTGGTGGGCCGAGGCCGTGCCCGCGCACCGGGGCCTGGACGTGTGGGCGCCCAAGCTCTTCGAGCACCGCGGCCGGGTCTGGGTGCTGTACTCCATCTCCACCTTCGGCAAGAACCGCTCGGCCATCGGCCTGGCCAGCGCCGAGCGGCCCGACAGTGCCTGGCGTGACGAAGGCCTCGTCGTGCAAAGCCGCGCCGAGGACGGCTTCAACGCCATCGACCCCGACCTCTTCATCGAGCGCGATGGCCGCTTGTGGCTGAGTTATGGCTCCTTCTGGGACGGCCTGCGCCTGACCGAGCTGCGCGCCGACACGCTGCGCCCCGTGGGCCCCACGCGCTTCATCGCGCAGCGCAAGGCCGGCATCGAGGCGCCGACGATCTTCCGCCGGGGCGACTGGGTCTACCTGCTCGCCTCCTACGACCTCTGCTGCCGTGGCGCAGACAGCACCTACAACGTGCGCGTCGGCCGTGCCCGCACGATGGACGGCCCCTTCCTCGACCGCGACGGGCAGGATCTGCTCACCGGCGGCGGTACGCCGCTGCTGGCGGGCGGCGCACGCTGGAAGGGCCCCGGCCACCAGGATGTGGTGCTGGACGCCTCGGGCGACTGGCTCGTGCACCACGCCTACGACAGCCAGCGCGGCGGCAAGCCGCATCTGCGCCTGAAGCGGCTGAGCTGGTCGGCCGACGGCTGGCCCAGCGTCGAACAAGAAGACTGAACACCGGAGACACCGTGGCTGGCCTCAAGTTGGAGAACGTCTGCAAGCGCTACGGCGCGGTGCAGGTCATCGAGAAGCTGTCGCTGGACGTGGCCGACGGCGAGTTCGTCGTCTTCCTCGGCCCCTCGGGCTGCGGCAAGACCAGCCTGCTGCGCATGGTGGCGGGCCTGGAGGAGGTGAGCGGCGGCCGCATCCTCATCGGCGACCGCGACGTGACCGTGGCGCCGCCCGGTCAGCGCAACCTGGCCATGGTGTTCCAGCACTACGCGCTCTACCCGCACATGACGGTGCGCGACAACCTCGCCTTCGGGCTGAAGAACATCGGCGTGCCGGCCGACGAGATCGCGCGGCGCATCACCGAGTCAGCCCGCATGCTGGAGCTGGATGCGCTGCTGGACCGCAAGCCGGGCCAGCTCTCCGGTGGCCAGCGCCAGCGCGTGGCCATCGGCCGGGCGGTGGTGAAGGAGCCGGGCATCTTCCTGTTCGACGAGCCGCTGTCCAACCTCGACGCCGCGCTGCGCGGCCGCACGCGGCTGGAGCTGGCGCAGCTGCATCAGCGCCTGGGCGCGACGATGGTGTTCGTCACCCACGACCAGATCGAGGCGATGACCCTGGCCACGCGCATCGTCGTCATGAAGGGCGGCGCCATCGAGCAGGTGGCCACGCCGGCCGAGCTGTACCGGCGGCCGGCGACCAAGTTCGTGGCGAGCTTCATCGGCACGCCGGGCATGGGCTTCGTGCCGGTGACGCGCGCGGCCGAGGCCGGCGGTCTGGCGGCCGTGGTGGCGCCGGGCGGCGCCTCCATCGCGACGCGGGTGCCGGTCGAGGGGCTGCCGGCTGACGGGCTGGTGCTCGGCGTGCGGCCGGAGAACCTGCGCGTGGCGGAGGACGGCCCGCTGCGGGGGCGGGTGCAGCTGGTGGAGTTCCTCGGGGAGCGGACCTTGGCGCACCTGCAACTGGTGGACGGCACCGCCTTGATCGCGACCGTCCCGACGGGGGCAGCGTCGCCGCGGATCGGCGAGCCCGTGGGCGTGGCGCTGGACGTGGCTGAAGCGCATCTGTTCGACGACGAGGGGCGGGCGTACCACGCGGTGGAGCGGGCGTCATGAGCGCTGCCGCGCCCGCCGTCGGCCTGCGGGCCTCGCGCCCCGCCTACGCCCTTTTCGTCCTCCCCTTCGTCGCGCTCTACGCGCTGCTGCTGCTCTGGCCCCTGGCCAAAGGGGTGTGGATCAGCTTCCACGACCACGACCTGCTGTCCAACGACAGCTTCTGGATCGGGCTGGCCAACTACCGCGAGCTGTGGGAGGACGAGGTCTTCCGCCAGGTCGTCTGGAATACGCTGCGCTTCGTCGCCATCAGCACCCCGATCTTCGTCGTGCTCTCGCTGATGCTCGCCCTCGCGCTCAACCGCCCGGGCAAGCTCGCCACCTTCCTGCGCGCCACCTTCTTCTGCGCGTCGGTGTTCTCGGTCACCCTCATCACACTGGTGTGGAAGCTCGCCCTCATGCCCGAGCGCGGCCTGGTGGCGCAGGCCTTCCAGGTCATGGGCTGGCCCGAGCTGCCGCTGCTCACCAGCGATGACCTGGCCCTGCTCACCGTCGCCCTCGTCACCGTGTGGTGGATCATCGGCTTGCCGATGATCATGTTCCTGTCGGCCCTGCAGCAGATCCCGGCCGACATCTACGAAGCCGCGGCGCTCGACAACACGCCGCGCTGGCGCGTGCTCACGCACATCACCCTGCCCAGCCTCAAGCGCGCCATCCTGCTGGTGGCCCTCATCGAGGTCATCCGCCAGTGCCAGGTCTTCCCGCAGATCCTGCTGATGACCAATGGCGGCCCCAACAACACCACGCGCTCGGTCGTGCAGTTCATCTACGAGCAGGCCTTCATGCAGCTCTCGCTCGGCTACGCCACCGCCGCCTCGCAGGTGCTGCTGGCGCTGATGCTGGTGGGTGTGTCGGCCCAGCTCTGGCTGGAGCGTGACAAGACCGGAGGTGTGAGATGAAGCAGGCCGAGCGCTGGGCCGCTCCCGAGCCGGCCTGCATCCCCGTGGGGGATCGGCCGGCGTACTCGACGGACGAGGGGCAGACATGAACCCGTTGCTCAGAAGGGGCTGGTTCGACCGCGCGGTGCTCGTGGCACTCACGCTGCTGGCCCTCGCCTGGATGGTGCCGCTGCTGTGGGTGGTGGCGCTGTCCTTCAAGCCGAACGACTTCCTGCTCACGCGCACCGACGTCTTCCTCGCGCCGCCCTACACGCTGGAGAACTACGCGGCCATCCTGCAGACCTCGCTGGTCTTCCGCTGGCTGGGCAACAGCGCGCTGGTGGCGGCGCTGCAGACGGCGGGCGTGCTGGTGCTGTCGTCGCTGGCCGGCTATGGCTTTGCGCGCTGCGAGTTCCCGGGGCGCCGGCTGCTGTTTGCGCTCGTCATGTTCGGCCTGGCCGTGCCGGCGCAGTCGACCTTCATCCCGCTGCACCGCATGTTCTCGGACTGGGACCTGCAGAACACCCTCGCGGGCCTGGCCCTGCCGGGCCTGGCCGCGCCCTTCGGTGTGTACCTGATGACGCAGTACTTCAAGGCCATCCCGGCCGAGCTCGAAGAAGCCGCGCTGCTGGACAACGCCTCGCGCTTCAAGACCTTTGTGCGCGTCATCCTGCCGCTGAGCCTGCCGGCGCAGGCGACGCTCGGCATCTTCACCTTCCTGGCCTGCTGGAACGACTACCTCTGGCCGCTTGTCATTGCCACGCAGCCCGACATGTACACGCTCACGCGGGGCCTGGCGTCCACGCAGACCAACTTCGCGCAGTCCGAGGGGCTGGGCTTCCTGATGGCCCAGGCCGTGTTCGCCGGGGCGCCCGCGCTGATGCTCTACCTCTTCTTCCAACGCCACCTCGTCACCGCCGTGGCCGGCACGGGCAAGTCATGAAGCGCCTGGCCCTGCTCCTGATCACCGCGCTGCTGGCCGCCTGCGGCGCGCGCTCGCCCGAGGCCGGCAAGACGGAGATCACGCTGATGCGCTTCTTCGGCAGCTGCGAGGCGCAGTTCGGCAGCGTCGTGAAGACGAGCGAGGGCGTGGGCGAGTGCGGCATCGTCACGGCCCTCGTCAACGAGTTCAACGCGACCAACACCGACGGCATCGTCGTGAAGACGCAGATCGGCGAGTGGGGCCCCTACTACGACCAACTCACCGCGCGCCTCGTGGCCAAGGACGTGCCGAGCGTGGCCGTCATGCACGAGTCGGCCCTGGGCGACTACGTGCGCCGCCAGCTCGTGCTGCCGCTGGATGCCGACTTCGCCCGCCTGGGCGTGCCGGTGAGCGACTTCACCGACCACGCCCGCCGCGGCACCACCTTCAACGGCCAGACCTACGCGCTGCCCTTCGACACCTGGGCCTGGCTCTGGCACATCAACACGCGGCTGTTCAAGCAGGCCGGGCTGATCGGTGCCTCGGGGGAGCCGGTGCTCCCGCGCTCGCCGGAGCAGCTGCTCGCTCAGGCACGCCAGTTCAAGCAGCGCACCGGCAAGCCCTACTTCGCCTGGGCCGTGGCCAACGAGACCGCCGCCAACCACCGCACCTTCCTCACGCTCGTCGCGCAGCAGGGCGCCCAGTTGTTCTCGGCCGACGGCAAGACCATCGACATGCACCAGCCCGCCGTCGCCAAGGCGCTGACGCTGATGCAGACCCTCTACCGCGAGGGCCATGTGCGACCCAACCTCGACTACGCCGCGGCCAACCAGGCCTTCCTGAACGGCGAGGCGGGCGTCGTGGTGGTGGGCACGTGGACGATCGACCAGTTCCTTCGCGAGTCGCAGAAGCCCGAGTCCAAGCTGCAGGGCGGCTACACAGTGCGGCCCTTCCCGCAGCTCTACGAGCGCCCGGCGGTGTTTGCCGACGGGCATTCCTGGGCGCTCTTCAAGGGCGGCACGCGCGATGCCAGGTCGCACGAGGCGGCGCTCAAGTTCCTCAAGTTCATCTGGGACCGCAGCCCCGAGTGGGCGCGCACCGGCCACCTGCCGGTCAGCCAGACCGTGGCGCAGAGCGAGGCCTTCCGCGCGCTGCCGCTGCGCGCGGCCCTCACCGAGATCACCCAGACCGGCGTCGGCATGCCGGGCAATGTGCCCACGCAGCGTGGCATCGAGCTGCTCATCGGCGAAGACGTCGCCAACGTGCTCATCTCCGGCAAACCCGTGGCCGAGGTGCAGGCGAGCGTGGAGAAGCGGGTCAACAAGGCACTCAGCAAGGCAAGACGATGACCTTCACGGCCACCCTTACTGTCGACCGCGACTTCCCGCTCGCGCCCCTGGACCGGCGCCTGTTCGGCGTGTTCGTCGAGCACCTCGGGCGCTGCGTCTACAACGGCATCCACGAGCCCGGCCACCCGAACGCTGACGAGCAGGGCTTCCGGCGCGACGTGATGGACCTCACCCGTGAGCTGGGCGCGACCATCGTGCGCTACCCGGGCGGCAATTTCATGTCCGGCTACCACTGGGAAGACGGCGTCGGCCCCCTGGCGGAGCGGCCGCGCCGGCTGGACCTGGCCTGGTTCTCCACCGAGACCAACCAGGTCGGCACGCACGAGTTCATGCATTGGTGCGGCCAGGTCGGCATCGAGCCGATGTTCGGCGTCAACCTCGGCACGCGCGGGCCCGACGAGGCGCGCCACTACCTCGAATACTGCAACCACCCCGGCGGCACGGCGCTGAGCGACCTGCGCCGCGCGCATGGCGCCGAGAACCCGCTGGCCATCAAGTTCTGGTGCCTGGGCAACGAGATGGACGGCCCCTGGCAGATCTGCCAGAAGACGCCCGACGAGTACGGCCGCATCGCCAAGGAGCCGGCCAAGCTCATGCGCTGGGTGGACCCGTCCATCGAGCTGGCCGCCTGCGGCTCCTCGGCCTACGACATGCCCACCTACGGTGTGTGGGAGGACCGCGTGCTGGAGCACTGCTTCGAGCAGGTGGACTACCTCTCGCTGCACAGCTACTTTGTCAAGCCGCCGGCGGACGACAGCAGCGAGAGCTTCTTCGCGCAGATCGAGACCAATGCGCGCTACATCGAGGACACCGTCGCCATCTGCGATGCCGTGGCCACGCGCAAGCGCTCGGCCAAGCGGCTGATGCTGTCCTTCGACGAGTGGAACGTCTGGTACCGCGCCCGCCATGGCGAGCACCTCAAGCAGGCCGGCTGGCCGGTGGCCCCGCGCTTGCTGGAGGAGGTCTACACGCTGGAAGACGCCCTGCTCATCGGCGGCATGCTGACCATGTTCATGAACCATGCCGACCGCCTCAAGGTGGCCTGCATGGCGCAGCTGTGCAATGTGATCGCGCCCATCATGACCGAGCCCGGCGGCCCGGCCTGGCGGCAGACGATCTTCCACCCCTTCGCGCAGGCGGCGCGCTGGGCGCGCGGCGAGGTGCTGCGGCCGGTCGTGCGCTCGCCGGGGTATGCCAACGCCCGGCATGGCGAGCTGCCTTACCTGTGCGCCAGCGTGGTGGACGACCCCGCCACCGGCCGCACCGCCGTCTTCCTGCTCAACCGCCACCTCGGCGAGGCGATGGACCTCACGGTCACGCTGCGTGGCCTGGGCGCCGAACGCCGGCTGGTGGCCGCCGAGCTGCTGCACGGCCCGGACCTGCACGCGAGCAACACGCTCGACGCGCCCGACCGCGTCACCCCCGTGCCCCTCACCGGCGTGCAGCTCGACGGCGAGCAGCTGCGGGCCACGCTGCCGCCCGCGTCCTGGGCCGTCCTCGTCACCGAAAGCCCCCGCGCATGAACTGGCAGAACCCGCTCATCGAACAGCGCGCCGACCCGCACCTCAGCCGGGTCGACGGCCGCTACTGGTTCACCGCCTCGGTGCCGAGTTATGACGCCATCGAGATCCGCAGCGCGGCCAGCCTCGGCGAGCTGCCCACGGCCGCCACGCGCGTGATCTGGCGCAAGCACGACAGCGGCCCGATGAGCTGGCATGTCTGGGCGCCCGAGCTGCACCGCATCGACGGCCGCTGGTTCGTCTACTTCGCGGCCAGCGAGCGTGACGACATCTGGAAGCTGCGCATGTATGTGCTGGAGTGCACCGGGCCCGATCCGCTGCAGGACGACTGGGTCGAGCGCGGCCAGATCCTCACGCCGGAAGAAGGCTTCTCGCTCGACGCCACGCCCTTCGAGCACGGCGGCCGGCAGTACCTGTGCTGGGCGCAGAAGAGCCCGCCGACCGAGAGCAACCTCTACCTCGCCGAACTGGCCAACCCGTGGACGCTCAAGACGGCACCGGTCTGCATCAGCCGCCCGACGCTGGCCTGGGAGCGCATCGGCTTCTGCGTGAACGAGGGCCCGGCGGTGCTGAAGCGCCACGGCCGCGTCTTCATCGCCTACTCGGCCGCCGCGACAGACGCCAACTACGCCATGGGCCTGCTCTGGGCCGACGCGCAGGCCGACCTGCTCGTGCCGGCCAGCTGGCACAAGTCGCCCACGCCGGTGTTCGCCACCGACGAGGCGGCCGGCCAGTACGGCCCCGGCCACAACAGCTTCACGACGACGCCCGATGGCGCGACCGACCTGCTCGTCTACCACGCACGCAACTACCGCGACATCATCGGCGACCCGCTCAACGACCCCAACCGCCACACGCGCATGCAGGCCTTCGGCTGGCGGGCGGACGGCTTCCCCGATTTCGGCACGCCCGTGCCCGACGGCCCCTACTCGCTCTGAGGTGACCATGAAACGCTTCGCCCCGCTGCTGCTCGCCCTGCCGGCCCTGGCCCACGCCCTCAGCAGCCCGGACGGGCAGCTGCAGGTGGACGTGTCGGTCAACGCCCAGCAACACCTCGTCTACACCGTGCAGCGCGCCGGCCAGCCGGTGCTGCTGCCCTCGCGCCTGGGCCTGGTGCTGGAGGAAGGCGACCTGGCCAGCGGTCTCAAGCTCTTGAGCACATCGCCGGTGACCGTGCACCGCGAGCGCTACACGCTCTACAGCGGCAAGCGCAGCCAGGTGGCGGTGCAGGCGAACGAGCAGCGCTTCACGCTGGCCAACGCGGCCGGCCAGCAGCTGGTGCTGACGCTGCGCGCGGCCAACGACGGGCTGGCGCTGCGCTACACGGTGGACGGCCCGGGCCGCAAACGCTTCAAGAGCGAGGCGACGAGCTTTGCCTTCGCGCCCGACGCGCGCGCCTGGCTCCAGCCGATGTCCGTCGCCAAGACCGGCTGGAAGCGCAGCAACCCGTCCTACGAAGAGCACTACCAGGCCGACATCCCGGTCGGCACGGCCGCGCCTTCGCACGCCGGCTGGGTGTTCCCGGCGCTGTTCCGCACCGGCGCCACCTGGGTGGCCGTGACGGAGGCCGGCATGGACGGGCGCTTCCATGCCTCGCGCCTGGCGGCCGACTCGACCGGCGGCAGCTACCGTGTCGACGGGCCGGAGCCCAGCGAGGTGTTCACCGATGGCGCCCTGCTGGCCGAGACCGACGGCCCCATGACCACGCCCTGGCGTGTGCTGGCCGTGGGGCCGCTCAAGGCGGTCATGGAGTCCACCCTCGGCACCGACCTCGCCGCCCCCGCCGTGCCGGTGGACCGCCGCGTGCTCAAGCCGGGTGCCGCCGCCTGGAGCTGGGCGCTGCTGAAGGACGACGCCACCGTCTTCGACGTGCAGCGCCGCTTCATCGACTACGCCGCCGACATGCGCTGGCCCTATGTGCTGGTGGACGCCGACTGGGACCGCAAGATCGGCGACGCGAAGATGCAGCAGCTGGCCGACATCGCGCGTGGCAAGGGCGTGGGCCTGCTCGCCTGGTACAACTCCTCGGGCGCCTGGAACGACACGCCCTACACGCCCAAGAGCGCGCTGCTCACCCCGGCCGACCGCCAGCGCGAATACGCCCGCATGAAGGCGCTCGGCGTGAAGGGCCTGAAGGTGGACTTCTTCGGCGGCGACGGCGCCTCCATGCAGGCCTACTACGTCGACCTGTTGAAGGAGACCGCGGCGCAGGGCCTGCTGCTCAACTTCCACGGCGCGACGCTGCCGCGCGGCTGGAGCCGCACCTTCCCGCAGCTGATGACGGCCGAGGCCGTGAAAGGCTTCGAGTTCGCCACCTTCACGCAGGCCGACCAGGACGCCGTCGCGCGCCACGCGGCCATGCTGCCCTTCACGCGCAACCTCTTCGACCCGATGGACTTCACGCCGATGGTCTTCGGCGACATCCCCAACATCCGCCGCGCCACGCGCAACGGCTTCGAGCTGGCGCAGAGCGTGCTGTTCCTGTCGGGCGTGCAGCACTACGCCGAGACGCCCGAGGGCATGGCCACCGTGCCCGCCTTCGTGAAGACCTTCCTGCGCGAGCTGCCCGGCCGCTGGGACGAGGTGCGCTTCCTGGCCGGCGAGCCCGGCAGGTACGTGGTGCTGGCGCGCCGGGCCGGCCAGCAGTGGTTCGTGGCCGGCTTCAATGCCGACGACACGCCGCGCGACGTGGTGCTGGACCTCGCCTGGCTCGGCCAGCGCCGCGCCCAGCTCATCACCGATGGTGCGGGCGAGCGCGAACTGGTCGAGCGGCCCCTGGCCGGGCCGGCCGCCACGCTCACGATGGCCCCCCGCGGCGGCTTCGTCGCACGCTTTCGATAATGAGCCTTTCAGCTGCCCCCCTGCTGCCGATGCGAACCCGCGCGGATCACTCCACCTACAGCCTCCAGCCCGAGGGCAAGAGCCAGCACGGCCGCATCGTCAGCGAGCTGGGCCTGGCTATCGTGCGCGGCGAGTTCAAGCCCGGCGACAAGCTGCCGCCCGAGGCCCAGCTGCTGGAGCGCTACGAGATCAGCCGCCCCGTGCTGCGCGAGGCGGTGCGCGTGCTGGTGGCCAAGGGCCTGGTGATGTCGCGCCAGCGCGCCGGCGCCATCGTGCGGCCGCGCAACGAGTGGCACCTGCTCGACCCCGACGTGCTGTACTGGCTCATCCAGGCCCAGCCCCAGCGCGACTTCGTGCAGACGCTGCTGGAAGTGCGCCGCATCTTCGAACCCGCCGCCGCCGCGCTGGCCGCCAAGGCCGCGAGCGACGAACAGCTCCAGGCCATCGAGGCCGCCTACCAGGGCATGGCCGCTGCCAAGACCACGGCCGAGCTGCTGGAGCCCGACCTGGCCTTCCACCGCCGCATCGCCGAGGCCACGGGCAACGACCTGCTGGCCTACATCGGCAACATGCTGTCGCTGGCGCTGCGCGAGTCCATCATCCTGTCGAGCCAGCTGCCCAACACGCACGAGCTCTCGCTGCCGCGCCACAAGGCCATCCTGACGGCGCTGCAGGCCCGCGACCCGCTCGGCGCCCGCCAGGCGACCATGGTGCAGCTGGAGGAGACGGGTGACGACATCAACACCGTGCTGGCCGCCGACGGCCGCGTGAACCTGGCCTGAGCATGGACGACGACGACACCGCCGGCCCGCTGACCGACACCAGCCCCAACCCGAACTGGTTCCTGCGCGCGCGGCTCAAGACGCGCCAGCTGCTGCTGCTCATCGCACTGGACGACGAGCGCAACATCCACCGCGCCGCCGAAGTCCTCTGCATGACCCAGCCGGCTGCCTCCAAGCAGCTCAAGGACCTGGAGGACATGCTGGACGTGAAGCTCTTCGAGCGCCACCCGCGCGGCATGCAGCCCACGCTCTACGGCGAGACCATGATCCGCCACGCGCGCATGGCCCTCACCTCGCTGTCGGCCGCGCATGACGACATCGTGGCGCTCAAGAACGGCCTCTCCGGCCAGGTCGAGGTGGGCGTCATCATGACCCCGGCCATGGGCCTGCTGCCGCGCGCCATCTCGCGCATCAAGCTGCAGGCGCCCAAGCTGCGCATCGGCGTGCACATGGAAAGCAGCAAGGTGCTCGTGGACATGCTGCAGCGCGGCTCGCTGGACTTCATGATCGGCCGCATCGTCGAGGAAGACGGCGCCGCCGGCCTGCACTACGAGGAGCTGACGGTGGAGCCCGCCTGCGCCGTCGCCCGCGTGGGCCACCCGCTGCTGAAGGCCGACAACCTCAAGCTCGCCGACCTGGCCGACCAGCCCTGGATCCTGCCGCCCCCGGGCAGCGTGCTGCGCCACCGCTGGGAGCTGATGTTCCGCCGCGCCGCGCTGGAGCCGCCGGGCAATGTCGTCGACACGACCGCCCTGCTGCTCATCACCGCGCTGCTGCAGCAGACCGACTCCCTGCACGTCATGCCCGTGGAAGTGGCGCGTTACTACGCCTCGCTCAAGGTGCTGGCCATCCTGCCCATCGAGCTGCCCTGCCACATGGACGCCTTCGGCATCATCACGCGCGAGGGCCACCTGATGTCGCCCGGCGCGCGGCAGCTGCTGCACGAGGTGAGGCTGGCGGCGCGCGACCTGTACTGAGGCTCAATCCTCGTCGACAACGGAGAAGCGCTGCAGGAGCGCCTGTGCAAACTCGTCCGAGGCGCTGAAGGTCAGCGTCACCGTCACCCAGCCGCCGGCCTCGTGCTGCACGAGCAGGTCGTGGTCCCAGGCGCCGCCGTCCTCCACCGGGCCGTGGCGATCCCCGAACTCGGCCTCGGCCCAGGCCAACACCTGCTGCACCTCGGCCATCGCCGCCGCATGGTCGGCCGCGCGGGTGGAGGCCATGGCCTCCAGCGTCTGGATGCCGTCGTCGCCGTCGGTGAGATGAAAGGTGAGGTGCTGCATGGGCCGCACTGTAGGGGCTGGCCGCCCCCACTTCACACCGGCTTCACCGGCTTCGCACGCCGCTCACCCCCGCCGCGCAGACTGGCCGTCAGGCCCCGGCGCCCGTGCATCCCGCACGCGGGCCGTGGGCACGGAGGACGCATGCCCACCCCTGCCATCTCCATGCCGCCGGACGCTTGCGGCGACGCGCACTGGGTCGAGGTCATCGACGGCCAGGGCCAGTGCCCGCCCTGGCGGATCGGCCCGCTGGCCAGCGCACAGCAGGCCCGGCGCCTGGCGCGTGGGGTGCTGCGGCTGGTGAACGCCCACCGCTTCGCGGTGCGCCTCCGCGCGGGACCATCAGGCGATGTCGGCCCCAGGGCCCAGGGTGTTTCGCCGGCGCCGCCAGGCCGCCATGGCGAGCAGGCCGGGGAGCAGCAGCGCGGCGCTGCCTGGCTCGGGCACGGCCGCCGTGACGGCGGGCACGTAGTTGAAGGCCGAGTCCGCCGTCGCGCCATAGGCGACCGCTCGGCCGGCGCTGTCCGTGACCGCCTGGATGCCGCCCCAGTGCAGGGAGTGGTCGGCAAAGACGCTGCCGAAGGAGACTGACTGGTCCGAGCTGCCGGTGTGGGAGCCGACCGACGCCATGATCGACACGTTCACGAAGGTCGTCACGCCGAAGGTGAAGGGCATCGCGAAGTAGGCCATGCCCGTGGCACCGTCGGCTGACACCGTGCCCACCGCGTCGACCAGGGCGCCCTCGCTGGCGTAGGTGAAGAGGCTGTCAGCGCTGTAGGTCACACAGCCGGCGCCGGGCATGCATTCCACGGTGGGTGCCTGGTACACCGTGGCCATGGACGTGCCCAGGCCGACGCTGATCGCGCCACGGCCTGCAAAGGGCGCCAGGTCGTTGTAGCTCAGCCGCCAGTCGTAGCCGACGGCGAAGGACAGCAGCCCCTGCGTGCCGTTGAGCTGCGGGCCGCCGTCGATGCGGATCCAGTCGTACCAGCCGGCCTGGCTCATGCCGTAGAAGCCTTCCCGGCTGCCGGTGGCGTAGGCCTTGGCGGTGCCGTACTCCGACAGGCCGCCCACGGACGCATGGCCGGTCTTGCCGTTGTAGCCCTGCGAACTCTCGGAGAGGGCGTGCACGAAGCCTTCCGGGTTGATGACCATCGGCTGGCGCTCCTGCCAGCTGGTGCTGTTGTTGACATAGGTGAACGCCATTTGCGCCAGGGCAGGCGCGGCCGCCAGCAGGCTGGCCGCGCCCAGCGCGAGTCGAAACATGACCATCGGGAGGCTCCTTCTGTGTGGGTGGGTGATGTGAGCGCTGTGGCCTCAGGGAAGGCTGACTTCCACCGAGAAGGTGCCGGCGTCGGTGTTGGGCGCGGTCGCGGTAGCGACCTTGGTGAAGTTGCCCGTCCAGACCTTGCCCAGCAGGGTGCCGGTGAAGGTGTAGCCATAGCTGTCCGGGCCGACGCTCAGCGTGACGGCGCTGCTGGTGCCGTTGCGCGGGATGGCGCCGCTCTGGCTGCTGCGGCTGATGGTGTTGTCGGTACCGAAGCAGGTGCCCGTGGGGCCGGTGTTGGCCGGGGTGGCGGTGCAAGGCGTGAGCGTGCCCTTGGTGGTGTGAAAGTCGTAGCTGCCACCGCTCACGAGGCCTGCAGCATCGAGCGTCAGCGTCACGCGCAGGGCGAAGCGCTCGCCATTGCCCGCCACCAGGGTGCCCAGGGCCGCCGGTGTGATGCCGCTGCTGCAGGTGCCGCTGGTGTCGGCCAGCACGTTCAGTCGCCACGGGCTGGCGCTGCTGCCCACCGGTCGCAGCTGTTCGAGCACGCTGAAGCAGCTGCCGGTGCCGTTGCTGTTGAGAAGGATCCACTCCCGCGTCTGGGTCACGGTGCCGGCGGCATTCAGCAGATTGATGACCAGGCTGCCGGTGGCCGCAGGGCTGGTCCACCGGGTGTTCTGGGCCGTCTCGGCGCCGGTCGCCAGGTTCACCGAGATGCGCTGGCCCCGGCCGGTGTCCTGGAAGGTGTAGTCCAGACCCGAGCCAGTGCGGTTGAGTTGCGCCGCCCAGCGCTTGCCCAGCAGGTTGTTGCGGAAGACACTGCCGAAGGTGTTGCCATCCAGGCTCACCGCCGGCACCACCTCCGCGCTCACCGGCACACCGGCGCGCGTCGTGGTCACGGCCAGCCATTTCACGAGGCCGAAGTCGTCGGGCAGGCCCAGGTCGTGATGACGGCTTTCCAGGTCACCCCGGCTGATCACCAGCGCACCGTCGGCCGCCACCTGCCAGCTCAGCGTTTCACCGGTACGCAGCAGTCGGGCGGTGGTGGCGCCGGTCAGCTCCAGGATGTCGGCGCCGCTGCGGGTGTTGGCAGGCTGGCCATAGTCGCCCAGCGGGGTCATGCCGCCGAACTTCATGCCGGCGCTGAACTCCGCCGCCTTGAAGGCCGGCATCTGCGCCGGTGTCGTGAAGCGCCACAGCGCGTTGCTCCACGTGGTCTGCTTCTCGCCCTTGCGCGGGCCGTCGAGGATCTCGGTCGTGCTGCGCACCTGCATCAGCGCGGAGCCGCTGGCCGTGTCACCGGCCAGCTGCTTGAAGCGGTAGACGTCGGTGTCGCTGCGGATCTGGTATTGCTGGCCCGCATCGTTGAGGAAGCCGGTGAGGCTGCGCGGCGTGTCGAGGGTGAACACCACGTCGCCCTTGGCCGCATCGAAGCTCCAGCGGCCCGTGACGCTGAAGTCCGGCATCGTCAGGCGGCCGGTGCCATCGGGCTGGAAGTTCACCTGCGCCGCGCCCAGGGTGCCCAGCTGCGTGATGTAGTACAGCCGCTGCGTGGCCGCCGTGGGCGCGAAGGCCTGGCCGGGTACACCGTCGGCGGCCAGCACTTCATCGCGCGTGGCGGCCAGCACCGTCGCGTTGCTCGCCTGCTGCTGCGCCAGGAAGGCCTTCAGCGCCGCCGAGCTGCCGGGGTCCTGGACCAGGGCCGCGGTGTCCGCGACGCCACTGGGCAGCGCGACGCCCTTGTCCACCACCAGCTTGATGGCGGTCGCGAGGTCCACCAGCCGGTCGGTCGACAGGCTGCGGCCCAGCGACGCCACCTGGGCGACCGTGGTCGGCGCCTGGTTGGCATTGGCTTCGGTCAGCAGCGCCGCCAGCGCCGTGGAGTAGTGCGTGATGCCGGTGCCCGCCAGCACGCCCTGGTTGGCCTGCCGGTACAGGCTGGCGAGGTCACCGAGCACCGCGTTGAGCTTGACGTTGGCCTGGGTGCCCACGCCGGTTGCCGCGAGGCTCACGGCGTCCGTGGGTGTGCCGGTCTGCACCGTGAGGCTGTAGGCGCCTTGCGCGTCTGCCGTGGTCGTGAAGCTCTGCGTGCCGACCTTGGCCGTCACCACCGCATTGGCGATCGGGCCGTCGGTCACCACGCCCTTGAGCGTCAGCGCGGCGTTCACCTTCACGGTCACGGTGCCGGTGGCGGTCACGCCGTCTTCGGCCTGGGCGGTGTAGGTGAAGCTGTCGGTGCCGACGAAATCGGCCTTGGGCGTGTACTCCACGTCATTGCCGACCGCCTTGGCCGTGCCGTTGGCCGCAGCACCGACGGCCGTGAGCTTGAGCGCTCCGCGGCTGGCGCTGTCGTTGGCGAGCACTTTGACGGTGGTGGCCTGATTCCAGGCCTGCGTGGCCTCGTCGGCCGCCGTTGTCACCGTGATGGCAGATGGTTTGGGTGCGGGCGCCGGCGCGTCGCCACCGCCGCCGCCACAGGCCGCCAGCAGCGCGGCTGCCAGCGCAGCCGGCAAGAGGGCGTGGGTCTTCATGGGTGTTCTCCTCCAGTTGAGGCCAGGGGCCGTTGAGGGAGAAGAGGGCGCCGGCGCGGGCTTGTCAGCGCGCGCCGCCACCTGAACGAGGGGCGAGCAAACCCTAGGGCCTGGTCACCCGCAGCAGCAGCTGGCCATTCGCCGGCACTTGCACGCCACGCTCAGCCAAGGCGGTGCGCAATGCCGTCGCATCGGCCTGCACGCGCGCCTGCAGCTCGATGCCCGCACCGCCCGGCAGCGAGACGCGGCGCACCGGTGCGCCGTGCCGGGTCAGCAGCGCTTCGAGTTCAGTGGCCAAGGCTGCCGGGTCGGCCGCGCGGAGCTGCTGGGCCTGCGCGGCCCCGCGCCAGGCGCTGGCAGGCTCCGGCTCGGGCGGTGTCAGCGGCAGGAAGAGCAGGCCCGCGCCTAGGGCGGTGGCCAGGGCCGGCACCGCCAGCCACGCCGGCCAGGCGAATGACCACCGGCGGCGTTGCGGCTGCCGGAAAGCGCCAGCAGCCCGCAACCGGGCCATCAGGGCTTCGTCGGCCGCGTCGGGGTCCGGCGCTTCGGCAACGACTTCATCCAGCACCAGCCGGCGCAGTTGCGCGCCGGCGCGGTGGGCGGCATCCGCCGGGCCTGTGGCCGATGGCTCGCCGCGCAACGCAGCCAGCAGGCGGTCTTGAGGGCTTGGCGTCATGCGTCACTCCCGGTGCGGGCCTTGGCGAGGCCGCGTTTGGGCACCCAGTTGTTGGTGTGGCCGCCGTCCAGGCATTCGCGCAACAGGGCCATCAGCACGGCACAGCACTGGCTCAGGTGCTGGCGCATGCCGCTGGGCTTGCGGTTGAGGTCCAGCGTGGCGGCGATCTCCTCGTCACCGTAGCCCTGTGCCAGCAGCTCGATGCAGGCGTAATCCTCCGGTGCATCCTGCCGGTAGCGGGCCAGCTGGCCGAGCAGGCAGCGCGCCAGCACCGGGTCAGACGCCTGGCCATCGGGCACCTGCGCGAGCCAGGCCAGGGCGTCGTCGCCGCTGCCCTCGCTGGCCGGCAGCGGCGGCGGCAGCACAAACACCGCCCGCTCGCGGGCCTGGCGCTCCCAATGCCCCGCGATCTCGTGATGGGCGATTCGCATGAGCCAGGTGTGGAAGGCTTCCGGCGCGCGCACCGCATGGGCCTGCGTGACGACCTTGAAGAGGATCTCGCTCGTCAGGTCTTCCATGTCGCGCGCGTGTACGCCGGCCTTGGCCAGGGCGGCGCGCAGCAGCGGCCGGTAGTGGCGCAGCAGCTCGCGGGTGGCCTGCTCGGCGGGTTCGCCACCGCGAGCCAGCGCGGGCAGAAAGGCATGGGCGTCGAAAAGAGGGCGGGGCATGCGGTGAGAAGAGGGCCGGCGGCGCGGATTGTCAGCGCCCCGGGGCGACCCCGAGGCGGGTCGGCCTGTGGCTCTGCCATCATCGCGCCCGTCTCGAAGGGAGAACAACAAGATGAACAACAACCAGCGCTGGTGCCGCATGGCCCTGGGCGTGGTGGTCGCTGCCATCGTCCAGCTGCCCGCCCGGGCGATCACGGCGGAGGAGCTGCGCAGCGAGGCCCGCGAACTGCTGGCGCGCACCCAGCCGCAGCAGGCTGCCGAGCGCTTGACGCAGGCCCTGGCCCTGCCGGGCGCCGCAGCGGGCGAGGATGGCGCTGTGCTGTGGCTGGAGCTGGCCGATGCCCAGACACGTGCAGGCCAGCCCAAGGCCGCCATGCAAAGCGCCGAGCGCGCCTGGAAGCTGCGCGAGGGCTTGTGGGGCCCGGCACACCGGCTCACGCTGGCTGCGTTGAACAGCTACCTGGACAACTGCCCCGGCGCCGGCGCGGCGCGGCAGTGCGAGCCCCAGATCGCCGAGGCCGTGCGTCTCGCCGAGGCCTTGCCGCAGCCGGACGCGCCCCTGCTGGCGTCGCTGCTGCGCACGCAGGCACTGACCCAGAACCAGCTGGGCCGCGCGGCAGCGGCGCTCCCGCTGCTGGACCGTGCGATCGGGCTGTGGCGTCAGGACGCCGACCGCCATGCGCGGTCCATCTTCAGTGCCTTGACCGGCAAGGCCGTGCTGCTCCAGAACCTAGGCCGTTCAGGCGAGGGCCTGGCGGTGCTGGACGAGTTGCTGCCGCTGCAACGGGCGCAGCTGGGCGAGCGCTCCGATGATGTGCTGGCAACGCTGCGCACGCGGGCGGGCATGCTCAACACGGCAGGCCGGGTGGCCGAGGCCGAGCAGGCCAATGCCGAGGTGCTGACGCTGTGCGAAGCCGTGCTGGGGCCTCGGCATCCGCGCACGCATGTCGCCCGCTTGAACCTCGGCGAGGCGCAGCACCAGGCGGGCAACTACCAGGCGGCGCTTGCCACGCTGGACCGTGTCGCGCAGGAAGGTGTGCGTGACGGCGCACCGGCCGAGAGCGTCTTGCAGGCGCGCCTGTATCACGCACAGGCGTTGCGCCGCATCGGCCAGCCGCAGCAGGCGGTACTGGCCCTGCAGGCCTTGGTGGCCGACCAGCTGCAGCGCCATGGCGAGCGGCATGCCGACACGTCGATCTTCGTGGAGGCGCTGGCCGGGGCGCTGCAGGACAGTGGCGACATGCCGGCGGCACTGGCCGCCTTCGAGCGCTCCTACGCCCTCAACCTCGCGCTGCGCGGGGCCCAGCACCCCAGTGTCTGGACGTCCCGCCTCAATGGGCTGCGCGCCCAGGTCGTGGCAGGTGCCGAGGTCTCGTCGGCGGTGTCGGAACCCATCGTGCAGGCCCTCACGCGCTCGCGTGGCGAGGGACATCCGACCACCCTGGCGGCCGCGCAGCTGCATGCCGGCCTGCTGGCGATGGAGGGCCGGCTGGATGAAGCGCTGGCTGTGCTGCAGCCCCTGGCCGAACGCCGCGCTGCGGTGCTAGGCCCGGCCCACCCGGACACCTTGCGCAGCGAGGCACTGCTCGCCCGCGTGCTGGCACGTGCCGGCCGCTCCAGCGAAGCCCTGAAGCTGCTGCAATCCCTGCAGCCGCGGGTCGAGCGCCTGCGCGAGTCGCTGGCGCCGCTGGGCGTCAGCGCGCCTTCGCTGGTGCTGGCCGAGATCCAGCCCGTGCTGGCGGAGCGTGCCGTGCTGCTGGCGCAGGCCGGTCGGCTGGACGAAGCCTTCGGGGCCATCGAGGCCCACAAGGCGCAAAGCCTGCTCGCCCAGTTGGCGCGCCAGCGCGCGCTGGATGGCGCCGGCCTGCCCGCCGAGGTCCAGGCCCGCCTGCAGCAGCAGGCCCAGCAGCGCGCCGCGCTGCAGGCTGCCTTGGCCGGCGGCGGGAGCGCGGAGCGTCGCGCTGAGCTCTATCGCGCGCTGCTGCAGCTGGAAGGCGAGGCCAGCCGGCAGCTGGATGAGGCGCGCCTTGCCTACCCCCGCTTCGCGCAGTTGATGTCACTCGCCCCCAGCCAGGACGCGGGCTTGGGTCGCTTGGGTGAAGGCCAGGCGCTGGTGCACTTTCTGCAGGGTGCCAATGCGCGCTGGTTCGCCGTCGTCGGCCACCGTGACGGCAGGCTCAGCTGGCACGAACTTGGCGTCCTGCAGGGACTGGCCGAGAGCATCGAGGCGCTGCGTCTGTGGACCGGCGCGCAGGGCCAGCGCCTGCCAAGCGATGCCGAGGGGCGGGCGCTGGTGGTGCAGCGCATCGACGGCGCGCCCGGGGGGCCGCGCTGGAGCACGCAGGCGACTGCCGGCGGCACCGAGGTGCGCAGCCCGGCCGACTACCTGGCCCTGCGCCAGGTCTTGGGCGACCGCTTGCTGCGCCCCTTGCTGCCCGCGCTGGCCGGTGTGCAGCGCCTGTTGATCGCCCCGGACGGCGCCCTTGGCCTGCTGCCCTGGGATGCGCTGCTGGTGCAGGGCCAGCCGGCGGTGTCGCGGTGGGAAATCAGCCAGGCCGCGTCGCTGCAGGTGCTCTCCCAACGCCGGCCGCCTTCTCCGGCGGCGCGACGGCTGCTGGCCTTTGGCGTGAATGAGTCCGTGCAGGCAGACGGTCAGCACTGGCCAGGCCTGCCGCGCGCGGCCCAGGAGGCGCAAGCCCTGGCGGCCCTGGCGCCGCAAGGCCAGGCCTACACCGGCGCTCGCGCCAGTGAAGCCGAGCTGCGCCGCTGGGCCGCAGACGGTCGCCTGGCCGGCGTGCGCACGCTGGCGCTGGCGGCGCATGCCCGCTTCGACCCCCGGCACCCTGAAGCACAGGCCGTGCTGCTGGCCGGGCAAGGTGCCGACCCGCTGGCGGATGGCGTGCTGTTCGTGTCGGACTGGGTCGCGCTTCCGCTTCGCAGCGAGCTGCTGGTGATGTCGGCCTGTGACACCGCACGGGGCGCCGTGCTGCCTGGAGAGGGGCTCACCGGCTTCGCCTACGCAGCCCAGGTCGCTGGCAACCGCGACCTGCTCGCCACGCTCTGGCCGGTGCGCGATGGCGCTGCGGCCGAGTTCGTGCCCGCCTTCATGCGCCGCGTGCAGGCCGGGCAGCGGCACGCGCAGGCCCTGGCGATGACGAAACGTGAGTTCGCGGCGTCCGCCGATCCGCGTCGCAACAGCCCATCGGTGTGGGCGGCTTTCGTGCTGGTGGGCGGCTGATGCGCACGGCGTGGGCGGCCTGGCTGCTGGCCACCGTGCTCGCGGTGCCGGCCTGGGCAGCGAACCACGCCCTGCTGGTGGGGGTGGGCAGCTACCCGGCGCTGCCGGAGCGCCGCCTGCTCGGCCCTGCCAACGACGTGCGGCTGATGGCTGACAGCCTGCAGGCCCTCGGTTGGCCGCCGGCGCAGCTGCGGGTGTTGGCCGATCAGGGCGATGGCCTACCGACCCGGGCCAACATCCTTCAAGCCCTGGCGCGCCTGGCGGACGTCAGCCGGCGCGGCGACTGGGTGCTGCTGTATTTTTCTGGCCATGGTGCGCAGGTGCCGGCGCCGGGTGGCGGTGTGGACGAGGTCTTCCTCGCCCGAGACGCCAGCGCATGGCAGCCCCGGGAAGCCGGCCTGCCGGGCGCCCTGCGTGACAAGGAGCTGCGCCAGGCCATGCAACGCATCCGCGCCCAAGGGGCCCACGTCTGGGCGGTGTTCGACACCTGCCACGCGGCCGACATGCTGCGGGGCCGCCTGCTGCCCTGGCGCTACCTGAGTGCGGCCGAGCTGAAGCTGCCGCTGCCGGGCCTGCAGCTCGCCTACCGCAGCCCGGCGCCACTGCGCCAAACCCAGCCGCCCAAAGGCGGCCTGGGGCACTACATCGGCTTCTTCGCCGCCGGGCGCGATGAGGGCACGCTGGAGGAGGCCCTGCCCGACCCCGACCAGCCGGGCCGCATGAGTGCCTTCGGGGTGTTCACCTGGGAGCTGGTCCGCGCGCTGCGAGCGGGCGACGCGACCGACTTCGCCGCGCTGGCCGCGCGGGTCCAGGCGGCCTATCAGGCGCGCCCGTTTCCCACGCCCGAGTTCGTGGGCGACCTGGCCCTGCCGCTGCCGCGGCGCTGAACGGCCTTGGGCCTCAGGGCTTCACGCGCACGACCTTGCCGTTCGCCTCGAGCACCAGGTAGAGCAGGCCGTCCGGGCCTTCGCGCACATCGCGCATGCGGCCGGCGTCGGGGAAGAGGCGCTCCTGCTCGGCCGGGCGGTTGCTGGCGTCGAGCTTCACGCGCTCGAGGTGGCCGAACTTCAGCGAGCCGATGAAGAAGCTGCCCTGCCAGGCCGGGCCGTATTTGTCGCTCTTGAGCCGCACCAGGCCGGCCGGGGCGATGGAGGGCACCCACTTCACGACGGGCTGCTCCATGCCGGCCTTGGCCGCGAGGCCCTCGCCGATCTTGCCGCCGCCGTAGTTCTCGCCGTAGGTGATGACGGGCCAGCCGTAGTTGAGCTTCGGTGTGATCAGGTTGAGCTCGTCGCCGCCTTGCGGGCCGTGCTCGTGCTCCCACACCCGCCCCTGGGCGTCAATGGTCAGGCCCTGGGCATTGCGGTGGCCGTAGCTCCAGATCTCGGGCAGGGCGCCGGGCGTGTTCACGAAGGGGTTGTCGGCGGGCGCGCTGCCGTCCTTGTTGATGCGGACGATCTTGCCGAGGTGGTTGTCCAGGGTCTGCGCCTGCTGCATGCCCTTGTAGCGCTCGCCCAGGCTCAGGAAGAGCTTGCCGTCCGGCGCCTCGGCGATGCGGCAGCCGAAGTGGTGCCGGCCGTCCATCTTGGGCTGCTGGCTGAAGATGACCTTCACATCGCTCAGGCGCCGGGCGTCGGCGCTGAGCTTGGCGCTGGCCAGCGCGGTGCTGTTGGTCTTCTTGTCGGCACTGGGTTCGGCGTAGCAGAGGTAGAGGGTGCGGTTGCGGGCGAAGTCGCTGTCCAGCTGCACGTCCAGCAGGCCGCCCTGGCCTTCGGCCACCACCGCTGGCACACCGGCGATCGGGGCGCTGGGCTTGGCGCCGGGGCGGGCGGTGCGCAGGGCGCCGTCGCGCTCGGTGATGAGCAGCTGGCCGTCCGGCAGGAAGGCCACGGCCCAGGGGGTCTTGAGCCCCTCGACGACGGTTTCGAGTTCAGGGGCCGCCTGGGCGGTAGCGCTGACCAGGGCCGCCACGGCGAAAGGGAGAAGTCGCTTGCTCATGGGTGAGGGAGGATGCGAAAGGCAGAAGCCGCAGATCATCGCAGCGCGCGCTTTGTGGCGCTGCGGCATCGAAGCGAAACCGGATGCAAGCGAGGGATGTCGCTCACGCGCGCGAGCTGCTGCAATCCGCGCCTTCTTTGCTTCATGGTGCCTGCATGCCCCGTCGTTCTGCCTTCCCCTCCTCGGCCGTCCTGGCTTCACTGCTCGCGCTGGGGGCCTCGTCCGCGCAGGCGTCGCCCGTCATCGAGCTCAAGCCGGGCCTGTGGGCGTCCGAGAGCGAGATCTGGATCAACGGCCAGTCCCTCAAGGCCTCGCTGCAGGCGCTGCGCAGCAAGGTGCGCGGCGGGCTGAGCGAGGCGCAGAAGGCCGAGTTCGACATGGCCCAGGCCAGCGAGCGGCAGGCTTGCCTGACGCCGGCGCAGTCGCGCATCGACCTGGCCCGCTACCTGGAGCAGTCGCTGCGCAGTTCGGGCCCGTGGGCCTGCGAGGCCCAGGCCAGCAAGCTCGACGCCAGCCAGGCCGCGGGCACCTATGTCTGCCGCACGGGCGGCGGCGGGCTGACGCAGGGCAAGTTCTCGGCCAGCTACGGGCCCACGAGCTACCGCCTGGAGCTGAACGGCCGCGGCAATGCGGTGGACGGCCGCACCGGCGACGCGCTGGGCGGCCCGGAGATGGACCAGCGCCTGCTGGCCACCGGCCGCTGGCTGGGCGAGGGCTGCTGAGGCCCGTGCATCACGGCCGGCGCTGGCCGGCCGGGCTCAGTCGTCCCAGAGGCGGCTGACGAGGTTCAGGCCCACGCTGAGCAGGTCGACCGCCAGCACCCCGCCCCCCAGGCTGACGGCCGTGGCGCCGTCGCGCGCCTGGCTCGACTGCTGGCGGGCGAGGCTCACGAGGGCGTCCGCCACGGCCGCGCTGGGTGGGGCGGCGGCCGGCGCGCTGCCGAAGCGCTGCAGGGCCTTCTCGACGGCCTGCGGGTCCAGCAGGGACAGGGCCGAGCGGCAGTGCGAGCAGGCGTCCTCGCGGCGCAGGTCGACCGGCGCACCGCAGCTGCTGCAGTGGATGACCCCGACCTTGGCCGCGATCTCGGCGATCTCCGGGCGCGTCAGCTGGCGCACGAATCCCTTCTCGATCATGAAGGCCGCGAAGGTGCTGAAGCGGCCGTGCTGGTGCGGGCAGCGGTGCGTGATGAAGCGCCCGCTGCGGACCAGGTCGAAGCCCTGCACCAGGGCCGAGTCGCACTGCGGGCAGGCCAGCGTCGTGGCCAGCGGCAGGCGCGGCGCCTCGCGGTGGGCATGCATGGCCTTGAACAACTCGGCGATCGCGGCCGGGGCGAGCTTGAGGTTCTCCTGCGGGTCGAACCAGAAGCCGTGGCAGGCGAAGCAGACCTCCAGTTCCACCTGACCGCCATAGGTGCCGGGCAGCACCTGGCGCTGCATCGGGGCACGGCAGGAGGGGCAGGGGCGCAGGGGCGTGGCGGGCATGCCCGGATGGTAGAGGCCCGCCGGGTGCCGTCAGCCGTCCAGTCGCTGCTGGAACACCAGGCCCGCGTGCTCGCGCAGCGCGTGGAACTTGATCTTGGGCCAGTTGCTCTCGATGGCGCGCAGCTCGGGCGCGTACTCCACCAGCACGGTGGGCGCGTCGACCGCGTCATAGGCCATGCGGTGGTCGTTGGCGTCGATGAAGCGCTTGAGCTCCTGCGGGTCCTCACAGGTCACCCAGCGCGCGACCTGGAAGCGGCTGGGCATGATGCGCGCCTTGCAGCCGTACTCGTGCTCCAGGCGGTGGGCCACCACCTCGAACTGCAGCTGGCCCACGGCGCCCAGCAGCAGCACGCTGCCGGCGATCGGGCGGAACACCTGGATGGCGCCCTCCTCGCCGAGCTGCTGCAGGCCGGCCTTGAGCTGCTTGGTCTTGAGCGGGTCGGCCACTTCCACGGCGCGGAACATTTCCGGCGCGAAGAAGGGCAGGCCGGTGTACTGCAGGGCCTCGCCTTCGGTGATGGTGTCGCCGAGCTGCAGCACGCCGTGGTTGGGGATGCCGATGATGTCGCCGGCGAAGGCCTCGTCCAGCAGCTCGCGCTTCTGGCTCATGAAGGTGACCACGCTGTTCGGGCGCAGGGTCTTGCCCGAGCGCACCACCTTCAGGTTCATGCCGCGCTCGAAGCGGCCCGAGGCCACGCGCACGAATGCGATGCGGTCGCGGTGGGCCGGGTCCATATTGGCCTGGATCTTGAACACCACGCCGGTGAACTTGGGCTCTTCGGGCTTGACCGTGCGCTGCATGGCCTGGCGCTCGTCCGGCGCGGGGGCCAGCTCCACCAGGGCGTCCAGCACCTCCTGCACGCCGAAGTTGTTGACGGCCGAGCCGAAGAACATCGGCGTCTGCTTGCCACTCAGGAAGTCGTCATGGACGAACTCCGGCGCGGCCTCGCGCACCAGCTCGATCTCGCCGGCGGCGTTGTCGTACTGCATGCCGAAGCGCTCGGCGTAGAGCGGGTTGTCCAGCCCCTCCAGCACTTCTTCCGTGCCGGCCACGCGGTCCTCGCCGGGGGCGAACACGCGCATGCGCTGCTGGCGCAGGTCCATCACGCCGTGGAACTGCTTGCCCATGCCGACCGGCCAGGTGAAGGGCACGACGGTCATGCCCAGCTCCTGCTCGATCTCGTCCATCAGGGCGAGCGGCTCCTTCACTTCACGGTCCATCTTGTTGACGAAGGTCAGGATGGGCGTGTTGCGCGCGCGGCAGACCTGCAGCAGGCGGCGGGTCTGCGGCTCCACGCCGTTGGCCGCGTCGATCACCATCAGCGCCGCGTCCACCGCGGTCAGCACGCGGTAGGTGTCTTCCGAGAAGTCCTGGTGGCCCGGGGTGTCCAGCAGGTTGATGACGCAGTCGCGGTACTCCATCTGCATCACGGAGGAGGCCACCGAGATGCCGCGCTGCTTTTCGATCTCCATCCAGTCCGAGGTGGCATGCCGAGAGGCCTTGCGCGCCTTCACCGAGCCGGCGATCTGGATGGCGCCGGAGAACAGCAGCAGCTTTTCCGTCAGCGTGGTCTTGCCGGCGTCGGGGTGGCTGATGATGGCGAAGGTGCGGCGGCGGCGAACCTCGCTCTGGATGCGGCTGGGCTGGTCGGCTGACATGGGCGGCTCGGAGAAAAACGCGAAGCCCGCAGTGCGAACCGAGGGGCTCGGTGGCTGCGGGCGATGGGGCGCATTATCGCGGGGTGGTCAGCTGGCCCAGCAACGGTGCCAGCCGCTGGGCAGCGCGGGTGAGCGCCTGCTCGTCATAGCCCGCGTAGCCGAACAGCCAGCCGCGCCGGGGCGAGGCCACCGCGTAGCGCGACAGCGGCGTGAGGATGACGCCGGCCGCCAGGGCCTGCTGGGACAGGTGTTCGTCGTCCCGCGCCCCTTGCCCGGCGCCCGGGCCCAGTTCGTGCAGCAGGTGCAGGCCCTGGGTGCTGGGGGCCAGCCGCAGTCGGCCGTCGCTGGCCTCGGCCAGGGCCTGGATGAGGTGTTGCTGGCGGCGCGGGTAGAGCTCGCGCATCCGGTTGAGGTGGCGCAGCAGGTGGCCATCGGCAATGAAGCGCGCGAGCACCGCCTGGCTATCGCCCGGTGCATGGCGGTCACACACCGCGCGGGCGGCCGCGAACGGCTGGAGCAGCGGTGCAGGCAGCACGATGAAGCCCAGGCGCAGCCCCGGATGCAGGATCTTGGAGAAGGTGCCGACGTAGAGCACGCGGCCTGCCTGGGGCAGGCTGGTGAGGGCCTCCAGCCGATGGGGGCCGTACTGGAACTCGCCGTCGTAGTCGTCCTCGACCACCCAGGCGTCATGGCGCTCGGCCCAGTCGAGCAGCTCATGGCGCCGCGCCAGGCTCATGCGAACGCCGACCGGAAACTGGTGCGTGGGGGTCACCACGGCCAGCCTTGCAGCGGGCCAGCGATCGGCGCCCGCTGCAATGCACAGGCCCTGCGCGTCCAGCGGCACCGGCCGTACCTGTGCGCCCTGGCCGAGCAGGGCCGCGCGGATGCCGGGGTAGCCGGGGTCCTCCACCAGCACCTCGTCGCCCGGGTCCAGCAGCAGCCGGGCGATCAGGTCCAGCGCCTGCTGGGAGCCCGAGCACACCAGCACCTGGGCTGCGTCGCAGCGCACCCCGCGCGCCACCCACAGCCACTGCGCCACTGCTTCGCGCAGCGGCGCATGGCCGGCGGGGTCCAGGTACTGCGCCAGGCGCTCGCGCTCACGGGTGTCGATCTGCCGCGTGAGGCGATCCCACTGCGCATACGGAAAACTCGTCACTTCCGGTGCGCCGATCCGGAACGGCAAGGCTGCCACCAGCGGCGGCCGCCAGCGCGCATGCACCTCGGCAATCGCCTGGCCACGCCGGGAGAGTTGCGGCATCGGCTGCAAGGGCGGCTGCGCGGCGCTGCGGGGCGCCGACAGGGCGGCTGCCACATAGCTGCCGTCGCCCACGCGCGCCGTCACATAGCCTTCGGCCTGCAGCCGCGCCATCGCCCAGAGCAGCGTGTTGCGCGACACGCCCAGGCTGAGGGCATGTTCTCGCGTGGGCGGCAGCCGGCTGCCCGGCGCCAGGCTGCCAGCCTCGATGGCCCCGCGCAATTGGCGGTAGAGCCGCAGCCGCAGCGGCACATTGGCCTGCTTCATTGCCATGAATTGGCTCCTTGCTTGCTCGCGATTGGCCATATTCTGGCAAGCCAATTTACCGACCCCAAGGCCGCCATGTCCCATCACCACGCCCGCCTGCACTGGCAGCGCGACCCCGCCGAGCCCTTCGTCGACCAGCGCTACAGCCGCCGCCACCACTGGCATTTCGACGGCGGGGCGGTGGTGCCGGGCTCGTCCTCGCCGAGCGTGGTGCGCCTGCCCTTCTCCGACCCCAGCGCCGTCGACCCCGAAGAGGCGCTGGTGGCGAGCGTGTCGAGCTGCCACCTGCTTTGGTTCCTGTCCCTCGCAGCCGAGGCCGGCTGGCGGGTGGACGACTATGAGGACGCGGCGGTCGGCCACCTCGGCCGGGACGAGCGCGGGCGGGCGGCCATCACCCGCATCGTGCTGCGCCCGCGCGTGCGCTTCGGCGGCGAGCGTCAGCCGGATGCCGCCGCCGTGGCCGCCCTGCACCATGCCGCCCACGAAGCCTGTTTCATCGCCAACTCCCTGCGCAGCGAGATCGTCTGCGAGCCCCAGCCATGAGCGCGCCCACCACCTACCTGCCCTCGCACTTCGAGCAGGGCGACCTGCCCACGCTGCAGGCCTTCATCGACGACCACCCGCTGGCCACCTGGGCGACGACCCAGGACGGCGAGCTCGTCGTGCACCACGTGCCCTTCCACCTGGACCGCAGCCGCGGCCCCTTCGGCACGCTGGTGGGCCATGTGGCCCGGGCCAACCCGGTGTGGCGCGCGCCGCAGCGCAGCCTGCTGGTGTTCGGTGGCGCGCAGGCCTATGTGTCGCCGGGCTGGTACCCGTCCAAGCAGGTGCACGGCAAGGTGGTGCCGACCTGGAACTACGCCGTCGTCCACGCCCGTGGCATGCCGGTCGTGCGGGAGGACGCCGCCTCGGTGCTGCGCATCGTCAGCCAGCTGACCGACACCCACGAGGCCCGCCAGGCCCGGCCCTGGCAGCTGGGCGATGCGCCACCCGAGTACATCGAGCAGATGCTGCGCGCCATCGTCGGCATCGAGATCCCGATCGAGCAGCTGGTGGGCAAGTGGAAGCTCAGCCAGAACCGCTCGGCCGAGGACCGCGCGGGGGTGGCGGCCGGCCTGCGCACCCAGGCGGGTGGCGGCGAGATGGCGGACCTGGTGCAGCCGCCCCGGGCGGGCTGAAAGGCGCCACGCCCTCAGTGCGGCGGCAGGAAGGGCGTGACAGCGGCCAGCAGCCGCTCGACGTAGGCGTCCTTCTCGCCCACCGGCGCGGCGTAGTGCAGCGCACCGCGGGCGGCCTCCAGCCCCGCGCCGCCGGCCATCACCCAGGCGGCCAGGTATTGCGACGCAAGGCAGCCGCCGGCGGTGGCGATCGGGCCGCGGGCGTGGAAGGGTTCCTCCACCACGCGCACGCCGGCTTCCACGACCCAGGGCTTGGTGATCGAGTCGGTGCAGGCGGGCATGTCGGCCAGCAGGCCGAGGCGCGCCATCAGCAGCGTGCCGGAGCACTGGCCGCCGATGCGCTGGCGCAGCGGGTCGAGCTGCAGGCGGTCTAGCAGCGCGCCATCGGCCGCGATGCTGCGGGTGTGGATGCCGCTGCCGAAGAGCACGACGTCGGCCTCGTTGGCAAAGTCCAGCGGCTGCTGGGCCGTCACGGTCACGCCGTTCATGGACGTGACCTGGGCGGTCGGGCTGGTGACCTCGGCCCGCCAGCCGAGGTGGCCGAGGCGGTTGATGAGCCCGAGGGCGATGAAGCTGTCGAGCTCGTTGAAGCCGTCGAAGGTCAGGACGGCAACCCGCATGCTCACTCTTCCAGCAGGCTGCGCAGCATCCAGGCGGTCTGCTCGTGCACCGTCAGGCGCTGGGTCAGCAGGTCGGCCGTGGGCTCGTCACCGGCCTTGTCGATCAGCGGGAAGAGGCTGCGCGCGGTGCGGGCGATGGCCTCGTGGCCCTGCATCAGCAGCTCGACCATCTTCAGCGCCTTGGGCGGCGTGGCCGGCGCATCCGGCAGGCCGCTGAGCTTGGCGAACTGCGCATAGCTGCCCGGCGCGGCATGGCCCAGGGAGCGGATGCGCTCGGCGATCGGGTCCACGGCGTTCCACAGCTCGGTGTATTGCGCCATGAACATGGCGTGCAGGCTGTTGAACATCGGGCCCGTCACGTTCCAGTGGAAGTTGTGGGTCGTCAGGTACAGGGTGTAGGTCTCGGCGAGCAGCTTGGACAGGCCGGCGGCGATCGCGGCGCGGTCCTTCTCGCTGATGCCGATGCTGATGGCGGGGGCGGCGGATTTCTTGGCCATGGGCTTCTCCTGAAACGAATGAGGGCGAGCCTAACGGATTCGGCTCGCCCTCGGCGTGTCAGCCCTTGCGGGCCGCTCGGTCAATCGCCGTGCCGCTGATTCAGGCCGTCAGGCCGTGCATGAGCAGGGCCAGGCCGACGAAGTTGCCGCTGGCGAAGATCAGCCAGCCGAGGCTGCGTTGGGCGGTGCGTGCGACGGTCTTCATGGTGGGTTCTCCTTGCGGGTTCAGGCATGCAGATCGAAGCGGTCCAGCTCCATGACCTTGGTCCAGGCGGCCACGAAGTCGGCGACGAACTTCGGCTGCGCATCGCTGCCGGCGTAGACCTCGGCCAGGGCGCGCAGCTGGGCGTTGGAGCCGAACACCAGGTCGGCGACGGTGGCCGTCCACTTGCGGGCGCCGCTCGCGCGGTCCACGCCTTCGAGCACCTCGCCGGCCTTCTGCCACTTCGTGCGCATGTCCAGCAGGTTCACGAAGAAGTCATTGCTCAGCACGCCCGGTCGGGTCGTCAGCACCCCGTTCGCGCTGCCGCCGGTGTTGGCGCCGAGCACGCGCAGGCCGGCCACCAGCACGGCCATCTCCGGGGCCGACAGCGTCAGCAGCTGGGACTTGTCGACCAGCAGCTCTGCGGCCGCCGCCTCGGGCAGGCCCGGGGCGAGGTAGTTGCGGAAGCCGTCGGCCTTGGGCTCCAGCGGTGCGAAGGAGGCGACGTCGGTCTGCTCCTGGCTCGCATCCATGCGGCCGGGGTGGAAGGGCACGGTGATCTCGACACCCGCCTGGCGCGCGGCGGCTTCCACCGCAGCGCCGCCGGCCAGCACGATCAGGTCGGCCAGCGACACCTTGCGGCCGCCGGCGGCCGTGGCGTTGAACTGCTGCTGGATGGCTTCGAGCGTCGCCAGCACCGTGGCCAGCTGCGCCGGCTGGTTGACGGCCCAATCCTTCTGCGGCGCCAGGCGGATGCGCGCGCCATTGGCGCCGCCGCGCTTGTCACTGCCGCGG